>Ga0209254_10006709_pt1 | contig 10616 bp, 7 predicted proteins | sample FrelakmetDIP11DI_FD_187148 | JGI IMG/M metagenome (GOLD analysis project Ga0209254, IMG submission 187148) | Freshwater lake sediment microbial communities from the University of Notre Dame, USA, for methane emissions studies - DIP11 DI (SPAdes)... | ecosystem: Environmental > Aquatic >... | reverse complement strand
GAAACAAACTTTCTTTCGAATCATTGTATCGATCCTTCTGATTTTCCTGGCAGCCTGCAGTGGGACAAAAGCAGTCGGTTCCACGCCTACTTTCGATCCTTTCCTGATCTCTGTCGCTGAAAAAGTGGTGGATGACCTGGCCGCTGGGAGCATCGATCCTGTTTATGCTTTATTCGATGAGGCAATGGTAAAGGCTCTATCCAAGGATCAAATAGCCAAGTTCTGGCCACAGCTTGAAACCCAGTTCGGGAAATACCAGGGGCGGGAAGGTTCGACCATAGCCCCCTACCAGGTTTACCAGATCGTTTCGGTGAAAACCAAATTTGCCAATGACTCCATCTTTTTCAATATTGTTTTTGACAAAAACGGAGAAATCGCCGGGGTGAATATGAGCCCGGTATCCACTCCTACCCCGGCTGCCTATACCCTGCCCGCATACGTGGATGAAATTAAATTCTCAGAGCAGGAAGTGACGGTGGGGAGTGGAAAATGGGCGCTGCCAGGTACCCTGACCCTGCCAAAGGGTGACGGCCCCTTCCCCGGAGTGGTTCTGGTGCATGGGTCTGGACCAAACGATCGCGATGAAACCATCGGCCCCAACCGGCCGTTCAAGGATATCGCCTGGGGCTTGGCAAGCCGTGGGATCGCAGTGCTGCGCTATGACAAGCGTACAAAAGTACATGCTGAAGATTTTTCGCCCGATGTGTTAAACTCGATCACGCTTGAGGACGAAACCATCGATGACGCCCTGCTGGCAGCGGATCTATTGCGTATGAACCCAAGAATCGACCCTAAACAGATCTATGTGCTTGGACACAGCCAAGGAGGCATGGCAGCTCCGCGAATCGGCGAGCAGGATCCGAACCTGGCCGGGCTGATCATCCTGGCGGGTCCAACGCGACCGATGGAGGATATTCTTATCGACCAGCTTACCTATATTTCGAATGTCGACGGGACGGTCAGCGAGGCGGAGAATAATTCGATCGAGATGGCAAAAAAAGCCGCGGTGAAAGTAAAAGATCCCGGTTTGAGCAAGGATATCCCTTCCACTGAATTACCCCTGGGCATTCCGGCTTCCTTCTGGCTGGATATGCGCGGCTATCAACCTGCGCAGACTGCCAGAGAGCTTGCAATTCCCTTACTCCTTCTGCAGGGTGGCCGTGATTACCAGGTGACGAAAGCCGACTTTGATATCTGGCAACAGACGCTCAAAGAAAAAACCAATACTACCCTGGTCTTTTTACCCAACTTGAACCATCTGTTCATAACCGGTGAAGGAATGGCCACGCCGGAAGAGTACTCGAAACCCGGCACAGTAGCAGCGGAAGTGATCGATCTGATCGTCACCTGGGTACTGAACGCTTCTGCAAAGTGATGTTTCACGTGAAACAATCGACAGGATCAGTTTTCGGAAATCCCTAATGTTTCACGTGAAACAGGGATCCTAAATCGTTTTGTAACTTTCTAATTACATGAAAAACCGGACCCAAGGAGATGAGTCCGGTTTAAATTATTTTAAGCATGGTTTAGGTGGGGGTGTAATACGCCAGCGCCTGGTTACGGGTATCGTCCATGACAAGCTGGAGTGAGTGTCCGGGGTGAAGGTCGTTCACCCGCAGCAACCGCAGGCAGCCGGCGAGTTCGGGCGGCGAATCGATCCATTCACTGGTCAAATCCTGCATACGGTCCAGGCAGTCGCGGCAGAACACGCTGGAAGGATCGTCGAGGTAAATGGCCAACGGGTAGATCTGCGCCTCGAGCAGGTCCTGGAAGAAATGGGTTCCCAGCGATGGCTCGGGAGGCAGCCCAAAACCTTGCCCGGCCAGTTCGACCAGGGCGCGCGTGTGGTAGATATCCCCGTAATTTATCGGCACCCCCAGGTCTGCATTGGAGCTGCCCCAGCGGCCGGGACCGATACAAATGAACTCTTCTTTCTCAAGAGCAGCATTCAGGCGGCCTATGGTGCGCGCCAGGCGAACACGCAGCTCACGGGTAGGAAGGGCGAAATATTTCTCGGGAGGGATGAACAGTACATAGCGGATATTTTCCACTTTCCCGCGAGGAACCATGAAATGAGTGGAGAAAAGGATCATCTCGCGGCTGATATCCTGCGGAAGGGATGCGTGCCCGGTATCGACCAGATGACTCTGGGGGCGGCATTGAAGCAAGGTGATTATCGGGTCGGCATTACCACCGGTTTTTTCCTCGATCTTGAGGCAAAATTCCACGTCTACTGGCGAGCGGTACCCTTTTTCGAGCACGCCGAGAATGGTACGCATTCTTTCGGCGAACTGAGTTCGGCGCAAGAGCTCGTCGAATGTCAAGACCAGCTTGTTCACGTCCCCATTGATGATCCGGCTTTTCAGTGATGTGAAATACCCGTCCTCTTCGGTTTGGGCAAGGTAACGCAGGGGGGGATAATTGGAATTCAACACGGAGTGGATGGGCAGGGTTGAGAATTCATTCTCTTCCAAATCAATAAGGTCCACATACTGCTGAGAATAAAGGCGGATGGACTTTGGGTCGCTGGAAGGGCGCAGCAGCGGGTGGCTAAGTGCGATCAGGCGGGGATAGTCGTTGCCCACCCGCTCCACGGCGCGCGTGCCCAACCCCCATACAAGGCGGATAAAACCGTCTTCACGCCGGATCTGCGGCGCCCAGCGGTAAAGGTTACGGCTGAAGGCTACACCCGCGGCTTGCGGGAAGAAATACCGGCCGAATTGTTCCCCTTGTACAACTTGGATTAGGATACCCATGCGCTCGTCATAATCCTGCAAGCCCTTGCTGCGGCGGTAAAGGAGAGCGTCCGGATTCAATGTGCTGGCGTAGACCAGGGCAATGGCGCGGGTGAGCGCTTTCAGATTCTTTTTAGGGCTGGATTGATTTGGAACGAAAATGCTTTCGTATTTTCCAGCGAAGGAGGTGCCGAAATTATCCTCCAAAAGGCTGGAAGAGCGCACTATCAACGGGCTTTTCCCCACTTCCATCAGCAGGGCTTCCAGCTTTTCCAGCACATCGGCTGGGAAGCGACCCCTTTCGTAATCCCTTTGGATCTGTGGGAATTCGCTGCGCATGGCGTCCTCGTCTTTATACTTCTGGTCATTCCAGTGCACGAGGGTATTAAGCGCCATGAAGGTATACATTTCATCCGACCCGACAAAAAAGGATTCGGCGGGATTGAGGCAGCAGAGCAGGTCGCCGGGTGCGTTCTTCATCAAAACCCGGTGTGCCAGTAACATTCCGGCAGCCTTACCCCCGATCTTGCCGCGTCCGATCTTGCGGCTCTGGATCTCGGTAAGATCGTTGACGGTGAAAAATTCCTTGGCAATGTTGATATACGGTAGCTGGTCGCTGATCATGCTGCGGATGAGGACAACCTTCAACTCTTGCAGGCGGGCGTCAAACCGGCTGCGTCGTGAATCGGACATTTGTTCTATTGCGAGTGCTTGCTCAAAGACCATTTCCAACGGGGAAAGCTCGGGGTTGACTGTGAGTACCCGCTCGCGATCTTTTACCCCGCGTTCTGCCAGGACTGCCTTGATCAGTTCTTCAAAAAATTGGAAATCAAAATGTTGGCTGAATACGAGGTCGGTATACAGCTCGCGCACCCGCTCGAGGCGCTGGTCCCAGATCTCGACGGGTTCCTCTTGAATCGGATCATGCAGGCCTTCCAGTTTTTGGGTGACAATGGCCTGCTCACGCACCTCCGCTTCAAAGGTTTGAGCATCGGTGAAACCACGGATGAACAGCTCGCGGCGCATGCGGACGCGTATAGCCGGTCCGAGGATGGGGTACATCCCCAATGAGAAGGACATACGGACCAGGTTTTCGTTAATGTTGAATTGCGGATCCATAGGATGCAGGTGGATTCCTTTTTTTACCAAATCGCCCCCGTTTTCGGGGGCGGAGATATTTTCTCTCGTTTTTGATCAACCGAGGTGCATTGGCATGATCACATGTTCAAAGGTCTCGTCGCCCACCGGCCGGATCAACCCCGGGGTGTTGTTGGCATTAGTTTCCAGCGAAATCTCAGGGCTGCGGATGACATCCAGGAGCTGATTCAGGAACTGCACATTGAAAGCGATCAGCAGTTCGGGTCCGTCCACGTTGGCTTCCACGCGATCCTCGGTGGTGCCTGTTTCTTCGGAGGTGGCGCGAATCATGATTGCGCCGGGTCCGGAATCCCCGGGTTGAATGCTGAAGCGGACAACATTGTTGGATTCGCGAGCGATAATCTCTGTTCGTTTGCAGGATTCGCGGAATTGGCTGGTATTGACTATCGTGCGCGTTTTGGAAGACCGCGGAATGATCACTCTGTAATCGGGGAAATTGCCTTCGATCAATTGAGAAACCAATTCGGCGTCTTTAAGGTGGAAGATCACTTGACCCCGCCCTTTTGGCAGGACCATCTGAACCGCCTTGTCTCCGTCTGTGGCGATGCGGGCAAGCTCGGTTAACGCCCGCGCGGGGATGATTGCGGAAACCGGGCTGACGGCAGGGGAGGAAAGGAATGCTTTCCGCACCGAGATCCTAAACCCGTCTGTGGCAGCCAGAGTTACCTCGGTTTCACTAATGTTTAGGGAAACACCCTGCAGTACCGGCCGGGCATCATCGGTGGAAGCGGCGAAAGCCACCTGCTGGATCATCTCTTTGAAGTCGGAGATGTTTAACTCCACCGCCTCACTGAGATCTGGTACGGGCATGGGCGGAAATTCCACCGCGTCGATACAATTGATATTCGTCACCGAGTAGCCGCAGCTGACGGTCAGGTTCATGGAGTTCTCGGGGAGATCCAGCGTGACCATCTCCGCGGGCAGGGTGTTGACCAGGTCCTGGAAGATGCGGGCGGGAATGGTGGTGGTGAGGCCCCCATCGCTACCCTGGGTCGGGAGCCAGGCGGTGATGCCCTGCTCCAGGTTGGTGGCGGAAAGGCGCAGGCGGCCGTCATCCTCGGTGGCGATCAGGATATTTGCGAGCACGGGCAGCGTGCTGCGCGGTGAAACTGCCTTGGAAACCAGATTCAGGCCATGAGCCAACTGCGGTTGGGAGACCATTACTTTCATGGATGCCACCTCTTGTGGATAATGATTGCTAAAAGAGTATACAATAGCATCAGGTTTTTTACCAGATTAGAGATTTTCGGCTGTTGGATTTTTGAACGAAGGAATTAACCGGGAGGGTAGAATGAAGGCACAAAATTCTGCGTATCGATTTTTCCCATTAACGCCGGATCGGTGGGCAGATTTTGAATCGCTTTTCGGTCCGAAAGGAGCCTGCGCGGGATGCTGGTGCATGTTTTGGAGGGTTCCGCGCAGTCAATTCACGAAGGGCCAGGGAGAGCCCTTCCGCCAGGAGATGCGAAAGCTGGTCGATGACGGCACGGTTCCAGGCCTGCTCGCGTATGACGGTTCTGTTCCGGTAGGCTGGATCTCAATAGGTAGGCGGGAGGAATTCGTCCTGCTGAAACATTCCAGAGTGCTGGCGCCGGTGGATGACCAGCCAGTCTGGTCGATCGTTTGTTTCTTTATTGCCAAAAACCACCGGAAAAAGGGCTTGATGCTGCCCCTGATCCAGGCGGCGGTGGAGCATGCCCGGAAAAATAGCGCCAGAATCGTGGAAGCCTACCCGATGGACCCCTACAAACGGCTCGGCGGGGTGAGCGCGTTCGTGGGGATAACACCGGTTTTTCGAAAAGCAGGATTTATGGAGGCTGCCCGGCGCAGCGAGCACCATCCCGTAATGCGGAAGGTGTTAAAATCCAATTAGACTACCACTGAAATTATCCTGATTCCGATGGAAAACGGGAAAAATGATCCCCTAGTTATTCATTTTATTGTTTAAAAATATTTAAATATCAGGTGCAGAATGGAATGATTTACGGCGGAGGCAGGAATTGATTCGGATCCACCCGCCCGTATTCATCGCTGCGCATCTCAAAATGAAGGTGCGGCCCGCTGGAATTGCCAGTGTTACCTAACGCGCCAATCACATCCCCCTGGAAGACACTCTGCCCGCATATAGCGTTGATCGCACTCAAATGTGCATAAAGAGTCTGCCATCCTCCGTGATCCACAACGATCATATAACCGTAACCATGATCGTTCCAACCTGAATAAACCACCACACCATTATCTGAAGCATAGATCGCTTCACCCACATAACCACCAATATCGATGGCTGCATGATTGGTTTCGGGGGAGTAGTTGTATCCGGAAACATAATGCTGGGGTGCAGGCCAGATAAAGGTGCCGATACCCACTGCGCCGTCGCCGATGGTGCCGCAGAAACCGGGGCCGAGGACTTTTGCCACAGCCGGGTCAGAACGGGTGATGCGCGGGGCGCTCCAGGTTATGAATTCACGGGTACCCCCGGGGACAAAAAGCATCGTGCCTGGCGGGATATTAGGAAGGCTGTAATCACCGATCGTGGCAGGATCAAGGCGGTTGCCCGGCCAGTTGAGGATCGTCTCGGGTGTTACCCCAAAATACTTAGCCACGCCATTAAGCCCGTCTGCCGCAGTCCACTCGTAATAGGTGCCGTCACCAGGAAGAATATTTAGCTCCATGCCGGGCTTGAGGAAGTGGGGATTATCCTGGAGGGTCATGTAGTTGCCCCACAGCAGGGTGGAGGGTTTGAGGTTGAATTTTTCGGCGATGCCGAAGATCGTATCGCCTTTTTCGATGGTATATGAGGTAACATCAAACCGCGGCCTGGCCGGAAGGATGGTATGCAGGTCGGCACGGCGGCTGACCCCGCTGACCGATAGCACCGGTTCATAGGCCGGTGGGTCCACGGCGACCTCGGGTGTGGGCAGGCTGGCAGCCTGTACAGAAGTGCCGGGAGATTCAATCTCGCCGCCAAGGTAGAAGTTGCCCATCACCCAGATGACTGCCAGAACGAGCAGCACCAAGGCGATCCCGGCACCGGCTCGCAGGGATACCTCTCCCAGTCCTAACCGGACCAGGGTATCCCAGGTCTGGTTGATACGGCTTTCACCCCGGGTTTCGGGTTCATTCTTTTTAGATTTCGGTGGGTGTTCGTCTCTCCCTGATGGTGTCTTGGAGGGATCGATTTTTTCTGGTTGCATCATGCTGAATTCCCTGAAAATTATCTTATCACAGCCGAAAAACCGGGTCAATTGGTCTGAATTAGAGACGAATGAGAAAAATCCAGCCATTTAAACCTATCAAATCCTTGATCAATCGCTCCGGATGACGAGGTTGCATTTTTTGTGCGAATCCGCTAAAGTATGAAAAACTGGAGAGGATCATGCAAAAGAAATTCAGCGTTCTACGGTTTACGGCTAGCGTATTCAAAGTTTTGGGGATCGTGGGAGTCATTTTCGCTGTCATCGCCTCCGGGCTGACCGTTGCGGCAGCTTCAGCAGGTCCTCAGCTGATGACCAGTGTGATCGGACCGGGCGAATACTTTGATATGGGAAACAACGGATTCGTTGCCGGGCTGTTTGGGGCAGCCCTGGTTCTGGCAGGTGGGCTTATCACGGCGCTGTGCATCTATGCGCTGGGTGAGCTGATCAACCTGCTGCTGGCGGTGGAGGAGAACACGCGTGCCGCGGCGTTGGCAGCCGTTCGCGAGCGGACACAACCGCCAGGATGATCCGGGTTTTGAAAAGTTAATTCCGTCCAACCCACCCTTCCCGTAAAAATCTCTGATATCATTGTGACCAAGAAATTTTAGCGTGAGGAGAACATAATGTCTGATCTTCAACCCGTGGTTACCCCACCTGAAACCGGAGCAGCACTTCCCCAGACCAGCAGCAAAGCAATCGTAAGCTTGATTTTTGGCGTTGCGGGTTTTATTCTTCTGCCGTTGATAGCAGGGATCGTAGCTGTGGTGGTGGGTTACTCTGCCAAAAAAGAAATCCGTGAAAGCGCCGGGCGGCTGAAGGGCGAGGATATGGCTACCGCCGGGATCATCCTTGGATGGGTGAACCTTGGACTTTCCGTGCTCGGCGCATGTATAGCAGTGGTGATCCTTCTGGGAGTGTTTGGAGCCATTGGCAGCATGGGTTTGAATTCTTTCTAAAACCCCTCCTCCCATAATTCAACACCATAATTAATTATCGACCCCCCTGTGCAGCCGGGGAGGGGAACCATCGCTTGACGATTATGCCCTCAGGCGGTATATTTAGTCCGCTCCGAATGCCCCAGTAGCGCAATTGGATAGAGCGTTTGCTTGCGGAGCAAAAGGTTGCAGATTCGAGTTCTGCCTGGGGCACACCCGAAGACCCGCGAGGGTCTTTTTTGTTACCCCCTTTCTTGTTGTAACCCGTTTCAATTTTTCCTATAATTCACATATTCTGATGTGAAAGGCAAAACAATGCAGGACAAATCGGTCATTATCATCGGGGCTGGGTTCGCCGGATTATCTGCCGGGATCTACGCACGACTGAACGGTTACCAGGTGCGCATCTTCGAGATGCACGATAAACCAGGGGGCTTGTGCACCTCCTGGAAGCGTAAGGGCTACACCATCGATGGCTGCATTCATTGGCTTGTTGGCTCCAACCCCAAAAGCGCGATGAATCTTTCATGGCAGGAAGTGGGATTGACCCAGGGTCGCGAGTTCGTCTACCTGGATGAATATGGACGTTACGAGGGTGACGACGGACGCACAGTGATCTTCTATTCCGATGTGAACAAGCTGGAACGCCACCTGCTGGAATTCTCCCCCCAGGACGAAAAACCCATACGCGAAATGATGTCCGGTATCCGGTTGGGAATTCGAATGTCGAATATCATGGATAAACCGGGAAAACGCTCTCTCCGTGACTCTGTTTCCACCGGGTGGTTCTTCCTGCAAAAAGGGAGAGAAATGCAGAGCTGGATGAAGGTATCCGCGCAGGATTTCACAGCGAAATTTCAGGATCCCGTCCTAAGGGAGGCGCTGCTGGAAATGTGGATGCCTGATTTCTCGATGTTCTTCATGCTCTTCACTTTCGCCTACCTGAATAATCAGAACGCCGGTTACCCCATCGGTGGTTCGATGCCCATGTCGCATGCTCTTGAAAAGCGCTTCCTGGATCTCGGCGGGGAGATCCACTATAAAACCCGGGTTGATAAGATTCTCGTGGAAAGTGGCAGGGCAGTCGGCGTCCGCCTGGCGGATGGCAGCGAACACTGCGCCGGCAGGGTGATCTCGGCGGCGGATGGGTACACCACCATCTACAAAATGCTCGACGGGAAATTCAAGGATGAGTACATCGACAAAATGTACCGGGATTGGAAACCTTTTCCACCGCTGATTTACGTGGGGGTCGGGGTTAATCGGACTTTCGCGGATGAACCTAAAACCGTCTCGGGGATCAGCGTTCCGCTTAAAAGCGGCGTGGATATCGGTGACCAGGTCTTCCACCGGCTGCCGGTCCATTATTTCAACCAGGACCCAACCCTGGCCCCCACGGGCAAGACCAGCCTGGTGGTGATGTACCCAAGCAGTTACGAGTACTGGAAAGAGCTTTCCACCGACCAGGCTGCTTATGATGAAAAGAAGGATCAAATCGCCCGCGAAGTGGTGGCTGCCCTCGAGGAGCGCTACCCTGGGATCGGCAGGGACGTGGAGATGGTGGATGTGGCCACGCCTCTGACCTTCGAGCGTTATACGGGCAACTGGCAGGGCTCGTTTGAAGGCTGGCTGATCACCCCCGAGAATTCTGACACTGTGATGAAGCCGCTCAGCCAGAAGCTGCCGGGTCTAGCCAATTTCTATCTTTGCGGGCAGTGGGTGGAGCCGGGCGGTGGGCTGCCCACGGGTGTGATTTCGGCCAGGAGGCTCTTTCAGGCGATTTGCAAGGAGGACGGGATCAAGTTCAAGGCAGAAGTACCGGTGTGATCATTTAGTCCTCGAGGTCAATTTGGAGTACAATAAATGTCATAATCTATGAAAAAACCAATCCAGGATAATGATCCGGTCCGCAATTCTAGGGACCGTCCCCAGCGAGGTTGAACCACCAATTTCAACCGAAAGGTAATCGAACCAAGGGAACGGCACCATCCGTTCCCTTTTGTTATCCCGGCGAAGAAAGCAAAGACCATGGAAAAGATATCCTACCGAACATATCCCGATAAAGTCATCCTGCGGACAGGTGACCGCCTGTGCGAAAATGCCGACGAGCTTCTTTCCAGCAAGCTGGCATTTCGCATCTTCAGCCAGGCGATCCACAAGCTGGTGAAGCGTAATTCGCCCATGCTGCGCGTGTTTGACCGGCACCTTTTAGCTGATAAGGATATTTTTCGGCTGATCGAATTCATGAAGCTGGTTTTAAAGATCCCCCCAGAGATGGTCGTGAAGATCATGCCTGAAGCGGAGCAATTCCTGCGCGAGAGGCAGCTGCTCAATGATTTCATTGAATACCTGTATAACTACTGGCGCAGCCTGCAGCGTTTCATTATATGTGATTCGGCAGGCAACCGCTTCGACCACCGCCCCTACCAGACTTTCAACAACACGGTGGAATCGCTCACCCACCTGGTTCGCGGTACCTACCGCGACCTGCAGGAGAGCATCACCACCGGCAATGTGTTGGTCGTCGCGCTGCCGAAGAAGAACGACAGCGGCAGGTTGTCGAGCGAGATCAACACCGCGAACAGGCCGCC
>Ga0209254_10006708_pt1 | contig 10616 bp, 8 predicted proteins | sample FrelakmetDIP11DI_FD_187148 | JGI IMG/M metagenome (GOLD analysis project Ga0209254, IMG submission 187148) | Freshwater lake sediment microbial communities from the University of Notre Dame, USA, for methane emissions studies - DIP11 DI (SPAdes)... | ecosystem: Environmental > Aquatic >... | reverse complement strand
AGCGTCCTCGATCGCCGCTATCTCATCCGTGGCGCGCGTTTTTATCTCCAGGTCTATCTTGAGCTCCTCCGCGACCAGTGTCATGGCATCGTTAGAGATGGCCTGGTTGATGGTGATCATCTCTCCCATCCCCATGAGGATTGAGATGATCTGCGATGGGGTCTTTCCGACCTTCTGTGCGAAATCTCTGACCGTGATACCCGCGGGAACGCGGAGTTTCTTTTTCATGGGCTTGGTGCCTGGCTCGCGCACCACAGGCGTCTTCTCCCCACGCATCTGATCGCGTCTGTCTTGCCGGGGTCTAAAGGGAGCCCTCGTCTGCTGCCTGCCGCGCTTCTGCGGGTGTGCGTGCTTATCGGTGGGGGCTGCTGGCCTATCCGGCGCTTGCTGTTTGCGTTCCACAGGAGCTTTCTCGCCGCCGCTAACCGGTGCCGGCGCATGCCTCGACGGGGCAGGCGGCGGCTTCGCTTGTGCCGTAGCCTCATGCTCGCCCTTCGCGGGCGATGGCGCGGCAGGTGCCGGTTTCACGGGCGTGGTCTTGGTCTGTTTCTCTACCCTGGGGGCCGGTCTAGGCTTCTTCGCTTCCGCCGGCGGCGCGGTCTCCGCACTGCGGACTGTATTCTCTTTTGCTGGCGCCTTCTTCTTGGGCTTCTCCGGTTTGGGCTTGGCCAGCCTCTTTATGACGCTTTTCTCCACTCCCTCACTGATCGATGAGAGCGGATTCTGGATGTCCTCTCCCATGGACTGCAGAATATCCAGCAGATCCTTGCTGGAAATTCCCAGTTCCTTCGCCAGCTGGTGGACTCTTTTTCCCGCCATGCTCACTCCCCGTTCGACCTCTCTGAGTCCTTATTAAACACCAATCGCAACACTGCCGGAAGACTTCCCGGCCTTACCCTTCGTTTTCATCCTGGGGCGGAGCGCCTTCTTCCTCGGCATCCACGTCAACCTGCTCATCCCCCGGCTCGGCTTCTTCATCGCAGGATACCCCTACCACGTCGGCGGGTTCTTCCTCTTCTTCCTCTTGATCGTGTTCCAATGTCACGCCGCCATCATCTTCCTCAGCGTGTGCAGTGTATCCTTCCCGCTCTTCCTTTGCCTGGGACTCGCTCTTGATATCTATTCTCCATCCCGTGAGCTTGGCCGCCAAGCGCGCGTTCTGTCCCTCTTTTCCGATGGCCAGGGATAGCTGGCTGTCGGGCACTATGACCTCCGAAAGCTCTTCGTCCTCAAAGACCATGACCTCTTTGACTTTAGCAGGGCTGAGAGCGTTGGAGACGAACTCGCAGGGGTCCTCCCTCCAGGGGATTATGTCTACCTTCTCCCCCTTCAGCTCGTTGACCACCATACGTACCCGCGAGCCCCTGGCTCCCACGCAGGCCCCTACCGGATCGATATTGCGGTCGTGGGAAAGAACCGCGATCTTGGAGCGGTAGCCGGGTTCCCTCGCCACAGCCTTTATCTCCACGTAGCCTTCTGCTATCTCCGGAACCTCCAGCTCGAACAGGCGCTTGAGCAGACCAGGGTGGGTGCGAGAAACGAGTATCTGTGGGCCCTTGCTGGTCTTCCGAACCTCTACTATATAGACCTTGATCCTCATCCCGTGTTTGCACCTCTCGCCCGGCATCTGTTCGGACACCGGGAGCAGCGCTTCCACCTTGCCGAGATCCACGAGGGTGTAGCGCTGGTCAGACTGCTGCACTATTCCCGTGACTATGTCCCCCGCCTTTTCGCGGTACTCCTCGAACATGAGGTCCCTCTCTGCCTCCCTGATGCGCTGCAGGATGACCTGCTTGGCGGTCTGTGCCGCGATCCTACCGAAGTTGCTCGGAGTGACCTCTTCCTCAATAACCTCCCCGCTCTCCTCGTCCTCGATCTCGGCGAAGACATGAATGGAACCGATTTCCCGGTTCACTTCCACCCTCGCCTCTTCCTCGGTGGAATAATTTTTTTTGTATGCGGAGAGCAAGGCCGCTTCCAGGGCCTGTATTATCGTCTCCGCGTCTATGCCCTTTTCGCGCTCTATCTGCCGCAGCGCCTCGAGCCATTCAACATTCACTCGTATTCCCTCCGTCCCAACTAGCCGTCACGTTTCTACCAGGGAGCATCGAAGAACAACCGTGTCTTCTTCAGGGCCTCGTATGGAAATATTATCTCTTCGCCGTCCGTGAACACGGTGATCCCATTGTCGTCCGCTTTCTTCAGCCGACCGCGGATCTTCTGCCTCCCCTCGAATGCCTGGCGCAGCACTATTTCCACTTCCCGGCCCAAGAAGCAGCGGAACTCCCTCGGCTTGTGCAGGATGCGCTGCAGGCCGGGCGATTCCACCTCGAGGTTGTAGCTCTCGCTGATGACCTCCTCGACATCGAGAAAGCGGCTTATCTCCTCGCTCATCTCCGCGCATGTATCGACAGCTATACCGCCCTCGCGGTCCAGGCATACGGTCACCACGAGCCTCTTTCCCCTTCTCTCCACGTCAACCGAGACCAATCTCAGCCCCGCTTCTTCCATGAGGGGGTCTATGATCCCCTCCAGCTGGGTCTCGATATCCTTTAGCGGTTGGCCGTACATGCTACCACCTCATCGTCAAATAAAAAGTGGGCACTTGCCCACTCGGCTTCCTTGTCACGCTCTTTTCCTTCTGAAGTATAGCACATCCCCATTTTTCCAGGCAACCGACATGCAGGCATGTATATACCCTCTCAACTGGTAATATCCATGATACGACACCTGGCCATCATGCCTCCTTGCACGCCGTTTTGAGCTAACGCCATGACTGCTTCAAGGCAGTGAATAGGCTATGGCCTCAGGCCAGTAGCGCGCATATAATAGTTAGCGTTATCCAGAAACGAGGAAAGGAAAGTGGATTTCCATGGACAGGTTCGAGATGGAGAAGATACGCAATGTAGCCCTGTTTGGTCACGGGGACTCCGGCAAGACCTCCCTGGCCGAGGCCATGTTGTTCAATGCCGGTGTCGTAAAGCGCATGGGCCGCGTGGATGAGGGCAACACCGTAAGCGATTTTGATCCCGATGAACAGAAGAAGGGGATCTCGGTCAGTGCTACCCCGCTGGTCATGGAGTGGAAGGGCTACAAGATAAATCTGTTGGATACCCCCGGTTTCGCGGACTTCATCGGGGAGGTTACATCGGTCCTTAGGGTGATAGACGGCGCCGTTTTCGTTATCTCGTCCGTGGCGGGAGTTGAGGTACAGACGGAACTCATCTGGAAGATGGCGGACACCTATGGCTATCCGCGCATCGTCTTCGTGAACAAGATGGACCGTGAGAACGCCAGCTTCCAGCGCTGCCTGGACCAGCTGCAGCAACTTTACGGATCTCGCGTAGTGCCCTTCCAGCTCCCCATCGGCGAAGAGCACGACTTCAAGGGCGTGATCGACCTGGTGACTAACAAGGCATACACCTACGACGAAGACGGCAAAGCCCAGGAGATCGACATACCGGATGATATGTCCGCCCGGGTGCAGGAGGCCAGGGACAAGGTCATAGAGGGAGCGGCCGAATCCAGCGATGAACTCATGGAGAAATATCTCGAGGGCGAGGAACTGGATGAGGGAGATGTCATCTCGGCATTGCTCGGCGGCGTGTCGCAAGGGACTATCGTGCCGGTCCTCTGCGGTAGCGCCACCCATAATATCGCCGTAGAACACCTGGCCGGCGCCATCGTCAATTCCCTACCCTCTCCCGCGCGCCTGCAGGAGGTCAAGGGCACGAAGAAGGGCAGCGATGAGGAGATATCCTTCCCGGCAAAGGACGATTCCCCCCTGTCAGCGCTGGTCTTCAGCACCATCTCAGACCCTTACGTGGGAAAGCTTACCTATTTCCGCGTCTTCTCCGGCACCTTTTCGTCGGACAGCACCGTTTACAACCCCAACCACGACAAAGAAGAGCGTGTAGGGCAGGTCTTTCTGGTCCGCGGCAAGAATCAGATAGTCGTGCGCGAGATCCCCGCCGGAGACATAGGCGGCGTGGCCAAGCTCACGGAGACCACCACCGGTGACACCCTGTGTGGCAAGGACCGCCCCATCCTGCTGCCTACCATCGCCTTCCCGGAGCCCATCATGTCCTTGGCCGTGGAGCCCAAGACCAAGGGGGACGAGGACAAACTGTCCGTCGCTCTCTCGCGCCTCAGCGACGAGGACCCCACCTTCAGCGTTCGCCGCGACACCGAGGTCAAGCAGACCATCATCTCGGGCATGGGAGAGGCGCATCTGGACATCATGATGGACCGCATGGCCCGCAAGTTCGGCGTGAACGTGAATACGGAGCTTCCCCGCGTTCCCTACAAAGAGACCATACGCAAGAGCGCTCGGGCGGAAGGTAAACACAAGAAACAAACCGGTGGTCACGGTCAGTTCGGTATCGCCTGGTTGGAGTTGCAGCCGCTGGAGAAAGGCTCCGGATTCGAGTTCGTGGACAAGATCGTTGGGGGAGTGATACCCAGGCAGTTCATACCATCGGTCGAGAAGGGCGTGCGCAAGGCCATGGAGGACGGCTTTCTCGCCGGATATCCCATCGTCGACTTTCGCGCTACCGTCTACGATGGCAAATACCATCCCGTTGATTCCTCCGATATTTCTTTCCAGATAGCCGGGACCCTGGCCCTCAAGACGGCCATGGCGGATGCGGAGCCATACCTCCTAGAGCCGATTCTGAACGTCGAAATCATGGTGCCGGAGGCATACATGGGAGATGTCATCGGCGATCTCAACGCCAAGCGAGGCCGCATCCTGGGCATGGAAGCGGAGGGCGGGCTGCAGTTGGTGCGTTCACAGGTGCCCATGGCCGAGATGCTGCGCTACTCTATCGACCTGCGGTCCATCACGGGCGGGCGTGGCACATTCAGTATGGCGTTTTCGCATTATGAGGAGGTCCCAGCCCATATAGCGTCTAAGATCGCCGAGGCCTCCAAGGAAGAGAAGAAAGACTGACATAATACGCAGGTCTGCGCAACAGCGCCGCGTTCTGTCCCCCTCAGGTCTGCGCACTATCGCTGCGATCTCTTCCCCGTAGTTTTGCGCAACAGCGCGGCGGTCTTTTCCCCGTAGGTCTGCGCACTACCGCCGCGATCTTTTCCCCGTAGGGTGGGGTCAGGCCTCATGTTTTGCGCCGAAGGCGTGAAACCAAAAGGCCTGACCCCACTTCCCATTACATAAGACCAACGTCAGTTCGAAGTATCCTTAAGCAAATCCCCCAGCCCCCGCAGGAGCCTCTCGTAGGTTCCGGCGATACTTTCAGGCATAACCTTCGATTCCCCCACCACGGGCATGAAATTGGTATCGCCCTGCCAGCGGGGAACGATATGCATGTGGATATGTTCGTCGTACCCGGCCCCGGCGGCCTTTCCCAGATTGATACCAAGGTTGAACCCCTGGGGCTGCATCTCTTGCTTGATGACCCTGATCATCAGGGAGGTCAGATCCATAAGCTCGCGCATCTCTCCCTCGTCCAGTCTCTCAAGGTCGCCGACATGGCGGTAGGGCGTGACCATGACGTGGCCGGTGTTATAGGGGTATAGGTTCATGATCGCGTACACCGCCTGGCCGCGGTGTAAGATCAGCGATTCCCGGTCATCCCCGGCACCAGGTCTGGTGCAGAATATACATCCCTCTTTACGTATGCTCTCGATATCACGCACGTAATCTATCCTCCATGGCCTCCACAACCGCTCCATCAGCGTCCCCAGGTACTGTTCGAGCTCTTTTCCTCCACCATGGACCGCACCACGGCCAGGAAATCCTCGAGGGGCACTCCCCTTTCCTCCCTGCCGCCGCGGTCGCGTACGGAGACCGCATGGCCCTCTATGTCACGGTCGCCCACCACCAGGGAGAAGGGTACTTTCTGCATCTGGGCGCGACGGATCTTCATGTTCACTGTCTGGCGGTCATCGTCGACCTCTACCCTCAGGCCTCCCTCGCGCAGCACCCCCTCTACCTCTTCAGCGTATGCCAGATGCCTGTCCGCAACCGGTATGATCACCGCCTGTACCGGTGCCATCCAGAGTGGGAATTCGCCCGCATAATGTTCTATGAGTACGCCGAAAAACCGCTCTATGCCCGCCAGTACGACACGGTGTATCATCACCGGTCGATGCGGCTGGTTATCCGCTCCGGTGTAGGTGAGATCGAAACGCTGCGGCAGGTTGAAATCGGCCTGCACCGTCGGTCCCTGCCACGACCTGCCGATGGCATCCTTGAGCTTGATATCGATCTTGGGGCCGTAGAACACACCTTCACCCGGATCGACAGTGTACGGGATGCCCAGGTCCTCCAGGGACTGCCCCAGTATCGCCGTGGCCTTCTCCCAGAGATCATAGCTGCCCACCGCCTTCTCCGGACGGGTGCTGAGAAAGACATCGAAATCCTCGAAGCCAAAGGAGCGCAGGGAATAGAAGGCGAACGCCAGGCATTCCCCAACCTGCTCCTCCAACTGTTCCTCGGTGCAGATGATATGGGCATCATCCTGGGTGAAACCGCGCACCCGCATCAGCCCGTGAAGCACTCCGGAGCGCTCGTAGCGGTAGACCGTGCCCAGCTCGAAGTATTTCAGGGGCAGGTCGCGATAGCTGCGCGGATGGGTCTTGTAGATGAGCAGGTGTCCGGGGCAGTTCATGGGCTTCACCACGTATTCCATCCCGTCCTTCTCGAAGAAATACATATTCTCCTTGTAATAGTCCAGGTGTCCCGAAGTGTGCCACAGCTGCCCCTTGAAGAGATGTGGGGTGATGACCATGTGGTAACCACGGCGCCTGTGCTCTACCTTCAGGAAATCCTCGATGATCTCCCTCATAATGGCGCCCTTGGGGTGATAGAAGACCACTCCCGGTCCCGCCTCCTCGTGGAAGCTGAAGAGGTCGAGTTCCTTGCCCAGGCGACGGTGGTCACGCCTTTCCGCCTCCTCCAGGAAGTGCAGGTAGGCCTCGAGTTCGGCCTCTTCGTCGAAGGCGGTGCCGTATATACGCTGCAGCATGGGGCGGTTCTCGTCTCCCCTCCAGTAGGCTCCCGCGAGGTTGAGGAGTCTGTAGAAGCGCAGCCTTCCCGTGGAAGGCAGATGTGGCCCGCGGCACAGGTCAACAAAATCGCCCTGCCGGTAAACGGTCACATGATCGTCATCCATCCCCTCCAGCAGCTCCACCTTGTACGCCTGCCCCAGCGCGCGGAAGAACTCGATGGCCGCCTCCCGGCTCAGCTCCTCCCTGACCAGCGGCTGGTCCCTCTTCACGATCTCGCCCATACGCTCCTCGATAAGCGGCAGGTCCTCGGGCGTGAGACTGCCTTCCAGGTCGAAATCGTAGTAGAAGCCATCTGCGATGGCTGGACCGATGGCCAGTTTTGAAGCGGGATAGAGTTCCATTACCGCCTGCGCCATGATGTGGGATGCGGTATGGCGGTAAACCTCCGGCGCTCCCTCATCTCCCCAGGCGACTACCTCCAGGTCCCCTTCCTCCAGGGGAGCGGTAAGATCGACCAGGCGCCCGTTGAGTCGAGCTGCAACCGCTGCGGCAGCTCCACCCTCGTCATGCTCCAGCAGCAGATCGAGCACTCTCTCGTATGCCGAAGCCTCGATCTCTTGCGATCCGCCCAGGATGATCTTCAACTTATTCTCCTACACCCTTTCCAGGATGATCTCCAGCTCTACGTCCTCGAGGTGCGTTATGGACCCTTCGCTGATAAGGTTTGCCTTGAGGCGCAGGTCAGCACCCTTGGCGCGGATATCCTCGCCGAGGAGAGCGATGATCTTCATGGCATAGGTAACAGCGTTGCGCCCGCGTGCTTGGAGGCAAGGGTTCATACCCCGGCCCAACATATCGGAGAGGTTTCGCATCACCGCCGCTCCATCCGATTCGGCGGTGATCTCGATGGGCTCCACCTCGGCGCTCTTCATCTCCTCTACCTTGAGATCCCGCCTCTCCTGCTCTATCTTCGTTATCTCCTCTGCGGAGACCATCAGGGCCTGCAGGTCCTCGAAGACAAACCCGCACCTCATGCAGAATTGCGATTCGAGGGGGCTTATGTCTCCACAACTGGGACAGCGCAACTTCGACCCCTGATGCACGTCGTGCATACTCTTTGCCGCCTCATCAATATCGGTGGACCTCAGCCCCACCTGGAAACGTGCGTAGCAAAGGGAGCAGAACTCGGCCTCGTCCGGATTTTCCGCCTGGCACTTGGGACACTTCATCGCCTACCTCCGGTAGTTATGCCGCTGGCCGCCGTAGTAAACGGAACCGCAACAGCAGCAGCTCGACCAAAACGCCGCGCGGCTCCACGGCGCACAACCGGCCCCCGTTTTGCCGCGCATACTGCCCGGGAGCGCTGAAGTTCCCGGGCCATATGTTCAAGGACCTTACGGACCTCTTTACGTGGTGGGCGCGGAGGGGATTGAACCCACGACCTCTTCCGCGTCAAGGAAGCGCTCTCCCACTGAGCTACGCGCCCGTACCGCTAATATTTTGTGCGATTTCACGGCTTTTCGCAACCGGCCATGTTCATGCACATACGCTAAAAGCGTCGCCTATTCGTGTCGAAGGAAATATATATGAACGAAGAAAAGGCCCTGGACATATACGACAGGATGTCGCGCAACCGCATGCGCCTGGCGACGGCCATCGCTGCCTTGACCGTCGCGGTCATGGCCTTTTCCGCCCTTGCCATCTACCTGCTGCTCAATGGCCTCTCCATCGACCTCGTCTTCTGGCTGCCCTGGACCCTATTCTGGCTCCTGTGCCTGCTTTACGTGTTGATCCGTTATGTCGTGGGCGGCAGGTGGATCCTCAAAGGCGTGGCGACCTTGCCGGAGTGGAAGGTGGAACGGCACCTCAAGGACGCGCTCATGGCCGCCTCCCTGGCCTCGGACATGCTCGACCGCATCCACCTCTACGAGATACCGGATGACGATGTCAATGCCTTCTCCCTGTCTCTACCGGACGGCACCTTCGCCCTCTTTGTCGCCAGGGGCGTCTCGCGCAAGATGTCGCTGAGCGAGCGCGTGGCCGTCATCTCCCACGAGATCGCGCATATGCAATCCGGCGATACCACCATATACACCATCATGATCCGCATGGCGGGACGCAAATCCCTTAAAAAGATGGTCGGTGGGCTGCCTGGTTCGGATTTCGATCCGTACAGACTTCTTTACAGAGCAGTTACTGTGCTCATCGGCCTCGCTATCTGTGTGCCCATCATCGTCAACCTTGCGAGCGGCAACGAGTTCGTCTTCGCGTCCACTACCTTCTTCTGGACATTCTTCGCCGTCCTTATCACGGCGTTCATGGTGGTCCTGCCCCCTACAGTCAACGCGCTGCTCAAGTTAGTCCTGGACAGGAACCGGGAATACAACGCGGACATGCATGCCGTTTATCTCACCCGCGACCCCGGGTCGGTCTACGAGGCCATCAGGCATGCGTCTGAGGATGTGCTGGACGTGATCCTCCTCCCTGCCTGTTTCGATGCCCTGCTCTTCTGCCCGGTGGTGAACTATTCCTACTACAAACCCTTCCGTACCCAGCCCAGCATGGCACAGCGCATGGAGCGCCTGCGCGAAGCCTTCCCCATCATCGCCGCGTGAGCGCATGAAAAACAGCCCCCCGCAGAGGGCTGTCGCGATCACTGGAGGCGGCGACCGGATTTGAACCGGTGATCAAGGTTTTGCAGACCTTTGCCTTACCACTTGGCCACGCCGCCATATATCTTATATTCGCCGTTGCTGCCTTCGGCAAAAAGGTAGGCGACTAGACGCCTACCTGCATTGCCGTAGCGGAAGACGGGATTCGAACCCGCGACCCTCACCTCGGCAATACATTTTAATTATATACTGCGTTTTACCATGTTTCGCAATCTCATGCTTTAACTGCAAGTATATGGGCTTGTAAACCCTAGCATATCTTCTTTTCCCTTGTGCCAGAGTCCCATAATAGCCGGGACCATCTGGTGTAAGCGTTGCGGAGGTATGATTGATGGTAACAAATAACTGTTTTCCCTGAGGGCTTGAGCGAGCAGGAAACCCCAAAAGGGGGCGGGTCTTTCCATGTTCACCATGTGCATAGTTTGAAACCCACGCAAGTTGGTTATAAAGGATATAGGCCATTGTGCCCTAATATTTGCCGGAATGCGCACGGCGCGAGCTGGCATTGCACGGACGGGGCGAGAGATGGTACAGAATAAGGCCCTGGGCAACCGGGGCCTTATTCTTCAAGGCGTTTGTAGCATCTGAGACCATCAAAGCTGTTACAATTCGCGTAAATATTTTCAAAGAATGTTGGATAGGATCAGATAGATGGAATCTCCTTTAAATTGAAGCAAGCAGGAAGGCCCCAGTGACCCGGGGTCTTCTCTTGTTCTTCTCTGCACTACTTAACAGTGAAAGACATACCTGTGGATTTCCCTCCCGTGGTGGTCACCTTTACCAGTTTGGCCCCGGCTCCCGTGGCGGGTACCTTGACCTTGATGGTCGTGTTGGACCAGGAGACGTAGGAGGTCACCGCCGTGGTCCCGAACTTCACCGTGGATGTCCCCCGGGTAGCCCCGAATCCGGTGCCGGTGATGGTCACCAGGGTTCCGGGGGTCCCTGAGAGGGGCGAGAGCTTGGTGATGCGGG
>Ga0209254_10006707_pt1 | contig 10617 bp, 9 predicted proteins | sample FrelakmetDIP11DI_FD_187148 | JGI IMG/M metagenome (GOLD analysis project Ga0209254, IMG submission 187148) | Freshwater lake sediment microbial communities from the University of Notre Dame, USA, for methane emissions studies - DIP11 DI (SPAdes)... | ecosystem: Environmental > Aquatic >... | reverse complement strand
ATCTTTTGGGAATCTCCTTTCTTTCCATGCTGCTCTTCTATGTCCAATTGATCCGCTACGGCAAGAAGGTCGCTATGGGTAGCAATATCATCATCGTTGCCGAAGGTGACGAAGGAGGAGGCGCTATGGCTATCGCCGAAAAACTCAAGGATGAGCTGAAGGATTATGAAGTCAGGGTCTCTATCCTGGGCCATCTGCAGAGAGGAGGCTCACCATCCGCCCTCGACCGCGTAAACGCCAGCCGGCTGGGCAACGCTGCCGTCGAAGCCCTGATGGACGGGCAGCAAAGCGTGATGGTAGGACTGCAGAATGACGAAATAGTGCTCGTTCCCTTCCGCAAGGCGGTCAAACTGCATAAAAAACTGAACCAGGGCCTGATCGATATTATTGACGTGCTGAACGTCTGATCTCTGCTATACCAATTATTCATGGGACCATCTGAAGTTTTCTTCACTGATATGCACAGTACCCCTTCGGTTAATCTGTTGAAGAAACTCGAGAGACTGGTAAGGGCAGCGGGGTTTGACGATATTGATTTCAGCCGAAAAATGACGGCGTTGAAGGTCCACTTCGGCGAACCGGGCAACCTGGCATATCTCCGGCCCAACTTCGCAGCATTGATTGCAGAAATGGTCAGGGAAAAGGGCGGCAAGCCTTATCTGACCGACTGCAACACTCTTTATCACGGTATGCGTTCCAACGCGCCAGATCACCTCGAAGCAGCTTTCTCAAACGGGTATAACCCATTGAGTGCAGGCTGCCATGTGGTTATAGCTGACGGTATTAAAGGCACTGACTACCGTGAAATTGAGGTTAACCTCGACTATACAGACAAGGCTATGATAGGAACGGCCATTGCTGACGCCGATATTATTATAAGCCTCAACCATTTCAAAGGGCATGAGCAGACAGGGTTTGGCGGCGCCCTTAAGAATCTTGGTATGGGATGTGCTTCGGTGGGCGGCAAGCTCTTTCTTCATTCCGGCAATCCGCCTGTCATATATGAGAAAAACTGTACCGCATGTAATATGTGCGTTATAAACTGCGCTCATGATGCCGTACACCTTCAGGAGAACAGGAAGGCACACATAGACAACGATAAATGCACCGGATGCGGACAGTGCGTGGCCGTATGCCAGTATGATGCTGCCAGGGTCGAATGGGGAGACGGAGGCGACACGCTGAGTAAAAAGATTGCCGAGTATGCGTGGGCTGTTATTAAAGACAAGCCTTCGCTGCACATAAACTTTATAATGGATGTGTCGCCTGACTGCGACTGCTGGGGGCATAATGACATACCGGTGGTGGCTGACATTGGCATCGCCGCATCAAAGGACCCTGTTGCCCTTGACAAGGCATGTGCCGACATGGTTGTAGCTGCACCGGCATCACCGCACCTGCGGGCAGAGGGGGGAGACCATACCGGGGTGGACAAGTTCAGGATTGTCCATAAGAATGCCGACTGGAATACAATCCTCGAACATAGCGAAAAAATAAAAGCCGGAACATTTTCATATAAACTGACAAGGATATGAAAGAGCCACTCTCCTCAAAACGGATTGCAGTACTGATAGTTGAAGACGACCCGCACAGCCAGCTTTATTTCAGGAAGCTGCTGCAGGGGATGTATGACACCGCTGTTGCCTCCTCCGCCAGGGAGGCGTGGTATCTGCTCCATAAGGAGTCTTTTGACATGGTGCTTATGGATATCTCCCTTAAAGGAGACGAGGACGGTCTCTCGCTGACGCGTCGCCTGCGGGCTGAAGAGGCTTTTAAGACAATCCCCATAGTGGCAGTGACGGCATATGCATTTCCTGACGACAAACTAAGGGCTATCGATGCAGGCTGCACTGATTATCTGTCGAAGCCTGTCAGCAGCAATGATCTGCGCCTGAAAATTGCTGAGCTTACAAAAAAATAATTATTTTTGCAGACCATAACTTAAGACCGTCTTCTTCGCCGGCAGGCGGAAACGGTGGTCATTACGGGGTGTAGCGCAGTTGGTAGCGTACTACGTTCGGGACGTAGGGGCCGGAAGTTCGAGTCTTCTCACCCCGACAAGAGAAAAATGGCCACCACCGGGAAACCGGTGGTGGTTTTTTATTGACCTGAAGCGTCAACAGCTTGCTGTTGAAAGTGAAAGGGAAATAAAAAAATAAACCCTGAGCGAAGCGACAGGGGACATTTTTCTCTTTCAGCCGGCCCCATGGAAGTCCGCGAGTCCGACCAGCGGGAGGACAAGCAATCTTCTCCTTTTCTCTTTCACCCTGCCCCATGGAAGTCCGTCCTCACCGATCCGCCAAGAGGCGGAGAGTGTCAGGACAATCTTCTCACCCCGAAATTCAAAATTAAAAAGCCTTATAAATCTATTATTGGCAAAATCGTTCTCCTCAGAACTAATAGTTTGTGCAAAATAAATATACCCGTTCGGGTATATTTATATGATAAAATTTTATTTTTATACCCAAAAAGGTATATTTTAATAAATAATGCTATCTTTATACCCGGAAAGGTATAAAAGAATGGAACAGACACCAATCACATTGTCTTACTTTCTTAAACACAAGAGAAAGCAATTAAATCTGACTCAGCAGCAATTGGCTGAAAAAGCTGGTGTAGGACTTCGCTTTGTTCGTGATCTTGAACAGGGAAAAACTACTCTGAGAATGGATAAAGTAAATCAGGTGCTGAAATTGTTTGGTCAGGAACTTGGAGTACAGCCGATAAACCGTAATAAACTTATTAATGAATGAGAAAAGCAAAAGTCTTCATGAATAAAGTACTGGCCGGTTTTTTGGTTGAGAACGAGAATGGTTATTCATTCTTATATGATAAGGACTACTTAACAGGCCCAACAGCCAAACCAGTCAGTTTGACACTCCCGATACAGGATAAACCACACATAAGCAGGACTATGTTTCCCTTTTTTGATGGATTAATTCCTGAAGGCTGGTTATTAGAGGTTGCTGAAAAGAACTGGAAGCTAAATGCCCGTGACCGAATGGGTCTGTTGCTGGCTTGCTGCAGGGATTGCATCGGAGCCGTTAGTATTGAAGCAGATAACACTTAATCATTGGCTATGAGAAGATGTTTATTTTGTTATAATGAATTGCCTGAAGAAACATCTGATTTTCATCCGGCATGTTCCAGAAAAATATTTGGAACAGATGTTCCTCCTGAGTTGCCGTATTCTGAAGATCAAATGCTTCAGCTTGCCGAAAAAGTAATAAAGTCTCAGACAACTGTTACTGGAGTACAACCCAAATTATCCCTGGGAATAGATAAAATATCAAGAAAAGATGAACCTCAACGGTTTGCTATAGTCGGACTTTGGGGCGGTTACATCTTAAAACCACCAACAAAACAGTACCAATCTCTTCCTGAGCTTGAGGATCTTACTATGCACCTGGCGGCAAGGTCTGGAATAGAAGTGGTCCCCCATTCTCTGATCAGGTTAAATTCCGGGAAACTTTCATATATAACTAAACGGATTGATAGAAAAAATGAGGTCAGGATCCACATGGAAGATATGTGCCAGCTGACTGAAAGATTAACTGAACAGAAATATAATGGATCGTATGAGCAAATAGGAAAAGCTATTGCCATATACTCAGCTAATCCCGGTCTGGATATTACCAATTTCTTCGAACAGGTACTCTTTTCTTTCCTTACAGGTAATGCAGATATGCATTTAAAAAACTTCTCATTGATCGATAGCCCGGAAATGGGTTACGTGTTAAGTCCGGCATATGACATGGTTGCTTCCAGTCTTGTCGTGAAAGGTGATGAAGAAGAGTTGGCACTGACTTTAAATGGCAAGAAGAAAAAGCTAAGAAAAAAAGATTTTATTGAAGCAATAAAAAGATTTGACATTGATGCAAAGGCAATTGAAAACATATTTAACAGATACCGGAATTCTGTCGAAAAATGGCATGAATTCATAAACATAAGTTTTCTGCCGGAGCACATGAAAAGTTCTTTTCAGAATCTTATCGCAGAACGGGTTGACAGGATATATAATTCCTGATAGAGAAATTATTCTGAACTACTTTTAACTCGAAGAATGAGTTCAGTCGCCTGACACATATTCGAGCATTTCCAGAGCATTTTTATTCTCCGGATCAAGCTCCAGGGCCTGCTTGAAATATGTCCTGGCTTTATCGTAGTTGAAAGTTTTCATATGCGTCCTTCCCAGGTGATAAAGCGCAGAAACATGTTTGTCTGTCTTGTTCAGCAGCTTTTCAAAAAAGGAAATCGCCTCATCATATTTCCCCGATGCCTTCAAGGCAATACCCATGTAATAATTCGCCATAAGAGTTTCCGGACAGGACTCAATAAGCTTTCTGTATGAGGCAATGCTCTTATCCTCCTTGCCCAGGTGATAATAAGCCAGTCCGAGCCAGAGATATGTCATGGGCAAATGCTTGCCCGAATCGATTATCCTGTTGAAGACTTTAGCTGCTTCCGAAAAATTAGTGGATCTGTACAAAGCCACTCCCAGCTTGTACATTACATACGGACTGTCAGGCTTAATCTTCAGAATCTTTTCAAGGTAACTGATTGACCTTGACAGTTCGCCAAGAATGTAGTACACATTCGAAAGCTCAAGCAGTATGTGTATGTTTTCAGGATTTTCCTTCTCAGCACATTCAAAATATGCTGCAGCCTCATTCATATTCCCTTCAAGAAGTGTCATGAAGGCTTCATCTATGCATTTGTGACCTAATTCAGCCATTGTACGAATTTTTAAATTTTATAAACTAACTGCGATTTAAAATCGGGATATACTCCTGTTTCCCGAATACATTCTTAAACGCAGGTCTGATGATCCTTTTTGCGGAAAAGGTAAGCTCCTCAATACGATGTGTACACCAGCCTGAAACCCTTCCGATTGCAAACAGAGGGGTATAAAGTTCTTTTGAGATATCAAGACATGAATATACAAAACCGGAATAAAAATCAACATTGATACAAACCACCTTGGTTGATTTTTCTCCCTTGAACACCCTGAAAACTTCAGGGGTGAGCCTTTCAACAAGGGAATAGAGTTCAAATTCATCAAGCCGGCCTTTTTCTACGGCCAGATCCTTTGCCTTGGATTTTAAAATTGCTGCCCTGGGATCAGATATGGTATAGACAGCGTGCCCTATTCCATAGATCTTCCCCGAGAAGTCATTTGCCTTCTTATTGAGGATTTTCAGGAGATGTGCCTTCACCTCCTCCTCATCCTTCCAGTTCTTTACATTGACTTTCATATCTTCCATCATCTCCAGAACCCTGACATTTGCCCCGCCGTGCAGTGGCCCCTTTAATGATCCTATGGCAGAAGTTATTGAAGAATAAATATCTGTCTCAGAAGAGCTGGTCACCCTCATCGTAAAGGTGGAATTATTACCGCCTCCGTGCTCAGCATGAAGAACCAGCAGCAGGTCAAGCAGATCAGCCTCCAGTTTTGAGAAACCGTTGCAGTCACCCTTTATTAAATAGAGGAAGTTTTCAGCTGTAGTCATATTTGGTTGCGGGTGACGGATTGAAAGCGTCTTGCCCTTGTACAGGTGTCTTAATGCCTGATATGAATAAGCAACTATTGTTGGAAACTTTGCTATAAGATTTAAAGACTGCCTGATCATATTATCGAGTGCGATACTGTCCGGTTTCTCATCAAGAGTGTATAAACCCAGCACGGATCTTGCAAGAATATTAAGTACGTCCTTGCCCTTCATCGAAAGTATCATGTCTTTGGTAAAATCATCTGGCAGGGCCCTCAGGGCAGCCAGATGATCCGAAAACTCCTTCAGCTCCGCTTCGTTTGGAAGATGCCCTGTAAGCAGAAGAAAAACAGTTTCATCAAAACCGTGTCTCTGGTCTTTCTGAAATCCTGCAACAATATCTTCAATATCAATTCCCCTGTACAATAATCTTCCCGGAACAGCTATAAACTTGTCGTCTTCCTTCTTATAACCAACTACTTCCCCGACTTTTGTGAGTCCGACAAGAACGCCGGATCCATCGGCATTGCGCAGTCCCCGTTTTACATCATATTTCTCAAATAATTCACTGTCGATCTGGCATGATTCCCGCACCGATGTCTCTATCTGTGAAAATAAATTACTGTCTTTCATATGAGCACTATTATTAGCAATTGATTTAAATGTGTGAAATTATCGCATCAGCAAATTCAGAGGTTTTGAGCAGTTTTGCATTTTCGGTAAGCCTGTGAAAATCATAGGTCATCATTTTACTCTGTAGGGTCTTCTCGAGTCCGTTGTATATTTTATTTGCTGCCTCATCCCATTCCATATATTCGAACATCAGACCACCTGAAAGTATTACCGAACCGGGATTAACCTTATCCTGATCAGCGTATTTCGGGGCCGTACCATGAGTGGCTTCAAATATTGCATGGCCGGTTTCATAATTGATATTTGCTCCCGGTGCAATGCCAATACCGCCAACGATTGCAGCAAGGGCATCAGAGATATAATCACCGTTAAGATTCAGTGTGGCAATTACAGAGTATTCTGCAGGTCTCGAAAGTATCTGCTGGAGAAATGCGTCAGCAATTACATCTTTAATTATGAGTTTCCCTTCAAGTTCTGCTTTCTTCAGTGCTTCGTTTGCTGCAGTCTCTCCCTTCCCGGCAGAGATCTTCTTATGCTGGTTCCATGTGAATACCTTATCGCCAAACTCCCTTTCAGCAAGAGCATACCCCCATTTCATAAATGCCCCTTCGGTATACTTCATAATGTTTCCTTTGTGCACCAGTGTCACCGAAGGCAAATTCCTTTTAAGGGCGAAAAGGATAGCCTGTCTTATCAGCCTTTCCGAACCTTCCCTTGATACAGGCTTGATACCGATTGAAGAAGTTTCAGGAAACCTTATCGATTTTACTCCTATCTCATCTATAAGGAATTTTTTGACTTTGTCGGCTTCAGGAGTACCATTCATGAATTCAATACCGGCATAGATATCTTCAGTGTTTTCCCTGAAGATATGCATATTTACATCCTCGGGTTTTTTAACCGGGCTCGGAACGCCGCTGAAGTACCTTACCGGTCTGTAACATGTATAAAGATCAAGTAACTGGCGCAGGGCAACATTGAGTGACCGCATACCTTCACCAACAGGAGTCGTGAGCGGGCCCTTGATGCCGATAAGGCAATCCCTGAATGCAGCAAGGGTTTCATCGGGAAGCCAGTTTCCGGTGAGGTTAAATGCCTTCTCACCTGCAAGCACCTCTTTCCATGCCACCTTTCTTTTTCCATTATAGGCTTTCGCCACTGCAGCATCAAAAACTCTTACAGATGCCTTCCAGATATCCCTGCCGGTTCCATCACCTTCGATGAATGGAATTACCGGGAAATCAGGCACAATAAGTTTGCCATTTTCAATTCGGATTTTTTCGGCCATATCAGTATATTCCATGTATTTATTTACTCATTTTGCAGTGTTTCTGCTTCTTATCAGATTCAATGCGCTACCTGCCCTGAACCATTCTATTTGAGCCTCATTATAGGAATGATTTGCAAAGATGGTCTCATCTTCCCCGTTTGAATGGTGAACAGTCAACTTTATTTTCTTCCCCGGGGAAAACTCATTCAGACCTGTAACATCAAATTTATCAGATTCCCTGATTCTTCCATAGTCATCTTTGTCTGCAAATGTCAGGGCAAGAACACCTTGTTTTTTAAGATTTGTTTCATGAATTCTTGCGAATGACTTTGACAGTACGGCTTTTACATTCAGGAAGCGCGGTTCCATTGCTGCATGCTCCCTTGATGAGCCCTCTCCGAAGTTCTCCTCCCCTATGACTATGGAACCCACTCCCGATGCTTTGTAAAACCTTGCAACCTGTGGAACCGGCTCATAATTACCGGTATTCTGGTTAAGAATATTATTAGCCTGATCATTGAAGCTGTTTATGGCCCCTATCATATAATTATCAGATATCCTGTCGAGGTGTCCGCGATACCTGAGCCAGAATCCTGCCATTGAAATATGGTCAGTAGTACATTTGCCTTTAACTTTGATAAGCAAAGGCAGACCTTCATAGTCGTTCCCGTTCCATGCAGGGAAGGGATCCAAAGCCTGAAGTCTTTCGGAATCAGGACTAATGTTTACTGATATTTTTGTTTTATCACCGGATGGTTCCTGCAATCCTCTCCCAAAGCCGGTAAATCCATCCGGGGGAAGATCAAATCCTGAGGGCTCCGCCAGTTTTACCTTTTCTCCAATCCTGTTTGTAAGAGAGTCGGTAACAGGATTGAATGTAAGATCACCCGCAATGGCCAGTGCAGTGACTATTTCCGGCGATGCGACAAAAGCGTGTGTGTTAGGATTGCCATCAGTCCTTTTTGCAAAATTCCTGTTGAACGAATGGACAACAGTATTTACCTCTTTCTTGTCGGCACCCTCACGGTCCCATTGCCCGATGCAGGGTCCGCACGCATTTGCAAAGACGGTACCTCCGATTTTCTCAAATGTTTCAAGGAATCCGTCCCTCTCTGCTATGGCGCGTATCTGCTCCGAGCCCGGAGTAATTGTAAACAGGGATTTTGTTACAAGGTTTTTCTTTATTGCATCCGCCGCGATTGAGGCTGCCCTTGAGAGATCCTCGTAAGATGAGTTTGTACATGATCCGATCAGTCCAACCTCCACTTTCAGTGGCCAGCCGTTCTGTGCTGCAACCTTTTTCATTTCAGAGATCGGCGTTGCAAGGTCAGGGGTGAAAGGTCCGTTTATGTAAGGCTCAAGCTCTGAAAGATTTATCTCCAGAACCTGATCGAAGTATTTTTCGGGATCCGCATAAACTTCAGCATCGGCCGTAAGATGATCACTCACCCCCTTTGCAAGCTTTGATATTTCCGCACGGCCGGTCGAATCAAGGTACCGCGCCATAGCCTGATCATATCCGAATACCGAACAGGTTGCACCAACCTCAGCGCCCATATTACAGATCGTTGCCTTCCCTGTGCATGAGAGCGACTCCGCTCCCTCTCCGAAGTATTCGATGATACAGCCTGTTCCGCCCTTTACTGTAAGCATGCCCGAAACTTTAAGGATAATATCCTTTGCCGAAGTCCACCCGTTAAGCTTCCCTGTAAGCTTAACCCCTATCATTTTAGGGAATTTCAGTTCCCAGCCCATTCCGGACATTACATCAACAGCATCGGCTCCGCCAACGCCAATGGCAATCATTCCGAGACCACCGGCATTTACGGTGTGCGAGTCTGTTCCAATCATCATACCACCGGGAAAGGCATAGTTCTCAAGTATTATCTGGTGAATAATACCAGCACCCGGTTTCCAGAAATCAATATCAAATTTATTGCAGATCGAACTAAGGAAATCATAGACCTCTTTGTTGGTAACATTCGCAGTCCTGAGATCATCTGCCGATCCGGTTTTTGCCATTATGAGATGATCGCAGTGCACCGAAGCGGGAACTGCCGAAAAGTCTCTGCCGGCCATTATGAACTGCAGAAGAGCCATCTGAGCAGTGGCATCCTGCATTGCCACCCTGTCGGGCGCAAAATCAACATAATCGACACCGCGCTCACAGGGTTTGAAATTTGTTTTGTCGAATAAATGTGCATAGAGCACTTTCTCGCTGAATGTGAGCGGCTTTCCAAGATTTTTCCTTATCTCTCCTATAAGGTGAGGAAGCTTATCGTAATATGTTTTGATTAATTCAATACCGAGAATCATTTAAGTAAGTCTTTTTATTTACTAACCGGAATAACAGTCTCCTTTTCAACGAGATCTTTTTCAAACCGCGCCCTTTCGAAAGTAAACCTGCCTGAAAGAAATTCCATCAGCTTTGAGGTGTCTTCAAAGGCATTGCCCAGACATGTTGATGCACCCGGTGACGGTGTAATATTGAAGATTATGTTATCGCCCAGTATCTTTGCTTCTCCCAGTTCAAGTTTTTTTGTTATGTTGTTAATGATCTGGGGTCTCGTACCTCCAACCTTTTTAGCGAACTTGATCTCATCAAGTTTTACTTTCGGGACAATTTTCCTGATCTCTTTAAGGAATGATCTTTTCCCTATCCATGGGAAGTCATAAACTACATTTTTGAGAAGGTAGTTAAAAATTACCCTGTCGGAAGATATTTTGAAAATGCTTAAGACAGGCCTTATGCCTAAACCAAATGTTTTCCAGTATTCCCAGAATGTGCTGTAATTATATCTTTCCAGAAAAAATATTGGTTTTGCTGTAGGACCGAACCGTGTAATATTTTCATTGTTTACTTCCGGATCTCCATGGACCGCGGCAAAGGGAGCTTGGGGATCTGCATGGTATAAACTTTACCGTTAAGGACCCTGGGGCCGGTATAGAAACTTCCGGCCATCGACAGGATTGAATAGGTTTTACCATACCCGAGCGATTTGGCAAATTTAAGGCTATGGCTGCCGGCGGTTACAACGACGGCTCCCGTTTCAAAATCACCCTTATCAGTTTTGATTATAAAGTTATCCCCTTCGCGGATTATTTTTTCCACCTTCGTAGACATGTACACAGATATGCCAGGGTTCAGAGTTTTTGCATTCTCTGCAAAAGAGTGGCTTAACCTTCTGAAATCAACTGTATAACCATCTTCTGTTACCAATGCAA
>Ga0209254_10006706_pt1 | contig 10619 bp, 5 predicted proteins | sample FrelakmetDIP11DI_FD_187148 | JGI IMG/M metagenome (GOLD analysis project Ga0209254, IMG submission 187148) | Freshwater lake sediment microbial communities from the University of Notre Dame, USA, for methane emissions studies - DIP11 DI (SPAdes)... | ecosystem: Environmental > Aquatic >... | reverse complement strand
ATCCGTACGCTGCTGCTCACGTTCTTCTACCGGCAGATCCCGAACCTGATCGAGCGCGGCCACGTCTACATTGCGCAGCCGCCGCTCTACAAGGTGAAGAAGGGCAAGAGCGAGAACTACGTCAAAGACGACGTCGAGCTCAACCAGATCCTGCTGCGCACCGCGCTTGAAGGTGCTTCGCTGGTCGTGCGCGATTCGTCGGTGCCGATGCAGGACGGCGCACTTGAGACGCTGGCCCGCAAGTACATGGATTTCCAGAACGCGGTGCGCAAGTCGCCGCGGCGCTACGACTCGCACGTGCTCGAGCAGATGCTGCACCTGCCGGAGATCGGCATTGCCGATCGCGAAGACCCGGAAAAGCTCACCACCTGGGGCGCGCAGCTCGAGAAGATGCTGAACGACGTGCCGCAGGCGGGACGTCACTACACCGTGACGCTGCAGCCGGGCACGCCGCCGCACCTCGTTGTCACGCGTGTCGAACATGGCAACGCCGTCGAGAAGCACCTGCACCGCGAGTTCTTTAATTCGAGCGAATACCGCCGGATCACGGATCTTTCGCGCACGCTCGTCGGGCTGTTCGGCGCCGGGGCCATCGTGCGTCGCGGCGACAACGAGCAGACAGTGGGCAGCTTCAAGGAAGCCATCAACTGGCTGCTCGACGAGGCGCGTCGCGGCCAGACGATCCAGCGCTACAAGGGTCTCGGCGAAATGAACCCAGAGCAGCTGTGGGACACGACTATCAATCCCGAAACGCGCCGGCTCGTGCAGGTGCGAATCGAGGATGCGCACGTCGCGAACGAATTGTTCTCAACGCTGATGGGAGATGAAGTCGAGCCCAGGCGCGAGTTCATCGAACGCAACGCGTTGCTGGTGTCGAACCTGGACGTCTGACACGCGCGCTGACGATCGGGCGTTGTTCGGTCTGCGAACCGAACGGACCGCCCGAGCATCGGCGGACGCCGGTCAGTCCCTGCTGCCCGGCCGGACCAGTCCCGCAAGGTCGTCTGTCGAGACCTTGTAGGCGTGCAGCACACCCGGGATCAATGCGAAGCCGGTGAAATCGAAGTCCGCGGGAACGGTGACGCCAGGACTGCCGTCAGTGTTGATCCCTGTGCAGTTTTCGAACGTACCGATGTCGCACTGAATGCGACTCGCCAAGCCACCGCCCAGCGGCTTGAAGTACACATCGAACTGCACGCTGCTGCCGTTCTGCGTCGCGGAGTAGTCGTTGTCGGTCCCGGCCAGTACGAGGTAGCTGCCGTCGCTCAACCGCGGGCCGACTGTCAGGCCCTCCCACTTCTCGGGCGACACGCCACCCAATGCGGCCAGCGACGGATCTGCCAGCGTGGCGGCCGCCGCGAGATCGAGCCATGGGTTAGCCGCCTTGGTGACCGGCGTCCACGAGCCCGGTGTGGCAAGGTTCACTCCCGTGACGTCCGTGGCCCCGGTGAGGTCGATGCGAAACACTTTCTTGTTCGGGCTCGCCAGGTTGGCATCGACCCCGAGGCCGCGGTTGTTGCGCTCGAGCACCAGGAACTCGTGGTCGTTGATCGCCACGAGTGCGGAGATGCCGCGGCCTTGCGAACTGCCGTCCATGCGGTAGGCGTACTGAGCCAGCGGCCGGGCGGTGCGCGTGTTGAACGCCACGATGCGATTCACCGTGCCGCTGCTGCCATTCTCGTCGAGCATGGCGCTCTGCAGCATCGCGTAGAGCGTCCGTCCGTCCGGGCTGATGGCGAGGCCCTCGAAACCGCGGTTGGTGCGCTTGCCGGCCGTGTTGCCGTTGTCGTTGGCGTGGTTGACGATGCCACTGTCGGCGTTGCGCGGCAGGACGTTCGATGGCAACTCATAGCGCCTGACGAGCTGGCCGGCGCGGTTGATCTCGATCACGGACGGGCCGTACTCGTCGGACAGCAACAGGTGACCCGTTAGAGGGTGGACGACGATGCCCTCGGGATCGAACGCCAGTTCGAGGGGTCCTGCCTCGATCGGCGCAAAGCCGTCGAGCGCGGTGCGGCCCTTGCGGAAGATCAGAGTCTGCAGGATGCGGAATTCGGAGATCCCACCGGTGCTGGGGTCGACGTCGAGCGCGAAGCGATGCACACGGGTCTCGTACGGCAGTGTGCCGCCGCCCGGTCCGCGGTCGGACAGCGCCCACCACTCGCCACGGGCGGCATCGTAATAAATGTCCGAGAAGAAACCCACGCGGCCATCGTTGATGAGCGTGCCGCCGGACGCGTCGAGCAAGGTGCCATCGACGGCCAGGCCGTTGACGAAGGCGGGCGCGGCGTAGGCCGAAGCCACCGCGAGCGAGAGCGCGGCGGCCGCGCTGACCATGGGTGAGCAGATGTTCACGACTCGTCTCCAGGAACCTGAAATAGACGGCATAGCGTGCAGGGTCACGATGAACGTTCCGTGACAAGCGAGCCCATGGTCATGGCGCTGCACGGCGAGCGCGCAACGCCGTTCCGCACGAACGTCAGGCAAAAAAATGGGGGCGGAGTTGCCTCCGCCCCCAGTCCGTTCGCATCTCTTCACCGTGGACCGGTTGTGCTGGTCTCTACGGGTCAGTCGTCGAGATGCTCGCAGCGCCCGAGCTTCGCGCCGGCGGCGATCTTCGCGCGCAGACCGTTCGGGAAGCCGGCCTGGATCGAGTTGCCGCGCTCGCACACGAACACCTGGTTCATGTTCACCAGCCAGGAGAACGAGGCGCCCACCATGCCGCCCACGACCTCGGTGCCGGTGCCGCTGATCGAGATCGGGTTCGAGAACGGGATGTTCGACGCTTCGACGACGCCCTGCTTGCGGAAGAAGTCGTCCCAGGTCATCCAGCCGATCCGCTCGATCCACAGCGCGCCGACAAAACCCGTGAAGAACGAGCCGGAGCGGCCGACCAGGATCGAGCCGTCGTCGCTCATGTCGAAGATTTCCAACGGCGGCATGCCGACCTGCGCCTCGATCTCCTCGCTCGACATCGATTCACAGAGGTCGCCGGCGAACCAGCTGACGTACGGGACGTCCTTGCACCACTTGAGTGACCCGATCCGTGTGAGGCCGCCGGCGTAATCCCAGAGTGCGACCCCCTTGCCCTGGTAGGTCGTGGTGTCGAAGAGACTAAGCGCGACGCGACGGCCGTTGAAGCTCACGGCGTACGCGGGCTCGGCGCCGTAGCGTTCGGTGAGGTTGATGGCCTTGCCTTCCTTGACCCAGGCGTAGGCGTACTGGAAGTTCGACGTGCCGAGCACGACATCACCATTGCCAGAGATCGCGTGCGCCCGGATCCACGGCAGCTCCGCCACGGGCAGGGTCGAGGTGTCCAGCTCGCGCATGCCGCGCTTCGCGTCCCAGATGAACGGGACGATTTCGCCGAGGTACGGCGACTCGCAGGAGCCGTCGCGATTGCGGTCGATGTAAGCGGTGCCCACGGCCTTGCTGCCGGTGTCATCCACCGCCCAGCCGTAACTGCTCGACGCGCCCCATTCGCTGCTGCCGCCGCAGGTGTCGCGATTCTTGATGTCACCCATCGACACGACTGCACCGTTGGACGAGCGCAGCGCGGCCTGGCTGATACCGTTGCCGTCGAAGTCCACGTTGGCGGTGATCCACTGGCCATTGCGCGTCATGCTGGAGTTGTTCGCCAACATCTCCGGCGGCAGCACGTTGAAGCCCTGCGACTGGTTCCACGTGAAGACGGTCGGGCCCGACTGGCCCGCAGCGCTGCGGCCGTTCTTGGCCAGGTCGGTCAGGTACGCGCTGACGATCGGCGTGAACTGCACACCCTGCTTGTAGCCATTGAAGGTGATGTTGGCCGTCTTCGTGACGCCTGCCTCGGCGCGGATCGTCGTCTTGTTGCAGGGGCGGTCCGTGGCTGGATTGCTGCCCTCGGCCACGTCCCAGTACTCGCCCTGCGAGATCAGCATGTTCGGTGTGGTCGGGTAACCGCCGGCGACGATCTCCTCGATGTAGACCAGGTAGTCCTGACCGGGCGTCAGGTTGCGGATCGTGAAGCGACCGTCCGGACCCACGAGCCCCTGCGTCTGGTCGCCGGTCATGGCCGACACGGCGTCGTGCAGCGGATCGTTGACATTACGCGCGATGACATTGATGCCGCTGAACTCGGTGCGGCCATCCTTGAGCCGCAGGACGCCGGTGATCGAGCCCGTCGTTGCGCGGTAGCTGGCCGTGGGATACAGGTTCGAGATACCCGCGATGTCGTCCGGATGCGTGATGGTGCTCTGCTCCTGGCCGACGGCGGCCAGGCTGTCGATGAACGGGAACATCGTCTCGATGATGGCCGGATCGGCGCGGTTCACGCCCACGTCGTCCCAGTGGTCCCACTTATGCACCGGCGCCACGCAGCCCGGCACGCCGGGGTAGTAAGGCTGGAAGGTGTAGCTCTGGTACACCATCGGCCCGTTGACCTGCGAGTGCGAGAGATTGATCGCGTGGCCGAATTCGTGCGTGAAGACGCCGGCGACGAAGTTGCCCGCCGTGTCGCTCTCGTCCACGTACCAGCCGTTCAGGAGAGCCGTGGCTTCGGTGATGCGACCGGCGTCGTCCGTCCACTCGGGGAACGCGATGCCGAGGACGGCATAGCGCGAGATACCGAAATACTCCTCGAGGATCGAGCCATCGGTGTCGTAGAGCACCCAGAACCCGTAGCCGTTCTGCTTCTCGTAGAACTGCGCGGCATTGGCGCCGGTCACGTCAGCGACGCCGGTCTTGTTCTTGATCGTGCCGGCGACCCCGGCCTGGAAGGTGGCGGTCGGCACCTTGTTCCATTGGTCGAAGGCGAACTGGGTGATCTCGTTGGCACGTTTGATCGTGATGAACGGCGTGACGCCGTCGAAATCGTAGGTGAACGCGCCGCCGCCGTCGGTCCAGACGGGGATGGAGCCCTTGCTGGTGTCCCAGACATAGGGCCGCGGCGGGCTCGTGTCCTGCAGGTACAGCGGGCCAGCGGCCTGCGCGGTGCCGCAAGCGAGCGTGAGACCCATGGCGGCCTTGAAAATGAGCGATTTCATCAGCGCATCTCCCCGGTCGCGACCCAGTTGCCGGTCACGGCCCGGCCGACGAGGCCGACGAACGTGGCAGCGTCGACGGCGCCCTGGCTCGACAGCATCGCGCGCTCCTTGGCGCTCAGCAGCCCGTCCTGGACCTTCACACCGTCGAACAACCCGCGGTTGTTGAACTCGTTCTGGACGCGGCCGTCGAGCACGTTCAGCTTGCCTTGCGCGAGGCCTGCCGTCGTCTGCAGGCCGGTGCGCGACGCGGGCTTGTACATGAACGCCACGACCTGCTCGCCGACTCTCCAGTTCGGGAAGCCGTCCGGTGTCACCGCTGCCAGCGTGCTGCCGTTAGGCATCTTGCGGGGCTTGAGCAAGCCGAACTGCCGGAAGGTGTGCTTGGCACCGCCGCGGAGTTCACCCTTGGCGCTGTCGGCCACGGCGATGGTGATCTCGGTGTACGGCATGCCGTTTGGCGTGACGCCGTCGGTCACGTGGGTGACCTTGCCGGCGATGATGCTCTGCGAATCGGCAATGAGCCGTGTGAGATTCTGGGGCTTCAGCTTCATCGCGTGGGCCGCAGGGCCGCCCAGCAGCGCGAGCGCCGTGGCGAGCGCCACGGGCCAGCGCAGGAACGAATGGGAAAGGTTGGGCACGAAAATATCTCCGTCGCTGGCGGGTCGCCGCACCGATACGGACGGCGATGGACCATGACGGTAGAATCTGACGACCGGCGTGCCGGATGCCTATCGGGGAATGCCTGAGTTTTGCCTATCCAACGCGGAATCCGCGCAGACGTTGCGTCGGCGACGCCAGTGTTCCCGGCGTCAGTAATATGTCAAGTCGATTCCGGCGGGACCAGGCCGTTGCGGATCGCGCAACGCACCAGGCCCGGCACGTCGAAGATTCCCAGGCGCTGCATCAGCTGCATACGGTGAGTCTCGATCGTCTTGACGCTCAGGAAAAGTCGCTCGGCCATCTGCCGGGTGCCGAGTCCTTCGACGATCAGTTGCAGGATCTGCCGTTGCCGCGGCGTGAGCGCGTCGAGCTCCGACTCTCCGGTGCCGGCGCGCCGCTCGAACTGCTGCACCTGTTGGGCATCGATCGCGCGGCAAAGGTAGCGCCGCCCCGCGCAGATTTCATCCAGCGCCGTTGCCAGCTCGTCGAACGCGGAGTCCTTGTTGAGGTAACCAGCGGCCCCGGCGGCGAACGCGCGGGCGGCATACTCCGCAGAGGCGTGCATGGAGAGCATCAGCACGCGGGTTGGCACGCTGAGTCGGGCGATGCGCGCGGCCGCCTCGAGGCCGTTCAAACTCGGCAGCGTGATGTCGAGCAGGATGGCGTCGGGCGGGTCACGCCGCACGAACTCGACGGCCTCGAGGCCGTCGCCGGTCTCGCCGACGACCACGACGCCGGGCAGGCTCTCCAGCAGCGCACGGACGCCGGCGCGCACGAGGGCATGGTCGTCGGCCAGCAGGATGCGTCGTCGTGTGATCATGCGGGCTGCCGGGGCTCTGGGACTGGGCTGGCCTCGGGCTTCGCATAGGGCACCGAGACCTCGAGGCGGCTGCCGGCACCGGGGCGCGAATCCAGCACGAGGGTCCCGCCGGCGTTGCGCACGCGCTCGGTCATGCCGAGGAGCCCGAGGTGCTCGCCGCGCTTGACGCGCTGGCTGACGGCCTCGAGATCAAAGCCCACGCCATCATCCTCGATGACGAGCCGCAGTGCGTCAGGCTCGGCGCGCAATGTGACGCGAATCAGCGTGGCCCGCGCATGTCGCAGCACGTTGCTGACCGCTTCCTGGACCACGCGGAACACGGTCGTGTTGAGTCCTCGCGGCGCGCCAGCGACCTCGGGGGCTGCGTCGAGCTCGATGCTCAAGCCCGACCGCTCGGCCAGGGATTTCAGGTGATGGTCGAGTGCGGGCACCAGCCCGGCCTCGTCGAGCAGCGGGGGCCGCAAGCCCCGGGCGATGTCGCGCGCCTGGCGGATCATGCTGTCCACCATGGTCACCGAGTCCTCCAGGCGCCGGGCTACCGTCGCGTCGGCTGCAGTGCTGCGCAGGATCTGCAGGTTGATCTTGGCGGCGGTGAGCGTCTGTCCGAACTCATCGTGCAGTTCCCGAGAGATGCGGCTGCGCTCGTCCTCTTTCGCCGATTCGAGGCGGCTGGTCAGCTGCCGCAGTCCGGCGTAGGCCTCCTCGAGTTCCGCCTGGCTGCGACGAGCGCGAGCGAGCGCCTGCTCGCGCTGACTTTCGAGCTGCTCGAGCACGGCATTGCGCTGCCGCAGGGAGCGCAGCCGGACGATGTGCAGACCGAGCATCAGCATTGCGATTGCGGCGAGCGCCAGCCCCCGGAACCAGAGGGTCATCCAGAACGGCGGCACGACGTCGAACTCGAGCGGCGGACTCGCGCTCCACTGGCCGAACACGTCCCGGCCGCGGACTTCGAAACGGTAGTGCCCGGGCGCGAGATCGAGGAACGTCACCTGCCGGCGGCGGCCGAGCGACGTCCAGTCGTCCTGCGGGCGCAGCCGGTACTCGTAGTCGTGCGGGGTCTCCGCGAAATCGAGTACCGCGAACTCCACGGCGAGTCCGTCGTCGATGTTCTTCTCGAATCCGCTGAGCAGTTCCCCGGGCGACAACTGCTGGCCCGCGCCACTCGCCAGCCGCTCGATGCCCGTGATGCGGACCGGCGAGGGCGGACGGACTCGCAGAGGCGTGCCCTTCGGAATGCTGACCAGGCCTTCGACCGAACCGAAGTGCACGAAGCCCGTATCGGCCGAGGATGCGCCGGTGTTGAAGTGACTTACCGGCAATCCGGACTGCAGGACGTGGTTCACGACCCGGCCCTTGGCGGGATCGAGGCGGGAAAGGCCGTGGCGCGTGCTGAGCCACAGCGAGCCGTCGTCGTCTTCCTCGACGGCCATGATCCCGTCATTCAGGAGGCCGCGTTCGACGCCCCAGCGCTCAAAGCGGGTCACGCGGCCAGCGGTGTCCACCTGCGCATGATGCAAGCCGCCGCCGTCGGTGGCCACCCACAGGCCGCCGGCGCGATCGCGTCGCAGCGCGGTCACGTGGTAGTGCCGCAGGTTGCGCGCGTCGCCGCTGCGACCGTCGAAACGCTCGCAGGACCAGGGCTCGATGCGACAGAGATTGAGACCGCTCGAACGCGTGCCGACCCAGACGTAGCCGCTCTTGCCGGGGGCCAGGGCAGTGACGTAATCGCCGCTCAACGAGTCCGGCACGTTCGGATCGTGCCGATAGGAGCGATAGCGCCCGCTGCCTGCTTCGCGCAGGAACAGGCCGCTGCCGCCCACGCCAACCCAGAGGCCAGCCTCGCCGGCCGGCAGCAGCGACCCGACGTAGCCCTGGCCGATGCCGTCGGGACGATCCGCGTCGTAGGCATCGAGACCGAGGTTGCTGCCGTCCTCGGCGAACCGGTAGACGCCTGCGGTCGACCCGGCAAACCGGGCGTCGTCCCGGGTGATGGCGAAGCTCAACACGCCTGCCTGCAGGATCGAATCGGTCGTCGACCCGCCGGTCGGGGTGACGGACCCGGCCACGACGTCCACGAGCTGCGGGCCACCTCCGAAGCTTCCGACCCAGGGCTGCCCTGCAGACACCCGGCCGAGCACTGCCGTGATGTTCTTGTCACGAAGTCCGCCGCCATCGGTGCCGGGCGCCAACAACCGGAACTCCGGCTCATCGAGCGGCGCGCGGTAAACACCGCTGCCCCACGTGCCGACGAAGAGCATGTGATCGGTAGTCGCAATGCTCAGCTGCGGCTGCGCCGGCAGGTTGCCCGGGGCGCCGACGCTGCCAGGATGCGCGCGCGTCCACTCACCCGTCGCGAGGTCGACGATCAGCACGCCGTGCGCCAGCGTCGCGATCCATAGACGCCCGTAGCGATCCGCGTGCATCGTCGTGATGAGCGGCTGCGTGCCCGTATCGTTGGCCAGGTCGACGCGTTTTGCCGTGCGCTGCGCGGGATCGAGCACGACCAACCCGTCGCGCGTTCCGGCCCAGACCCGGCCATCGGCCGCCTCGTGAATTGCAAACACATCGTCGAGCCCGCGGGCGCCGTCGAGGAGCTGCGCGAGCGGGAAATGCTCGAACTTACCGCCCGCGCCGTCCCACCGGTCGATGCCGCCCCCGACCGTGCCGATCCACAGCCGCTGCGAGGCCCCCCGGTGCAGCGCATAGACCCAGTTGTGCGCGAGGCTGGCCGCATTGCCGCTTGCGTGGAAATAGCGCACGAAGTTGCGGCCGTCCGCATCGAGCCGGTTGAGGCCGTTCTGCGTGCCGATCCAGACCCGGCCATCGGCGTCCTCGGCCACGCCGTAGATGCTCTCGTCGCTCAGCGAGCGCGGGTTCCTCGAGTCGTGGTGAAACTGGGTGAACTTGCCCGTCCGCGGATCGCGACGGTTGAGGCCACCGGTGTTGGTGGATACCCACAACGCACCGTCGTCGGTTTCGTGCAGCGCGCGGACGTCCTGGTCGCTGATGCTGCCCGCGCGTTCCGGGTCGGGCAGGAACGCAGTTGCCTGGTAGCCGTCGTAGCGGAACAGGCCTTCTCGCGATCCGACCCACAACAGTCCGTCGCGATCGACCAGCAGGGAGACCGCGACGTTGACGTCCAGCCCGCGTCCCGCCCCGAGTTCGGTGAAGCGCCGCGCGGCGTCGGCCTGCGGCGCGAGCAGCAGCAGCGACAGGCTTGCGACGCGCCAGCCTGTGGCACGCCGAGTGGATCGATGTTCGCCGGCGAGAGCGGCCACGTACGTCTTCGTCACTCCACTGTTCGCGCCCAGTCGCGGAGCGATTCCGGGAGGTAGGTGTCCGCGCCCGGATCGACTGCACGGAACTCGCGCAGTGCGTCTGTCGCGCCGGTGATATCACCCGCGGCGTAGAGAGCCGCGACCCTTGCGGCACGGTCCGCGGCGTCTGGTGGCGCCACATTGTCTCTTGCCGCTGCCGCTGCCGCTGCCAGTGCCGAGGTCTGTGCCGGTGCAGCGGCTGCTTCCGACGCAGTGCGACCCGACATCTCCGGCGCCGCAATCTGTCGTTGATCGACTTCTGTCGCAGGCATCGCCGTTGCCGTGTCGGCCGCGGATTTCTGGTCGATCGTGCTGGCCGGTGCCATGACCGACTCCCGAGCGCCAGCTGACGCAGGGGGACTTGCGGTCTTCGCTTTGATCGCCTCGCGTGTGGAGAAATCGCTCGGTTTCTCGTGCGTCGTGGCGGGCGTGGTGACCTGTTCTTCCATCTGCATCGACGGTGCGACATCGCGGTCGCGCGGCAGCGATTGCACGAGAACGAAAGCGAGACCGGCCACGGCTGCCGCAGCAGCCAGCGGCTGCCACCGCGCCGGCCAACTCCGGTACGGGGGGCGGGCGCGGACGACCTGCGCCTGCCCGTTGCGGCCCTGGATCGACTTGTGTGCGGCCGCGATGATCGCTGCGTCGAGTGCTGGCGGCGGCTGTTCATCCGACAGCTGTTGCCAGGCGCGATCCAGTGCGGCGTCCCCATCGGGTGATCGCGAACTTTCACGCTCGTGATTGCTCATGCCATGTCCTCCAGCGCGGCGCGCAATCGGCGATACGCATAACGCAACC
>Ga0209254_10006705_pt1 | contig 10620 bp, 8 predicted proteins | sample FrelakmetDIP11DI_FD_187148 | JGI IMG/M metagenome (GOLD analysis project Ga0209254, IMG submission 187148) | Freshwater lake sediment microbial communities from the University of Notre Dame, USA, for methane emissions studies - DIP11 DI (SPAdes)... | ecosystem: Environmental > Aquatic >... | reverse complement strand
AACGTGAAGACATCGGGGTCGCCCTCGAAGATCGCCGCCGTGCCGTTGCCCTGGTGCACGTCGAGGTCGATCACCAGCGCACGCCGCGCCCGGCCGTCACGCCGCAGGACGCGGATCGCCACCGCCACGTCGTTCAGGAGGCAGAAGCCCTCGCCGTGGGCCGGAAACGCATGGTGCGTGCCCCCGGCGAGGTTGGCCGCGAGACCGTCCTCGAGCGCGGCCCGCGCGGCCTCGAGCGTGCCCTGCGCAGCGAGCCGCGACCGGCGCCATAACGCGGCCGACCACGGCACGCCGATCCTGCGGACCGCCGCGGCCTCGAGCGTCCCCGCCGCCAGCCGGCCGAGGTAGTCGTCGTCGTGGACGAGCCGAAGGTCCACGAGGTCGGCCTCGCCGGGCTCGATGAGGTCGCCCGGCCGGACGAGTCCGTCCCGGCGCAGGATCTCGAGCAGCAGCGGGTACTTCGCCATCGGGAAGGGATGCGTCGGCGGCAGCGCGACGAAGTAATCGGGGTGGTAGGCGCAGCGCATGTCGATCCGTGGTTCGCAGGGCGGGCAGCACCGGGTTCGTCGCACGCCGCTTTGCGGGGCGTCCGCCAATTACCCAGAATAGCTGCCTGCCCACCCCATCCTCACCCGGAGCCGTCCCTTGGCCACCTCAGCCGTCGACCTGCCGAAAATGAAGTCCGCCCGCTCGCTCGACCCGCTCGATCTCTACGACGTGCGCAGCCTGCTCACCGAAGAGGAGCAGATGGTGAAGGATGCGGTCGGCCGCATGGTGGACGAGAAGGTGCTGCCGATCATCCAGCACCATTTCGAGAACCACACGTTCCCGGCCGAGCTGGTGGGCGAACTCGCGGGGCTCGGCCTGTTCGGCAGCTCGCTCGAGGGCTACGGCTGCGCCGGCATGAACGCGGTGAGCTACGGCCTCATCTGCCAGGAACTCGAGCGCGGCGATTCGGGGCTCCGGAGCTTCGTCTCCGTGCAGTCGAGCCTGTGCATGTACCCGATCCACAGCTACGGCAGCGAGGAGCAGAAGCAGAGGTGGCTGCCGCGCATGGCGACGGGTGAGGTGATCGGCTGCTTCGGGCTCACCGAGCCGCACGGCGGCTCGGACCCTGCCAACATGAAGACCCACGCGAAGCGGCGTGGCCGCGACTGGGTGCTGAACGGCGCCAAGATGTGGATCACGAACTCGCCGCTCGCCGACCTGTTCGTCATCTGGGCGAAGACGGAGGAAGGCATGCGCGGCTTCCTCGTAGAAAAAGGAGCGAAGGGCCTCGCCGCACCCGAGATCGAGAAGAAGTTCTCGCTGCGCGCCTCCGTGACCGGGTCGATCTTCCTCGAAGACGTGGTCGTGCCCGCGGAGAACATGCTCCCGGGCAGCACGGTGGGCATCAAGGCGCCGCTCTCCTGCCTGACGCAGGCCCGCTACGGCATCACCTGGGGCGTGATCGGCGCGGCGCAGGCGTGCCTCGCGCAGGCGCTCGACTACTCGCAGTCCCGCATCCTCTTCGGACGCCCGCTGGCCGCGACTCAGGCCATCCAGATCCGGCTCGCGGAGATGGCCCGCCGGATCACCACCGCACAGCTGCTCTCGCTGCAGCTCGGACGCCTCAAGGACGCGGGCACGATGTCGCCTTCGCAGGTGTCGCTCGCCAAGTGGAACAACTGCCGCATGGCGCTCGACGTGGCACGCGACGCGCGCGACATCCTCGGCGGCGCCGGCATCAGCGCCGAGTACGTGCCGATCCGCCACGCACTCAACCTCGAGAGCGTGATCACCTACGAGGGCACGGAGACCATCCACCAGCTCACGATCGGCCGCGAGCTGACCGGCATCAACGCATTCTGATGCGCCCGGTCTTTCGCGGGCGGCAGACGACCCGCCTCGAGACCTTCGTGGACGCGGCCTTCGCGTTCGCGCTCACCATGCTCGTGGTGTCGGTGGACTCCGTACCGCAGTCGTTCGACGAGCTGGTCGACGCGATCAAGCGGGTGCCCGCTTTCGCAGCCAGCTTCCTGATCACGGTCATGTTCTGGCTCGGCCACTATCGCTGGAGCCGGCGCTACGGCATCGAGGATACCGGGTCGGTGGTGCTGAGCCTGATGCTCGTGTTCCTGGTGCTGGTGTTCCTGTATCCGCTGCGGCTCATGATGTCGGGCGCGTTTGAGTCGATGAGCGGCGGCTTCCTGCCCGGCGAGATCGAGATCACGCGCATCGTGCACCTGCAGTTCCTGTTCGTGCTGTACGGCGTGGCCTTCATGCTCATGTCCGGCGTGCTGCTTATTCTTTACGCGCGCGTGCGACGCATGCGGCTCGAACCGGAGCTGTCGGCGGAGGACCGGGCGGTCGCCGGCGTCGAGGTTCAGGCGTGGGGAATCCTCGCGGCCATGGGGGCGATCTCCGCGCTGCTCGCCCTCGTGTTGCCGCCGAAGCAGATCGGCTATGCGGTGTGGCTCTACGCGTCGCTCGCCTTCATCATGCCGATGATGAGCAGGCACTGGCAGCGCCGGGTCGAACGCGTCGTGGGCGCGCAATCCGCGAGCGACGCGAATTGACCTCGACTGTCTGCCTCGTTTGCCGTTGCTACGGTGGCAGGACGGGGATTCGGAGCCCGTTTCGAGTCGCTCCCCGATACTCGCTTGGTCGAAACGGGCTCCGAATCCCCGTCTGACGTACGGCGGCTGAGCGAGTCAGGAAAACGCCGTCAACGAACTCGGTCACTCGGCATGGGGCTCGGCGTTTTCCCGACTCGCACGCCGCTCGTGACGCGGAATCCGGCAGAACTCTCATGCGCCGTGCGAGTGGCCGGTTCCTCCGGCCGCTCGCTCAGGCGCCGCGTGTCGGACGGGCGTGCCGGGCCGTTTTCGACCAAGCGAATCACGTGGAGCGACTCGAAAACGGCCCGGTTCGGCCGTCTCAGGTGCGCCGTCTGAGCGCCGCAGCCGCCAGGAACCGCGTCACTCCCGGGCGACGGAATACTCCACGGTAACGACGGCCTTCACCACCTTCTCCACCGTGGACGTGTCGTAGCTGCCGTAGTCGGCCGTCTCCGTGGAGTTGGGTCGCGTGATCTGGAACACGCCCTGCGAGGCCGAACGCAGCGGGCCGACCGTGACGCCGCTGCCGGCCGCGAACTGCTCCGCGCGCTGCTGGGCGTCGCGCGTGGCCGCACCGATCAGCCGCACCTTGACCGCGTTGAGGTCGTTGTAGAAGTACTGCGGCGGCCAGGAGTTGATGCTCACGCCCTCGCTGATCAGCGACGAGGCCTGCGCAGCGACGCGGCTGATCAGCGCGACGTCGGTCGAGCTCAGCTCGAAGTTTCGGTCGAGCTCGTAACCGCTGATCCGGCCGGTCTGCACACCGCCCGGACCCATCTCGTACTGCGGCCGCGCCGCCACCGACGAAACCGCGACTGCGGCGGACGCGCCGGCCACCGACTCGAGCAACGCCCGCACGCGGGCCGTGTCGGCCTCGAGCGCGCGGTAGCCGGACTGCAGATCCCCGGCGCGTACCGTCACGGTCGCCCGCCACGTGCCGGCGTCCGAGACGACTTTCTCCTCCGCGTAGCCCTTGACCGTGATCTTGTCGCCCGCGAGCTTGATGCGCTCGAGGCTGCGCGACACGAGGCCCGCCGCAGCGACGAGGCCCACGCCGAGCGCGAGGCCGAGCAGCAGGAGGCCGAGCGTTGATGCACCCGACTGCCGGCGCCTCATTGGAACTGCAGTTCGCATGGGGCGCCATTCTCGCCGATGACGCGCCGCTCGTCAGCGCAAAAAGACGCCGTCCAGTGTCGGCATTCTTTACGGCCAGAGCCGCCGCGGCGCCTGCCGGCCGGGCCGATCACGCATAAGCCATTGTTTTTCATTGGCCCGGCAGACGTTGGCACGTTCATTGCTCTGTAATCATCCGGGCCGCGACAGTGGGTGGCCGCGGCGAAGTCAGGTGGTAGTGGGAAGTGGGCGATTCGGCACGGGTAGCGAGGATCCAACAAGAAAAACAGGGACGGTAGTGAGCAGAACCCCAACCGGGGCATCAATCAACAAGAAGACAAGAACAAGAATAGCGATGCCCCTGCAATGCAAGACGACCCCGCGCAAGCGGGGTTTTTTTTTCGGTAACCTGCACGGGTGAACGAGCTCATCGCCAACGCCCACGCCATCGCGGTCCTCGCGTTCACGGTCGTTGCGTTCATCCTGTTCACCCGCGAGCGCATCCCGATCCCGGTGACCAGCCTGATCGTGATCACCGGGCTGGCGCTCGGCTTCCACCTGTTCCCGTTCCAGCACGACGGGGGCGAGCTCGGCATCCAGCAGATCTTCTCGGGCTTCGGCCACGAGGCGCTGGTCGCGATCTGCTGCCTGATGATCATGGGGCGCGCGCTGATGGTCACCGGCGCGCTCGAACCGCTGGCGCGGCTGCTGGCCCGCCTGTGGGCGTTCAATCCGCACGTTGCACTGCTCGCGCTGCTGTCGAGCGCCATGTTCCTGAGCGCGTTCATCAACGACACGCCGATGGTGGTGGTGCTCATGCCGGTCGTGATCGGGCTCGCGATGCGCGCCGGCCGATCCCCGTCGCGCATGCTGATGCCCATGAACTTCGCGGTGATCGTGGGCGGCATGGCGACGACGATCGGCACCTCGACCAACCTGCTCATCGTCTCGCTGGCGCGTGACCACGGCGTGGACCCCATCGACATGTTCGAGTTCACGCCGCTGGTCGTGGGTCCGGCGCTGCTCGCACTGCTGTACCTGTGGCTGATCGCGCCGCGACTGCTGCCCGACCGCCCCAACCCGCTCGCCGGGCTGGCCCCGCGGCGCTTCAACGCCATCCTCTACGTCGGGCCCCGCAGCCGGGCGCGCGACCGGACGGTCGCGCAGGCCCGGCGCTGGACCGGCAACAAGATGACGGTGCAGCGCGTGCAGCGGGGTGCCGAGGCCCTGACGCCGAACGACGCGCTGGTCCTGCTCGAGGGCGACCGGCTGCTGGTCAACGACACCTCCGCCTACCTCAAGGAGTACGAGCAGGCGCTTGGGGCCACGCTGTTCGACGCCGGCAGCATGGACAGCCTGCCGCCCGAGCAGCACCCGCTGCACGCCGAGGACCAGCAGCTCGTCGAGGGCGTGATCACCGAGGAATCGCCGCTGCACCGCGGCAACCTGCGCGAGGCGCGTTTCGCCGAGCGCAGCGGCGTGATGATCCTGGCGATGTACCGCCCATCGGACGAGGACTCGCTGGAGGGCGAGATCCCCGATCGCGAGCTGCGGTCCGGCGACGTGCTGTTGATGCAGGGACCGCCGGCACGCATGGTGGCGCTCAAGCGCGAGCCCGGCCTGCTGGTGCTCGACGGGACGCTCGACCTGCCGCGCACGCGCAAGGCTCCGGTCGCGGTCCTGATCATGGCCGCGGTGGTGCTGCTCGCCGCCTTCCGCGTGCTGCCGATCGCGATGTCCTCGCTGCTCGGGGTGCTGGCGCTGATCCTGACGGGCTGCCTGAAGTTCGAGGGCCTCGGCCGCGGCATCAGCGCCGAGGTGGTGCTCGTGGTGGTGGCGAGCCTCGCGCTCGGCCGATCGCTCACCGCGACCGGCGGCGCCGATATCCTCGCCGACGCGTTCATGTCCGTCGCAAGCGGCCTGTCCACGCAGATGGTGCTCGCGGGCGTGATGATCTTCCTCGGGCTGCTGACCAACTTCGTGTCGAACAACGCCGCCGCCGCAGTCGGCACTCCGGTTGCACTCGCGATCGCCCAGCAGCTCGGCGCGCCCCCCGAGCCGTTCGTGCTCGCCGCGATCGTCGGCTGCAACCTGTCCTTCGCCACGCCGATGGGCTACCAGACCAACGTGCTGATCATGCAGCCGGGCGGCTACGTGTTCCGGGACTTCCTGCGCGTGGGCGGGCCGCTGGTGCTGATCATGATCGTGGCGTTCTCGATCGAGCTGACCAACGCCTACCCGATGTAGGCGGACGCCGTACGCGCCGAGGGCGTCGCCGGGCCGCTCAGCCGGCCGGCAGCGCCATCGGCTCAATCTCCCAGCCGATCACTTCGCGCGAGTGCGGATCGATGATCGGCTTGCCGGAGTTGACGCGCCCGGCGAGTCGCGCGGCCCGGAGCAGCGCCTTGTCCGGACGCAGGTTGCGCAGCTCCATGGTGCCCTCGGCATCGCGCAGCAGCGCCGTGACGACCGGCGTCTGACCCTCGGGCGAAGGGTGCGACTCGGGAAACAGCAGGGCGATGACTTCGGACTGCATCTCGGTCCTCGTGACCTCGTGCGCAAGACTGAGGGACCCGAAGCAAACCTCGTGCCAACGCGAGATTCCCGACGATTCAGTGGCTTGCGCATTCCGGCCAGGCGCCCGTGGCTGACCAAAGCTGTCAGCCGCCTGCCGGCCCCTGTCCATGCGTGATCCGGGTCACGCGGTGCGCGGCCACGTCCCTTGCGACGAATGCGTGGCCGGCGTTGCGCTTATGTAATATTCGCCGCAGGCGCGAACGATCGAGACGCACGATGCCATCGGTTCCCGAGCTTCCGGCGATCATCGCGCACCGCGGCAACGCGGTGGAGTTTCCAGAGAACACGCTCGAGGGACTCGCCTCGGCGGTGGAGCTGGGCGCGCGCTTCCTCGAGTTCGACGTGCAGCTGACCGGCGACCTCGTGCCGATCCTGATGCACGACGCCGACCTCGCCCGCGTGGCAGGCCGCCCGGAGAGCGTCCACGACCTCACCTGGCCGACGCTGTCCGGGATCAACGTCGGCGAGGTCGAGCGGCTCGGCCAGCGGCATGCCCTGGTGCGCCCGCCGTCGCTTGCGCAGGCCGTGGAGTCGATCGCCGGCTGGAGCGGCGTGACGGCCTTCGTCGAGATCAAGCGCGCGAGCATCCGCCGCTACGGACGGGAGACGGTCCTGCGTCGCGTCACGGAGGTGCTGCAGCCGCTGCTCGAGCGGTGCGTGCTGATCTCCTTCGACGTCGTGAGCGTGAAGATCCTGCGGATGATGACCGGCGCGCGCATCGGCTGGGTGCTCACGAGCTACGACGAGGCGGCGCGCGCGCAGGCGGCATCGCTCGCACCGGAGTTCCTGTTCGCCAACGTCGAGCGACTGCCGCCGTTGCCGGAGCTCCTCTGGCCCGGTCCCTGGCAGTGGGCGTTGTACGAGGTGCGCGACCTCAGGACCGCGCGTGACTGCCAGGAGCGCGGCGCGCACTTCGTCGAGACGATGGACGTGCGCGGACTCATGTCCGCCTTCGCCGAGAGCCGGCGCACGTGGTGATGCCGGACGGCGCGCTCGTCCTCGCGCTGGACCAGGGCAGCCACGCGAGCCGCGCCGTGCTGTTCGACGCCACCGGCGCCGAGGTCGCGCAGGCGCGGCAACCGGTCGGGACGCGCCGCGCGGGCGACGATGTCGTCGAGCAGGACCCCGAGGAGTTGCTCGCCTCGCTTCAGACCGCAGCCCTGGACGCCTGCGAGTCGGTGGCGGCGCAGGGACGCCCGGTCGTGGCGGCGGGGCTCGCGACCCAGCGCTCGACCGTGCTGTGCTGGGATCGCCGCAGCGGCCACGCGCTGACCGCCGCGCTCTCCTGGCAGGACCGCCGCAACGCCGCCTGGCTCGCCCGACTGCATCCACACGCAGCGCGGGTCCGCCAGATCACGGGACTGCCGCTGTCGCCCCATTACGGCGCCAGCAAGCTGCGCTGGTGCCTCGACCACGAGCCGGCCGTACGCCGCGCCGACGCAGACGGGCAGCTCGCCGCCGGCCCGCTGTCGAGCTTCCTGCTCGCGCGGCTCGTGCCGGGCCTGCCCTGCACGGTGGACCCTGCGAACGCGTCGCGCACGCTGTTGTACGACCCCGCGGCGCTGGACTGGTCGGACACCCTGCTCGGCCTGTTCCGGATCGAGCGCCGACACCTGCCAACCTGCGTAGCGACGCGGCACGCGTTCGGCCCGCTTCGCGTGGGTGCGCAGACGATTCCGCTCGCGATCTGCACCGGCGACCAGTCCGCCGCGGCCTTCGCGTTCGGCCGGCCGGATCCGCGCTCGGCGCTGGTCAACGTCGGCACGGGCGCGTTCGTGCAGCGGGTTGCACCGGGCGATGCGCCGCTGCCCGACGGGCTGCTGCGCAGCGTGCTGTGCGCCGATGCAGGCGGCGTGCTGCACGCCCACGAGGGCACGGTCAACGGCGCCGGCAGCGCACTCGACTGGCTGCGCGAGCGCGTGGCGATCGACGTGGACCGTGCCCTCGCAGCGCTGGCGCCCGCCCCGGGCGCGACGGAACCGCCGCTCTTCATGAACGGCGTCGGCGGCCTCGGCGCGCCGTTCTGGCGGCCCGACTTCCCGGTGGAGTTCGTGGGTGACGGCGACGACATGGCGCAGCTCGCTGCCGTGCTCGAGAGCATCGCCTTCCTGCTCGGCGTCAACCTCGAGGCGCTCGGCCGCGCCGCACACCTCGAGTGCATCCGCCTGTCCGGCGGGCTGGCGCGCAGCGACTATCTGTGCCGTTGCCTCGCAGACACGAGCGGCCTCACGGTCGAGCGCTACGCCCTCACCGAGGCCACGGCCCGCGGGGCCGCCTTCCTGGCGGCCGGCGAGCCGGCCTCATGGCGCGCGCCGCCGCTCGAGCGTGCGTTCGCCCCCACTGGGGATGCGTTGCTCAGCGCCCGGTACTCGCGCTGGCGCGACGAAATGGAACGGCGCGGCGCGCGAACGTAAGCGACGGCTGCAGCGGTCGTCCCGCCGGTCGGTAGGAGGGAGTTCCTTTCCCGCGACCTGTCGCAGGCCGCCGCGAGGGCGCAGGACCGGGGTGTCCACACCGGTGCGGCCGCTGCGCGGACACGTCGCCCCGGGACCGCCCGAGCAAGGCTCGCCGAAAAAGCGCCCGGTTCCTCCGGGCGCTTTTTCGAAGCGCCGGAGACTGGGAGCGGGAAAGGAACTCCCTCCTCCCGACCGGCGGGACGCTCACCCGATCGGGCCACATCCGAGCGTCGCGAGCACTTCGCGCTCGAGCCACGTGTTGCCGTGCCCGCCCGCGAAGTAGCCGCAGTGGCCGCCGAGCGCGGTGCAGGTGATCTCGAGTCCGGCGGGACGAGCGAGGCGCGCGAGATCGACTGCCGGGATGATGGGATCGTCGGCCGCCGCGATGATGCGCGTCGGCGCGGCTAGACTCGAGAGCGCCTCGCCTACGATGGCATAGCCGCGCAGGTACTCGGTGAGCGAGGGGTAGCCGCCGTAGGTACACACGAGGTGCTCGGTCATCTCCGTGAGCGACTCGAGCTCGAGTGCGGGCGCAAGGTCATACACCTGCGGCCACGCCGCCTGCTTCTTGCGCAGCGACCGCCGCCACTTCCAGATGAAGTACCGGCGGTACAGCGTCCAGCCGTGCTCCAGCCGGTGCAGCGTGTGCTCGGGGTCGAGCACCGGGCAGATCGCGACGACGTGCTCGAGCCGCAGGCCGGCCGCAGCCGCGCGGGCACCGACGCGCAGGCAGAAATTGCCACCGAGGGAGAACCCGACGAGGTTCAACCCCTGGCCCGGATTCAGCGTCTGCAGCCGCTGCACCGCGCCCACCACCTCGGCGATGCGGCAGGAGTGGAAGATCTCCTGGTTGAGGTGATGGCTCTCGCCGTGGTCGCGCAGGTTGAGCCGCACCACCTCGAAGCCCCGGTCGAGGAGCTGCTGTCCGAGCGACAGCACGTAGAGTGAGTCCGCGCTCCCCTCCCAGCCGTGCAGCAGCACGGCGAGCCGCGTGGCCGGCGCGCGGCCGAGCCGCTCCGGCGTGGCGCGCTGCGCGAGCAGGCGGACGCCCTCGCCGCAGTCGATCACCTCGGGGACGGACGCGGCGAGCAACCCGCCGCAGCGCCGCTCGACGGCCGGCCGGCGCAGCGGCAGGCTCGGCAGGATGGACTGGACGTGGCGATTGACGAGCCACGCCGGCGGCCGGAAGTCGCCGGCCCGGTCCCTGGGCAGGAGGGCGGTCACCGTCGGGCCCGCGCCGGCCCGCGTCCGCGGGCTCTCATCCAGCGGGCACCGCGGCGGGCACCGTCCGGAACTCGACGCGGTTGTTCTGCGCGGCCACGGCGTTCCAGTCGCCGGCCGTGCTGTTTTCGCCCTGCTCCGGATACAGCACCGGGCTGCGGCGACCCGCACTGGCCGTCTCGACGATGATCGCGCCTGCCGTGCGCCGGCCCAGGGTCGCGACGAAGTTGGCGAAGTCCACGGACTGGCGCTGCGCCGGCGACAGCCCGTCGTCGAAGGGATTACCGACGAGGTCGCAGTTCTTCGTGGGCAGGGTGGCGTCGGCGGGCTCGAAACCCTCGCCGACGCTGCCAGACAGGCAGAAGTCGCCGGTAAACGTCTCGGCGAGGATGCGGCCCTGGAATCCCTCGGCTTCGAGCGTCGCAGCCAGAGCGCGCAGGCGATCGAGCCGGCCGCCGGCGAGCGGCGCCTCGCCGTAGGGCACGTACTCGACAACCTTGGGGCCGGCGGGCGCGGCCGGGTCCGCGGGCTCTGCCGTCACCGGCCGCGCGGGCGCTGCCACCGTCTCCCGGGCAACCGGGACCGCCGCGGCAGCCGCGGCGGCTGCGGTGGCCGCAGCGACGGCCGCCCTCGATTCGGCCAGTTCGCGCGAC
>Ga0209254_10006704_pt1 | contig 10621 bp, 9 predicted proteins | sample FrelakmetDIP11DI_FD_187148 | JGI IMG/M metagenome (GOLD analysis project Ga0209254, IMG submission 187148) | Freshwater lake sediment microbial communities from the University of Notre Dame, USA, for methane emissions studies - DIP11 DI (SPAdes)... | ecosystem: Environmental > Aquatic >... | reverse complement strand
GCCTGCCCGGGCCCCCTCGTCGTAAAGGATCACGGCGGCGGTGGACCCCAGCCCGTAGACGACCAACTGGTCATCGGGGTTGTTGCTCACGGCAAAATCGGCGAGTTTGACGAGAATCTGTGACATTCGCTACCCTGCAAGGGTGAAAAAAGTAAACCTTCCAGAATATTTGCATCCTTCGTGCCACGCTTCACTAATACTTCCTTCGTAGTTAAAATCATGAATCTTTGGTACTTGACTTCCATCCCCATTCGACTAAGCTGACAGTCAAAATCATTAATCATCTCATATCATTAGGGGTTGGTCCTTGGGCGGGGCGAGCCGGGACGCAGGCGGGGGGGAGTCGGGACCTGAGAACAAGTTTGGGGGCAGAGGGTTCATGGGTGAAGAGAGGCTTCTGGAACGCATCCGCACCTGGAAGAATGAGCCGAAGAGGCGAAGCCGGGGGGAGGCGCGCAGGCAGATCGATTCCATCGTGGCCCACCTGCAGCGGATCCTCAACACGCGGCAGGGCAACGTGCCCATTGCCGATGGCTACGGGGTGCCGGACCTGACGGATTTCATGCTGTCCTACCCCGAATCGGTCACCGAGATCGAGAAGAGCCTCCGGCAGGCCATCGAGGAATACGAGCCGCGGCTGCGCTCCGTGCGGGTGAGTTTCGTGCACCAGGAAGAAGACCTGTTGTGCCTGCGGTTTCAGATCGTAGCGCAGCTCCGTGCGGAGTCGGGCAGGAATGTCCTGATCGAGACGATCGTGGATTCCGACGGAAAGGTCAGCTTGAAGGGCTGATCGGTTGCCTCATCGAAGGGGTTCGTGCAGATATGTTCAACCGTTATTTTCAACAGGAGATGAATCAGCTCAGGGAGCTCGGCGCGGACTTCGCGAAGGCGTACCCGGCCCTGGCCCCCATGCTGAGCGGGCCCGTGGCGGACCCGGACGTGGAGCGCCTGCTGGAGGGCGTTTCCTTTCAGACCGCCCTGCTGCGCCAGAAGCTCGACGATGACTTCCCCGAAATCATCCAGGACCTGATCCGGATCATCTGGCCGCACTATCTCAGGCCGATCCCTTCCACCTCGACGGTCGCATTCACCCCGAAGCCCACGCTCCGGCAGTCCGCGACGATTCCGGCGGGCATTCCCCTGGCCTCGGTCCCCGTCGAGGGGACCTCCTGCCTGTTCCGGACCTGCAGCGAGGTGGAGATCCATCCCCTTTCGATCGTGGAGGGCGTCTTCGAGCAGCCCTCGGGCCAGCCGCCGCAGGTCAGGCTGGTGATGGAGCTCGGCGGGCTCAAGCTGACCGACTGGCGTCCGAAGTCCCTGCGCTTCTTTCTGGCCGGCGACTATGCAGGCGCCGCCGATCTCTATTTCCTCCTGATGCGTCATCTCAAACGAATCGTCCTGAGGCCGCTGGACGGGGGCAAAGAGGCCGTACTTCCCGCCGAATGCCTCAAGGCGGCGGGCTTTTCCGAAAGCGGGGCCCTCATCCCCTATCCGACCCATGCCTTTCCGGGCTACCGTATCCTCCAGGAATACTTCTTTTCACCGGAGAAGTTTCTGTACGTCGAGCTTTCCGGCTGGGAGCAGTGGCGGGGCAGGGGGAGCGGGTCGAAATTCGAGATCCGCTTCGAGCTGGATTCCCTTCCCGTGCGCCCCCCCCGGGTGACGCGGGACTATTTCGTCCTTTTCGCAACCCCCGTCATCAACCTCTTCCCGCACGAAGCGGACCCCATTTCGCTGGACCACCGCCGGCCGTGGTACCTGGTTCGGCCGGCCTGTTCCGATCCCGATCACTACCAGGTCTATTCCGTGGACAAGGTGACGGGGTTCATCCAGGGGACGGCCGAGGAGAGGCACTACCAGCCCTTCGAGCATTTCAACCCCGACTTCCGCGCAACGCCTGTCTATCACATGACGCACCGGCGATCCCCGATCAAGCCCGGGGCCGATGTGTTTCTGTCCGTGGCCTATCCGCCGGAGGGGGGCACGCCCAGGCCGGAGACCCTTTCCATCTTGCTCACATCCACCAACGGCACGCTGCCGGAGAGCCTGCGCATCGGGGACATCTGTGTCGCCACCGGGGCATCCCCGGAGTACGCGACCTTCCGGAACATCAAGCCGCTGACCCCGACGGTGTTTCCGCCGCTGGGACCCAACGTCCTGTGGCGGCTGATCTCGCACCTGTCGCTCAACTACCTGTCCCTGGCCAGGAAGGAACATTTCCGGGCGCTCCTGGATCTCTATATTTTCCCGGAGTCGCGCGATCAATCGGCCATCCTGGCCAACAAGAAGCGGATCGGCGGGATCGAGCATCTTCAGGACAGGCCGTCGGACCGACTCGTCGGCGGGATGCCGGTCCGGGGGCGTGAAGTGACGATGAAGCTCCGCCAGGATCATTATGTCTCGACGGGCGATCTGTTCCTCTTCGGCTCCGTCCTGGACTGCTTTCTCGGGGGCTACGCCTCCATCAATTCATTCACGAACCTGATCATCCACGAAGTGATGAGAGGAGACACCTATCGATGGCCGGCCAGGCTGGGCAACCACCCGCTGATCTGACGGCGGAGCTGCTGAAGAAGGGTCATGAATACTCCTTCCTCCAGGTTCTGCGCCTGCTGCGCCTTCTGGGCCATGCCGCGGAGAGCCCCGAAGATCCCGCTGCGCCCGTCCCGGCGAATCGGACCTTGAGGATCCGCCCGCAGAATTCGCTTGCCTTCCCCGCGGCCGACATCGCGAAGATCGAGAAGACCGATGGCGAAGAGCCGGGCTTCCGGGTGACGGCGACCTTTCTGGGCCTCTACGGGCACGCCTCGCCGCTTCCCACGTTCTACACGGAAGACCTCCTGGAGGACGAGACCTCCGATGAGCCGGCGACCCGGGACTTCCTGGACATTTTCAACCATCGCCTCTTCGCTCTTTTCTTCCGCTGCTGCATGAAGTACCGCCTGTTCTTCCAGGTGCTCGAGGGGAAGAACGCAGGCGATTTGGAAAGGCTCTTCTGCCTGCTCGGCCTCGGCGAGCCCGGGCTGCGCGAGGAGATCCCCCATGCCTATTCCCTGTCCCGCTATATCGGCATCGTGACCCAGTACCCCCACAGCGCCTGGGGATTGGAGACCATGCTGCGGGATGCCTTTCGCGGCGTGCCGGTCGAGGTCATCCAGTGCTTCCGGCGGCGCGTGAGAATCCCGTCCGACCAGCGCCTGTGTCTCGGGCAGGCGGGGAGCCGCCTCGGGATCGACAGCGTCCTCGGTGAAGAAATCGAAGACCGCATGGGAAAGATCCGCCTCCGCGTCGGCCCGGTGGATCTCGCGACGTTCCAGGGCCTGCTGCCGGGCAGCCCCGATCACGACAGGCTGGCCATGCTGACCAGACTCTACCTGCAGGACCCCCTCGACTACGACGCGGAGCTCGTCCTGGCCCGGGGGCAGGCCCGCACGGCCCGTCTCGGGGAATCGACGCTGTCGAGGCTGGGACTGGACACGTGGGTTTTTTCGGGCGGGCACATCGGGGAGACAATCGTCGCCTTCCCGCTGCAGTAGAAAGCGTTTTTTCGGAGAGATGAAAGGCACGATGATTACCGTAGACATCAAATCCCTGCTGAACCGGATGAATGCCTACTGCACCCATGCCCTCGAGGGTGCGGCGGGCGCCTGTGTCTCCCGCACCCACTATGAAGTCACCGTCGAGCACTACCTGAGCAGGCTTCTCGAGGAGCCCCAGTCGGATATCCCGCTTCTGCTGAGACAGATCGGCGTGGATGCCCATGCGCTGAAGTGGAGCGTCGACGAGGGGATCGAGTCGCTGCGCACCGGGAACTCCGGCAAGCCTGTTTTTTCCCCCCTGCTCGTCGAATGGCTCGAGGAGGCGTGGCTCGTATCCTCCATCGATTTCCAGGAGCAGCAGATCCGCTCGGGCGCCCTGCTGAGCGCGCTGGTGGACAGGCTGTACCGGCTCGCCGAGGGGCGCTACATCGACATCCTCAAGCCCGTCAAGCGCGATGTCCTGTACGCCCAGCTCGCAACCGTTGCAAACGCGTCCATCGAGAAGGCCTCGCGCGAGGAAAAGCCGCAGCGAGGCGAACCGGCCGCCCCGGCGGGGACCACGGCCATCGGGCGCTACTGCACCGATTTCACCGGCAAGGCACGGGAGGGCGAGATCGACCCCGTCTTCGGCCGCGACCGGGAGATCTCCCAGATGATCGACATCCTGGCCCGCAGGCGCAAGAACAACCCCATCGTCGTGGGCGAGGCCGGCGTGGGGAAGACGGCCGTTGTGGAGGGCCTCGCCGTCCGGGTCGTCGAGGACGACGTCCCGGATCTCTTGAAAGGGGTCTCCATCCTCGGGCTGGACATGGGCCTGCTGCAGGCCGGAGCCGGGGTCAAGGGGGAGTTCGAGAATCGTCTGAAATCCGTCATCAATGAGATCAAGGCCTCGCCGACGCCGATCATCCTTTTCATCGACGAGGCCCACACCCTGATCGGGGCAGGCGGCCAGGCCGGCGGAAGCGACGCGGCCAACCTGCTGAAGCCCGCGCTTGCCAGGGGCGAGCTGCGCACCATTGCGGCAACGACCTGGTCCGAGTACAAGAAATATTTCGAGAAGGACGCCGCCCTTGCCCGGCGCTTTCAACTCGTGAAGCTCGACGAGCCCGACGTGGAGACGGCCGTCCTGATCCTGCGCGGCCTGAAGGACAAGTACGAAGGGGCCCATGGCGTGGTGGTGCGCGACGACGCCATCGTGGCGGCGGCCGAGCTTTCCAGCCGCTACATCTCCGGCAGGCAGCTGCCCGACAAGGCCGTCGATCTGCTCGATACGAGCGCAGCCCGCGTGAAGATCCTGCTCACGGCCAAGCCCGACGCCGTCGAGGACCGCGAGCGCTCCATGCAGGCCCTGGAGCGCGAGAAGAAGGCCCTGGAGCGCGACAGCCTGTACGGCATCGCCATCGACGAGGCGCGGCCGGGACAGATCGAGGCGGAGCTCAAGCGACTGGGCGAGGAAACGGAAAAGCTCAGGGAGCGCTGGGGCAAAGAGAAGGAAGTGGCCCACCGCCTGGTGGAGCTGCGGAAGGAACTCTATGCGCTCGTGAGCGAGGGGCGCGAGGAGGAGAAGCATCAGGCGCTGAAGGCCGACATTGCCGCGGCGATGCGGGAGCTGGAGGCGATCCAGTCGGGCTCTCCGCTCGTGCGCGTGGAGGTCGATCCGGATGTTGTTGCCAAGGTCGTCTCCGACTGGACCGGGATCCCCCTGGGCCGGGTGCTGCGCGACCAGGTCCGCAACGTGGTCAACCTGGAGGAGAATCTCCGCCTGCGGATCAAGGGGCAGGACGAGGCGATCGGCATGATCGGCGAGATCGTCAAGGCGTCAAAGGCGGGGCTCTCCGATCCGCGGCAGCCGATGGGGATCTTTCTCCTCGTCGGCCCGAGCGGCGTGGGCAAGACGGAAACGGGTCTCGCGGTGGCCGATCTGCTCTTCGGCGGCGATCGCTTTCTCACGACGATCAACATGAGCGAGTTCCAGGAAGGGCACACGGTGAGCCGCCTGATCGGCTCTCCCCCGGGCTATGTCGGGTTTGGCGAAGGCGGCGTGCTGACCGAGGCGGTCAGGCAGCGGCCCTACTCGGTCATCCTGATCGACGAGGTCGAGAAGGCCCACCTGGATGTCGTCAACCTCTTCTACCAGGTCTTCGACAAGGGGACTCTCTCCGACGGCGAAGGCCGCATCATCGACTTCAAGAACACGATTCTCTTTCTGACGAGCAACCTGGCCTCTGACGCGATCACCCGACTTTGCGCCGAAGAGAAGAGGCCCTCAGCCAAAGCGCTCGTCGAGGCCATCCGCCCGGTCCTGTCGAAGCATTTCAAGCCGGCCCTGCTGGCCCGCATGACCATCGTGCCGTTCTTCACGCTCGACCCCTCCTTCATGCAGGAGATCGTCACCCTCAAGCTCGACAGGCTCGTTGCCCGCATGGCCGAGAACAACAAGATGAAGCTGACCTGTTCTCCCGAGGTGGTCGAGCAGATTGCGGCGAGGTGCACCGAGGTGGAAACGGGCGCCCGCAACATCGACCACATCATGCGCGGGACGATCCTGCCGCAGCTCTCGCGGGAGATCCTCGCCCGTCTGGGCGATGAAAGCATGCCCTCCGAGGTCCACCTGGAAATGCTGGACGGTGCGTTCCACATCCGCTTTGCGGGGTAGGGAAGGACGTTGACCTATTCCCGGGGCTTGCTGCGAGGTTGCTTCAAGAGAGAAATCCCGTCCGCCCGCCAGGTATCGAATCCCACATCCTGGGTTCCTTCTTTCTCCCCGAGATACATTAGATTCGGGAAGGGGAATTCCGCCCCCACGGTCCCGTGATCACCCATGTTTTTCGTATCAAAGGAGTTCTCATTGTGAAAAAGTGCCACCCCTCTGACGTGAAAAGCCGCCTCAACTTCCGATCCGGTACCCCGCACAGAAGACTTCCTGCCGAGGGTCAACTGGCTGGCGCCGCGCGCGATCAATTTGCCCTTCGAATAGACACCCTTGGGGGTCCAATTGACTGCGCCCTTTCCAAGGTTGGGATCGACGGCGTGGGCCCTGTCGAATTTGTAGGTCTTGAGGATCGGATGAACGCTGGCCGGGGGATTGGCCCAGTCGAAGGGCGCCTCGAATTCGTTCATGTAGCGTTTGAACATTTTCAACAGGTGATCATCTTCATCGGCCCCGCCTTCGACGGCGATAACCTCGGCGTGCTTGTACTCCTTCCAAAGCCCCTGGGCCGATACGATCAGCCACCCGAACCGAATTTCGGAACGGGAAAAGGAATGACCTCCCGATCGATTCATATCGTAGAAGGTACGGAACAGAACCTGTCAGGAATGATTGGCTGCTATGGGGCTTATCTGCACCGTAATGCTTGACGGACCCGTTGCGAAAGCAGCCGAAGAAAACAGCAGCAGGAAGCATATTGCGGCTGCTATTCTGAATCCTGAGTACATGGTTCAATAACCTCGAGTGAAGAGTAAATCCCTGTTATCGTCGGGCCTTGGTCTTGCCGCGTTGCGGTTTCTTTTGTGTTTTCTGCTGCGTTTTCAGCAGGCAGATCCCGTCCACCTCCCAGACGTCGACCCCTGTTTCCCGGATGCCGAGATACTTGCCGCCGGGCGTAGCGCTCGCCAGCCTGAATACGGCACCCTTCGCCCCACTGACGGCGCCTCTTTTTTCCGTCTCCGGTTTGCTCTCGTTGCGAAAGAGTGCCACCCCCCTGGTGAAGAACGCGGTATCGATCTCCGCTCCGGCGTTTTTTAGGGACGGGATCTTTCCGAGGGTCAGCTGAGGGGCGTCGCGCTCCTGCAACTTGCCCTTCGAGGTAACGCCCCTCGGCGTCCATTTGACCGCTCCCCTTCCCAGTTTGGGATCGACGGCGTGGGCCTTGCTGAATTTGTAGGTCTTGAGGATCGGCTGAATGCTGGCCGGCGGGTTGGCCCAGTCGAAAGGCGACTCGAATTCGTTCATGGTGCGGTCAAACAGGACCTGCTGGCTCTTTTCCTCGGCGGAGTCGCCCTCCGTTTCCTTCATCGCGAAGTGTCCGTATTCCTTCCAGAGGCCCTGGGCCGAGACGATGAGCCACCCGAACCGGATTTCAGAGCCCGGGAGGGGTTGGCCGTCCGACTGATTCGACCGGTAGAAGGTCCGCAGCAGGACCTGACCGGAAGGGTTGGCGGCAACGGGGTCCATCCAGATGGTCACATACGACGGCCCCGCCGCGAAGGCGGAAGAGGGAAACAGCAGCAGGACGCAAATTGCGGCTGCGGTGATGCGAACACGACCTTTCCTGGGGATCAACCGACAATAACGGACATCCATGATATACCCCCCCATTCTCCGGAGTCTAAGTGCATCGCGGGCAACAAGGGTTCATGCTTGATCATCGACGTTCGGGAGGGGGCAAACGTCAATCATCAGGCGAAACCCGGCATGACGACCCTCATTCCTCGAGGTCAAAATGCTCCTCTAAAAATGATAGATATTTTGGATATTCTGCCGCGAATATTTCCTCTCCCTCGAGCATGTACGCACGCAGGAGATACTCCTTGGCCTGTTCCAGATCGCCTAGCTCAAAGAGAACCTCCCCGAGACGGATCAGGACGAATGGGTTCGCAGTGCCGTCGGGACAATTCAGGGCATCGAACAACGCCTCTTTCGCCCGGACGAAGTCATCCTTCATAAAACAGGCATCGCCGATCGAGGCATTGAGCCAGAGGGTGGCTTCCCATTGGCTCTTAGGCTTCGGAAGCAGTTCGAGTGCTTCATCGAATACTGCGATGGCCTTGTCCCACTCCTCCGCTTCCATGTATTTGTTGCCCCGCTCGCTCAGTCGCGTCACCTTACGATAGAGGTCGCCTTCAAGTTCCATAGGATCATTTCCTTTTTTCTTTCAGGAATTTGAAATATTTCGGGTCTTCGCCCTGGAACACCCGCCGCCCGGAGACCTCATACGCTTTCTCGAAATACTTGCGCGCCTCATCCAGTTCCCCCGCCTCATAGTGGATCTTGCCCAGGAAAAGGTCCGGGGTGCCATCGCCGGGTTCTGGCTCGCATTTGAAAACTTCCTGCGCCCATTTCTTTGCCGGGTCATACTTTTTCCATTCCAGGTAAAATTCGGCGATGATATATAAAGACATCTCACTGTAATCCCAGTTATATTTCGGTTCAGGATAAAGTTGCCACGCATGGATGAAGTGTTTTTCCGCTTCTTCCCATTGGCCTCCGAGTTTATACTGGTGTGCCTTGTGAAGCTCTGCTCTGATTATTTCATCCAATTCTTTGTCCAGTTGCCTGACCATAATTGTATCGTCTCCCCCCTTTGTTTGATGGAAATGATACTAACACACCTTAAATAATAAACGCCACTTGCTCTCAGGGCGGTGGCAAATACCGTTGCGTCTGTCCCAAGACAGCCCCCAAAGAACGATTGCGTGAATAATGATCCAAAGTGTAATTCTTGGAATCTAGCATCCATTCCCTGACTTTCGGCGCTTTCGCCCCATAGTGGCGGCCCGTTTCATTCCACCAGGTCACGGCATCAACTTTATGCGCCATGTCGGCTTTCTCCAGGGGATACCATTTGCCATTCGACGCCTGAAATTCTGTTCCTTTGACTCCCTCTCGGATCTTGCCTTCTTCACGCATCCTCTCGATGACGTCTTTTCCGGTCTTGGAACCCTTGCCGGGCGTGCGCCCGAGATACTCTTCCCGCAGGCTCATCGGCGGCTGTTCTATTCTTACGCCGTCCTTTTTCGGCGCCTTTTTTGCTCCCTGTCCCGCCGCGTCCAACGCGGTGTCGGCGGCTCTGGCTTCCCGTGAGGCCGTTGAACCCAGCCGCGCCACGTCGTCAGTCTTGCCGGCCAATGCCCTGCCCCCGCTTTTTGCAAGGGCCTTGATACCCGCCCTGGCCCCGCTTTTCAGGAGGCCTGCACCCCCTATAAAAAGCTGCACTATCGTGGCGAGCCTGTCCCCGGCCGCCGCGGCCGGATGGCTGATGTCAAGCTTCGGGAAGCTGATCTGGCCCGAGCTCTGCCGGAGAGCCTCGGCGCCTGCCTGCATCTGGTCAGCGGCGCGGCTTGAGCCGAACATTCTCAGCAGGGCCGCCCTCTCCTCCATCTCGGCGGCATGCTTCAGTGCAGAGCCCTGGGCCAGCACGTTCCCGAGTTCCGGGACCATGTTGACCGTGCCCTTGACGGCGCCCTTGACGGCTTCACCCGGATGTTCTCCAGCCGCGTCCAAGTCGCTTTTCGTTTGCTTCAGCCATTTTTTCAGGAAACCTTCCTTCTCGGCGGGTGTCGTTTCGGCAGGGGGATGGGCTTTGGGGGATGGCGTTCCGCCTGCCGTGAAGCAGCTGCCGGGGGCTGGCTGGATGAAGTAAAGGGCATGGCTGCAGTTGCCCCTGTTCATGGTGCAGGGGTCGAGTTCGCGCACTATTTGCCTCCCGCCGGCGCGCACGTTCGAGCAGGCGCTGACGGGCTTGACCTCGTCCGAGACGGTGCCGGATCTCACGCCCCCGGCGGTCCCCGGCTCATCGCCTGTGCAGCGGGGAACGATGCTCTGGTCCAGCACTTTGCACGGGTCCCCGTTGAACCGGACGTTCGGCACCGTGTTATCGCTCAGGCCCAGGTCCGCGATGATCATGTAGGGGATCGGGATGACGTTCGGACCCATCGGCGTCTTGCAGATGTCCGGGGCCATGCAAATGGCCTTCCAGCCGGAATTCTTACGGGCTCCGAGTCTTTCAGCCATGGCCCGCCTCCCGGCTCCCGCCCGCACGCAACCGGCCTTCGTTCAGGCTGCGGCTTCCCGGTTTGCCCTTTTCTCTGCCGGCGTCGGGATCCTTGAAGATGAGACGGGCCTCCAGCATTCGCACGGCCGGCTCCATCGTCAGAAGAAGGCGGTAGACGCAGGACACCTTCCTTTCATCGGGCTCGATCACGAGTGTATCGAGCTCGGCCTGCGTGGGGACCATCGCGCCGTCCTCGTAGCGCACCAGCACGAAGGGCTGATGGCCGGGGAGGGAAAAGCGAAGGAGGGCGTTGCCGCTCTTGTCCCGTGTCGCCCCGGGCATGTTGTGCGGGCAGAGATTGGTGAG
>Ga0209254_10006703_pt1 | contig 10621 bp, 7 predicted proteins | sample FrelakmetDIP11DI_FD_187148 | JGI IMG/M metagenome (GOLD analysis project Ga0209254, IMG submission 187148) | Freshwater lake sediment microbial communities from the University of Notre Dame, USA, for methane emissions studies - DIP11 DI (SPAdes)... | ecosystem: Environmental > Aquatic >... | reverse complement strand
ACGCCCCGCCGATCACGATCATCACCAGGCCCCAGATCAGGTTGAGGTTGATCCCGAGAGAGATGGCGTACATCTCTTTCTTGGTCAGCAGGCCGTAGATCGTGAGCAGGACGCCGTAGGCGCTGAGGAGCCAGCCGATGGGCAGCTTGAGGTCGAGGACGTGCCCCTCGCTCATGCCCGATCCCTGTTCGTTCTTTTCGGTCGTGTCGTTCATGGTTCGCTCCTAGACGTTCGCGGTCCCGATCACCAGAAGAGGATGTTGAGGACGAGGGCGATGGCCAGGGCCAGGGCCGCCCAGACGGCCGGCCGGGCGTACCAGCGGGCTTGGGCCTTGGGCTTCGGCGTCAGGCCGAAGACGAGGCCGACGAGCTCCTTGGGGTCGCGTTTCTTCGTGAACAGGCTGACGCCGATCGTGACCACGAAATCGGCCGACCAGGCCCAGATGGCCTGATAGAAATTCGCGGCCATGTCGCTGTGGTAGTGGATGATGTTGGCCCTGTAGAGGATGTAGTGGCCGGCCGCCGTGAGGATGCCGACGAGCAGGCCCCAGAACCCGCCCCAGGGCGTCGCGCCCTTCCAGAACATGCCCAGGAGGAAGGTGGCGAAGAGAGGGGCGTTGAAGAACGAGAAGATGAGCTGCATGTAATCCATGAGGTTCTTGAAGCCGAGGGCGATATAGGCCGTGCCGATCGACGCGAGGATCCCGATGACAGTGGCCCACTTGCCCACCTTCAGGTAGTGGGCGTCCGGTCTGCCCTTCTTGATGTAGCTGCCGTAGATGTCGTAGGTCCAGATGGTATTGAAGGCCGTGACGTTGCCGGCCATGCCGGACATGAAGCTGGCCAGGAGCGCCGTGATGGCCAGCCCGAGCAGGCCGTTCGGCAGGTAGTGTTTCATGAGCAGGATGAGCGCGGAGTTGTAGTCGGCCGTGGGCAGGGAGGCCGGACTGAACTCCGGCAGGACGAGCAGGGCGACCAGGCCGGGGATGACGACGATGATGGGCACGAGCATCTTGGGGAACGCCGCGATGATCGGGGTCATGCGGGCCGAATTGAGGTTTTTGGAGGCCAGGGCCCGCTGGACGACCAGGAAGTCGGTCGTCCAATAGCCGAAGGCCAGCACGAAGCCGAGACCCATGGCCACGCCGAACCAGTCGACGCCGAGGGGGTTATTGCTCGTCCCGAGATACTTGACGGCGTGGAGCATGGGCTCCTTGAGCTTGGCCGCGAGCCCGGCGAAACCGCCGACCTCCTTGAGGCCGAGGAAGACGATCGGCAGGAGGCCGAGCCAGATGAGGAAGAACTGGATGACCTCGTTGTAGATCGAGGAGGACAGGCCGCCCCAGAAGACGTAAAGGAGGACGATGGCCGCGGCGAAGAGGATCGAGGCATGGAACGACCAGCCGAGCATGGTCTTGAAGAGCAGGGCCATGACGTAGAGGCTGATGCCGCTCATCAGGATGGTCATGATGGCGAAGGAGATGGCGTTGAGGCCGCGCGTCGCCTCGTTGTAGCGGAGCTTGAGGTACTCGGGCACGGTCCGGACCCGGCTGCCGTAGTAGAAGGGCATCATGAAGACGCCCAGGAAGGCCATGGCCAGGACGGCGCCGACCCAGTAGAAATGGACCGTGGCGATGCCGTACTTGGCCGAGTTGGCCACCATGCCGATGACCTCGAGAGCGCCCAGGTTGGCCGAGAGGAAGGCCAGGCCGGTGATCCAGCCCGGCAGGGACCGGCCGGAGAGGAAGAAGTCCTCGCCCGTCTTCATGTATTTCTTGAGGGAATAGCCGACCAGGACCATGACCAGGAGATAGCCGCCGATGATGGCGTAATCGACGGCGTTCAGGGTAATGATGGGGGCCATGGGGCTCTCCTTTCACGGGGGACGGCGGCGGTCGCCTTTTTTCGCGAGGGGAGCATAATGCACGGTCGGGGAGAAGTCAACGCCGCAGGAAGTGACTGTCCCCGAAGGGGGCTTCCCCTCTTGTTTTATAGTATATTGTCGCCGTCCGTTCGCTCATGCCTGAGGGCAGGGGAGAGGCCATGACGAGAAACCGCTGTCGGACCATTAGGATCCTGGCCGGAATGAGCCTCGTGTTCGCTCTTCCGTTCGCGTGCTCGAAGCCCGCGGCCGTGGAGGAAGCCGGGCCTGTTCCAGGCGCCGTGGACATCCGGCCGGCGGACACAGCTGCCGAGCTGGCCGCGAAGGCGGCCCGGGTGGTGCCGTCGGAGCGGCAGCTCCGCTGGCAGGCCCTCGAGTTCCAGGCCTTCGTCCACTTCGGCATGAACACGTTCACCGACCGGGAGTGGGGCGAGGGGACGGAGGATCCGAAGCTTTTCGATCCGTCCGACCTCGACGCCGGGCAATGGGTCGAGGCGGTCCAGGCCGCCGGCATCCGGGGTCTCATCGTCACGGCGAAACATCACGACGGCTTTTGCTTGTGGCCGAGCGGGTTCACCGAGCACTCGGTCCAGAGCTCGCCCTGGAAGGACGGGAAGGGCGACGTCGTCGGCGAGGTCGCTGCGGCCTGCCGGAAAGCCGGCCTGGCGTTCGGCGTCTACCTCTCGCCCTGGGACCGCCACGAACCGAGCTACGGCGACTCGCCCCGCTACAACGAGCACTTCAAGAACCAGCTCCGCGAGCTCCTGACACGGTACGGGGACATCTCCGAGGTCTGGTTCGACGGCGCGTGCGGCGAGGGCCCGAACGGCAAGCGGCAGGTCTACGATTGGACCGGATATTTCGTCCTCATCCGGGAGCTCCAGCCGGACGCCGTCATCTCCATCATGGGCCCGGACGCCCGTTGGATCGGGAACGAAGCCGGCGTCACCCGGGCGAGCGAGTGGAGCGTCATCCCCGTCGTCGGCTTCGACGATGCGCCGTCCGACAAGAACCCCGGCGGGATCGCGGGTCTGGACGCCCAGGCGGCCGACCTCGGTTCCCTGGACCGGATCGCCGCCGCGGCCAGGCAGGGCGGCCGCCTGCTCTGGTATCCGGGTCAAGTCGACGTCTCCATCCGTCCCGGCTGGTTCTACCACGCGGCCGAGGACGACAAGATCAAGACCCTCGACCATCTCCTCCATATCTATGACACATCGGTCGGCGGCAACGCCCAACTCCTCCTCAACATCCCGCCGGACAAGCGCGGCCGCATCCACGAGAATGATGCGCTGCGGCTCAAGGAGCTGGGCGACAGGCTCAAGGCGACCTTCGCCGTCAACCTGGCCGGGGACGCCGTGGTGGCGAGATCGGATGCCGGGGGGACCGGCCCCGAAGGAAGCGGCCCCTCTTGGGTCTTCGAACTCTCCGGTCCGATGCGTTTCAATGTCGCCATGATCCGGGAGGACCTTCGGCGGGGGCAGCGGATCGAGGCCTTCGCTTTCGACGCCTGGACCGGTCAGGAATGGCAGGAGATCGCGGCCGGGACGACGGTCGGCTGGAAGAAGCTCATGCGCTTCCCGGCCCTCACCGCCGACAAGGTCCGCGTTCGCATCCTTAGGGCGAGGGGAGAGGTGCCCCCGATCGTTCCGCCGGACGCCTTCGGGCTCTATCTCGATCCGTTCCGCCCGCCGCAAGAAGGGGTCAAACCTAAATTCTTATAAAATGCGCCCGCACCCCGCCGTCGGCAGGGTCTGCGAGCGCCCGGAATTATAAGAATTTAGGTTTGACCCCCTCCGGTGAACCCGGGGGCCGCTTTGTCGTATAATACCGCGGGAACCCGCACGCGGGCTCCGCTCGATCCACCCGTTCCTTTAGGGGAGGCCGGCATGCTTCGCGACATCATCAAGAAAGAGATCCTGGACAACATCACCAGCCCGAAATTCGTCTTCACGTTCCTTCTGTGCACGATCCTCATCCTGCTCTCCGTCTATACCGGCGTCGCCAATTATCGGGCCGAGAAGAAGGAGTACACGGCGGCGTTGGCCCTCAACAAGAAGAACATGGAGAGCCAGCCGAACTACAACTCGCTGGCCGGTATCGGCATCAAGGTCAGCAAGTCGCCCCAGGTCCTGGGGACCATGGTCACCGGGATCGAGGAGGCCGTCGGCCGTGTCGCCCCGGTCAATATCGCCGCCGACCCCAACCTTGTCGACTCTAAATACAGCAGCAACCCGGTCTTCGCCGTCTTCGGCGCCCTCGACCTCATGTTCATCGTCAAGATCGTCCTCAGCCTCTTCGCCATCCTCTTCACTTACGACGCCATCGTCGGCGAGAAGGAGAAGGGGACGCTCAAGCTGGCCCTGTCGAACGACGTGCCGCGCGACCGACTCATCCTGGGCAAGGCCATCGGCGGCTACATCAGCCTGCTCCTGCCCCTGCTCATCCCGCTCCTCCTCAGTCTCCTGTTCCTCCTCATCGTGCCCGATGTTTCGCTCGGCGGCCAGGACTGGGCCCGGTTGCTCCTGATCTTCCTGATGTTCTTCCTCTACCTCTCGGTCTTCTTCAGTCTGGGTCTGTTCGTCTCGGCCCGGACGTCGCGCTCGTCGACGAGCTTCCTCGTCCTCCTTTTCCTCTGGGTCATCATCGTCATGGTCATCCCCAAGGCCGCGGTCATCTCCGCCGGACAGCTCAAGCCGATCCCCTCGGTCCACGAGATCACGGCCAAGAAGGACGCCTTCCTCCAGCAGATCCAGGCGGAGGGCCAGAAGACCGCCCGGGAATGGGTCACCAAGAACCAGGCGGATGCCGGGAAGGATCCCAAGGCCTGGCAGGAGAAATTCCGCCAGTTCATCCAGGACTACCAGCAGGAGCTGACGACCAAGATCGACGAAAACAACGCCGCGCTCGAGCGCGACTACCAGCAGAAGAAGCGGGCCCAGCAGAGCCTGGGCGTCAACCTGTCCCGGATCTCGCCGGCCTCGGCCCTGACCTTCGGCTCGATGACGCTGGCCCGCACCGGGGTCGACGAGTTCGACCGCTTCCTGGCCTCGGTCCGGGCCTACAAGCCGATCTACACGAAGTGGCTCAACTCGAAGCTCGGGCAGAGCATCAATTTCCAGACGGGGGAGACGGTCCAGATCAAGCTCGACGACATGCCCCAGCACGTCTACGAGCCGGAGTGGCTGAGCCGGTCGCTCGTCCGGGCCATCCCCGACTTCGCCCTGCTCACCGTCATGATCATCGTCTTTTTCGTCGGCGCCTACGTCTCGTTCCTGCACTACGACGTCCGCTGAGGAGGGACCCCATGCTCGAAACCATCAACCTGACCAAGCGCTACGAGGACGGCGAACTGGCCCTCGACGGACTGACCGTGAAGGTCGAGCCGGGCGAGATCTTCTGCATGTTCGGGGCCAACGGCGCCGGCAAGACGACGACCATCAATCTCCTGCTCGGCTTCCTGCCGCCGACGTCGGGGACGGCCCTCGTCGAAGGGATCGACGTGGCCAAGGACCCGCTCAAGGCCAAGCGCCACGTCTCCTTCGTCTCCGAGAACGTCATGCTCTACGGCAACTTCACGGCCATCCAGAACCTCGACTACTTCAGCAAGCTGGCCGGGAAGAGGAACCTGACCAAGAAGGACTACGCCGCGGTCCTCGACCGGGTCGGCCTCCAGAAAGAGGCTTTCGACCGCCGGGTCAAGAACTTCTCCAAGGGCATGCGCCAAAAGCTTGGCATCGCCATCGCCGTGGTCAAGGACGCCGCCAACGTCCTGCTCGACGAGCCGACCTCCGGCCTCGACCCCCAGTCGGGCCGGGAGTTCCTGGAGATCCTGGTCCAGATGCGGGACACGGGGAAGTCGGTCTTCATGTCGACCCACGACATCTTCCGGGCCAAGCTCATCGCCGACCGGATCGGCTTCATGCGCAAGGGCCGGCTGGTGATGATGAAGACGGTCCAGGAGCTGGCCCACGAGGACCTGACCGACCTCTACATCCAGTACATGGAGGAAGAGCGGCCGGCCTCCCCGAGCGCCCCGCCCCCGGCCTAGGCGCGGACCGACGCGACGGAAAAGCCCGTCGGCCGGACGATCTCGACGAGCCAACGTCCGGCGTCAGGGCCCTGCGGACCGAAGGGCGTCTCGGAGACCGAGCCCGGCACCAGGTCGGGCAGGGCGATCTCCCCGCGCTCGAGCGGGATGTCGCCGTTGCCGTAGGCCGTCCAGCGGAGCTTGTAGCCCCTGAGCGTGTAAGCGGGCAGGTCCGGCCGCGTCCGGACGACGGCGACGAATGCCCGGCCGCCGGCCTTGATCTCGAGGTGCCCGACCGGGCTCGACTCCTTCCGCAGCACATCGAAGGAGGGCTTGCGGGCGCCGAAGACGTCGACGACTCCGTGGACCCTCTGCTTGAGAACGCCGCGGCCCTTATCGCCGATGTGGGTCCGGTAGTCGTTGTAGTCGAAGAAGATGAGTCCGGCGACCCAGGGATAGTCGCGGAAGACGGCGTTGTGGGTCCGGAGGATCTCGATGCGTCGCGGATCGTTCTCCGGACGGTCGGCGGTGCAGGCGCAGTAGCCGTACTCCGAGATGACGATGGGCTTGTCGGGGAAGGCCGCGTGGATCCTCTCGAGGTTGGCCCGCATCGCTGCGGGGTCGCCGCCGAACCAGCTCCCGTAGTATTCGTTCCATTCGATGAAATCCATCTCGCCGGCCACGTCGCGCTCGGGTGTCGTCTGGAGGGAGTTGGAGGCGTAGGAGCACAGCCGGCCGGGATCGAGGCTCTTGGCCTCCCGGAGCATGCGCCGGACGAATTCCCGGGCGACGGGATTCTGGCCGTCGACCTCGTTGCACAGGCCCCAGGAGAAGACGCAGGGGTGGTTGCGCTCGCGGCCGATCATCTCCCGGAGCTGCTCCAGGCCGTTCTCCGTGATCGTCTCGAGCTCGCCCGGGCCGAGCTTGCCGAAAGTCCCCGGGCCCCAAGTGGGCACCTCGACCTGGATGAGGATGCCGTGGCGGTCACAATAGTCCATGACCCGCCGGTCCTGCTGCCAGTGGACGCGAGTCAGGACGCAGTTGAGCTCCTTGAGGTCGGCGTGGTCGTGCTCGATCCACTCCGCCGGCTCGGCCATGCCGAAATCGGGCTGGCTGCCGGCCATGCGTTCGACGCCGGCCAGGCGGACCGGTTCGCCGTTGAGCAGGAACTCCGGCCCCCGGACCTCGATCTTGCGGATGCCGAAGGTCGTCGACAACCGGTGCGCGATCTCGTTCTTTCGCGAGAGGCAGACCTCCAGGACGTAGAGGTGAGGATGGTCGAAGTGCCAGAGCTGCGGATCCTGGAGGATGATCCCCGAAAGAGCGACCTCTCGGGTCGTCCCGGCGGGGATCTCGGCCGCGAGGGCCTCAGGATCGTCCTTTACGGAGAGACCGTCGCTTTCGGTTATGACGCGATAGCCCAGCCCGAGGCGGACCGGCCCGTCGCCGGCGTTGCGGACGACGGCCTTCAGGTCGACCTCGGCGGTCCCTTTGGCCAGATCGGGCGACGCGTTGACCCAGACGTTCTCGATGTAAACGGGGGATGTCACGAGGAGACGCACCGGCCGGGTGATGCCGCCGTCCGGCGTCCAATCGTAAGAGTCCTGCCGCGGCAGCATGACCGGGGAGAACGAGTTGTCCGCGCGGACGGCGACCGTATTGCGCTGGCCGAATTCAAGGAGTCCGGAGATGTCGAAGGCGAACGCGGTGTAGCCCTTGCCGAGGTGCTCGCCGGCCTTCTTGCCGTTGACATAGACCTCGGCCGAATGGAAGACGGCTTCGAACTCGATCCGGACGATCCGGCCATTCCAATCCTCCGGCGCATCGAATTCGCGCCTGTACCAGGCCGGGCCCATATAGCCGGCCGTCTTTTCGGCGGTCTGCCATGTGGACGGGACGACGACCTTTTCCCAATCCGCCATCGAGGGGTTCGCGGCGGAGAACCAGGTCCCGGTCCTGCCCCTGTCATTGGGATCGACGCGGAAGAGCCACGGACCGTCGAGGGACACCTCCAGGGCCCGCCCTCCACCGGATGGGGCCCTTCGGCTGCGGCCGTCCGGGCCTCCGGCGCAGGAAGTCCCCGCCGCCGCCGCTCCCGCGGCCGCTGTGGCCGCCCCCGTCAGAAAGCTCCGCCGCGTCCAGCGCTCCATGCCGGCCTCCTTTTTAGGAGCAGTATGGAACGCCGGCCCGGAAAATGCAACGGGGCGGGCCTCCGGGGCGGTCAAGCCTTATCGAGCAGGCCCATCTTTTTGAGGGCCATGTCGCCGCGGTTCATCTCCGGGCCCTCGCCCGGAAGATAGAGCATGACCCCGCCCTTGACGGGTCGGAGCATGATCTTGCCGGTCCGGGCCAGCTCGCCGGTGGCGTCGATGGGGTTCGCGCCGTCGAAGTAGCTCTTGAAAGCGTCGTTGAAGCCGCTGTAGACCGAGTGGATGCCCTTGTAATTCTCGAGCCGCAGGTGGGCGATGGCCAGCTTGACGAATTCTTCGGGGCTGAGCTTGGTTTTCATGGGACCTCCCGTTCTTGATATCCTCTTCTAGGGACGACCGGACCCCCGCCCGATTCTCACGGCCCGGGCGTCTGTCGGGCGGTCGGGGTTTCGGCTTATAATACGGCCACGGCGCGATCCGCGGTGGATCCCCGACGAAGGAGGATGACATGGCCAAGAAGGTCAAAGAGGTCCGGGCGAAGGTCACGAGCGTCAAAGGCACCTGCGAGCTCAAGCACCGGGTCGGCGACGTCGTCGTGTTCACTGACAAGGGTGTCGAGGGCCGGATCTGCATCCATGCCCTCTACAGCATGATGCCGAAGGTTTTCGCCATGATGTTCAACGCCGATTTCCCCTGGGCCAAAGACCACCCCGATACGCTGACCCATCCGTGCCCGGACGCCGTCAATCCGGTCGTCTTCGAGCTCACCCGGATCTTCGAGGACTGAGCCCGGCGTCCCGCGGGAGCTACTTCTTCTTCGGTTCCGGGACCAGCTTGACCGTCTCGACGGCGTGGTGACCGACGGGCAGGACGAACTTGCCTTGGCGCGGCTTCAACGCCGTCCCCGGTTCCTCGATAATGTTCGTCCGGACCGCTTCCTTCACTCGAACGGCCAGCTTGATCTCGGTTTCAGCGTCCTTGCCCTCGATGTCGTAGACGCGGAGGACGACCGCGTCGTCCGTCTCCGCCTTCTTCATTGTCGCGAGGACGAGGTTCGAGGCCGTGAACGGCAGGAAGCTCAGGGATTCCGGCAGGTCGGCGGCCGCGGGCGGGGCCCCCGGCCCGACGGCGACGAGCGGGGCGTTGGCCGCGATGCCGGCCCTGTAGCCGTTCCGCCAGCCCGCCGCGTGGCTCGTCAGCGAGAACCGGAAGTGGTGATCGCCTTCCTGGAGATACCAGTTGCCCTCGCCGTGGCAGCTCCGCCGCGACGCGAGCAGGATGGGTTGGAGGACAGGGTAGGGGACGGGGTCGTTCGTCGGATCCTTGTAGTCGTTGACGGCGACCGATGTCGAGAACGTCAGGCCGAAGCTCTCATCGCCCGCGTAGAGAAAGTTCTGGACCTCGCGGGGGCGGATGTCGGACATCTCCTCATCGTAGACGAGGTTGCCGTAGGCCGGGCCGCCCGTGCCCTTGGCTTCGCCCCGGCCGACCTCGAGGACGCCGAAGGGGATCTCATAGGCTACCTGACCCTTGGCCGCGGCCACCGGCACGGCCAGGCGGTACTCGCGGTAAGGATCGCCGTCGAAGCCGAGGAGCGAGACCTCGCAGTCGATGCGCTTGATCGCGCCGAAGAGGATGAGCTTCTGCCGGACGGTGCAGTCGGCCATGACCTGTTCGAGAGCGAAGACGGTCTTGACCGGACCCGATTCTGCCTCGACCAGGTGCCAGGACGGCTTGTGCCGGGACAGCTTGTCGAAACCCTCCATGGTCGGCTGCTGGACCCGGCCGAATTCTCCCGCGCCGTTGCCGACCGAGCGCATGGTGAAGACCTCGAAGCCGAGGAATTTCCCGGTGTCGAGGACCTCCCGGCCCAGCTCCTTATCGAAGAGGCCGGCGACACCGCCGGGAACGAGGCGGATCCGATAGAAGCGGTTCTCGACGACCAGGGGCTCGGCCGCGGTCTGGACCGGCGGCGTCGGGTTTCCCTCGTCCTGGACCAGATAGAAGGTCTTGTAGCCCAGCGCGGGAACGTCGTCGGCCATGAACTCGATGGCCGAACCCCGGTTCGGGCCGGACGCTCCGTGGGGCAGGCGCTGGGAGGGCCGATCCCGGCCTTCGGGATCCACGACGCGATAGCGCTTGGGGCCCGGGGGGACGGCCGCGGCCGCGGGGGCGGTCACCGGCCAGGACAGGCTGTTGAAGACGACGATGGGAAGGCCCTTTTCCGGCTTGAGCGCGATCCGGCCGGCGATCGCGGCCAGCGCGTCGTCGAGCATGGCCTGGCCCTCGTCCCGGGCGAACTCGTACTTCTTGCGGAAGAGGCGGTCGGTGACCTGGCCCTCCTTGCCGCCCCAGCCGTGGTCGGGATAGATCTCGGCCATCCAGGCGGCCTCGAGACGCGTGGCCGGATAATGGGAGAAACCCCCTTCGAGGAGCGACCGGACCGTGCTGAAAGCCTCGGCGGCCGGAAGGAGGCGCGCCGCCTCGCGGGCGTGGTAGGTCAGGATCAGGTCGGCCCCGGCCCGCCGGATGGCGGTGAGCACCTCGAGCACGGTGCGCTCGC
>Ga0209254_10006702_pt1 | contig 10623 bp, 6 predicted proteins | sample FrelakmetDIP11DI_FD_187148 | JGI IMG/M metagenome (GOLD analysis project Ga0209254, IMG submission 187148) | Freshwater lake sediment microbial communities from the University of Notre Dame, USA, for methane emissions studies - DIP11 DI (SPAdes)... | ecosystem: Environmental > Aquatic >... | reverse complement strand
TTATGGATATTGTCCGCTATGGTTGTTGGGGTTGGATCGGGCTATCTGGTCCCTGGAATTGATTCTGTTATCAATTATTTTCAGGTAGGGACTACAAATGTGCCCATAGCAATCGGTCTGATTCTCATGATGTACCCTCCCCTGGCCAAGGTTAAATACGAAGAATTGGGGGATGTTTTCCGGGACTGGAAAGTCCTGGGACTGTCCCTCTTTCAGAACTGGGTCGTGGGCCCCATTCTGATGTTCGTGCTAGCAATCATTTTTCTGCAAAATTACCCCCAGTACATGGTCGGACTGATCATGATCGGTCTGGCTCGATGCATCGCAATGGTGATTGTTTGGAACGAATTGGCCGAGGGGAACACCGAATATTGCGCGGGCCTCGTAGCCTTTAACAGCGTGTTCCAGGTGCTTTTCTACAGTGTTTACGCCTGGTTTTTCATCACTGTGCTGCCGCCCCTCTTTGGCCTCACAGGAAGCATAGTTCAGGTAAGTATGCGCCAAATAGCGGAAAGCGTTTTCATTTACCTGGGAATCCCCTTCATAGCGGGTATGGTGACCAGATTCCTACTGCTGAGAAAGAAAGGCAAGACCTGGTACGAGAATGTATTCATTCCCCGAATCAGTCCGATCACTTTGATCGCTCTGTTATTCACCATCCTGGTAATGTTCAGTCTCAAGGGCAACCTGATAGTTCAGATTCCCATGGATGTCGTAAGGATTGCAATTCCACTGCTCATTTACTTTGTGGTGATGTTCCTCGTCAGTTTTTGGATGGGCCACAGAGTCGGCGCCGGATATTCTATATCGGCAACCTTGTCTTTTACAGCGGCAAGTAATAATTTTGAGTTAGCAATAGCTGTAGCGGTAGCAGTTTTCGGAATAGGATCCGGCGTGGCCTTCGCCGCTGTAATAGGTCCGCTGGTCGAGGTCCCGGTGCTCATAAGCCTGGTGAATGTCGCACTCAAATTCAGGGAAAAGTACTTCAAATGACAGATAAAGATTCGATGGAGAGCTTGCTATGACAGTTGCTGATCCTCGTCCACCAGAGAATGGGAAGTCCCTTGCAAAAGGAACCCGTACAAGCTCTGCACCTCTTCTCCTCAGAATGGTCAAGCGGGTGGGGCGTATCGGGTGGTTCTCAGCTAAGAAAACAGCTTACCTCGTTTTCGTCATTGTGGCGGTGGTTCTTCTTTTCGTGGGACTTGACAAAGCAGCAGAATTTGCCCTGTGGAAATCTCCCTTGTCGTACGTCTATCCGGACAATCTCTCCATGGCCAAGCGAGATCTGACCAGGCCGGTTTCCCATTATGACTACGACCTAAATCCGGGAGTCTGCCTGGTTCATAATCAACCGAAAGGAAACCGTTACGAATATGCCAATAACGCGGGTTTTCGGGATCCTCGCGAGATACCCCTCACAAAACCGGACGATGAATTCCGCATATTCCTGACCGGTGGGTCCACCGCTTTCGGTTTAGGGGCGTCAGGACAGGCTGCGGAGGTGACGGATTTCTACTACATCGAGAACCGGGAGACCATCGCCCACGCACTCGAGAGTATTCTCAACACTACCGCTCCGATTCCTGGCAAGAAAATTCGAGTTTACAATACGGCCGTATGGGGACATGCCTATCAGCACCTCCTCTTCAGGTATGTGGCAAAACTTAGGGCGTACAAACCTGACTTGGTTGTTTCCCTCGACGGAGTTAACGAGATTCATCCGATTAGTATTCCTGAAAAAGATTGGAATTATTTTGGTCAGGGCCAGTTCCACGGTGTTCTCAAGCAGATCTTTTCATATAATCCCGAAGGGTTGGGAGCCTACCTGACGCTGTGGCTGAAAAACAACACCTTTCTTGTGGCTTTCCTGTGGAAGGGGATGGAACCGTTTTTTGCCATGGAAACCGGCATGAGGATGCATCAGGGAGCAGCGCTGGCGCCGGAACCGGAGGGAGCGGTCTTGGGCATGACAAAGGAGCAGAGATCCCAAATGGTTTCCGATAATGTGAACGCGGTAGTGCGGGTAGTCGATGACTACCACACGGTTCTCGAAAATGACGGGGTGCCGCACATAATAGCTCTGCAGCCCATGCTCTACCTGAGCAAGAAACCACGCCATGAGATCGAGAAAAAAGTTGAGGCGCTCGAAGAGCACAAGCAGTACTTTGATCTTCCCACCGATTGGACTTACAGCTTCATTGTTCAACGAATCCGGGAAAACGCCCAGAATAGATATACGCTCATGGATTTTACGGGTTATTTTGACGACACCGCGGAATGGGTCTTTTCCGATTGGTGCCACCTGACTGCCGGAGCCAATTACCTGATCGCAAAGGAAATGGCCAATATCATCAAAGAGCATTTCTTCAAGATGCCGCTCTCCGAAGGGGACAAGGTGGAGAGCAAAGATAGTTTTTTCTGGGACCCCGCACTAACTGCAAAAGTTGTTTATGCGCCTCCTCCAGATAATCCAGAAAAAGGACCCCAGAAAATGCTGGCAGGCTATCCGGGCCCTGTGGCGTATTCTTCGCAGACAGTCGCGACCGATGAGAAACTGGAAGTAGTATTGGGCTTCGACCGAACCTTTCCTTTGAGCCGATTGAGGGTTATTTGGGAAGACCTCTCAACCGTTCCCTCTGAATGGGTTGTGGATGTTTCCACTGATGGTGAGACGTGGAATGAGTGGGTGCGAGGCTCCGATAAAGGCTTGGACAAGTTTTCTTGGTGGCCTGGGTACGAATTTTACGGGGCCGAACCAGTTCAGGCTCAGTACCTGAGATACCGGCCCATAGTTTCCAAAGAACGGAGGATTGGTCTCAGGACTCTGAACGTGCACAGGTAATCATGTAGTGTGCTCTCCTTAATCGCCCAACTATCCTTTAACAAACTCAATCTTAATTCCCCTTTTCGCTGACGTCGAACAATTCACTTGACACAGGATTTTGGGTAGCTATAATTCGAAACATGTCGAAGTTAGAAAATAATCAACTAGACTATTTAGCCGAAATCTTCAAAGCCTTGTCCAATCCGCATCGTTTGGGAATATTTCTAAGGCTTGTTTCATGTTGCCCCCCCGGCACGAGATGTAATCCCGATGAAGCTGTCCGTCAATGCGTCGGGGACTTGGGAAGGAATCTCAGAATTGTTCCATCTACTCTTTCGCATCACATCAAGGAACTTCGGCGAGCGGGTCTCATTCGCGTAGAGCGGCGCGGAAAAAATATAGAATGTTGGGTTGACCGGGAAACAGTGATGGTACTAGCGAACTTGCTGGCCGGGTGCTCGCTGCCAGCCTGTTTCAAAGAAGACGAATGTCTCAGTGTAGGAGGATGCAAATGAATGAAGTGACCTCTGATGAAAAAGGAAAAAGCTGCTGTGCAATAGAGGATTCTGGGGCAACCTGTTGTCAACCAGAAACCGGAAACGTTTCCTCGTGCTGCAATCCCGGAGAGGCGTCATGGAAAAAGAGCAAGGCCCTGGTCTCCATGATCATCATAATGGCAGCAATCGCAGTGGGAGCCAATTCATTCTTGAGTGGAAACTCAGCTCAGTCCTACACTATAGTTCCTGCAAAGTCCTTTTCCGCCGGGCTCACGGAAATTCCGACTGTGACAGCAGAGAATAGCTACCAAGGTATGCCGCAAACGAAACAGGAAGAAATTTCGCTCAACCGAGTCCTGGATTCCATGAAATCTCTCGACACGCTGGCAGCGGACAAAGATGTTGTGTTCTTGGTGCTCCCGGGAGAGGCACAGATTCCCCTTCTCGCAATTCCAAAGCAAGTCGGGACTGTGGCGAACAATTTGTGGAAATCGGGACAGAGGGTCGCAGTGTTCACGCTCAACAATAGCTCCCCAGACCACAACCAATTAGTGCGGCACTTCTCAGTCAAGACTTTTCCCAGTGTGGTAATTCTAGGTCGGCAAGGCTCTGCATCGGCAGTGGCGGGTGACATCACTGAAGCCGGTTTATATAATGCGTTTGTGTTAGCTTCGAAGGCCGTTTCTTGCTGTCCCACTCAAGGGAGTGAGTCCTGCTGCCCCAAGTGATGGAGTTCAATGATGCTCGAATGGTCTGCCGCGATTATGAAGTCATCCACTTTTTCCGTGGCGGTTTTCCCTGCTGCTTTCATGCTCGGAATAGTAGGATCTGTCACCTCCTGCTGCAACCTACCGGTTCTTGGAGCCATTGCTGGATATTCGGGTACTGTCGGACATGACACTGATCGTCGAGCCCTCCTCGTAGCCGGGCTCTTTTTCATGCTTGGAACTGTCGGTGCCTTCGCCGCGCTCGGAGCAGTAAGCGGATTTGTCGGCCAAGTTGCGGGAGCTTCGTTGGGGTTGTATTGGAAGCTGTTCGCAGGATTCATCTCGGTCTTGTTTGGACTGGCTACTTTGGGTCTTCTCCCGTTCGATTTAACCAAGCTGGGGTTTACCGGGAAAGCCTGGCAGATGCGGTCATCCGGAGCAACCATTTACGGTCTTGCAGTGGGAGGAGGGGCTGCCGCCTGTTCCGTGTGCTGCAATCCGGTCCTTCCGATAGCCCTCGCCGTTACTACTTTGCAGGGGCACACCGTTTGGGGCGCAGCCATCCTTACGGTTTTTTCTATTGGATACAGCTTGCCGATTGCCGGGGTCCTCGTGGGAATGGGACTGGGGGTCAGAAGGTTGACCTCGGCTGTTCAGAAGGTCAACCCTATATTCCAAAAAGTCGCTGGAGTTCTGCTCATTGTCCTCGGCTTTTATCTTCTGGCAACACCTTGACGCACACTTCGGATGAGGAAAGGATATCGAAAATGAAGGATCTACAAGATTCAGAGATAAGGGAGTCCGTAAGGGAAAGATATGGGCAAATTGCTAAAGATGGAAAGACGGGATGCGGATGCACCACCTCAGGATGTTGTCCCGGACCATCGAGTGAACCTCAGAGCATTTCATCATTTCAGATAGGGTATTCGCAGGCAGATGTTCTCACGGTACCATCAGGATCAGATCTAGGGCTTGGGTGTGGCAATCCCCAGGCCATAGCTGCTTTGCGGCCAGGAGAGACTGTTCTCGATCTCGGCAGCGGCGCAGGATTTGATAGTTTTTTGGCAGCCGGACAGGTAGGAAAGACCGGACGCGTAATCGGAGTAGACATGACTCCAGAAATGGTAGTCAAAGCACGCGAACTTGCCAGAACAGATGAATACTCGAATGTCGAGTTTCGTTTAGGTGAGATCGAAAATCTGCCTGTAGCCGACTCAAGCGTGGACATCATTATGTCAAACTGTGTCATAAATCTCTCACCAGACAAATGCAGAGTGTTTCAAGAGGCGTTTCGTGTTCTTAGGCCGGGAGGACGAGTCGCCATTTCGGACATAGTCGCGACTGCACAGTTGCCTGAAGAAGTTCGGAACGATTTAGCACTTTACTCAAGCTGCGTAGCTGGCGCTGCAAGCATAGAAGAACTGGAATTAATGCTCACTGACGCAGGGTTTAGCAATATACGGATTCAGCATAAAAATGAGAGTCGTCAGTTCATCCGCGAATGGGCACCTGGCCGTGATATCGAAGACTTCATAGTTTCTGCTACGATCGAAGCTGTAAAACCAGAATTTTGAGTTGAATCGGAGCGTCGGCAGTGTTTGTTCAAGCAGCAGGCGAAATGGGGAATTGGGGACATCCCTCCTTTTTGTCCCTTGCTGCCCTGCTAGGACCTTTGCATTACTACACCCTGAATTCTCGGAAGTTGTCCAGGGGAAAGCGCCTTCGGGGCCTCCTCTCTGGAACCTTGAATTATCGGACTGTAGAAGAATGTGATTGCGTTGTCATCTCCACCTGGAGTTCGGGACGATAATCGTCGCAATCACCTCAACCAAAAGCTGATGGCAAGCTAACAGCAAATATTGCCAACAGGCTCAGAACCAACAACATTAAATTTTTCATTCCCAGGTATCCTTTGTCCGTAGGATGTTCCCATCTTTTTACACTACCTATCGTCTACATGTCAATTCCATTCAACGTGTCGATGTGACTTTCGGTCTTTGAAACAGTTTTTTTAAAGTTTTTTTGGATCTTGACAGGTAGCTCGTGGGGAAGTAATTTAATCTTAATTTCGTCATATGGCGAATCACAGGAGATAATATTGCGGGAATTTATGGCTATTACCAAAGCTCTCGCAGACCAAAACAGGGTACGCGTCTTGCTGGCGCTTCGGAGTGGAGAACTCTGTGTGTGTCAGCTTATTGAGTTCCTGGGCTTGGCACCGTCCACAGTATCCAAACACATGTCAATTTTGAGAAACGCACGACTCGTTGATTCCAGAAAAATGGGAAGATGGGTGCACTATCGTCTGAACTCAGATCCTTGCTATTCAGGAGTTCAAAATACACTTGCCTGGTTGTTTCGATTCCTTTCGGAGAGTCCCTTTGCCTTAAAGGATAAGCAGCTACTGAAACAGGTCCTTGAACAACATCCACAAGAGTTGTGCCGTATGCAGAGCAGGAAAAAGAATGGAAAATTCTGCTGTGCTTCCCCGTTGGAATTTGGGACCAAAAGAATAGTACCAGATGTTCAAGAGAAGAGCTTCTGTAACCCGAACACGAGGAGATGAGGAGATGCTTCAATGAACGAATCGAAGAAGATCATGGATCGGCGGGAGTTTATCCTTGCCGGCGGCTTAGTTGGTGCTGGGACGGTAGTAGGTGTGGGTTCTATTGTGAAGGACCGACTTGCGGCTGAGCCAAGGGATCCTACCGGAGAGAACACCATTCGCAATTTGGGCACCCTCAAGAATATTAAACCCCAAGAGAATGAGGATGTTGTCGTTCGGATGCAACGAGAACTGGTGAAAGCTATGGCCAAACCTGTGGAGCAACGCCATTGGAACATGGTCATTGACATCCGAAAGTGTGTCGGATGCTATGCCTGCACAATCGGTTGTATCGCAGAGAACAAGTTACCTCCGGGTGTCGTGTACCGCCCGGTTACCACACAGGAACTGGGGGAGTATCCAAATGTCCAAATCCGCTTCATGCCCAGGCCTTGCATGCAATGCAACAACCCTTCTTGTGTTCCAGTTTGCCCTGTCAAAGCGACGTGGAAGCGGCCTGACGGGATTGTGGTCGTGGACTACGACAAGTGCATCGGTTGCAGATACTGCTTGAACGCCTGTCCCTACGGGGCCAGGACCAGTGACTTCGGCCGATACTACTCAGCAGATGCTGCTGACGGAGCACTTGCCGACAAGGATCGTCCTGTAGAGGGGGCCACCATGACGTGGCAAGGTCAACCCAACAACGAGTACGCCAAAAACTGGAATCGCAAGGACCATAGCTCGCCGGTTGGGAATGCTCGCAAGTGTCATTTTTGCTTGCACCGTCTCGAAGTCGGTCAATTGCCCATGTGCGTCACAACCTGCATTGGTCGGGCTACTTACTTTGGAGATTCAAATGACCCTGACAGTCTCGTAGTGGAACTCACCACAAAAAACAACGTACAGACCCTGATACCTCATTGGGGAAATCAGCCTCAATGCTTCTACATCGTATAGAAAGGGGGTAAACCACTATGACAATTGCGGCTTCAGGTTCGACGGAAGATAAACCATGCGTTAGGTCAGCTCGTCCCTGGCAGAAGATCCTTTGGGTTTTGTGGCTGGCGTTATTAATAGTCGGCGTGTACGGGATTGCCCAGAGGCTCTCGCACGGGCATGAACAGGCCGGTTATGGCTCGTACGTGCCATGGGGGCTTTGGATCGGCCTTTATTTTCTTGGAGTCGGTATTTCAGGCGGCTCTTTTGTAATAGGTGCCTTGGGCTACATCCTTGGATGGCCTGGATTCAGCAAACCTTCCGAACTCCGTACAGCTATAATATTGAGTATTGCCACCATCGTTCCGGCCTTTGTGGGTGTAGCTCTGGATCTGGGCCGTATGGATCGCCTGATCAACATCCTTATATCTCCTACCTTCACGAGCATGATGGCATTTAATGCCTGGATGTATAATATCTTTTTGGTGGTCGCGGCCCTATGTTGGCTGTTGAGTTTCAGAGAAAGGTCAATGTGGTTGAAGCCCCTGCTGATCCTCGGAACATTCATGTCCATACTCTTTCCCAGCCAGAGCGGCGTGTTCTTCGAAGCGGTCAGGACAAACACTTTTTGGCACAGCCCTATTCTCTCGGTATTGTTCCTCGCTTCGGCCATAGCCCTTGGAGGCGCGGCCCTTCTCATTGTGAAAAACTTGGTCGGTTCTGAGTCTGCAGACGAAAAGAGCCTGAGGGAACACTACGAGTCCCTCCATAAACTTCGTATTGTCACGATACTCGGCATAGCCGTCTACGCAATGTTTGAATTTGCAGAGTTCTCAATTGCCTTTTGGAACCCAGGCACTCATTCTCCGAGTGTAGTTTTTCTCCTGTTCGGAGATTATTGGCCGGTATTTTGGATACTTCACGTCTTGGTGGGCGTGATCCTTCCCTTGTTGTTATTTCTGAGTTCGTCAAAAGCTCTTTGGGCTTTGGGGAGCTTTCTCTCAATAGTCGGATTTGCTGCTGCTCGTATGAGTATCCTCGTTCCGGGCCAGATTGCAGGTCAGATTCCCGGATTGGCGTCTGCATTTCAGGACATGCGGCTTGTATACAACTACCACCCGACACCCATGGAATACTTCGTGGGTTGCTTCATGCTTGCTGTAGGAATGACCGTTTTTTTTGTGGGGCATAGTCTCAATAAGGCGATAGGGCACCGTGCTTAAGTCAGGTTTTGAGGTGGAAAATGAATAAGAGCAAGAAAGATCAAGTCACAAGTCGAAGAGGTTTCCTGGCGGGAGGAGCATTGTTGGGAGCAAGTGTTCTGATTGCCGAGTCGGAGGCCTCCGCGTTAACGAAGAGTTCCACAGCCAAAGCAGTGATGAACTCTGATAGGCCTGATGCACCGTACGAACTCTCAAAGCCTGAGAACATAATCTATTCGGCTTGCCTCCAGTGCAACACAGGCTGCGGAATCACATGCAAGCATCAAAATGGTATTATCACCAAGATAGACGGCAATCCTTACAACCCTTGGACTCTGCTCCCACACTTGCCGTATAGCACGCATCCGGAAGACGCTGCCCCGGTGGACGCAGCCATATGCCCCAAGGGTCAGGCTGGACTTCAAACCGCCTATGACCCTTACCGAATCAGAAAGGTTCTCAAAAGAGCCGGCAAGCGAGGAGAGAACAAATGGGCATCAATTCCTTTTGAGCAAGCAATCAAGGAGATATGTGAAGGAGGAAGGCTCTTCGCCCATGTTCCTGGGGAAGAGAATCGCGAAATTGAAGGACTCTCCAAACTAGCTGCTCTGAGGGATTCTAAGGTTGCCAAAGCAATGGCCGCAGACGTCAAGACGATTCTTGACGAAAAGGACAAAGACAAGAAAACGGCTCTGGTGGAGGAATTCAAGACAAAGCACGCTGCCAATCTTGACAAGCTCATCGATCCGAACCATCCGGACCTCGGCCCCAAGAATAACCAGATAGTGATTGCCTGGGGTAGGCTGAAAGCTGGTCGTGCAGAGATGTACAAACGGCTGGCAGACGGACTCGGCACCACAAATGCGCACGGGCACACAACTGTTTGCCAGGGTTCGCTCTATTTCACCTGCAAGGCCATCAGCGAACAATACGTTGACGGCAAGTTCACGGACGGGAAGAAATTTTACTGGCAGGCTGACACAGAAAACAGCCGATTCATTTTTTTCGTCGGTGCTAACCTCTTTGAAGCCAATTATGGTCCACCCAATCGAACAGTCCGCCTGACCACGAATTTGGTGAATGGGCGTACCAAAATTGCTGTGGCAGATCCTCGATTCTCCAAAGCTGCCTCTAAAGCGTGGAAGTGGCTGCCTTTGAAGCCAGGGACTGATGCCGCTCTCTCGCTGGGTATGATCAGGTGGATTTTGGAAAACAAGAGGTACGATGAGAAATTTCTTGTATGCGCCAACAAGGCGGCCGCTACCGCAGCCGGTGAAACCAGTTGGTGCAACGGAACATGGCTTGTGGAGATAAAAGACGGCAAGCCGGGCAAACTCGTACGTGCTGCAGATGCCGGAATCTCTCAACCTGAGATGCGTAAAACTAAAGATGACAAAGAATACACCGAAAAGTTTATGGCCGTCATGGTCAATGGACAACCTCTTTCCGTTGATCCGAATGATACCAAGAATCCGGTGAATGGAGATCTGTTCGTCAACACTACTCTTCCGAATGGGACCGTTGTCAAAAGCGGATTGCAGATATTGCTGGAGATAGCGCAGGAGCATTCGTTGAAGGAATGGGCCGACATAGCTGGAGTAAAAGAATCAGACATGGTAGCAGTCGCGCGTGAACTGACGAGCTACGGCAAACAAGCGGCAGTGGACATTCACCGCGGCCCGGCTCAGCACACCAACGGTTTCTACAACGTGCTGGCCTGGATGACCCTCAACATGCTGCTGGGAAATTTTGATGCCAAAGGCGGCATGATTCAGGCTGCGACGTGGGACACCATGGGTAAAGGAAAGCTCTTCGATCTCTCGGCCTTTCCTGGGAAAATGGGTTCGTTCGGTATCAGCTCCATCCGACACGGGCTGGATTATGAAAAAACCACCTTGTTTTCGGG
>Ga0209254_10006701_pt1 | contig 10625 bp, 11 predicted proteins | sample FrelakmetDIP11DI_FD_187148 | JGI IMG/M metagenome (GOLD analysis project Ga0209254, IMG submission 187148) | Freshwater lake sediment microbial communities from the University of Notre Dame, USA, for methane emissions studies - DIP11 DI (SPAdes)... | ecosystem: Environmental > Aquatic >... | reverse complement strand
TCACCACAGGGAAGGTGCGGCGTCTGACGGATGGACCGAGCCAGGTGCAGTATGTCGACTGGTCTCCAGATGGACGGTGGATCGCGCACGGTAGCGCCTATTGGGTCGGTATGGGCAACAACATCATCAACAACTTCGTCTCCAGGGATGGGGCGCGCGTAGTCAGCATGGATGTTGGGGGTTCATTCGGCAATGAATGGTATGGGTCGGAGTGGTACCTGGTCCACAGCGCGGCGAACGGGCCGGGGGACTTTGGGCTGCAGATGATCTCGCCAGAGCTCGGCGAGGTGCGCATGCTATGGGAGCCCTCCTTCAGCGGGTATGCGCTGGACCTGCAGGATGGGCAACTTCTGGTCAACCAGATGGAGGTGATGGATCCGGAGCGGCAACAGGCCGGGACTTACCTCCTGGATCTTGAACGGGGGAGTAGAGAGAGGCTTGGGGAGGTGGTGTTGTGGCTCAGACGCTGGCCGAAAGTGGGCGAACTGGGGCTATTGCATTCGAGCGAAGGAATCACTGCCGTCGACGCGGACGGCGAGATGCGCGTGTTGCTTGCGGGCGAATATGGAATGCCCTACCCATCGCCGAGCGGGGGCAAGATTGCTTTCTCGGAGTATCGTGATGTGGAAGGGCTGCGGGTCTTCGACGCTGAGAGCGGGGAGAAGATGACCCTGGATGTGCCTGGCGTGACATGCGTCTCGTGGAGGCCGGACGAACAGGGAGTGGCCTTCCTTGCCAAGGATGCACTGTACTTCAATGATCTGCAGCGTAGCCCATCCGTGCGAATGGACGCTGAGCCGCAGAGGAGCTACTTGAGCTACGCTGAGTGTGGAGTGGTGTGGATCGAAGTGGACGGGAGGTAGAACCAAGCAGTAGGATTTCGGCTGAGCTGCTGCGGAGGGCGGAATGGTGCCTCGATGGAGTGTGGTTCTGATTCCGGGGGTGTTCTTCGTCGGTGCTTGTGTGGCGGCCGGCGGACTTGCGGAAACGCCCACGCGGACGCCGGAGATGACAGCGTCCCCAGCTCGCGCACGCCCAACTATCACCGATGCGCCTGACGTCAAACCAGACCGTACACGCGTCGCTGTCACGCCGACGCCGACCGCACTGACTACCATTGGGGTTGAGCAGCGGGAGCTCGGGACGGAAGGTCCCTGGTTGCTACTGCTGAACGGGGGGGCGCTGTACGCGTTCAACCGTGATGGGACCGGGCAGACCAAGCTGGTGGAGGGCTACGTGGTGAGCCTGGTCGTCGCGCCGGGCGGGGGGATGGTCAGCTACATCGCGGACATGGACATGGAGGATGAGGGGGCCGGGCTTGAGCTGAGGCTGCTGGATCTCAGGAGCCGGGAGGACGAGCTGGTCACTCGCCTGCAGAACCCCCAGGCCCTCGCGAGCGGGGAAGACGAAGAGATGTTCGGCCAGCAGTTCGAGTCAATGCGGGCGATTTCGGAATCGGCCCCACAGTGGTCGCACGGCGGAGATCGGATTGCCTTCATTGGACAAATGGACGGCCCATCGGCGGACCTGTACGTGTACAGCATGGCCGACGAGGGGATCACGAGGCTATCAGATGGCCCAAGCCATGCTTCTGGCCCGAGCTGGTCGCCGGATGACAAGTACGTGTTCCACATCGGCGTGTGGAACTTCGGGACGGGCGCCGGGTACAACAATGCCGGCAGCTGGGTTGCCCGGGCGGACGGATCGGAGATGTATGAAACCACAACGGGGCCGGGGACGGACGCGGCGATGAGGTGGATGGGTCCGCACAGCCTGCTGATGGGTTCATGGTCGCAGCCGTGCGGGCTGGGTGGCCTGCGCGTCAAGGACTTCCTGAGTGGCGAGGAGACCATGGTCTGGGAGTATGCGCTCAATGACTTCGCGTACAGTTCCGAGACGGGTCAGATGGTGATCATGGTGCCGCCGGATATGACCGACTGCGGGTACGAGGCCCAGCCGACGGGGTTGTTCCTGCTGGACGGGCCAACGGATGAGCCCTTGCTGGTCTCGGATCACGACTACTGGAGCGTGGGAGTGGATCCCAGCGACACTACGAACTTCCTGCTGCAGGAGTGGGAGGGAAAGATAGACAGGCTTCTGCCGTCGGGCGAGGTCGAGCACGTGGCATACACACCACCGGGGCCGCCGGTGTATTCACAGGCGGCCAACCTCTGGGCGTGGCACACTGGTTGGGGTGATGAAGTTGGTGCGTGGATCGGTCCACTGACCGACCAAGGGCCGCAGCAGATCTTCGATCGACCGGTGGACGAGGGTGCGTGGAGTCCGGATGGGGGAGCCTACTTCTTCGTGTCGGATGACGAAGGGTATGTGTACATGGCGTTGGCGCCGGAGTTCAAACCGGTGTTGGTCGGCACCAGTATTGGCGAGTGGATCTCTGCCAACATCGTGTGGGTGGATCGGTAGCATGAGCGGCAAGGTGGTGGCAGAGGGCGGCCACGGTCGGACCTGTCAGTGTGGGAACCTTCCTGCGCACCGTGGATCTCACCTGGGCCCCAGCGCTGGCGATCTTGCCTTACCCCCTGACCCCTGACCCATATGGCGGCATTGGGTCTACCAGAACCTGGTACAGAAGACGGGGGCAGGTCAAGTTTGGGGCCAATGATGAGATCCGTGCGAACGTGTACGTGCCCAACGGCACTCTCCTGCTGAGCAAGAACGGCCACCTCGTCGGAGCATTTATTGCCCGGTGGATCGAAGTGGGGATCAACGCCGAGGTCGAACACCAGAGCCAATGGACGGAAGTCAGCGACAGGTAGATGGAGCACTCTGCTTGGTAATGAGCGATGAGAATGGCAGCGACCTTCTGGATTGAGGAGGGTTGAATTGGACGCCAAGACATCGCGCTTCGAGAAGGGACTCTTCCTGGTCCTGGCAGCGATCGGGTGTTTGATCTTGGCCGCGTGTCGGATTGCGTCCGGGACTTCTCCATTGGATGAGCCGGTCGCACCTACACCTTCATTTCCCCCTCCGCAGACAAATACCGCGCCCTCCCCAACGGCTACCACGACCGGGCTTCCCTCAGCCACAGGAACCTCACCGCGTGCTCTCACGCTGCGCCTCGACCGCTGGAGCAGCCTCGATGGCCCAGTGGATCTGGAGTGGTCTCCGGACGGCGGACTGATCGCGGTCACGACAGCGAACGGTGTCTCTCTCTCTGACGCGGCAACGCTTGAGGAAATCGCCTTCCAGGAGACCCCGTATGGCCAGAACGCCCTCGCCTTTTCCGGGGATGGCGGGAGACTGGCCACTGCGGATGACTGGGAAGCGGGCCGCCGGTTCCGGATCTGGGATGGCCATGACCTTGCCCTTCTTGGTGAGTATGACCTTCCGGGAAGCGGGGTCACAAAGGGAGCGGCTATTGCTCTGGATTTCCTTGGAGACGGTGGGGTTGTCCTCGCGGCTAGCGAGCTTGCCGGCCTGGGGATATGGACGAGCGCGACCGACGAATCGATGACGCGCAATCTCTCGGTCAAGGCAGCCGAGCCGCTCACCGCCGTTCTGGACTCGTCCCAAAGCAGGGTGGCAGTTGCAGTCGGCCCCGCAGAAGCCGTGCAAGTGTGGGATATCGCCACCGGCGAGATGATTGAAGAAGCACCATTGGCGGGAGCTTCCCGCCTCGGATTCACACATGACGGCCGGTTCCTGCTGGCTCTCCTGAACTTTGAAGCCGCTATCTGGGATCTGCAGAGCGAGCGGCTGGCAGGGGAGATCCCAATAGCTGATGGGGCGGCTGGCGGTCCGGCAATCCCCTTCCGTCTGTCTGTCAGCCATGACGATCGCCTATTGGCGTCTGGAACTGAGATGCCCTCACCAGGGATTGGAATCTGGGAGCTGGAGTCAGGCCAGTTGCTTGGGCTGTTGGCGCACGAGGACTTGGAGAGAGTTCGTGAGCTGTCGTTCAGTCCAGCGACAGATGAGCTTGCAATTCTCTTGAGCGATGGACGGCTCGAGGTATGGACGATTGAGGAGTGAGTAGAACATGGAGATAGATGTCGTACCCTGATCAACACAACGCCCGGAGCTGTCCCCCTCTTCTGCAGCTTCTTCCACATAGGTGGGACCACAGCTGGACAACGGATTCCACGAGGACTCCGGCCGGGGAATAGTGCGCAAACCCCCTGCGTTATCGCGCACCCAGTCCAAGCTTCGGGGGAAGTGTACACTGCTGGCCACACCTGAGAGAATAGAACGCCATGGACGCGCCTGCGTCACACCCATCTGGTTTATGGGCGCAGAGTGGGTATGCGAGAAGGGCTAGGGAGGCTGCGTAGGGAGACCGCCAACCCGAGGGGGGCGGGGTGGCGGCTTCGCTTGGGTGCACGGGACATCCAGACCGCTTCTTGCGCCGAATTCATACGGCAGTCAGCCGACAAGGCCGAGCATTGGGATGGTTCAACCTGCATGGTTGGCGCCTAGGCGGTTCACCCTCAAGGGTGGGGTCAGCGGGGTGTCAGGCGGTTCGGGATCGGCTTCGTCATGGAGGGCAAATGGGCGGGGAACACACTGGGCCCATTCGCCTGCCAGCGTCGTCAGCATAGGGAAGGAGTGGGCATCACTAGGGCTTAGCCAAGGCTATCCTGCCCGGCCGTAGACCCTCACTTCCTTCTCGAGGCGATTACCGAGGCGGTCTCGCTGGATTTCAAGATCATAGTGCGACTGCAGGTCTGACCAGAAGGTGTCGCTCATCCCGAAGTAGCGAGCCAACCGCAAGGCCGTGTCCGGGCTGATCGCCCTCTTCCCATGCACGATCTCGTTAATGCGGCGAGGGGGAACACTAACATCCTTCGATAGCCGATACCGAGAGATCCGCATGGGCTCGAGGAAACCCTCCAGGAGAATCTCGCCCGGGTGAACAGGCGCTAGCCTCTTGGCAGCCATTCCTCCCTCCCTAGTGGTAATCGACGATCTCGACCTCAAACGCGTCCCCATCTCGCCAGCTGAAGCAGATGCGCCATTGATCATTGATCCTGATACTGTACTGCCCCTGGCCTGTGAGCTTCTCCAGCCGGTTGCCCGGTGGCACGCGAAGGTCAGACAACGAGCCAGCGGCGTGGAGGATAGCCAGCTTCTTCCAGGCAGCACGCTGGAGATCAGGGGAGTAACTGTGCTTGCACTCCCCGGCGAACATCCGATGTGTGCGCTCGGTGGCGAAGCCGCGTTCCATCAGACGCCAAGAAGACGCATTGTGGCAACAACGTCAAGGGTGAAAGGACAAGTCGGTCCGGGATAGGCGATGCCCTCGAGCTGCTTCGTCTCTCGGAAGGGGCAGGTCCGCTCTTGATGTATTGGAGAGGTACAAGGCGTTGCAGCCGGATGCGCCCTCTGCTATCCTCGCCAGTGTCCAGCCGGTCATTCACAGGCCGGGGTGGGCATGCGAGACCGTTTCCGCTGTATTCCCGGGCTTGAGAGACCCTCAGGAGAAGCGACGATGGAATCCTCAACGATCGTCTCGCGGCGGGCGCTTCGCGCCGATCTGGTCCTGAGCATCCTGGAACTCGTTTTCGCGCTTCTGTTCTGCATGATCTTCGTCGTGTTCTTGACCTCGTTCGGCGGCGAATTCCTGATCGTCATCAAGGGCCTCTGGATCTTGCCCGCCTTCCTCGTCCTGTTGGCGGGCAGCGCTGTCACCGCACTGGTCCTGTCGGCGCGAAGCCTTCGGTCTGGGGTGGTCCAGGATCTCCTCGCACAAGGGACCTGGTCGCCGCATTCGAAGACCGCTTGGCTCCTGGGCTGGTCAGTCTGGAACCTCATCGCCATCCTTCCGATCCTGCTGGTAGCCAAGGTGCTGGCACTGGGAGCCCTGGGTTCCGTCCCCATGGCGGTGATCGCATTGCTTACACTGCCCTTCATCGGGACGGCTGCCGTGTTCCTCTTTGGCAGCTTGTGGACCTTGGTGGGGTTGGCCCGCCGCCAGAGCAAGGTGCGTCTGCCCAGAGGCGCGGCGGGAACCGGCTTCGCCTTCCTGTTCGCCTTCACCGCGTTTGGGGTGCTGTGCGCCCTGTGGAATCCACAGTGGACCGATGGCGTCGAGCACATGGTGCTCTTCTCCCCCGGGGACGAGCCGGGGCGCGGCTACCGCATCCCGGCCATGGTGGTGCTGCCCGGGGATACGCTCCTGGCCTTCGCCGAGTCACGCGTCGACGCCATGAGCGATCTGCTCGATATTGACCTGGTCATGCGCCGCAGCCTGGATGGGGGACGAAGCTGGAGTCCGCTGGTCGTGCTGCAGGATGAGGGACAGCACACGGTCCACAGTCCTGCCCCGGTCTTCGATCCATCCACTCAGACCGTCTGGCTTCCGTTCTGCATCGACTACCAAACCCTGTACATCACCCAGAGCGCTGACGCCGGCCTGACCTGGTCCGAGCCGAGGGACCTGTCGCATGAGCTGGGATTGGCAGAAAGACAATGGTGCCATAACGGACCGGGCAATGGGATTGCGATGTCGACTGGCCGTCTGGTCATTCCCACCTCGCTAGGGGAGGCCAGGGTAATCTACAGCGACGACCACGGCCAAACTTGGGCTCTAGGCGAGCCGATCGGCCGCGGCGAGGAACCGCAGGTCTTCGAGCGAACGGACAGCGCGCTGTGCGCCAACCTGCGTAACACGCGGGGCGCCTATCGCATTGTCGCCTGCAGTCAGGATGGCGGGGAGACTTGGGGCCCATGGTCTTTCGACGACGAGCTGCCGGACGCCGGAACCCAGGCCTCGATTATGCGCTACACCGCGCAGGCCTCGGAGGACCGCGATCGCCTGCTGTTCTCCAATCCGGGAGCCCCGTACCGGGGCGAGTTCACCGTTCGCTTGAGCTATGACGAAGGCGCCAGCTGGCCGGTCTCCAAGCTGGTCTACGAAGGCGCGGCGGGGTACTCCCAGTTGGCCGTTCTCTCCGATCACACCATCCTGGCGCTGTTCGAGACTGGGCGTTACGACCTGCGCCAATCGATCACACTGGTCCGGGTCTCGCTGGACTGGCTCACGGATGGGGCTGACCAAATTGCGCCGGCGCAATCCTCCCCACCGTGAAGCCAGCGGCGGAGCGAAACCGGCCTCCCCGGTCGGCTTGAACTCGCCTCCGCTCGCTCCTCTCGGAGGAGGATGACGCCGGGCAGACCTCCAGGAAAGCCCGTCATGTGCCAGCCGTCAATCCGCGGCGGCGCGCTGCGCCTGACCGGGTCGGCAACGGCGAGTTGTCAGGCAGCGATTATCTCGGTAAGTCCCTCAACCAACTGATCCACCAACTCGGGGGTTGCCCGCCCGATCCTCTTGCCGAGTCGCTGGATTGAGAGCGTCCGCACCTGGCTAATCTTTACCCAGGCGCGCTTTGTCAACCCAAGCTCCTCTGGCAGCTCCAACGTCAGTGGAAAGCCCGCACGCTGCTCCTGGCTGGTGACCGCCATTGCTATGACCGTCCCGGACCGCTCATTGAATATGTCGTGGCTGAGTACCACAACAGGCCTGTGACCGGCCTGCTCATGCCCACGCACTGGGTTGAGATCAGCCCAGACAATATCGCCTCTTAGTATTCGGGCCATTCGGCCTCCCCGGCCATCCCCTCGTCCGCCAGCCTCTGCTCGAACTGCTTGTCCAGCTTGCTGGCCTCCCGCGCTAGCCGAGTTCGATCCATCCGGGATAGCTTCTCCTCTACGGCCTCCTGTATCGCACGGCTTCGATTGGGGAACCGCTTCTCAGCGACAAGCCGATCCAGTCGCTTGAGCACCTGGCGGTCGATTGTGATCGCAACCTTGTCTGTGGTCATCCCGACCTCCAGTGTGACATATTATCATACTGCTAGACTGGCGCAAGAGGGCGGGACCGCTGCCCCTCGGGTGTCCTTCAGATACTTGCTTTGGTAGTAGTGAGCGCATCAGTCAGTCTGGGCGTGAATCCAGCCTATCTCGACAATTCTGGCCTCGGTCTGCAACACTCCCAAGACCCCAGCTCGCCTTCATGGGTCTTCCCTGGGTAGTTCCCCTTGCCCAGCCCAGAGGGAGGGGTCCCGCTGACATTCGCAGCGGGGCCAGGGGTGTCGGCTTCGTGCCCGCCGACGCTGCCCCAGGGGGTTTCACCATCTAGGCAGGTGCTAGGCGGTTCGACAGGCGGCCTCCAGCAACATCAGTGCAGGGCTCAACTGCTTGCCCATTCGAGATACCTTCTGGCCGCAAGCACGAGCGCCCTGACCGTGCCGGGGGCGAGGCGGCGGCTCCGCCTCGCACTCGCGTTGGGACGCCTGAGCCAGCGGAGATAAGCGGGGAGATCGTCACTCCCAACAGCATCGCGTGAGAGCATGTGCCTTCGGGCGTGATAGAACCAGCGCCCGAACTTCGCCAGCCCGTCAAGTCGGGAACGTACTGTTAATGGGGAGTAGCCCTGAGCGGCGAGCCAGGCGGCAAAGGCTGACCGTTCGGATGGGTCGATGAAGCCGACCGGGCGGGGGGAGACGAAGGGATCCTTGCTGAGAAGCCGCTCTTGAGTCGCCCAGCGAGCATAGGATCGCAAGGCAAAGTACCCCGATTCGAAGGAACTGGGGCTTCTGTCCGTCTCCCTATAATAGCTCCTGACAAGTCGTGGGCTGGCGTGGGTGGGAGCCAGCATCTCTCCGCGGCTGTCGCGAAGCCATCGGGCAATCGAGGAGAGCGTTCCTCGGTAGTGCCGAAGCGTGGTGGGGGAAAGGCCCTGGCGAGCAGCCCAATCGAGATAGTTCTCCCTGCCGACGAATGGCACGGAGAAGTACGGTGGGTCAGGCTGTTTGCGCCTCCGGCCAGGAGGTGGCCTCTGCATGGGGGGCAGAGGGGGCTCGTCCAGCCAGCCGGCCTCTACCGCCCATGTGTGGTAGGTGCGAGCGACGTAGACAAGCGGTCGGACGTACGTGGCGCGTCGCCCCTGACGGTAGAGATCCTCTCGATAGACAAAGACGGCTTGGCCGGAGGCTTTGGAGGGCCGGGGATGGATCCCATAGTGGCGCTCAAACCACCGGAGGTAGCGGCGAAGGCGCGAGGCAAAGCAGGCACGAGCGGATTTCGAGGTCCCCCTCGCCTCGAGCCAAAGGAGGTAGCTGGAAACGGCAGCTTCCAGATCGTCGCTCAATGGGTCCAGTCGACTCATGGACTAGGGTTCTCCGCTCGTCTACCGAACCGCCACGACGACTGGCCCCCGTCGCACTGGGGCGACACGGGTGGGGTCGGCGTTGGCATACCACTTCATTTCACGAGGCGCCTGATCTTGCGCAAGTCAAGCTCCCCTTTCGCGCCCCAGCCCTGTTGCCCCTTCGGGATCTCAGGCCGGAACTTCTCGTACAGCCCGAAGGCGGCGGGTTGGAGCTCCGTTCGGTCGTATGATTGGGCGACCTCCCACATCGCCTCCTTCACCGCCTCTAGTTCCTCCCCGAACTTCTTGTCTAGATACCGTTGAACACCCGCAGGGTCCATCGGCTTGCCCTTATCCAGTGCGATGAATCCTTTCTCGCCTCGGGTCACAGGGATCGAGCGACCCATCAACTCCACGAACTCCACCTCCAGGCCGGGGCTCTCCTTCTCAGCCCTCTCCTTCGCCTCGAAGATCCCCAGCGATCTCCCCTTCGACTGCGCGTTCAGCCCGGCCAATGCCTTCCCCAATGTAAGCGCCGTATCCTGTTTGTATCCAAGCCGTTCGGCCACAACGACCGCCCAAAGCGTCAGAACGGGTGCTCGGTTGATCTCCATGCTGGCTCTCCAACCCCTATACTAGAACCGAACATGACATCAAGACAAGCCGTGCCTTGAGGAGCCCGCCTGCCTCCGCTCAGTGGGTCGGCACGACTGCGCTTGCCCAGACCCGGATTGCTGAAGCCGAACCTCTTCAGCCGGGACAAAGCCTGTGTCATGACCCAAGTCAGGGGTGAATGAGAGAAGTCATCGGGAGAACCAGCTGAACTGCGCGTTAGGGGGAGTCACCCTCTGGCGCGGCACTTGCGGGTAGGCAGCCTGCCAGCTGGTCGGGCCTCGGATTGCTCAGGTGGTTCCTCACTCGCCAGGTCAGCGCCAGCGAGGGATCAGGTGGCCCGCGCCTCCTACCTGGCCGATTCGTATCGAACCCCCTCCATCCCTTCGAAGTCGGCGTCTTGGCTCCACAGGGTGGCGCCAAACGCTCGGGCCGTGGCAAGCATGATGCTTTCGGCCATTGGTAGCTTGAGATCAGTCGATAGCTTCGCCGCTGCCAACGACAGCGTTGCATCAAGGTCGGCCACGTTGCCCTGCTCCATAAGCGCTACGGCCTGCAAGGCTTGGCTCTCATCACGCTGCTGGAGGACTCGCTTGAACACCTCGGACAGACTCACCGTAGGAACTACAAGGTCGCGTGGTTTGAGGATGGCGGGTGCGAAGAAGGCGGCATTGGGCCCGTCGGCGAAGAACTCGAGCCATCCTGAGGAGTCGACAACATTCATGTTCGGTCCTGCTCGCGCTCAACCGAAGTGTCGATCCCTCGAAGGAAGCCCTTCGCCTGCTTGAGTGATCGGATGGGGATGAGCTCGATCCGTCCTTCGTAGGGGATGACCTGGATCTTCTGCCCGGGTCGGATGCCCAAAGCGCGGCGAACCCGCAGCGGGATGACGACTTGGAACTTG
>Ga0209254_10006700_pt1 | contig 10625 bp, 10 predicted proteins | sample FrelakmetDIP11DI_FD_187148 | JGI IMG/M metagenome (GOLD analysis project Ga0209254, IMG submission 187148) | Freshwater lake sediment microbial communities from the University of Notre Dame, USA, for methane emissions studies - DIP11 DI (SPAdes)... | ecosystem: Environmental > Aquatic >... | reverse complement strand
GCATCCTTATGAAACTGATTTTATCAAGGCTTTTAAAGAAAAAAATAAAACCAGCCGACAACGACTGCTCCAAAACATGATGGTCGAACTGGTAAAGGCCGTGTCTAATAATATGAAGGGTTTTAGCCGGAAAGAAACGATCGAATATTATCGAGATATTATGAACCGCGCCTGGGCGCAGGTGACTGCAGCTGATACACCTGATGTAAAAATGGAAAAATATAGTGAAAACCTTGAATGGACGATGCTTGATAAGGACTACGAAGATAAAACCAGGGAGGTTTTCCAAACAGGCCCTGTTTTCATCCCGATCTGGTGGCCCAGATATGATCCGACGATTTCTATTCCCAAGGGAACTGCATCAGCTCCGTCTTTTAAACCTGGTTCATCTAGTCCCGGCGGAGGTGGGGGGATAACCATGCCTCAATTACCAGGATCGGCATTTGCTGCATCCATGATCAGTGGGGCACAAAATTTCTCAAAGGGCGTTGTTGGCAATATTACCGAATTTACTGGTGCGATAACCAATAAAACGAATCCAGTTCCACCACCTACTCGCAGTTCCAGTAGTTCCTGGAAAGGTGGAGGCAGCGGAGGTGGCAGGAGTTGTGCCTGCGCATGCGCCTGTGCAGGATGTGCATGTGCTTGTGCGGGAGGCGGCAGGTAAACGTTACCACGTTTCCATCCGGCAGGAATTCTTATGGCCGTTCGAGAAAACAACACCTTAAAATCAGTTTGGACACGCATTCTAACCAAAACCAGATCCCCTGCAATCGCTTCACCAGGTCTGTATCATTACAATCTCGTTAAACCGGGAGAGAGAAGCCGTGTTCACCTACGAATTGATACGGATGGCTCAGGCTTGGTCATGGTGAATGCTAACCGTGTCATGCATTTAAACACATCAGCAGCCATGATGACCTGGTTATTTTTAGAAAAAACTGAGCCATCCCGAGCAATTCACCTCATTCAAAAACGTTACCAGGTGGCAATCCGGCAAGCAGAAGATGATTACGCGCAGATATCCGAGACTATCTCCGAGCTGATCAACCCGGATGGTGCTTGCCCGATCCACGAGTTGAATCTGGACATTGTACCTCCTTTTTCGACACGCCCTTCTGCTCCGTATCGAATGGACCTGGCCATTACATATCGCTGCAATAATGATTGCAGCCATTGCTACAATGCCCGTTCGCGAGATTATAAAGAACTCACTACTTCAGAGTGGTTCCAAATCCTCGATCATTTATGGGAGCAGGGAATTCCTCATGTCGTCTTTACGGGTGGAGAACCAACCTTACGTCAGGATCTACCAGAATTGGTCCGGCATGCCGAAAACAACGGGCAAATAACCGGAATAAATACGAATGGGCGCCGTCTTAGCGATCGCAGATACCTGGACAGTCTTATTGATTCGGGTCTAGACCACATTCAGATAACCCTGGAATCCCATTTGCCAGATATTCACGATTGGATGGTTAATTCCAAGGGAGCCTTTACGCAGACGATAGCCGGCTTAGAAAATGCTTTAAACAGTCCTGTTTTTGTGATGACAAATTCAACCCTCCTGCATAAGAACAGCCAGAACCTCGAGCAGACCTTGAGATTCCTGGCGAACTTAGGGGTACCAACAGTAGGCCTGAACGCCTTAATTTACTCCGGAAAAGGTGTCTCCGTGGGTACAGGAGTTGCGGAATCTGCTTTACCTTTGCTTTTAAAAGTTGCCCAGGAGATCACCGACGCCAACAATCAACGGCTGATCTGGTATACACCAACCCAATACTGCATGTTTGATCCCATGATTTTATCGCTGGGAGTAAAAGGGTGCACAGCTGCACTTTACAATATGTGCGTTGAGTCGAATGGTGATGTAATTCCTTGCCAATCTTATTACCAGCCCGTTGGAAATCTATTAATAGATAAATGGGAGACCATCTGGAACCACTCTCTATGCGTCTCTCTACGTGAACGTTCAAATTTACCGCAAAAATGTCATGGCTGTTCGCTTTTACAGGAATGCGGAGGCGGTTGTCCTCTCCAAAATAATCATTTTTCAACAAACAGGATGGACCATGAATAAAATTCAAAAGTTTTTGGCTGACCTGGCAAAACCGATTCGACCCCTCCCATCAGGAATGTATCATTATATTTCACCACCAGATGACGCCCGCAATTACCGGCTTCACCTGAGGATTGAAGAAGATGGCAGCGGAATTTTAATAATTAACGGCTCAACCATCCTTCATTTGAACCAATCTGCTGCTGAATATGCTTATTACCTAACCAAATCCTTTAGTCAGCAAGAAGTTGCTAAAAAGATGACTGCCCGTTATCATGTGGACAGCCAACAGGCCGTTGACGATTATCAGAATCTGGCGGATCGTATCCAGATATTAATTAATTCACCTGACCTTGACCCTGTTACATTCCTGGATTTTCAACGCAAAAAACCTTACTCCGGGACAATTACTGTTCCTTATCGATTAGATTGCGCTTTAACCTACCGGCTGGCAAGCAACAACCAAATTTTGACCCCTGGCGAGCGCGTTAAGCAAGAGCTGCCGAAAGATGCCTGGTTTGCTATCGCTGATAAAGCCTGGAAAATCGGTATTCCTCACCTGGTATTTACCGGCGGTGAGCCAACCCTGCGCGAAGATCTCTTTGAAATCTTAAATCATACCGAACAAAACGGTCAAATCACTGGTTTGCTAACCGATGGCCTTCGGTTTCAAGATATCGACTACTTGAAGCATTTATTAGCCACGGGGCTCGATCACTTGATGATTGTCTTCAACCCGGATGATCCTGGATGCTGGAAATCCCTGGAGAACGTTTTATCTGAAGATATTTTTGTTGCAGTCCATCTTACTCTTAGGTCAGATAATAAAATCCAAATAGAAAATTTAATCACCCAGTTATCGATTCTTGGCGTCAAGGCAATCTCTCTCAGCACAAACAATGACGAGCAAAAAAACGATTTACTAGCCCTGAGGGCTTTCATAGCTCAAAAAAACCTGGAGTTAGTCTGGAATCTGCCTGTTCCCTATTCAAACCAGAATCCAGTCAGGATGGAATTAAAGGATACCCCTCCCGAATTAGCAGGCCGAGCCTGGCTATATATTGAACCGGATGGGGATGTCTTACCTGCGCAGGAGATCAACCAGGTATTAGGCAATTTCCTTACCGACTCGTGGCAAACAATCTGGAAGCAATAGATCTCTAATCACGTTGGAATGATGCCATTTGACTGGCACAGCCGTTATCAGCAACAAGCGCTTTGGACAGCTCAACTCCGGCATTACCTCTTCTCCAATGTCCAGGTCAATAAGTCCAAGCGCATCCTTGAGGTAGGTTGTGGTACAGGCGCCATCCTATCCGATCCCGAGCTTTGTGACAACCCTTCACGATTTGGCCTGGACATCAATGAACAATCGGTTTACAAAGCAGTGCATATCTCACATAGCAGTTTGCTTTGTGTCGGCGATGGGCTCAATCTTCCATATACGAATTCATGTTTTGATTTGGCTTTCTGCCATTTTTATTTGCTTTGGGTAAAGGATGCTGGTTTGGCCCTTCGGGAAATGAAACGTGTTACACGCAAAGGTGGGCATATTATCGCCATGGCTGAACCCGATTATGGGGGTAGAATCGATTTTCCCGAGACATATCGCTGGATTGGTCAATTACAAAAAAAAGCCCTCGAAAACCAGGGTGCAAACCCAGAAATTGGCAGGCACCTGTCAAGTCTCTTCGCTTTAGTTGGTCTAGGGAATATCGAGACTGGCGTAATGGGCGGTCAATGGACGCATCCAATCGATCCGGACTCGATTATTAATGAATGGGCAGTTTTCAAGCAAGACCTTTACGGGGTGTTGCCAGCATCTATCCTTCAGCAGTTCGAAGAAATGGATGTCCGCTCATGGAAAAATCGAGAACGCACAATTTTTATCCCCACATTTTATGCAATGGGTCAGGTATAACCCTGGCTCATTCCTCGGCGGGTAGTCCCAATTGAATCATACCGTTGGCAACGCGCACTGGATAATTTTGAATATCTGTAATAGCAGGTAGCGAGAGTACTCTTCCAGTTCTTACATCGAAACTTGCGCCATGCCTAGGGCAGTGGATTTCATGATCACAGACTTCTCCATCTCCCAATGGTCCCTGGTCATGACTACAAACATCCTCAATAGCAAAAAAATCGCCACCGATATTAAAGACCACTATCGTTTGAGAGTCTGTTTCCACAAAAATCCGTTCTCCTGTTTTCAGGTCATCTACAGCGGTTACATCCACATAGTAATAACGATTTGATAGGGATTCGTGGCTTATCGAACTCATGTTCACTCAACCAGGTCATCACTTGACTCATTTAGGCCATAGACGCCTGCCTTTAAAACTTTCAAAGATAATAAAGCGCATTTTAAACGAACAGGTCCTAATTGTAGGCCTAACAAATCAAGCACATCATCCTTAGTCAACATTTTCACTTCGGAGATACTTTTTCCCACGATCGATTCGAGAAGTAAATCTGCGGAGGCCAGGGAAATTGCACAACCATGACCTTCGAAGGCAGCTTCTGTTACTTTATTATCAGCGCCTACCCTCAGATCGATTCTTATATGATCACCGCATAATGGATTATCATCCTGAAATGAAATATCATTCGGATCCAGCGTTCCGCGGTACAGAGGATTTTTATAACGATCAACGATAATTTCTCGGTATAAATCACTCATAATTTATGGTCCAAAAATTTTCTTGGTTTTATAAATTGCTTCGACTAATTTGTCAACTTCATCGAAAGTATTATACAGATAGAAACTTGCTCTGGCAGTAGCCGGTAAATTCAATTTTTCGTGGAGAGGCATTGCGCAGTGATGTCCAGCCCGTATTGCTATGCCATCTTGATCCAGGACCTGAGCGATATCATGCGGGTGGATATCATCGACAGTGAATGATGCGACACCGCCCTTCTGGTCTGCTGATGGTCCATAAACGCGAACACCCGGTATCTCCTCCAAGCGTTCCAATACGTATGCGATAATCTCATGCTCGTATGCCGCAATTGCATCCATACCAACATTTTCTAAATATCGAATGGCTGCGCCGAGTCCGACTGCTTCAGCAATGGCCGGAGTCCCTGCTTCGAACTTATATGGGATTTCATTCGGTGAAAACGAGCGTAAATGCACTCGTTTTATCATATCACCGCCCCCCATGAAAGGAGGCATTCCTTCCAATAAATCCTTCCGACCATACAATACCCCAACACCCGTAGGACCGCACATTTTATGCGCAGAGAAAGCAAGGAAATCCGCACCCAGTTCTTTTACATTTACAGGAAAATGAGGCACAGACTGGGCACCGTCCAAAAGAGTCACTGCGCCTGCTTGCTGGGCCATACGAATCATTTCCCGTGCCGGATTGATCGTTCCCAGAACATTCGACATTTGAGTGAAAGAAACAAGCCGGGGTTCTAATTGCAGTAGTTTTTCGTAAGTGTGCAAATCCAGTAGCCCATCCGGTGTAACTGGAATAAATTCCAAACGGATATTTTTTTCCTGGGCAAGGATATGCCACGGAACCAGATTTGCATGGTGTTCCATTTCAGTAAGAATGATCGCGTCACCTTCCTGAAGATGATGACGTGCCCATGAATAAGCGACCAGGTTGATCGATTCGGTGGCATTACGGGTAAAAATGATCTGTCTTGAAGATGGTGCCTGGATAAATTTGGCTACTTCATCCCTGGCATTCTCATATAGTTCAGTCGATTCTTCTGCTAAGGTGTGAATGCCCCTGTGAATATTCGCATTTGAATTCTCATAATACGAACTCATAGCCGAGATGACAGCTACTGGTTTCTGGCTGGAAGCAGTCGAATCCAGGTAAATTAACGGTGCTCCACTTGCAACAGTCCGTAGGAGGATTGGGAAATCTTCCCGAATTCTTGCAGCATTTAACGCTTTTGAACCGGGCACTATCTTATGCTTTTGGACCATAATACTCAATTTTCGTCCAGGTCGATATCGGAATCGATATCCGTTTGATTACCAGACACTGGTTTCACTTCCGGTCGGCCTGTACGGGGGCGAATTTTTTTCTTTCGGCGGATAGCGCGCCGGATGTGGTTGGATCCTTTTTGAAACCACAATACGTGGTCTGGAACCATCCAACCATCGGTAAGGTAAACATTATCTTGGAATTGTACTGCAATCATTTTCGGGTCGACCTGAACCACCGTACCTTCCAGCCAATCGCGGACCCTATCCCCATGAAGGTCATGATCGCAATAGACTTCAATTCGGTCACCCACCTGAAAATATTCTTCCTGGTCTGGGGCAGAAGTAAAATATAATCCTGGCACTTCTACCTCCTCTCTTTAAAATTTTAACTTGGATAAAACAATGCGAGACAAAAATCTCGCATCGCGGATTAACATTTTATGAAGCCATCTTATCGAGGATAGCTTGTTGAAAACGAGAGCGAACACCCTCAAAAGGAATCCGTTGCATTATTGGATCGAAGAAACCTTCAACAATCAATCGCTCTGCTTCAGGATAAGCAATACCTCTGGTTCGTAGATAAAAAACCTGGTCCGGATCAATTTTACCAACCGTTGCGCCATGTGTACAGCGTACATCATCTGCCAATATTTCCAGCCCAGGGATTGAATCTGCCCTTGCTTTTGGACTTAAGACCAGGTTACGATTCGCTTGGTAACCGTCTGTTTTTTGCGCCCCCGGTGCAACATAGATCATCCCTTGCCAGACCGAACGGCTTTGGTTTTTTAGAGCACCCTTGAACAGCAGATCACTCGTCGTGTGAGGAGCCAGGTGATTCTGCTGGGTATCATGGTCAAGGTGCTGCTTGCCATTCGTAAAATAAAAACCCGATAATCGCCCAGATGCCCCTACGCCGACCAGATCGACATCAGAAAAATTCTTAGTTAGGTGGCTGCCAACCGCTCCGAAAATCCAATCCAGGTTACCATCTCGATCCACACGCGCCCGTTCATGTGAAAAATTCCAGACATGATTACCCCAGGATTGTAATTCAACAAACCGTAAATTAGCACCTGGTCCTACGTAAATTTCAACGATCCCAGCGTGAAGCGACTGCCCTATACTTTCTTCTGGCGAAGCTGCTTCATGCATGTACGTTACTGATGCCCCTTCTTCTAACCACACCAATAAATGGGAAAAGTAAGCCAGGCTTATTCCAGGACCCCATAAAAGACTGTGCAAGGGCTGCTCAACCACGACATTTTTCGGCACGTAAAGAAAAACACCCTGGTTAGATAATGCTGCCGCAAGAGCTGAAAATTTCCCCTCATCCGGCCGGACAACCTTCCCAATCATTCTTGAGATAAGAGCCGAGTGGTTCTGGAAGGCACTGAGTATATCCGTAAACACTACACCTTGTTCTTGTAAATGAGGATCCAACCAAACCTCAGGTTTATTTTGAGTTAGTATAATTTGACCGGCATGCTGGTTTCCGATCAAAGGTCTCAGCAATTCATCGGGTGGATTGGAAAGTTGGGATGGCCCTTGTTCGCCAGCTAACCGAAAATTCCCGACAGCCAAACTCTTGAGATCGGTTCTCCTCCAGGGTTCATCGGTGATCGAAGGGATTGGGAGAAGTGTGAACGTGTCCCAGGCTTTTTCAGCATATTCTTTTAAGGTAGATGCTACTTTCCCATCGAACTGGTATACGGGAAGCATCTCCCTTGAAAAATTGAAGGATAAAGGAGGAGCGGGTTCTTGTTTTCGAGTGCGGGTAACTATAGTTCGACTTGTCATTTCGATTTCCTGTTAAGATTATTCCTTAACCGATGGAACCTTCCATCTGGAGTTGTATTAGGCGGTTCATCTCGATGGCATACTCCATGGGCAGCTCCTTAACTAAGGGCTCGATAAAACCCGACACCACCATGGTTGTGGCTTCTTCTTCACTCAATCCACGACTCATCAGGTAAAACAACTGCTCTTCCCCAACCTTCGAAACGGACGCCTCATGCCCAATTGTCACATCTTCTTCATCAATTTCGATATATGGATATGTATCGGAGCGGGAGGAATCATCCAGTAGTAGTGCATCACAAACAGCGTTTGATCGCACATCATGCGCATTTTTATGGACCTTGAGCAAGCCCCGGTACGAGGTTCGACCACCATTTTTACTGATGGACTTGGAAGTAACCTTGCTGCTGGTATGAGGAGCTACGTGGATCATTTTACCGCCGGTATCCTGGTGTTGACCTTTCGCTGCGAAGGCTAACGATAAAATTTCACCATGGGCGCGCTCTCCAACCAGGTAGCAGGATGGATATTTCATCGTAAGTTTGGATCCCAGGTTGGCATCTACCCACTCCATCGTAGCGCCTTCGTTTACCATTGAACGTTGGGTGACGAGGTTATACATATTATTCGACCAATTTTGGATGGTCGTATACCGGAAACGCGCGCCTTTTTTAACAATAATTTCGATGACACCGCTGTGAAATGAGTCCGTTGTATAAATGGGAGCCGTACAACCCTCGACGTAATGCGCCCAGGAGTCTTCATCGGCAATGATAAGAGTTCTTTCAAACTGTCCAGAATCTGCAGTATTCACCCGAAAATATGCCTGGAGGGGCAAGTCAACCTTAACCCCAGGTGGGATATAAACGAAAGAACCACCGGACCACACTGCACTGTTTAGAGCCGCAAATTTATTATCTTCAATCGGGATGACAGTCCCAAAATATTCTCGGAACAAGTCTTCATGTTCTTTAAGGCCATTTTCAATGCTCTTAAAAATAACCCCTTGAGAAGCCAGGTGCTCTTGTATATTATGATATACCATTTCCGATTCATACTGAGCTCCGACACCAGCAAGAAATTTTTGCTCAGCTTCGGGGATACCTAATTTTTCAAATGTCTGTTTGATCGCGTCGGGAACTTCATCCCATGAACGTCCTTCTTTATCGGCAGGCCTTGTGTAAAAGAAAATTTTATCCAGGTCTAATCTCGAGAGATCCCCACCCCACTTCGGCATGGGTCTCTGAACGAAATGTTTTAATGCACGCAGGCGGAAATCCAGCATCCATTGGGGTTCGCCTTTCATCGCCGATATCTGCCTGACAATCTCTTCATCAAGACCTTTCCTGGATTGAAAGACGAAATTATCGGGATCACGGAACCCAAATTTGTACTCCCCTATACTCTCCAGAATCGTTGAATCAGACATCATAACCTCCAGAAAGAATACCGTTAATTAATTGAAACCGCTGAATTTCTTTCACGCAACCAATCATAACCATGTTCTTCCAGGCGTAATGCCAGTTCTGAACCTCCGGTCTCAACGATTCTGCCACCTAACATGATGTGAACATAGTCGGGTTTAATATAATTTAATATGCGTTGGTAGTGAGTGATCACCAAGACTCCCAGATCTGGTCCTCTCAAAGCATTCACACCTTCAGAGACGATCCGTAGAGCATCTATGTCAAGACCAGAATCCGTCTCATCCATGATGGCGATTTCAGGTTGTAAAGCTGCCATTTGCAAGACTTCGGCTCGTTTTTTTTCTCCGCCAGAGAAACCTTCATTCAAGTACCGACTTGCAAATGCATGATCCATTTCTATTAGATCCATTTTTTCCTTTAATAGGCGGCGAAATTCTGGGATTTTTATGCCTTTACTTTCTGGATCTTCAGCCTTCATTTTAGAATTCAAAGCCGTTCTCAGAAAATTTGCTAACGTGACACCAGGGATGGCTACTGGATATTGAAATGCCAGAAAAATTCCTTCATGCGAGCGCTTATCTGGCTCGAGTTCTAGTATATTTTTCCCCTTGAACCAGACTTCACCAGCGGTTACCTCATAAGACGGATGCCCCATCAAAGTATAAGCTAGAGTAGATTTACCTGTGCCATTCGGACCCATTAAAGCGTGAACTTCTCCCTGCTTTACAGTTAAATCAACGCCTTTCAAAATTTCCTTTCCGTCAATATTTACATGCAAATCACGGATAATGAGCTCTGACATATACGTTCTCCTCAACTTTAGTAGGATGATATTCTCCTAATATTATCTTTATTGTCAATGAATTATTTTTAGCGCGCAAATTATAGCAGTCAGTTTGGTTTCTGTCAATATTTAGGATAATAATCTTAAATATTGACAATAAAAATTTGCGGTGCTATACTTGTTGAATATAAGCACTGACTTAACCGGTATAAATATTGCAACTAAGGTAAAAATATGTTCGATCAGCAAGATACTTCAAAGAGCACTCGGGAACGTGTTCTAAAAACAATATTAACCCGTAGGCAATGCACGATCAACGAGCTGGCAATCGAAGTGAACATCAATCCAATTTCAGTCCGACATCATATCTCGCGCCTGGAAGCGGAAGGACTCGTTACATCAATTGAAGAAAAACACGGTGTTGGTCGTCCCAGACGAATATATTTCCTGACAGAAAATGGGCAAGAACTGTTTCCCACACGCTACTTACGATTAACATTGCGTCTCCTGGAACAATTGAAAGAAATTGGTCCCCAACACCTGATAAACCAGTTGTTTTTCCAAATGGCTCAAGATCTCGCTGCAGATTATGCCCCTGAATTAGCCGGT
>Ga0209254_10006699_pt1 | contig 10626 bp, 10 predicted proteins | sample FrelakmetDIP11DI_FD_187148 | JGI IMG/M metagenome (GOLD analysis project Ga0209254, IMG submission 187148) | Freshwater lake sediment microbial communities from the University of Notre Dame, USA, for methane emissions studies - DIP11 DI (SPAdes)... | ecosystem: Environmental > Aquatic >... | reverse complement strand
TCCTGCAGCGAGCGGCCCGACTCGTAGTGCATCACCATGTACACCGTGTCGTTGGCGCGGAAGAAGTTGAGCACGCGCACGATGTTCGGGTGATAGATCGAGGCCAGCGCACGGCCTTCCTCGAAGAAGCACTTCAGGCCGATGCGGTACGTGTTCAGATGTTCGGGCGCGACCACCGGCATCAGGTCGCCGGACTTGCGGCTCGCCAGCGCCGCCGGCATGTATTCCTTGATCGCCACCGATTGGCCCTGCTCGTCGGTGGCGAGATAGACGATCGAAAAGCCGCCGCTGGATATCTTCTTTACAATGCGATATCCGCCGACTTCGAGTCCTTCGGGCAAAGCTGCGTTGGTCTGCGCCGCCATGGGTGAGAATCGTTGAGGCCGGCAGGCGAAGGCTGGCCGTTGATGAAGTCCGGCCGATTCTAGCTAAGCGGCGCGCAAATGCGGGACCACCGTCCTCATCTGAACACCCGAGTCCGCCCGATCGCCCATGCCTGTCCCCGTCAGCATGACCGGCTTCGCCGGCGCTTCCTTCGCGACACCGATCGGCCAGGCGGCGATCGAGATCCGCTCGATCAATTCACGCTTTCTCGATCTGACGCTGAAGGTTGCCGACGACCTGCGCGCTTTCGAGCCGCTGATCCGCGAGCGGATCAGCGCCCGGCTGGCGCGCGGCAAGGTCGAATGCCGGCTGAGCCTGCAGCGGGCAGCGTCCGCCGAGTCGACTCGCCTGAGCCCCGCCGCACTCGCTGCCCTGCACCGCCTCGGCGAGGAAGTCCGCCGGGTACTGCCGCAGGCGGCGCCGCTGACGCTGGCCGAGGTGCTCGCCTGGCCCGGCGCGCTGGAGACCCCTGCACTCGATGCTGACGCGCTGCGCGCCTCGGTGCTGGCCGCGCTCGAAGGAGCGCTCGACCGCCTGCATGAAAGCCGCGCCCGCGAGGGCGCCGCGATCGCCGAGGGGCTGCGCAGCCGCTGCCAGGCGATCGACTCGATCGTCGACCGGCTGCACGCCCGCCTGCCCGAGCTGCGCGCGGCGGTGGAGCGCAAGCTCGGCGAACGCCTGAACCAGGCCCTCGGCGCCGCGCTGTCGTCGGCAGCCATGCTGACCCGCGACGAGGTCGCGGAGCGCATCCGGCAGGAGGTCACCCTCTACGGGCTGCGCGCCGACGTCGACGAGGAACTGAGCCGTCTGGCCACGCACGTCGCCGAAGTGCGGCGGGTCATCGATGCCGGCGGCGCGGTCGGCCGCCGGCTGGATTTCCTGATGCAGGAACTGAACCGCGAGGCGAACACGCTCGGCTCCAAGGCCACCGCGATCGACCTGGCGCAGTCGGCGATCGAGCTGAAGCTGCTGATCGAGCAGATGCGAGAGCAGGTACAGAACCTGGAATGACGGAGGGACGACGCCGATGACCGCCAGCGATCGAGGCCCCGCCGGCAGCGTCTTCATGGTGGTCGCGCCATCCGGCGCCGGCAAGTCCACGCTCGTCAACGCGTTGCTGGCGCGCGATCCGGGCATCGAGCTGTCGATCTCGTTCACCACGCGCGCTCCCCGGCCCGGCGAGACGCAGGCACGCGAGTACCACTTCACCGACGCCGCCGATTTCGTTGCGCGCCGCGACCGGGGCGAGTTCCTCGAGTGGGCGCAGGTGCACGGAAATTTCTACGGCACTTCGCGCCGGTGGATCGAGCAGCGGCTCGACGCCGGCCGCGATGTCCTGCTCGAAATCGACTGGCAGGGTGCCCGTCAGGTCAGGAGCGCGTTCCCGCGCGCGGTCGGCATCTTCATCCTGCCGCCGTCGATCGAGGCGCTCGATGCCCGGCTGCACAAGCGAGGCCAGGACTCGCCGCAGGTGATTGCGCGCCGCCTGCTGGCCGCCGGCGGCGAGATCGCGCACGCCGCCGAGTTCGATTACGTGATCATCAACGAGAACTTCGACCGCGCCCGCGACGAACTCGGGGCGGTGGTCACCGCGGCCCGTCTGCGCTATGCGAGCCAGGCGGCCCGCCACCGCGGCCTCTTCTCTCAATTCGGGCTGACCTGAGCCGCGACCGCGCCGGGAGCCTGAGGACGCTCGGCTAGAATGCGGGCGAGACCGCTCAGGAGCCGTTCATGGCACGGATCACCGTTGAAGATTGCCTGAAACACATTCCCAACCGCTTTCAGCTGACGCTGGCTGCCGCCTACCGCGCGCGCCAGCTGGCGCAGGGCCACACGCCCAAGCTCGATGTCAAGGACAAGCCACCCGTAGCAGCGCTACGCGAGATTGCCGCGCAAAAAGTCGGGATCGAGATGCTGCGCAAGGTTCCAAGCTGACGGGGATACCGGGCTGCCGGGCAGAGAATGCTGTCGCCGGCCGGGAACACCGGGCGGCGGCCGCGATCTACGTAGTTAGAGGCCTCCGCCGGCGCGCGTTGCGTGCGTCCGGTGGCCGCGTTACGGTAAGGCTTTGGCCTGTCCCCCATGCCCGGCACGGACCGTTCGACACCGCTGCCCCCTGACCTGCCGGCCGACTACTCGCCGGCGGTGCTGGCGCGCCGTGCCGCCGAGGTCCTGCGCAAGGCGGGCGCGGCGGTCTGGCGTTCCGGCCCAGCCGAGCCGGCGCCGCCATCGGTGGTGAGCTTCGCGCAGCTGACCGACCGCCTGAAGAAGTACCTGCCTTCGGCCGAAATCGCCCGCATCAAGGAAGCCTTCCGCTTCGCCGACGCAGCGCACCTGGGCCAGTTCCGCATGAGCGGCGAGCCCTATATCACCCACCCGGTCGCGGTGGCCGAACTGCTCGCCGACTGGAAGCTCGACTCGCCGGCGATCCAGGCCGCGCTGATGCACGACGTGCTCGAGGACTCGGGCGTGCTCAAGCAGGAGATGGTCGAACGCTTCGGACCAGTGGTGGCCGAACTGGTCGACGGCGTCTCCAAGCTCGACCGGCTGCGTTTCGACTCGAACGAAGAGGCGCAGGCCGAGAGCTTTCGCAAGATGCTGCTGGCGATGGGCCGCGATGTTCGGGTCATCCTGATCAAGCTGGCCGACCGGCTGCACAACGTTCGCACGCTGGAGGCGGTGGCGCCGGAGAAGCAGCGCCGGATCGCCCGCGAGACCCTCGAGATCTATGCGCCGATCGCGCACCGCCTCGGCCTGAACGCCATTTTCCGCGAACTGCAGGAGCAGAGCTTCGCGCGGATGCACCCGCTGCGCTACCGGGTGCTGAGCAAGGCAGTGCTGGCCGCACGCGGAAACCGGCGCGAGGTGCTCGGCAAGATCCATGAGTCGGTGCGGCGGGCGCTGGCCTCGGCGAAGATCAAGGCCGAGATCGAGGGCCGCGAGAAGACCATCTTCGGCATCTACCGCAAGATGGTCGAGAAGAGCCTGTCGTTCTCCCAGGTGCTCGACATCTACGGCTTCCGCATCGTCGTCAACACGCGCCAGGACTGCTACCTGGCGCTCGGCGCGCTGCACGCGCTGTACAAGCCGGTGCCGGGCAAGTTCAAGGACTACATCGCGATTGCCAAGCTGAACGGCTACCAGTCGCTGCACACCACGCTGCTCGGCCCGTTCGGCACCCCGGTCGAGTTCCAGATCCGCACCCACGAGATGCACCGGGTCGCGGAGTCCGGCGTCGCCGCGCACTGGCTGTACAAGACCGACGACACCAGCCTGACCGAACTGCAGTCGCGCACGCACCAGTGGCTGCAGTCGCTGCTGGAGATCCAGCAGCAGACCGGCGACTCGGTCGAGATGATGGAGAACATCAAGGTCGACCTGTTTCCGGACAAGGTCTACGTCTTCACTCCGAAAGGCAAGATCGTCTCGCTGCCGCGCGGCGCCACGCCGGTGGACTTCGCCTACAGCATCCACACCGACGTCGGCAACCGCTGTGTGGCGGCGCGCATCAACAGCGAGATCCAGCCGCTGCGCAGCGAGCTGAAGAACGGTGACGTGGTCGAGGTCGTCACCGGCCCGGTCGCGCGGCCGAACCCGAACTGGCTCACCTTCGTGCGCACCGGCAAGGCGCGCGCCGAGATCAGGCACTTCCTGCGCACGATCAAGCGCGAGGAATCCGTCGAGCTGGGTGAAAGGCTGCTCGCCCAGTCGGCCCGCCAGCTCGGCGTGACGCTCGCCGACGTGCCGGCCGAGCGGTGGGAGACGATCGTCCGCGACGCGCAGGCGAAGGACTGCGACGAGATCCTCGCCGACATCGGCCTCGGCCGCCGGCTGGCCGCCGTCGTTGCGCGCCAGCTGATGCTCGGCGCAACGACGCCCGGGACCGAAGCCACCGCGGGCGAAGCGATCACCGAAACGAGCCGCGCGCTGTTTGCCGCGGCCGGGCCGGTGATCATCCGCGGCACCGAGGGCATGGCGCTGCAGACCGGCAGTTGCTGCAGCCCGATCCCGGGCGACGCCATCGTCGGGCACATGCGCAAGGACCAGGGCCTGGCCGTGCACCAGGCCGAGTGCCCGGTCGCCGGCCGCGGCCGCCGCGCCGATCCGGAGCGGTGGATCGACCTGCAATGGGCCGAGGACGCGACGGCATCGTTCGGCGCCAGGCTGTCGATCAACGCAGCCAACGAGCGCGGCACGCTGGCGCGCATCGCGGTGGCGATCGCCGAGGCGGACTCGAACATCCTCAACGTCAACATGGAAGACGAGAACGCCGAGCAGGCACAGCTCAACTTCAAACTGCAGGTCCGTGACCGCCGCCATCTTGCCCGCGTGATGCGCATGCTGCGCCGGGTGCCGCAGGTTTCGCGCGTGATGCGCCATAAGCCGGGCGAAAAGGGCGGCGAATGAGGCACCCGTGGGCGCCGCCTCAGCCGGCCTGGTAGCGGACGTCGAGTATTTCCAGGGTTTCGACTCCGGCCGGGGTGCGCATGGCCACCGTGTCGCCTTCACGCGCCTTGGTGATGGCGCGCGCGATCGGAGAGATCCAGCTGACACGGCCGCGTGCCGGATCCACCTCGTCGATGCCGACGATCATGATCTCCTGCTCCCGACCGCTGCCATCGGCGTAGCGCACCGTGGCGCCGAAGAAGATCTGGTCGGTCGGCGGCCGTGCCGCAGGATCGACGACCTCGGCCACGTCGAGGCGCTTGGTCAGGAAACGGATGCGGCGGTCGATCTCGCGCAGCCGCTTCTTGCCGTAGATGTAGTCGCCGTTTTCCGAGCGGTCGCCGTTGGAGGCCGCCCACGACACCGTACGCACGACCTCGGGCCGCTCGACGTCCAGCAGGTGCAGCAGTTCGTCCTTCAACCGCCGGTGGCCGGCCGGGGTGATGTAGTTCCTGCTGCCTGGCGGAATCTCGGGCAGGGCGATGTCGTCGTCATCGTCGACGTCGGTTTCCCTGACGAATGCCTTGCTCATCACACAATGGAACAGATAGCGGTGGGGTGGCCGATGGGATTCGAACCCACAACAACCGGAATCACAATCCGGGACTCTACCGTTGAGCTACGGCCACCGCGTGTTCATCTCTGGCCTGCCCGGCAGGACTCGAACCTGCGACCCCCGGCTTAGAAGGCCGGTGCTCTGTCCAGCTGAGCTACGGGCAGATCGGGCTGTCGGGCCGGGCGCAGGCAGTCGGCACGGGCATCTGGTCGGGGCGAGAGGATTCGAACCTCCGACCCCCTGCGCCCAAGGCAGGTGCGCTACCAGGCTGCGCTACGCCCCGGAGAGCGCGAATCATACGCGGGCGGCGTGGGCCCGGCAATTTGCCGGGCCGCGCGCCGAAGCGGCGATCAGGCCGCCCGCCGCAACGGCGTCGCGCCCGTTCGCAGCCGTGCGCCCGGCAGCCAGGCGCGGAACGTGCTGCCCTGGCCCACTTCGGAGTCGACCAGCAGGCGGCCCTGGTGGCGCATCAGCACGTGCTTGACAATCGCCAGCCCGAGGCCGGTACCACCGGTTTCGCGCGAGCGGCCGCGGTCGATCCGATAGAAGCGCTCGGTCAGCCGCGGCAGGTGCTCGGGCGCGATGCCGATGCCGGTGTCTTTCACCTCGAAGGCCGCGCCATCGTCGTCGGCCCGCCAGGCCAGCGCGATGCGGCCACTCGCAGGCGTGTAGCGGATCGCGTTGGACACCAGGTTGCCGAACGCGCTGCGCAGTTCATCGCGGCTGCCGCGCACGCGGATCGGCTCCGCGCTGCAGACGATCTCGTGCCGGCCGGCGGAGAGCATGCGCGCCTCGGCCTCGATTTCGGCGACCAGCGCCGGCACGTCGACGTCTTCGTCGACAAGCGGCGTCACCTCGGCCTCGAGCCGCGAGAGCATCAGCAGGTCCTCGACCAGCCGGCTCATTCGGGTCGCCTGCTCGTGCATCAGCTGCAGGTGCCGCTGCCGGATCTCGTCCAGCGGCGGCTGCGCGTCGAGCAGTGTCTCCAGGAAGCCGTTGACCACCGTCAGCGGCGTGCGCAACTCGTGCGAAACGTTGGCGACGAAGTCACGGCGCATGGCGTCGAGGCGCTCGACTTGGGTGACGTCGCGCGACATGATGATCGAGCGCGCCGGTTCGAACTCGATCACCTGGACCGACAGCGCCAGGGCCGGATCGGCCAGCGGCCGGAAAAGCAGCGGCTCGTCGAACGACGCCGAGGTCATGTAGGCGATGAAGGCCGGGTCGCGCACCAGATTCGTGATGCGCAGGCCCTGGTCGGCCTGCAGCCGGATGGCCAGGTGTCGCTCGGCGACCGGATTGCACCATTCGATCTGCAGTGCCGCATCGACCAGCACGATCCCTTCCGGCAGTGCGCTGATCGTACGGCGGAAGCGCGCCTCGCTGTCTTCCAGCCGGCGCGCGTTGACCTCACTGGTGCGGCGCGCTTTGTGCAGGCGGTTGAATACCTCGGACCAGCTGCCCAGACCCTCCGGAATGGTCGCCAGCGACGGCTGTTCCAGCCAGGTACCCAGCACCGACAGGTAGAACAGGTGCAGCAGGAACAGCAGGCCGATCAGGATGAGCGCTGCCCAGAGCCCGGCCACGGCGCCGAAAGCGGCGCCGGCCGCGACGGCGACGACCGCGACGGAAGCAAGTCGTATGACGGCGGGCAGGATCACCCGGATCCTGCGCCGAAGCTCCTCGGACATCCGTTGAGTTTAGAGCCCGTCTCGACAGCCGCGCCGGATCGCGGACAGCGAGGCCTGCTCTACTGCTCTACCCTTGCCGAGAGGCGGTAGCCGAGGCCCCTGACGGTCTGCACCAGGCCCTGCGCGCCCGCCGCCCCGAGCGACTTGCGCAGGCGCAGGACGTGCACGTCGACCGTGCGCTCCTCGATGAAGACGTGGTCGCCCCAGACGTTGTCGAGCAACTGGCCGCGCGAGAACACCCGCTCCGGGTGGCCGACCAGGTACTTGAGCAGCTTGAATTCCGCCAGGCCCATCTTGACCGGCTTGCCGTCGACCAGAACCTCGTGCCGCGCCGGGTCGATCGTCAGCGGCCCATAGGACAGCGACTCGCCGCTGTGCTGCGGCGCGCGGCGCCGGAACACCGCGCGCACGCGCGAAACGAGTTCGCGCGGCGAGAAGGGCTTGACCACGTAATCGTCGGCGCCGGCGTCCAGCCCGGTGACCCTGTCGCCTTCGGCGCTCTTCGCCGTCAGCAGGATGATCGGCATGCCGCGCGTACGCTCGTCGCTGCGCAGGTCGCGCAGCAGCTCGATGCCCGGCCGATCGGGCAGCATCCAGTCGAGGATCAGCAGGTCCGGAAGCTCGACGCGGATCGCATCCTGCGCAGCCTGGACCGAATCGGCGCGGCGAACCCGGTAGCCGCTGCTGCTGCAGGAGAACGACACCAGTTCCTGGATCGCCGGCTCGTCTTCGACCACGAGGATCGAACCCGCCATCGGCCATTACCCCTCGGAGACCGCCCGTTCGACTTCTTCCGGCGTGGCGTGGCGCACATCGGCGCCGTGGGCGATGAAGATCACGTGTTCGGCGATGTTCTTGGCATGGTCACCGACCCGCTCGATCGCCTTGGCCACCCACACCGTGTCGATCGCCGCCGAGATCGAGCGCGGATCCTCCATCATGTAGGTCACCAGCTGGCGCAGCGTGGCTCGGAACCGGTCGTCGATGCCAGCGTCGTCGCGGATGATCGACACCGCCGCCTGCCCATCGAGGCGGGCGAAGGCGTCCAGCGAGCGGTGCAGCATTCGCGCCGCGATCTCTCCCGACTGATGCAGGTCCGGAATCCGGTTCATGCGGAAGCCGGCGCTCTTCTCCTTCAGCCACTTGGCGGCACGGCCGATCTTGGCCGACTCGTCGCCAACCCGCTCGAGGTCGGTGATCGCCTTGGCCACGCCCATGATCATGCGCAGGTCGCCCGCGGTCGGCTGCCGCCGCGCGATCAGGTGGTTGACCATCGAATCGAGGTCGCGCTGCAGATCGTTGAGGCGGCGATCGCTGGCGATCGCGCTGTCGGCCTTCTCGACGTCGGCCGACTCGAACGCGTCCATCGCCAGCTTGAACTGCGACTCGGCCAGCCCACCCATCTGCAGGATGCGCGAGCGCATCTGCTCGAGTTCGACGTCGTACTTCTGCAGCGTGTGTTCACCCGTGACCATCGACTTCTCCGATCCGACGCGCGTTGTTCAGGTTCGCTTCACCGTGCATTGCGAGGTCTTGCCCGCGAGCCACCGCACCTAACCGAAGCGGCCGGTGATGTAATCCTCGGTTTCCTTCTTCTTCGGCTTGATGAAGATCTGGTCGGTCTCGCCGAACTCGAGCAGCTCACCGAGGTACATGTACGCCGTGTAGTCGCTGACCCGGGCGGCCTGCTGCATGTTGTGCGTCACGATCGCCACCGTGTAGTCCTGCTTCAGTTCGTCGATCAGTTCCTCGATCTTGGCGGTCGAGATCGGATCGAGCGCCGAGCACGGCTCGTCGAACAGGATGACGTCGGGCTTGACCGCGATCGTCCGTGCGATGCACAGCCGCTGCTGCTGGCCGCCGGACAGGCTGGTGCCGGCCTGCTGCAGCTTGTCCTTCACCTCGTTCCACAGCGCCGCCTTGCGCAGCGCCCACTCGACCCGCTCGTCCAGCTGCGCCTTCGACATGTTCTCGAACAGGCGCACGCCGAAGGCGATGTTCTCGAAGATCGTCATCGGGAACGGCGTCGGTTTCTGGAACACCATGCCGATCCTGGCCCGGATCAGCGCGACGTCCTGCTTGGAGCGGATCAGGTTGTCGCCGTCCATCATCACTTCGCCGTCGGCGCGCTGCTCCGGATAGAGCTCGAACATCCGGTTGAACACGCGCAGCAGCGTCGACTTGCCGCAGCCCGACGGCCCGATGAAGGCGGTGACCTTCTTCTCCGCGATGTCGAGGTTGACGTTCTTCAGGGCGTGGTACTTGCCGTAGTAGAAGTCCAGCTTGCGGATGCTCATCTTGCTGCGCACCGGTGCGCCGCTCGACGCGATCGTGTCGGTGGCGCCGCTCTTCAGGGTCACTTCCATGACATCCTCGTCAGTGCTTGCCGTGGAATATCGCGCGCGCCGCAATGTTCAGCGCCAGCACGCCCATCGTGATCAGGAACACGCCCGCCCACGCCATCTCCTGCCAGTTCCTGAACGGGCTCATCGCGAACTTGAAGATCGTCACCGGCAGATTCGCCATCGGCTCGTTCAGATTCAGGGTGAAGAACTGGTTCGACAGCGCGGTGAACAGCAGCGGCGCCGTCTCGCCGGCGATGCGCGCCAGCGCCAGCAGCACGCCGGTCACGACGCCCGCCAGCGCCGCCTTCAGCGTGACGCTGCGGATGACGACCCACTTGGGCGCGCCGAGGGCATAGGCGGCCTCGCGCAGCGCGTTGGGGATCAGCGCCAGCATGTTCTCGGTCGTGCGGATCACCACCGGAATGACGATCAACGCCAGCGCCAGCACCCCGGCGTAGGCGGAGAAGTTGCGCGTCTGCGCCACGACAACGGCGTAGATGAACAGGCCGATCACGATCGACGGCGCCGACAGCAGGATGTCGTTGATGAACCGGGTCACGTTGCCGAACCAGCCGGTGCGCCCGTACTCGGCGAGGTAGATGCCGGCGAAGATGCCGATCGGCGTGCCGACGAGCGTCGCCAGCAGCACCATGATCAGCGAGCCGACGATCGCATTGGCCAGGCCGCCTACTTCGACGTTCGGCGGCGGCGTCGATTCGGTGAACAATTGCCACGACAGCCCCTTGATCCCCAGGAAAAACGTATCGAAGAGGATCCAGATCAGCCAGACGAGGCCGAAAGCCATCGCTGCGAGCGACAGCGACAGCGCGATCGCGTTGACCAGCTTGCGCCGCCGATGCAGCGGCAGGCGATGCTCGCCGGCCCGGACGGATCGAACAACGGCGGTCATGGCCTGCCCCCCCCTTCACCTTTCTCCAGCCGCATCAGCAGGACCTTCGACAGTGCCAGCACGATTGCGGTGATCACGAACAGCACCAGGCCGAGATAGATCAGCGAGGCCTGGTGAATGCCGGTCTGCGCCTCGGCGAATTCGTTGGCCAGCGCGGAGGTGATCGAGTTGGCCGCCTCGAACAGTGACAGGCTCTCGAGCTGGTTGAAGTTGCCGATGACGAACGTCACCGCCATGGTCTCGCCGAGCGCCCGCCCGAGCCCGAGCATGATGCCGCCGATGACGCCCGCCTTG
>Ga0209254_10006698_pt1 | contig 10626 bp, 7 predicted proteins | sample FrelakmetDIP11DI_FD_187148 | JGI IMG/M metagenome (GOLD analysis project Ga0209254, IMG submission 187148) | Freshwater lake sediment microbial communities from the University of Notre Dame, USA, for methane emissions studies - DIP11 DI (SPAdes)... | ecosystem: Environmental > Aquatic >... | reverse complement strand
CTGTTCTTGCGGAACTGGCAGAAAATCGCCCCACAACTGGTCCATCATATCCCCATATATGCGTTTGGCGCTGGAAAGCAGCTTCTCCGGGTCGAGCAGGTGCGGAGCGCCTGCGGAGTGGACGTGAATGCGCGCTCCCCGGCGAGCGAGCCAGCCTGCCGCTCCGGCGTGGTCCAGGTGAATATGGGTCAGCAGCACATCGGTAATATCTTCTACACGAAAGCCGTTTTCAGCCAGTCCATCTTCCAATGCCGCGGTCGTAGAGCCAGGACCGCATTCCACCAGCACTGCACCCTGGCGATGGGGGATGAGATAAGCCGCGATTGCATTAGCCCGGCCCATGAACTTCAGATCTATAGTAACGACAGTGCCGTTATTTTTTGTCATTAAAATTAGCCTCTTCGAAACCTGATTTTATCAAAACTCAGGCGGATAGGTGCCTGATTGCTCATCCATCTGTATTAATTTTCCACAGGATGACGCGGCCGTCCAGGCCGCTGGAAGCCAGGGCGCTGGTCTGGTTGTTAAATTTCACACTTGTCACGCCGGATGTATGTCCGCGCAACGTCGCAATCAGATTGGCATCTTGAGTATCCCACAGCCTTATCGAGTTATCACCACCAGCGGAAGCCAGCAATTGGCTATCGGGGCTGAAAGTGACATCCCAAATCAAAGACCGGTAAGTACCCAATCTCCCGGCATGAGCTACTAATTTGATGGGATCTGGATAATTCTCCTGCCCGGTGCGGAAAGCCTGCTCGGGTTTCCAGAGCAAGATCTGGTTGCGTGTATCACCAGCAGCCAACCAGGCGCCATCCGGGCTAAATGCCAGGCTGAAAAGCGGCGCATCAGCCTGAAATGACCCTAGGATGCGTTCGGAACCCACCTGGCGTAAGCGGATCATTTCACCGTTTGCAACCGCCAGAACCGCGCCGTCGGGAGCGAAGGATATTGAAGGTACAGCGAATGTCCCTCCGATCATCAATCCCAGGACCTGACCTGTACTCAGATCCCAGAACCGTGCCACAGCGTCATTGCCGCCCGAGGCCAGCACAGTCCCGTCGGGACTGAATGCCAGGTCGTTTACACCTTTTTTGTGTGCCTGGAAAATTATCGAAGGCTGTTTCTCTGAAGTTTCAAGATACGATAAAAGCGGCTGGAACCAGCAGCGCACCAGCCCATCCCGGCTGCCCGCAGCCAGCCAGTTCCCGTCCTGGCTGAATGCCAGACTGTGAGTGAGAGCGCCAGTGCTGTATGTTGCGAGTACCCTCCACTCACGAACGTGGAGTAAGTGGACCTGTTCACCGGCTGCGACCGCAAAGACCTCTCCATCTGGAGACCAGGCCAGGGCGGTAGTCAGCTCCCAGGGGCTGAAAAGGACCTCGCCAGCCACTACCAGCCTGACAGCATTCTTCAGCGTAATTTGGGTGCTGGAACCCAACAAAGCAGGATTCGACTCCAACAAGGGCGGTTCATGAATTGATGGAAAGCTGTAAGCAGGCGAAGGAAGAATCAGGCAGAAAATGAGAGTAACAATCGAAACCACTATACATGTAATATTCTTTCTGATCATGGGCGAATTCCCCAGATCCTTAAAATCCCATCGTAGGTCCCCGACACCAAGAATTGGTTTTCGGGTGAGAAGAGCAGGTGTGTCACACCGCTGGTGTGCCCATCAAGGGAACGGAGCAGCAAGCCTGTTGATGGATCCCACAAACGCACTAGATTAGACTCGTAGCTTCCCCCCGATGCCAGCAGCCGCCCATCCGGGCTGTAGACCAGGCTCTGGATAACCTCCTGGGATTGAAATCCAAGCTGCAGGAGGCCTGTCCGCAGGTCCCAAATTCGTATCATTCCATCATAATGTCCTGACGCCAGAAAGAGGCCATCGGGTGAAAAAGCGAAAGAGTTCACAGCCCCGGTAAAAGAAGTCCTCAGGTTGTAGATCCATGATTTCTCCCCCAGGTCCATGACCATCAGCGCGTAAAGATCAGGAGATGTAGCCAGCAGCTCCCCGTCGGGTGAAATTTCTATGTTCAACAAGGGTCCAGTCTGGAGGGTTTCAGTTATCAACCAGGTAGAGACATCCCAAAAATCGAGCTCATTGCGTTCAGCGATCGGACTGCTGAAAGCTGCAGTAAGTGCTGTTCCATCAGGTGAGAAAGAGATATCGCTTATGGCAAGGGGCACATCGTAAATCAATCCTCGCGGTTTCCAGCCCGGACCCTGCCACAGCTCAAGACGACTGATGAACCCGCTTTCTTCAGTTCCCTCTCTGCTGGCTGAGACCAGCCAGGCACTCGTTGGGCTGAAATCGATCTCGATAAGGGGTGTTGCCTGGGGATATAACTCCCGAAGAAGGTCCCTGCTGAAAGGTTCAAAGAAGAAAATCCCGGATTGGCTCGCCACTACCAGGAGACTGCCATCAGGCGTCCAGGTCATGTCCGATAATGAATCGATATTCCACTCGGCCAATGCGGAAACCCGGGAAGCATTGGCTACATCCAGCCTCTGTAGATCGCCCGGTAGGGGAGTGGAATCGCCTAACCAGATGAGCGGCGTGGGAGAAGGAGTGGGTGTGGAGGATGGGGAAGGAGTGGGCGTCTGCGAAGGAACCGGGGTGAAGCTAGATACAGTCGTGAAGGAAGGTGACGGGATGATCGTCGCAGTCAGGGTATCTGTGCGCTGTGCACCTGTTGAATTGCATGCGCTGGATGCCAGGAGAATAAATAGCAAGATTAACAGCCTGGTCATGAATGTATTGTAGCACCAGTTAGCTTTTCACTTAACTGAGGTGGGCGCAAGGCATTAAGCCGGTTTACGTTGTCATAGACTATTAATCTAGCTGCACTGGTTGACTCGCAGCATGAAGTTTATAATGCAAAGCATGGAAGAACAAAGCATTCCGCAAGAACAACTCCCGGTGCATGAGGAGGAGATTGCGGCAGACGTCGCCAGCAAGCCAGGTAAGAAACGTAAGACCGGAGAGCTGATTCAGCAGCTGGGCCTGAACATGCTTGTAATTGGCCTGATCGCACTGATAGCACTGCTGGTCTGGCAGCGCTTTTTTGTTCAACCAGGTGCGGCTGCCACTGCTCCAAGCAGCGAACTATCTGTTGAGGAAGATGCCGAGGTATCAGGCATTTCCAGCGAGAATCCAAATCTCGTACTTTCGCCGATTCCTACACCAGCCGCTGCTTATTCCGCAGGGATCAGTCGCAAGATCAATGTAAACACAGTGATTCCCAGCCGGCCCAGGGACGAGGTGATCACCTATACCGTGAATTCAGGTGATACTTTGTTCAGCATTGCTTATGCCTATGGATTGAAGCCGGAGACCATACTATGGGGAAACTCGGAAACGCTGGATGACAATCCACACCTACTCAAACCAAACCAGGTTTTACAGGTTCTCCCCGTAGACGGGATTTATCACGAGTGGAAAGAAGGCGATCGATTGAGTGCGGTTGCTGCTGAGTATAAAATCGATTCAAATAGCATTGTTAATTATCCGGGTAACAATTTTGACCTGACACAAGTTGAGGCAGATGGCGCTGATATCAATCCCGGAACCCGGCTGATCATTCCTGGAGGCTGGCGTCCGATCAAGGACTGGGGACCTCCAGCCATTACGAGAGAGAACGCAGCTACTGCAAGTTATTATGGCGAAGGCGCCTGCGGAGCGATTTATAGTGGAGCATTCGGTACCGGGACCTTCATCTGGCCGACCACAGATCGAGGTGTATCCGGGTACGGCTATGATCCTGGCGTTCACCCGGCGATCGACATCGCTGGCTCAGAGGGTAACTCGATTTTCGCGACCGACAGCGGGGTGATTGTATTCGCAGGCTGGAGCGCCTATGGTTATGGACTTCTTATAGTGATTGATCACGGAAACGGTTGGCAGAGCGCCTACGCTCACCTGAGCTCAGTTGGCGTTTCTTGCGGCCAATCGGTATACCAGGGTGGTTATATCGGTGCGTTGGGAAATACTGGCAATTCCACCGGCGCCCATTTACACTTTGAATTGTTGTATAACGGCGCGAAGGTCAACCCACTTGGATATGTGAGTTGATCGAAAGCATATAATCTACCAATAACTGCGGGCAATTGGATTCTTTTCATACCAATTGCCCGATTTCTTCTTAATAAGAGTAGAATGTGCGAAATTGACCCCATTCGATTTCACAGTTCTTGGGAGCAGGAAGTGAATTGATTTGCGTGAGAAAAAAGGACTAAAAATGAGGAATTGGAAAAGGCTGTAAGGAGGACCAGATGGATCTCTTAAGTGTCAGGATCGAAAAACCCGAGGAAACCAATTTCGTCTTGGGCCAGTCACATTTCATAAAAACTGTCGAGGACATTCATGAAGCCATGGTAGCCAGCGTCCCAGGAATAAAATTCGGCCTGGCATTTTGCGAAGCATCCGGAGCCTGCTTGATACGCGCAACGGGGACGGATTCGGAAGCGATAGAATTGGCTGTCAAAAATGCACAGGCAATTGGAGCCGGACACAGCTTCATTTTGTTTCTCGGGGGAGGTTTCTACCCTATCAACGTACTGAATACTCTCAAATCGGTTCCCGAGGTGTGCAGGATATTTTGTGCGACGGCTAACCCAACTGAAGTGATCGTGGCGGAGACTGAACAGGGCAGGGCAATCCTGGGAGTAGTGGATGGTTTTTCTCCCAAAGGAGTGGAAGATGAGGAGGCGATCTCCTGGAGAAAGAGTTTCTTAAGAATGATCGGATATAAGGCTTGAGCCAGGTGTGCAACCCGGCGACAATAGATTTAGTATCAATATCTGATCTGAGCAGTCTTTCACGTTTGTGCAGAATAAAAAGGGAGCGTTTAAGAAATGGAATACCGCAATCTTGGAAAATGTGGATTAAAGGTGTCGGAGCTGTGTCTGGGGACGATGCAGTTTGGATGGACGGCGGATGAAGATTTGTCGTACCAGATCCTGGATGCAGCAGTTGAGTCAGGGATCAATTTCATCGACACGGCAAACATATACTCCAGATGGGTTGAAGGCAATCCCGGTGGTGTTGCAGAAAGGATCATCGGTAAGTGGATAAAACGTAAAGGAATCAAGCGCGAGAGCCTGGTTATCGCGACCAAAGTCCGTGGAAGAATGGGTGAAGGGCCCAATCTTGAAGGATTATCGCGGGCTCACATTATGGCAGCTGTAGAAGGCTCTTTAAAACGGTTGGATACTGACTATATCGATCTATACCAGACGCATTGGTTTGACCAGCAGACCCCGGTCGAAGAGACGATGCGCGCATTTGATGATCTGGTCAGACAGGGAAAGGTGAGGTACATTGGTTGTTCGAATTATCCAGCCTGGAGGCTGGCAGAATCCCTGTGGATATCTCGCAGCAGCGGCCTGGTCCAGTTTGTCAGCCATCAACCGCACTACAATCTGGTGCACCGGGCTGAATTCGAAAAAGAGCTGGCAGAAGTGTGCCGCACATACGGTATCGGGGTGATACCATACAGCCCCCTGGCGGGAGGATTTTTAACGGGGAAATATCGCAAGGATGCCACAATTGAGAGTGCCCGGTTGAACAGCACGAAGCGCTATTTTGAGCAGAAGAATTGGGATTTGTTGGAAATAATCGAAGCGATTGGGAAGCGAAAAGGTGGAGCATCCATTTCCCAGATTGCCCTGGCCTGGCTGCTCTCAGACAGCCTGATTACCAGCCCGATCATTGGCCCACGCTCTTTGGAGCAGCTTAAAGACAACGTTTGTGCAGCTGGTTTGCGCCTCGAAGTCGAAGAAAAGAAAGAACTGGACGAAGTCTCCGATTGGTCAGTTCAAATGAAATAACTTGTTACTCTGTAGACTGGATAATTCTGGCGTATACAGCTGAAAATGCTTTTACTACTCTAGGATCGTACCGGGTTCCGCTTTCCTTTTCAATGGCAATCCTGGCCATCTCAAAACTTACAGGCGCGTGGTAGATGCGCATCGAAGTCATCGCATCGAAGGAATCGGCGATTGATACAATCCGGGCTCCGAGGGGAATATTTTCTCCGAATAAACCGTCTGGATAACCTTCTCCATCCCAACGCTCATGATGTGAGCGTATGATAGGGATCGCAGGAGCGAGATAAGGAATGCTGTTCAGCAGGCCAGCTCCTTCGGAAGCATGGCGTTTCATTTCTTTCCATTCATCAGCTTCCAGTGAACCAGCCTTCGAGAGTATGCTCTCGGGAATATATATTTTTCCGATATCGTGCAGTATCGCTCCGAACTCCAGCGGCTTCATTTGAGCTTCAGTCCATCCGAGCTGTTCAGCGATCATCAGACTGTATTTCATGACTCGTTCAACATGACCACGGGTATATTGGTCACGTAATTCTATTGCATTCGCTAGTAAAATCAGGCTGGCTTGATATGCCTGCTCAAGTTGAGCCAGGAGCAGCTGTTGAGTGCGGTTTAATCGAGAACGGATGGTTGAGACTAATTCCTGGCTGTCGATTGGCTTCACCAAGTAATCTTCAGCCCCCATTTTCTTGCTGGCGAACAGGTCATCGCGCTCACTGCGGGCAGTCAAAAAAATAAACGGAATTGTGATCCATTCTGGGCGGGATCTCACCACGTTATAGAACTCGAACCCATCCATCTTAGGCATGGAGATGTCAGATAGAATGAGATGCGGTGAATCAGCGCGCATTTTTTCGAGCGCACTTGCGCCGTTCGAAGCTGCACGAACATGGAAACCCTCGGATTCCAGCAGGATCACCAGACCCTCTCTTAAAATGTCGTTATCTTCGACGACCAAGATGTGTTCACCCGGCATTTTCGGTTTTCTCAGTGGAGAGATGGATGCGAAAGGTTGAGCCTTTATTCAAGGTGCTTTTGACCTCGATTGTTCCCCCGTGCAGATCGGAGATCTCCTTCACAATTGCCAGGCCGAGACCGGTTCCATGAATGTTGCTTTGCCTGACGTTAGAACCGCGGTAGAACCGGTCGAATATATGCGGCAAATCTTCTTTATCAATCCCCACTCCTGTGTCTCTGACTTCTATGCACACCCGGCTATCACCGTTGAGTGTCCGAACACTCACTTCACCCTGTAGAGTATATCTAATAGCGTTGGATATCAGGTTGGTTACCATCCTGGCCAGCTGATTTGGCTCCCCTTGTAAGGGAGGCACGTGCAGGCCGGGAGTGAATTTTATCTTAACTCCTGAGGCGTCTGCCAGCGGCTGGTGGGCGACGATAACCTGCTCAATCAAGGTGTTAATGTCCAGCAAGGAAAACTCCATTTTTTGAGCCCTTGCGCGTGCAAGACGCGAAAGATCGAGAATGTCATCCACTAGCTTGGCGAGCTGGTGGCTCTGGTCTTTTATTACTTTCATATATTGGGGCCATTTTTCGGGTGCGGCGCTGTGTAGCAGGTCCAGGTAAAGACTGATATTCGTTGTCGGAGTCCGCAATTCGTGAGATACGTCGGCGATGAACATATCTTTCATGTGATCCAGCTCTTTTTGACGGGTGATATCTCGCTGGCTGCTGACATAGCCAACGATATAACCACTTTGATCCTTCACCGGCGAGATTGTGAGCTGGATATCGTAGACGCCCCCGGTTTTTTTATGACCAACAACTTCGCCGCTCCAGACCTGCCCGCTAACCAGGGCAATTTCGATCTCAGGTTGAACGTCGGCATTTCCATCTTTAGAGATCAGTTGTTGGAGGTATCGTCCTGCGACCTCAGACTCCGCATAGCCCGATTGATTTTCGAAGGCTTCATTTACCGTGGTTATTTTACCGTCGAGATCCGTTACGACAACGCCTTCGCCAACACTGGCTAGAATTGCTTCCACCCTTTCTTTCGCATTGAATAATTCCACGGTTCTCTCGTGCACGCGCTGCTCCAGGTCAGCGGCATGATCTCGTAAACGAGATACGAGGTGCAGGTTCTCGATGATTGGCCCAATCTCGCGGGCCACCACCCTTAAGATATCCATGTCATCGCTGCTGAAAACATCGCCACCCACTTTTGGTCCCAGGGCTAACAATCCCAGAATTTGCCCGCGACCGATAAACGGGACCCATAAATGGATTTGTTCACTTTGCAGCAATTGGAGCTCTTCTGGGGAGATGGCTACTTCTGCCAGCGAATGCAGCAGACTGGTTCTTTCAACTACCCCAAGTTTCAGCAGGTAAGTCAGGCTGCTGCGGGGGAGAATCGGGTACGAGTTGCTGGGCGGATGAGACAAACCGGGAGGGAAAGCAGCCTGGATTACCGAGAAATCTCCCTGGGCATCGCGCAAGAAAACGCAGGTCTCTTCAAGGCGCAGGGTTTCCAGCAGCCGCTGGCTGACGCTGGTAGCCAGCATTTCCAGCGTGGTGGCGAGCTCAAGTCCCTGTGTGATCTTATTGATACCCAGGCGGTAGTCGTACCAACCTCCGTAAAAAACTCTATCAATAATCTTTTGCACCGCGCTGCGCAATGGCACAAATAAAGACACCATCACCAGGATCAGGATTGTTTCGATTAAAACAGGGTTATCAAGATATAGGTCGATGCTATCTGAGGCAGCGAAGAGCAGCAGGAAAATGCTCCCTAATATTGAATATACGAGCAGATAGGTTGCGCCACGATTGACATGCCTTTCGATCTCAATCAAATGCAGCCGGAATATTGCATATCCATAGGTCAATGGCACCAATCCGAGGAAAAGAAAGGCTAAATTATATGGTACCAATGGTTGTTTATTAAGTTGCAATTGAGGGATACTTAGCATTTCAGGGATGATCGTCAGGGATACAAACAAGAGCACAGACAAGGCGCTTCCGAAAGCTACCAGCCGGATTTTGCCGCGCACCCCGGGCTCCTTTGGCCGGAAATACGCGTACACAAGAAGACCTACGACCAGCAGCAAATTAAACACCAGGAAAATGCGGATACTATCTAGAAAATCTGGATAATAAAGGTTAAATCGCAGCTGGCTCTGGTCGAGAAGAATATAAGGGATTGTTCCCATAAAGCCAATAATATACAGGATCCATAATATTATCTGGCGTCCCTTTGACGGCCAGGCCTGGGGGAAAAAAAGGTGGAAATGCACAGACAGCGGACCAAGGATGCACAGGAGCGAATTGAACAAGCTGGAAACCCAGGATGGACCTACATAAGAACCTGCCCCAGCAGTAAGGGTAGTGGCGCAGGTCAGGCACCAGGCGTAGAAAACATCCGCGGAGACATCGATCGGTTTAAACGCCTGGACGCCGATCCCAATAAACAGGAAGATTGAAGCAATCAGGATGGGGACAAAACTTAAAAAGATCTCCTTTGGTTCTTCTCCAACGAGGGTGATTGGTATTATATGTGTCTTGCCATCGCGCAAGAACTTGTAAACGACCACCTTACCACCCCCAATTTCGTCGTAGCTGGCCAGGACCTGTTCCCATTTTTCGCCATTTATTGTGACGATCTGGTCGCCTTCCATCAAAAACCCTTCGGCTGGGCCGCTTGCTTCTATTCTCTCAATTACTCCACTTGCATTGAATTCCTCAATTCCGTCGTTTGGGTATGATACGAGCCGGATTGTTACCCACCCCATAAAAACCAGCACCAGGAGGGCGAGCAAAAAAGGGAAGCTCTTCCACCAGGCCTGCCTCGAAACACGCAGAAAAAGCTCCTGAGGCATGCTCATAGCCAATAAATTGTAGCATAGCTCAAGAGAAGAGGGTAATTAGGGGGATTATTAACGACCCACTTATCAAAACTGATAGGTCAGGTCCCCGAGTAAGTCAAAAAGCTCCCTATCCGCCGGTTGTTGTGGTTGTGCGCGTTCGAGGCTGGATCTGGCCTGGCTGCGCAGACGCTCCATCTCGGTAATTATGTAGTAAGATGCCCCACTTTTTTCGATCCGTTTGAAAGCTGCTGCAGCAGCCTGCTGGTTATATGCCTGTTCTAACTCTTTCTTCAAAAGGTTGGATTCCTGGTCTGGTAGTACTTCGAGTGCGTAGATTACCGGCAATGAGCGCCTGATCACCTGCATTGTGACTTTCCCAAACCCCTCCCCAGAACCCTGGAAATCCTCTAGGTCGTCCAGGATCTGGATCAGGACACCAATATTGCGTCCATATTCTTCATAACATTTTAGTTTGAGGTTATCAGATGTGGCAAAGCGCGCTCCGAGCCTGCAGGCCATCGAAAAAAAGACCCCAGATTTGTCATTTGCATTATCCCAGTAGTCTGACAGGGACGGTTCAGGTTGAGTCAGGTCGCGCTGTTGACCAGCGCACATCCTGAGAAACGCTCGATAAAAATCCCCGTTAATCTCGTTCGCGATTGCAAGGGATTCGTTTTGAGAATTGAGGTCTGTCAAAAGTAGTGAGGCGCTGAAATAAAGACCGGAGGCTATATTGATTGAGACCCTGGGTCCCCACTCTTGCCATGGGCTTACCAGGATATCCTGGTCTTCGACTTTATCCATGATGTGGGCAGCAACATAATACAAAAGCCAGGCAGCCGCGAAGCCATCCACCCTTCGAGGGTCTCCGCCGGCAGCCTGGCAGCAAAAACCAGGGAGAGCAGACCATTTCAGCGGATTATGTTCAGATTGGCCTTGTTCTCCAAATAATGGCAACGCCCGATGCATC
>Ga0209254_10006697_pt1 | contig 10627 bp, 9 predicted proteins | sample FrelakmetDIP11DI_FD_187148 | JGI IMG/M metagenome (GOLD analysis project Ga0209254, IMG submission 187148) | Freshwater lake sediment microbial communities from the University of Notre Dame, USA, for methane emissions studies - DIP11 DI (SPAdes)... | ecosystem: Environmental > Aquatic >... | reverse complement strand
CTTCACGTGGAAGTTCACGTCGGCCGATTTAAAGAAACGTCTGGATGCTCTCGCGGCCTGGCCGGATCTCTTTGCCCCAAAAACTTATGAAATCGTCATGTAGTAGCCTTGCAGCAGGATGTTTGGCTCGTTGAACGTGATCCAATAGCGGACATCGGGATCGAGCGCCGCCCGCACATGTGCTACGTAGTCGGCGAACCACGCGGCGAAGTGTTCCGATCGCAATCCGCCGCGCTCTTCGACATGCTGCGGCCATACGAAGTGGCACAGCGTCACGATCGGTTCCATGTCCAGTTCACGCAAACGCAGGACCATGGTTTCATAATGATCGAGCACGCTCTGATCGAATTCGCCCGGCCTCGGCTCGACGCGTGCCCACGCCATTGAGAAACGGAAGGCGCGGCAGCCCAAGCGATGCGCATTGAGCACGTCTTCTTCCCACCGATTCCAGAAATCGGTGGCGCTGCCGCGCGGCACAACGCCCGCTTGCTGTCGTTCCCAGGTGTCCCAAATGTCCGGTAGAAAACGATCTTCAAATGCCTCCGACTGGTGGTCGGAAATAGCCACGCCGAAGTGGAACGAATCGGGCAGAGGTGCAGATTTGCGCAGGCGTGAAAGAATTTGCATGGCGTCAAAGGCTGGAAACGAAAACGGTTCGCCGGTGTAGCGCTGGGTGATGGCGACAAGAGTATAGTCTGATCCCGTGTGTGGGTCAAACGCTCGGCGCCTGAAGTTGATGCATCTCCGAGTGGCTTCCACGGTTCAGCGCCCGCGATCGCAACGATGATCTCGGCGTGCAGGATCCGCAGATTGAGGAGACGGTGAGGAAGACTTACGAACAAGGCTTGCTGCGCGACTCGTAGCAAGCAACTGTGATTTTTGGTTCAAATCCCCTTGCCATTGCAGCGGTCAAATTCCTTCAAGTGTATTAGAGTTACTGTCAGGTTGCTGTTGCCCCGAGAATCCAGACTGCATCGCAAACAGCACACAACAACACGCTCAATAAACGGATGAGTCATACGCTGCCACTATCTTGTGAAGTATACCGTCTGGCAGATTGAAGGAGGTGGTGCCTTAGCTGTTAGCGAGAGCAGGCTCGGTCGAGTGACACAGTGGTTGGCGTGTGCCCGGAAGCTGATCGTGCCTTGGCGGGGCTTGGTTCCAAGGTCCGGTCGATCAGTTGTGGGCAAAGTCGTTAGCGTTGCGTTTCTTCAAGTGAAAGAGCCACAGGAGGCTGACGATGTCCCCGAATAAGAAATCCACCGAATCTGAAGCTGCGGCGCGCAAAGCCGCGACACTGACGTTTACCGTGCCCTTTGAAGGCAAACCGGATAAACCGATCGAAATGACGATCTACGCCTTCAGCCGCGAGGGTGAATTGCTGACCTCGGCGCCGGTGCGCGATGGTCGTGCCAAGCTGTCACTGCCGGACGCGCGGGCCAAATTCGCCAGGCTCATGATTGCGCCGCCGCGGCCGAAAAGCCCCCAAGAGAAAATGATCACGCCGGACGAGATCAATCGAATGCGGGCTTATCAACCGATGTGGACGTTCAATCCACGCCAGCGTGAATACGAACTGCTGCCCATCCCGGAGTTCTATTGGAAGTGGTGGTTCTGGTGCTCATGCCGGGCGCGCGGGCGCGTGGTACGGCCGGTGTCGATTGGCGGCGTGCTGCACGACATGCCGGTCTGCAATGCGCGTGTGCACATCTGCGAAGTCGATCGGCTGTGGTGGCTCATACCGCGCCTGCCTGATCGGATAATCGATCGCATTCGCGATGAGCTGCTGAAGCTGATCGAGTGGCCGCCGCGCCCCATCCCCATTCCCGATCCGCCGCCGTTTGAATTCGATCCCGGCGTGATCGATCCGTCGCCCATCAATATTGCCAAGATGAATCGCGCGACGCTGATCGGCAATCCGCTCGAACAAGTCGGGCTTAACCCGCAGCCCTTGCCGCCGCGTGAGATGAACATCGCCTCTCGACAGTTGATGAGCACCGCGGGTGCGGCGAATGTGACACAGGCTGCCGCGCCGACCCTGGAATTATCTGGCACGACGCGGTTCGCTTTGCAGTCGACTTCCACGCCTATCGTGCGGCAGGCGCTGCTCGATCACCTCGAGCTGATCCGGCCCTTCATCTGCATCTGGGACTGGCTGTGGCCGTACTTCTGCGTGTGCGACGAGATCGCCGTGGTGACCACCGATCACACCGGGCGCTTCGATATGGCGTTCTGGTATCAGTGCTTCGGCGATCATCCCGATCTGTACTTCTGGGTGGAGTATTGTATCGGCGGAGTGTGGACGAGCGTCTATCATCCGGGCGTGTGCTGCAACACCTACTGGGACTACGTGTGTGGTAGTGATGTCACGCTGCGTGTCACCGATCCGCGCGTACCGTGGTGCGACGATGTGCCGCCGCTGCCCGGCAAACAAGTGGCCATCTTGTCGATTGGCCATGGCATCAGCATGACGGAGATTCAGCGGCAAGCGGCAGGCGCCAGCGAAGGGTTGACTACGGCCGGTCAACCGCTGGGCGGAAGCCTGGAGCCACACGCGTGGTTTGGCGATGGACTGCGGGCGTCCGGCATCACTCACTACCGCTGGTCGTACCGGCGCCTGGGCAGCAGCGGCGACTGGACGACGCTCGATGACGATGTGGTGCGCCACTACGCCGAGATCATGGCTGATTCCACTTTGACCTTCAGGCCATTCCCGCTCGGCCCTGACCCGGCTTTTGCCGGTGAGAATGTGTTCAAGATTCGCCCCGAAGATCCGCCGTTGAATCCGGGCGCGGTCTCGTCGTCGTGGGCGCCGGAAGTCGATCCGCGGTCCAACAGCGCTTCTGCATACTTCATGTCGCATCTGTTGAGTGGCGGCAACGCCATTGCCGGCGCAGGCAAGTACGAATTGAAGTTGGAGTTGTTCCGCGTCGTGGCCGGGGCGCCGCAGCGAGTGAACCTCACCGACGAAGGCGTGTTGTTGAAAGTGCCCACGGTCGATGCGCCCTTTGGATTGGGCACAGTGCCCACTCGGCAAGTGCCTGCCGATGCGGCTTATCCGTTCGATCCGATGGAAGAGCGTGTCATCCGCGACAGCGGCGGCAAGATCGTCGCGTTCCGGGTGGTGCTGCATGTGGATAACAATCCCTGCCAGGCCGACATCTACGAAGTGTGGGTGGACAATCCGGCGAACCTGGCCGGGCCGTGTGGCTTTATCAGTTACGCCGACAAGGCCACGTCGCAAGCGCACATCAGCTTCAAGGCATATCACCGCAACCAATTCGCCACGTTTAGCTTCCTCGTGGTGAAAGGCAGCACGGGCGGAGTGGCTCCGGCCAGCGCCAGTGGACCGGTGGGCGTGCCAGTGAACGGCTTCGCTAACAATCCGGCCACCGGAGCGTTCACTAAGGATGTGCCGGTGGCAGCTCTGCTAGATGCTAACGGTCACATCTGCATCAAGGCCGCCTTTGGTGAAACGCTGCATGTCGATGCGCTGGCGACCGATGGCTGGGGCACGCTCGAATATCTCGATGCGGGCGCGATGCCGAAAGCCTTCGCGTTGGAACCCGGGCCGTAACCCGATCGATTTAGCTGGTCCGATCGCATCTCTCAGCCGCACGGTGAGTTCTTCATCGTGCGGCTGAGTTGTTGTCATGTGTGATGCGTAAGGTGGAAGGCGCGATGTGGTAAGATTTCACGCAATACGCAGTACGCATTTGGAGTCACCATGACCACCATCCACACCCTCGACCTCAACTTCCTCGGCATTCCGCACGTCATCGGCTCATATCTCATCAAGCACAGCACAGGTGCGGTGATCATCGAGAGCGGGCCGGGCTCGACCATCGAAGGATTGCGAGTTGGCCTCGACGCGCACGATTTGACGGTAGACGATATCACGGATGTGCTGCTGACGCACATCCATCTCGATCATGCCGGCGCTGCTGGTTGGCTGGCGCGGAATGCGAATCGCGGGCAGGGGGCCACCATCTACGTGCATCCCAACGGCGCGCCGCATCTGCTGAACCCTGAGAAACTGCTCAACAGCGCCACGCGCATCTACGGCGAAATGATGGATACGCTGTGGGGTGAATTTCTGGCGGTGCCTGAAGATCGTCTGATCGTGCTGCGAGATCAGCAAGAAGTCATCATCGACGATCTGCACTTCTGCGCGCTCGATACGCCGGGACATGCCGATCATCACTTCGCTTATCTTTTTGAAGACTTCTGCTTCACCGGGGATGTGGGCGGTATTCGCTTACCGGGGCCGCCGCATCTGCGCGTGCCCATGCCGCCGCCGGAATTCCACCTGGAGAAGTGGCGGGCGAGTGTGAGCAAATTGCAAGAGACTGGATGCAGGCGGGTAGCGCCGACGCACTTTGGTATCTACGACGATGTGGAACATCATTGGGAAATGCTGAAGCGCGGGCTGGATGAAGTGGAAGAATTCATGCAGGCCGTGCTGCCTACCGATCCGCTGATTGAGGTGATCAACGATCGCTTCACAGAGTGGACGGCGGATCGATCGAAGCAGCAGGGTCTTGCTGAGGATGAATTCGCACCTTATGAAGCCGCCAATCCCTCGTGGATGTCGGCGACCGGGATGCAGCGGTACTGGCGCAAGTATCGAGCAGGCACGGGGTAACAAAACGCCCGGCCTCACCGGTGAGGCCGGGCAATCCGTGTTCCGTCATTTCGCCGCTATTCAAGGTAGTTTACCCACTTCCTGTAGAGATTCATGAAGTAGTCCCGCAACAAACTGCCCACTACCCCGGCAATGACCGCACAAACGCCGACCGTCAATGTCAGCAAGGCCAACCGGATATAGAGACTAATCACGGAAGGCGGTTCTAGCATAAATGGCATAGCGGACGTTCTTGTTTCTGGCATGGCTTTGCTCCCGATTCAGGGTACATGAGCTTGACCCCCTTGTCAAGGCCATTTTTGATTTACGCCGGTGCTTCCAGCCGCTGCGCGTAATCCGAATAGAAGATCGATCTACACATTCGGAAACTTACGTGCCGCTTCGCGCACGATCGGCCCGTGGCCCGAACTGACGATCTCCGTGCCAAGTGCCTGTTGAATCTTCACCGCCTCTTTCGCTGTGTCTTCGTCCCGCGTATTCATGCCGCGCGAACAACGCAGTATTCCGTTTTTCTCTGCCACCATCGAATCGCCGCAAAAGAGAATCTTGACGGCGGGCGTATACAGTGAGATGTGCCCCGGTGTATGACCGGGCGTATTGATCACACGCAGCCCGCCAAGGACGGGCAGCACTTGTCCATCGCCCAGCAGCTCGTCGATGTGCGCGGGTTTGGCCTTGAACAGCGGTATCGCCAGTTTGAAAAGCCGCGCCCGCAGTCCTTGCCCCTTCATCTCGCGTGAGGGCCTGGCTTGCTCAATCGCTTGAGCTTCGATCGGGCTGGCGTAGGTCCGTGCGCCGCAGATCGGTCTGAGATCGGCCAGCGCGCCGCCTTGATTCGCTGATTCGCTTTCTCGCTGATTTGCGTTGCGCAACTCGTTTGCGTGAAGCATGCGTCACAGACGCTGCAGCCCTTTGACAACATCGCCGCGTTGGTGTATTCTCACGCGGAATTCTTGCACGATCTCAAAAGGGAGCAACAATCATGTTGAAGCTCGTCAGCGGGGGCAGCGCTTACGGCGCGCGGCTTATAACCGGCCAGCCGTTTCAGTGCGGTGACGTGATCTATCACATTACGGGGCATCGCGTCACGGAAGAGCCGACGTATCAAACGATTCAGGTGGGGCGCGAGCGGCATATCGAAGAGCTGGGCGTGATTGCCTATCTCAATCATTCATGCCAGCCCAACACGTTGATTGACGTGGCGCATTTGGCCGTGATCGCCGTGCGCGATATCGCGGCGGGTGACGAGTTGAATTTCTTTTATCCTTCGACGGAATGGGAGATGGATCGTCCGTTCATTTGCCTGTGCGGCGCGCCGCAGTGTGTGCGCCTGGTGGCCGGCGCCAAGTATTTATCCATCGACACCCTGAGCCGCTACTTTATCAATCAACACATTCGCGAGATGATCTTCGAAACGCTGGCTCAGACGGTGGAAGCCGATCGGCGTACCCTGCGAGCATAAGCCGATCGAGTGGGCGAAGATCGCCGCAAGACAAAATCGCTAGAGAGAGGAAGTCAATGCGCTTACAACGATCTGCGGGTGTGCTGCTGCACCCGACCAGTTTACCCGGCCTCGACGGGATTGGCGATGTGGGGCCGCAGGCCTACCGCTGGATTGACTGGCTGGCCGCGACCGGCTGTACGCTGTGGCAGGTACTGCCGCTAGGCCCCACCGGCTATGGCGATTCGCCTTATCAATGCTTCTCGGCGTTCGCAGGCAATCCATTTCTGGTCAGCCCCGAACTGTTGCTGCAAGACGGCTTGTTGACGGCCGATGACCTGGACGATCGGCCCGCGATGCCTGCCGATCGCGTTGATTTCGGCCCGGTCATTCACTGGAAGTTGAAGCTGCTCGATCGGGCGTACGAGCGCTATCTGGCAGATCGCGCGCCGTTGCGCGTGCAATTCGAATCGTTTCAGGCGCAAGAGTATTCCTGGCTGAGCGATTTCGCGCTGTTCATGGCGATCAAAGAAGCGCAGGGCGGGGTGGCGTGGGAGCATTGGCCCGAAGCCCTACGCAGGCGTGAGCCACAGGCTTTAGAAGAAGCGGGCCAGTCCGAAGCGGTGCAGCGTCACGCTTTCCGGCAGTTCTTGTTTTTCAAGCAATGGACGGCACTGCGGGAGTACGCTCACGCCAAGGGTCTGCGCATCGTCGGTGATATTCCAATCTTTGTGGCGTATGATAGCGCCGATGCGTGGTCGCATCCGGAATTGTTTTATTTAGACGAAGAACGCAAGCCGACAATTGTGGCCGGCGTCCCACCCGATTATTTCTCGCCCACCGGGCAGCTATGGGGTAATCCCCTGTATCGGTGGGAGGCGCACGCGCAGTCGAATTACGCGTGGTGGATCGATCGTATGCGAGCGACGTTAAAACAGGTGGACATCATCCGGCTCGATCACTTCCGCGGCTTTGCAGGATACTGGGCTGTGCCTTACGGCCATCCCACGGCGGAGATCGGCGAGTGGCGACCCGGGCCGGGCAAGCGTTTTCTCGAGGCGTTGCAGCAGGCGTTGGGTGATCTGCCGATCATCGCCGAGGACCTGGGCTTGATTACGCCCGACGTGATCGAACTGCGCGATCGTTTCGATTTGCCCGGCATGCGCATTTTCCAGTTTGGCTTTGGCAGCCCGCAGGATCCGTTCCTGCCGCACCACTACGTGCGCAACTGCGTCGCCTATACCGGCACGCACGACAATGATACGGTGTTGGGCTGGTATAAAACGGCGCCCAAGAGAGAGCAAAAACTGGCGCGCACATATCTGAATGCGACGGCGCGCAGCTTGCCCTGGGCGATGATCCGATCGCTGTGGGCTTCGGCGGCGAATACCGTCGTGGCGCCGATGCAGGATCTGCTGAGCCTGAACACCGAGGCGCGCATGAACTTCCCCGGCAAGCTTGGCGGCAACTGGGCCTGGCGGGTGCAGGACGATCAGTTGACAGATGAACTGAATGCGAAGATGCTGGAGTTCAACACGACTTACGATAGACTGGGCGCAAAGTAGATTCATTCCTGGACACGGATTTCACGGATGAACACGGATGAAAGAATCTGTGTAGTCTATGAAATCCGTGTCCTTTCTTTTCTGAACGATCATGACCGAGTTCTCACCTGGCCTGATTCGCATTCTGCGCGCTGCACAACACATCGCCGTGCTGACGGGCGCGGGTGTGTCCGCCGAGAGTGGCATTCCCACCTTCCGCGATGCGCAGGTGGGTCTGTGGGCGCAGTACCGGCCGGAGGATCTGGCGACCCCCGAGGCTTTCGAGCGGAATCCCAAATTGGTGTGGAACTGGTACGCGTGGCGGCGTGAGATCGTGAGCAAAGTGCGGCCGAATCCCGGCCATTACGCGCTCGCGGAAATTCAACAGCATGTTGCCGAATTCAACTTGATCACCCAGAACGTCGACGGACTTCATCAGCTGGCCGGTAGCACAGACGTGATCGAACTGCACGGCAACATCATGCGGTCCAAGTGCTCTCGCGAAAATGTTGTGATCGAGCAATGGGTGGAGGCTAACGAGACTCTGCCGCGATGCCCACGCTGTGGCGCTTCTCTGCGCCCCGATGTGGTGTGGTTCGGCGAGTTGCTGCCACCTGCAGCTTGGGAGACGGCGGCTCAAGTCGCCAACAGCTGCGATGTCTTCCTCTCGATCGGCACCTCGGGCCTGGTGGAACCGGCCGCGTCGCTGGCGCACATTGCGCTGCAGCACGGCGCGGCCGTCATCGAAGTGAATCCGACGACAACTTCGTTGACCTCGCGCGCCACCTTTGCGCTGCAAGGCGCGTCAGGCGAGATTCTGCCGCACTTGGTAAAGGCCGTGTGGGCCTGAACGAAAACTCCACGGCATTTATTCCCCTCGGATTCTGTTGTCCAGCGCTGTGGTTTAATTCCGCTTTGTGATAAGCCGCCCTCGTATTATCGAATTGACTGCGCTGGCGTTAATCCTGCTCCTCGCCGCTGATCTTCGCCTGGCAAATGTCGCCGTAAATCCTGCCTGGTACACCGACGAAGGAACTCACCTCGACATCGTGCGACATTTGCTGCAAGGACAGGTACAGTATCTCGCCGTTAATCAATCGTGGTTGCTGTTCTCGCGCTTGCCGCTATTCGAGATCCTATTGAGCGGCGCCGCGCTCAGCGGTGGGGTGAATATGCTGACGCTGCGAACAGTAACGGGACTGCTGGGCGTGATTACCGTCGCGGTTCTGTATCTAGCGGTGCGGCGCATGACGCGCGATACATGGCTGGCGCTGCTGGCGACATTGTTGTTGGCGATCTATCCCCCCGCCGTGCTGTACAGCCGCTTCGGCTTCAGCTACAACTTGCTGGCGCCGCTGGTGTTGACGGCACTCCTGGGATTAGTGGACTACAGCGGCTCTCGATCGAAACGCTGGCTGGTGGTATCAGCCCTCTCGATCGGCCTGGGCACGCTCTCCGATCTATGGATGTTCGTGATACTCGCGCCGTTTGTCCTGATCGTGTTGATGCGCAACTGGCGCGATGCGCTGTGGAGTGTGCCGCTGGCGTTGCTGCCGTTTGGAATCTATGCGGCCTGTCTGCTGCTGACTGTGCCGCAGGCCTTCTTGTTCGATTGGCACTTTGTGTTATCGCGGGTGAATCAACTCCCGCTCGATCGGCAGGCGGCGACACTGTGGCAAAACATCACCACATTGGCGGCGCAAGATGTCTGGATGATCGCAGGCGCGATCGGATTGGTGCTGTTGAAGTTGCCGCGCGTGCGCTGGATCGCGTTGGCGTTCTTTGCCATCCCGATTGTGCTGTTGGGACGCACGATGGCCCTGTATAGTTTGAGTTTCTATTATCTCATTCCGTTGCTACCGTTCATCGCGCTGGGCGTGGCGAGCCTCATTCGATATGGCACAGCCTGCCTGGCAAGTAGATTTGGACCGCGATCATCAGTAGCGCTTGGCGTGTTGATTGCCGCGTTACTATTGTTATCCACATTTCGGCTCGTTGAACAGGTGCGCGACGGGTTCCGCACAGATATCGATGGGTTCTTGCTCGATCCGATGGCGACGCAAGAAGCGGCTGCATTCGTGAATCAACACACAGCGTCAAGCGATCTGATTATTGCATCGCCGATATTGGCGTGGATGCTGCAGGCGCGGGTGGCCGACGTGCAGATGCCGCTCGCCTATCGGGGACAGGCGACGCCACACCTGCCGGCCAACGTGCCCCGCGAGCGTTGGGCATTCGAACCGAATGTTGAGCTGGCGCGCTTTGTCATCGTGGACAACCTGTGGCGCAACTGGGCTGTGCCGAATGTGCCGGGTATGGCCGATATGCTGCAAGAGATCGCGACGTGGCCGATCGTGTTACGATCGGGCGAGGTCATGGTGTACCAAAATCCGGAGGATTGATGCGGCTCTATTTCGTGCGCCACGGGCAAAGTGAAGCGAATGTTCTAGAAGTGATCTCGAATCGCGGACGGGTCCATCCGTTGACCGATCTGGGCCGCCAGCAAGCTGCGCAGTTGGCACAGTCACTGGCGTCTCTGCCAATCACTAAAATCTATACCAGCCCGCTACTGCGTGCCATTGAAACTGTCGTGATCGTCTCGGCGGCACTGGGCCTGCCCTTTGAACTCGCCGACGCTTTGCGCGAACCCGATTGCGGCATCATGGAAGGCCGATCGGATGAGGCGGCCTGGGCGGAACATCGGCGGACGTGGACGGCGTGGCTGGAGGGTCGCCGCTACGACGATCGCATCGAAGGCGGCGAGAGTTTCAACGATGTGCGTGCCCGCTTTGGGCCGTTCCTCGCTCGGTTGCTGGTTGATCACAGTGAGACATCCGATCAAGTGCTATTGATCAGTCACGGTGCCCTGATCTATACGATGCTGTCGGTTACACTGGCTAACGCCGAGGAGACTTTCGCAGAGTGGCGGCCCATCCCTAACACCGGAGTAATCATTGTTGAGCTGCGCTCTTCGGGGCTGGTGTGTCGTGAATGGTG
>Ga0209254_10006696_pt1 | contig 10628 bp, 2 predicted proteins | sample FrelakmetDIP11DI_FD_187148 | JGI IMG/M metagenome (GOLD analysis project Ga0209254, IMG submission 187148) | Freshwater lake sediment microbial communities from the University of Notre Dame, USA, for methane emissions studies - DIP11 DI (SPAdes)... | ecosystem: Environmental > Aquatic >... | reverse complement strand
AGCGGACGCGCCGCGTGTCGATCGTCAGGCCGAGCCGCAGCGCTTTCAAGGCGGCTTCCTTCGCGCTCCAGATCGCGGTGATCAAGGTCTCGCGCCGTTCGATCGGCGCCGCGCGCACCCGATCGATCTCGTCGGGCGTGAAGTAGTCTTCCACAAAGCGCCAGTCGCGCAGTTCGATGTGTTCGATGTCGGCGCCCAACCCGATCGACGTGTCCGGCAGTGCTGCCGAAAAGCCGCGACCGTGGCTGTGGCTGATCGAGATAGCCCACTCGACGATCCGGCTGCCGCCATCGGCCATGGCGACCGGCGCGCCGCGCGCATCATTGTATATCCCGATCGCGTTGAGTGGCAACCGCAACTTCAGATCGCGCTCGAGGCACGCTTGCAGCAGATGCTTCGCCGTCCAACGACCGATCAACCATTCGCTGCGGCGTTTACTCAACTTCAACTCCGCTAGACGGCGCTGCTCCGCCGGATGCAACAGCCCGGGCGGAGCAATGCCGCGCGCCAGATCGCTGTATTCAGTTGCGGTTTGAACAAGCCATTGAATCATTTTTGATTCCAGATTTTAGATTTTTGAACAACAACTAAAAATTCACTTCGCCCGGCAGCGCCACCGTACGATACTCTTTCAGATCGACGTAGACATGGCCCGCATCATCAACGACTTGTGCATCGAAGGCCTCACCGTCGTGCGTTGTTACGATCGCGTATAGCCGCCCCTGCGTTTCTTCCATCTGCCGATAGGTCGTAACCGATCCGATTGAGAGTGGCAGTGCCATCTGCTGCTGCGCCGCGATCTTCCACACACCGGCTGTCTGGAAGCAGGCTTCGATCAGACGCGGACTCATGATCGAGGCTGCGTTGGCCGGTGAAGCATTCGGCAGCAAATCGACGGGCAGCAACCCGATCGCGCGATCACCCTCCACGCGCGCGCGCTCGATCACCTGGTAGGCCGGGCCGTGGAAGAAGACGCGATAGATTTGCTCGCTGGTGATCGAGAATTCGTTTTCAGCTGGCGGAGTGAATTCGATCGTGCGTGGCTCGAATGCCCCGCTTTGTGGGGTCGGATTGGGGGTGAGCCGCACGCGAGCCGTGAAGTGCACTTTCTCCTGCGGTGGCAGATCGGACTTGGGCGTGGGCATGATCGATCGCAGCCTGGTATGCGCGATCAAATCATCACCGTCTGGTGTCACCACCGCGCTGAGATACAAGGTGCGCGGCTGCATGCGATAGAACTTGAACGGGCTTTCAAACTCTTCCTGCTCGATCGCGGCTACGGTATAGCCCGGCGCAACGAGACCGGCAACTTGCGCAAAGGCTTCGGTGCCCATCACCCCCGGCAACAGCGGCACGTCTTCCATCTGATGATCGAGCAAGAACGGCTGCACATTGGGATCGAGCGTGGTTTCGATTTCGAGTCCGCCATACAACCTGGCTGCTTTGACCACGCCGATCATGCCTAGCGGCGGATCGCTGCGCGCCAGCATGCGATTGACCTTGGCCGCATCCAACCCGCCGGTTTCGTCAAACTCGTCGAGCATCAATCCCAAACGACCGGCCACCACGAGCTCGCCGCGCGTGCCGCCGCGCGTGAGTTCGCGTCGAATCGTGGGCACGCCCGCTTCCGACGGCAGCATGTCGATGCCTGCCGCTTCCATGATCTTCGGGATCGATCCGCGCGTTGCCATGCCGATGCCGCCCCACGCCGTCCAATCGATCACAATCGCGCGCGTGTCAGGCCGCGTCGCGCGGAGATTGCTGGTGAGCTTGCACAGCAGATCGTTGGCCGCGCTGTAATCGGTCTGCCCGGCGTTGCCGAAACGACCCGCCACCGAACTAAACGACACGATCGCGCCGATGGGCAGGTCCTTGGCCGCATTCAGCAAGTTGAAGAAACCTTCGGTCTTCACATCAAAGACCAGATCAAACTCTTTCGGTTCTTTGTCCGCCAGCGAGCGGCTGATCTCCAATCCACCGGCGTGCAGCAGCACGTCGATGCGGCCAAAGCGCTCACGCACGTCGGAGATCACTTCAGTCACCGCCTCACCGTCGAGCAGGTTCACACGGTGATAGAACACCACACCGCCGGCAGCCTCTACGGCTTCAATGGCGCGCAGGGCCGCTTCGGACCGTTCGATGGCGAACAACTGCTTGTCGACCTTCACGGGCGTTGGCTTTTCGCCAGCCGCCTTCAGCTCGTCGATGAGTTTCTGCTTCAAAGCGTCTTTGTCGCCGCGAAACAGCTTGATGTTCGCGCTATTCCATTCGGGCGCGGACACCAGATCGAGCAGGTAGAACACGCCACCGCTCGCCGCCGCAAGGTCAGTCACGATTTCGCTCGTGATGCCGCCTGCCGCACCGGTGACGACGAAGACCGTATCTTTGGTCAAGGTCATGCCCGGCTGACCATCCACGGCCGATCGTTCCGCCAACCCGATCGAGAAACGCTGTTCGTGGTGATAGCCCACTTCCACCGCGCCGGGATCGCGCAGCGTTTCAGCGATCAACGCCTCAGCCACGCCCGTCGCGTCGAGCGCAAAATCGACCGCTTTCACCAGCACCTCGCCGCGTTCGCGTTTGTAGGCCTTGGCAAAACCCGTGACCGCACCGCCGAGCGGAGCCGTGGCTCCGACCTCGCCGTAACCGTGCAAACCGCCGAGGCTCGTCGCCGCAATCAGGAATGTGCCGGGCTTGTTGATCACCTCATACAAGGCGCGCATCATCGTGTAGAGATTCTTCACACGCACCCGATTGAGTTCGCGCCACCCCACCAGATCGAGCTGATCGATCGCCGATTCTACGTCGAGCGCGGGCAGCCAGTACACACCATCGATCGGCCCCTCCGCCAGCCACGATTTGATCTGCTCCTCCAGCGCGATTTGCGACGGCGGCTCATCAATCGTCAACACCGTTACCCCGCGCTGCTGCAACTGCTCCACCAGTGAGCGCCCTGCTCCGCCGCCGTCCATCATCACCAGCACACGATTGAGCGCATCGAGCGTGACGCCGGTGGACTTGCACAGTTCGAGCATGGGGCGCAGCACCGGCACCGGCACGCGACGCGGCATTCGGTCGGCATCTTCCAGCAAATACTGTTTGACATGATGACCGGATGCAGAGGTGACAAGATGATCTTGCACCACGAGTGTCTTCTTGTCTTCTTGTCCTCTTGTCATCGTGTCACTCTTGAGGTCCGGCCGCATCTCGTACACAAACCCGATCACGTGATTCAACGTCGGATAGTCACGCAGCCTCAGATCATCACGGCGCGGAATGTTGAACTCGCCACGAATCGCCGCGAAGGTCTCCGCTTGCTTGACCGTATCGACACCCAGATCAGCCTCCAGATCGAGATCAAGATCGAGCATGTCCGTGGGATAGCCCGTTTTCTCCGCGACGATGGCGAGCACGCGATCTTGAACCGCGTCGACGGCGGATGACTGACCACCGACGATAGTTGCGGTTGCGCTGACCATCGTCAATGGCGCAACCGCCGTTTGTGGTTGGTTGTCTGTCGTCTTGAGGTCCGGCCGCATCGCATACACAAACCCGATCACGTGATTCAACGTCGGGTAATCACGCAGCCTCAGATCATCACGGCGCGGAATGTTGAACTCGCCACGAATCGCCGCGAACGTCTCGGCTTGCTTGACCGTGTCGACACCCAGATCGGCCTCCAGATCGAGATCAGGATCAAGCATGTCCGGCGGGTAACCGGTCTTCTCGGCGACGATCGCCAGCACACGATCCTTGACGACATTGACCACAGACGCCGGACCACTGACCACAGTTGGTGCTGCTTGAGTCACTACCACTTCAGCAGCTGTCGTTTGCGGTCGATGGTCTGTCGGCGCTTCTACCGCCGCTCGATTAAACGGCTCGATCTTCACGGGCTCCGGCAGCGGCGCGATCGCCGATCGGGGCTGAGATTGAACGGGGGCGATCAAAGGCGTAGGCTGCGGCGCGGCAATCGTCCCGTCGCCCGGCGCCGTAGCGCGCACGATCGGGCCGGTGCCGGCCTGCCAAGTGGTCGGCGCGGGTTGACGAACGGGCACGCCCTGATCGATCACACGCAGCACACGCTTCACCACTTCCGTCTCGGCGCGATCGTAGCCGCTGACGTTGGCGAGCCACAACTGGTACTGCGCTTTGTTGTCCACGCGATCGAGTCCGCCCGGAATGCGGCGCGTCAACGTCATGGCAATCTGCGAACCGAAGCCGGCCGCGAGGTGAATGGCGTACTGCACGTTATAGCGCCCGCCACGACTGAGGTTCAACGTGCCCAGATCGGGATCGACCTCGCGGTAATTGGGCACCGGCGGCACCAGGCCGTGCTCCAGAATCTTGGCGACGATCACGTCTTCGATGCCGACACCCATCGGATGGCCGGTGAAGCCCTTGGTATTCGCCACGACGATGTCGTTGGCTGCCGGGCCAAAAGTCTGCCGCAGCGCCACCACTTCAGCCGCCGCACTGCCGCCACGCGCCGGTGTGAAGGTTTCGTGCGACATGAACACAATCTGCGGCGCAATCGCAAATCGATTGAGACCGAAGCGCCGTTCGGCCGCCGTCATGAGGCTGTTCATGATCGACGCGATATGCTCGACGTCAAGACGTGTGCCGTGAAACGCGCTGTTGTTGGACTCGCTGCTCAGCAACTCCACGATGCCGCGCAGGCCGCGCTCGCGCACGGCGTCTTCACTTTCGACCACCAACGCGCACGCGCCCATGCCGATTAAGGTGCCATGTCGGCGGCGATCAAACGGTAACGCCGCTTCCTCCACCCGATCGTCCGTAGCGGCCGCTCCCGACGCGAGGAACCCCGCGCCCACCCATTCCAGCAGATGATCACTAGTCACGTTGTCCGCGCCGATCACGATCACGCGGCGGCAGCGACCCGATCGGATCCAGTCCTCCGCCAGCGCGATCGCCTGCGTGGTGCTGGCGCACGCCGCATTGACCTGCGTATTCGGTCCGCGCGCGCCGATGTATTCCGCAAATTGGCTGTGCCCCATGGAGAGCAAGCGAAACAGGAAACGCCGATCGAAAATGTATGGCTCACGGCCCAGCACCTCACGCAGATCGAGGATGCGGCGATTGAGTTCGTTAAGCGTCTGCGGATCAGTCGTGTAGCGGCGCAAGTCTTCCAGTTCTTGCAGTGTCGCCATGCGACCTTCAAACGTGTAGTAACGCTTGAGCTCCTCCGCGAAGCGATCACCGCCCGGAAACGCCGAGGCAAAGATCACGCCGGTTTCATCGCGCAGCGCTTCGGGCAGCATCCAGCGATCGGGTAGTAACTTGCCGGTCGTCGTCTTCTTGTACGTCTGGACCAGCGGAATGCCCGCCTCGCGCAGCGCATCCAGCCCGGCGGCCATGGCCAATTGCGTCGTGATGTCTAGCGCCTCGATCAACTTTTCCGGCACCCCATATTCTTCGTGCAGATCGAAATAGCCGGGTCGTCCCGCGAGTTTGATGACTTCGCCCGGATCGGTGATCGTTTCAAAGCGGCCGCTGCCATCTTCGCTCTTCACCACGCGCGTGATGTGCTTCTTCAACATCAACTTGCGGAACCGTTCCGGGACGAGATCGACGAACTGCTCACCGCGCAGGATGCGCAGCGCATTATCGGGGTCCATCACGGATTTCTCCGCGCCCGGCAAGCCCAGGCCCGTCCCGCTGATCACGATCGAGCCTAGCGGCGTCTCATTCCGATCGTACGCTTTAGGCTGCGGCGTCTGCACTTGATGCATCATCTGCTGCACCGCCTGTGCCACCAGGTGCGCGATAATCTTGTCCGAAGCGAACGCGGCCTGCACAGGTATCGCCTCCTCAACGAGAATTTCGGATTTTGGATTTTGGACTTTCGATTGAACGGAGGCACGCGTGGTCACGTGAGATACGTCAGCCACCGGCAACCGACTGGAGTCGATGGTCGGTGGCCGGTAGTCAATCTCGATCGGCTTCTCCTCTACCACCGCATGCCCCGCCGCATACAGGCCGCACAACGCCTGATTGAACGTGGGCAGCTCGCCCATCTTGGGATGATTCGTAAAGAGTGAGACCACATCGGGCTTGCTGCCCAGCACATCGTCGACGAAGCCCTTCAACGCTTTCTTCGGGCCAACCTCGACAAATGTGCGGACGCCATTGGCGTAGAGCGTATTGAGTCCTTTCACCCACTGCACGGGCGAGGCGACTTGCTGTTGCAGCATCTCGCGGATATCGTCTGGATCGGTCGGATAGATCTCGCCGGTGACGTTCGCCACGATCGGAATGCGCGGCGCAGACACGTGCAGCCGATTGAGCACCTCGCGCAGCGGCACGCCCGCGGGCGCGACGATCTTCGTGTGGAACGCGTGGCTCACCGGAATGCGCCGCGCCTCGAAGCCCTTCTGATTGAAGAGATCGATCGCTTGCTCCACGGCCTTGCTCGCTCCACCGATGACGGCTTGATTGCCGCTGTTGATGTTGGCCGCCACCACGTAGCCGTCGACCTCGCTCAGCGTTTCCTCCACCACCTCCAACGGCGCCATCACGGCGGCCATCCAGCCGTTGTCGTCGATGCTGAACTTGGTCATCTCGGCGCCGCGCGCCGCCGTCGCCTCCAGCGCAGCGGCGAACGGCATCGCACCCGCTGCAATCAACGCCGCATACTCGCCCAGCGAGTGACCCATTACCATGTCGGGCTTGAAACCGAACTCGTCCAGCAATTTGAAGAACGCCGTGTCCATGGTCAGCATGGCGGGCTGCGTGATGGCCGTCTGCATTAAATCGAATTCGCCCTGCTTCAACACTTGTGGATCATCGCTATCGACGAAAAAGTAACTGGATAATGATCTGCCCAGGATCGGCGTCATGACCTCGTCGCCGTCTGTGAAGGTCTGCGCCACGATCGGCTCCAGCGCGGCAAGCTCGCGTCCCATGTTGAGATACTGGCTGCCCTGCCCCGGAAACAGAAACGCGATCTTGCCTGGCTGCGATCCGCTGCCCCGGAAGATGCCCTGCGCCTGCACGGCCTTCCATGCCTGCGGATTATCAAAACCCAGCGCGCGCTGCGCCTTCAACAACCGATCGATCAGTTCCTCTTGATTTCCGAAGTCGATCACCAATCGTTCGGGGGCAGACACCTCGATCGGGTTGGGAACCTCATCGGTGGGAACCCGGCCGCCCTGCACGTGTTGTAACGTCGCATCCAACCGATCTTTCAGTTCTGCGGCCGTCTTCGCCCCGATCGCCAGGATGCCGCGCACGGGAGTTTTGAATTTCTGATTTTGGATTGCATATTGAGCAGCGACCTTGTCTACTTGTTTCCCTGTTTCCTTTTCCAAAGACACACCCGCGTACACCTTCTCGACCTTCAACATCCCCGGCACGTGCTCCTCTAACACGCAATGGAAGTTGGTGCCGCCGAAACCATAGGCACTCACGCCCACGCGGCGCGGCGCACCGTTCTTCGACCATTCGCGCGCCTCGTGATTGAGATAGAACGGCGTCGCCCTGAAATCGATGTTGGGGTTGGTCTTCTCGGCGTGCAGCGTAGGCGGCAGCACTTTGTGATACAACGCCAACGTCGACTTGAGCAGACCGGCCGCGCCTGCTCCGGCCTTCAAGTGTCCGATGTTGCTCTTCACCGAGCCCAACGCGATGCTGTTTTGCTGTGCCCCGCCAAAGACTTTGCTCAGACTCTCCACTTCGACGACATCGCCCACCTTCGTGCTGGTGCCGTGCGCCTCGATCAATGTGGCCGTCGCCGGATCGAGTCCGGCATTCTCCCACGCGCGTTGAAGCGCCAGCACCTGTCCCAGCGGATTCGGCGCGGTGATGCCCTTGCCTTTGCCGTCGCTCGATCCGCCCACGCCGCGAATCACCGCGTATATTTTGTCGCCGTCGCGTTCGGCATCTTCCAATCGTTTCAACATGAATGCCGCGCTGCCTTCGCCCATCACAAAGCCATCGGCGCCGTCGCCGAAGGGGCGGCTGCCCGTGGCGCTCAACGCGCCGATCTTGCTGAACTTCACGAACGACGCCGCACCCATGTTGCGATCGACGCCGCCGCTGATGACGGCATCGCACTGATGTTCACTCAACAATTCGACGGCGGAATTTACTGCCGCAAAACTCGCCGCGCAGGCGGCGTCGGTGACGAAGTTAGGCCCGCGCAGATTCAACAGATTCGCCACGCGCCCCGATATGACATTCGCCAACTCGCCCGGCATCGAATCTTCCGTAATGGGCGGCAAGGTCTCATCCATGGTCTTGTGCCAGTTTTTCAGAATCGCCTCGCGCACGTCTTTGGGCAATTGATTGAATTCGCTCACCGACTCCAGGGCATTGGCATATTCAGGAAACGACACGCGCAGGGCGGTCAGATAGTGCATCTCGCCGCCCATCGCCGTGCCCGTGATCACGCCGATCCGTTCGAGGTCCAATGGCCGATCGGGATAGCCGTAATCCGCCAGCGCCTGTGACGCAATCGTCACAGCCCACTGCTGCGCCTGATCCATCGCACTTGCCACACGCGGCGGCATACGATACTGCTTCCAATCAAACTCGAAGCCGCGCACCCAGCCACCGATTTTGCTGTAGGTCTTATCCGGCGCCAACGGATCGGGATCGTAGTAGTTTTTCGCGCTCCATCGTTCCGGCGGAACATCCGTGATGGAATAGCGCTTGCCAATAATGTTGTTCCAGAACGCCGTTGGATTGGGCGCCTCCGGCAAGATGCACCCCAACCCGACGATGGCGATGGCGCGTGTGTGCGGTATGGTCATGTCTTTCTCCCCGGCCTATGATGCTGGAAATGCTTCAACCAGTTTCTTAGCGATAAAATCCATGTCTTCGATCAATCCCGTTTGCGCTTGATAGATCCCCGGCAGGTTCAGCGAGTTGGCCAGATTGGGATCGGTTTGCCCGGCTCCGATCGACCACTGCAGCCCCTCGGTAGCGATCTTCAACCCGGCCTCGCGCGCATAGCTGCGCGATAAAGCCTGCCGCGTCTCTACGTTCAACCCGATCGCGTTGGTGGGCTTTGACGCCACCCGCTCCGCAAAGATCGCCGCCGTTTCCGCCAGCGCCACCAGTCTGCCGAGACGAAACAGCACGTGCTGATTGCGCGTCAACCGGTCGAGCCGGCAGCGCTCGAGGATCACCGCCAGCGCGCGTAGGGCCAAAGCGGCAGCGTTTGCGCCGTTGTGGGATTCGGCCTTGTGGATTTGATCCAGCCTGGCGGCCCACTCGTTGTAATACGCGCCGCGCGTCTTGAGGTGCTGCTGCCAGCGATCACGCGCGATGGTCCACTCCATGATCTCCGACGTGCCTTCGTAGATCGTGGTGATGCGCACATCGCGTTTGATCTTCTCCACGAAGTATTCCTTGGTGTAGCCGTACCCGCCCAGCGCTTGAATCGCATCTTCGGCAGCGATGTTGCCCGCTTCGGTCGCTATGTATTTCGCAACAGCGCCTTCCGTCGCCAGATCGGGCTCACCGCAATCTAGGCGCTCCGCCACCCATTCAACGTACGATCGCGCCGCTTCCAGCCGCGCTGCATTCGGCACGATCAATTTGTGCGTGTAGCCTTGCTTCTGGCACAACGGCGCTCCGGCCTGCACGCGCAGCTGCGAATAGCGAATCGCGCGGCGCAGCGCCTCCCAGCCCGCGCCCAACCCGAAGGCGCCCACCATCAATCGGGTATAACCGAACACCGCTTGAGCCTGCGCCAGTCCTTGTCCCTCCGCTTCGCCGATCAATCGATCGGATGAGACGAACACGTCTTCCAGGAACAACGCGGCGGTGTTGCTGGCGCGAATGCCGTGCTTATCTTCCGGCTTGCCCGGCGTGAACCCCGGCGTGTCTTTGTCCACGATAAACCACGACGGACCCCCAGGCGCCAGCGCGAGGATGGTGTACAGATCGGCCACACCGCCATTGCTGATCCATTGTTTGCGGCCCGTCAACAAGTAACCCGATCGGCCATCACGCTCGACGGGCACCGCTTTGGTGGTCAACGCCGCCAGATCACTGCCGGCTTGAGGTTCGGTCGCACCGTAAGCCATCAGCAGTGCTTCGTCGGCCACGCGGCCCATCCAGAACTTCTGTTGCTCCGGCGTGCCGCCCACTTTGATCGGATCACTTCCCAAGAACGTAGCCAGTATGCCCGTGGCGACGCCCAGATCAATCGCGGCCATCAGCTCGGCCACGCGATAAATATCGTAAGCGCCGCCGCCCAGTCCGCCATATTCTTCTGGAATGAACAACAGATGCAGGCCCAACGTGTTGGGGTCGTACAATTCCTTGAGAACTTTGTGAGGAAATTCGTCGTTGTGATCGAGCGCCAGTAGATAGTTGAGGGTCAGCTTCTTGTCCGAGTACTTTTTAAGCGTGGACAAGATCAGTTCCAGCGTTTCCGCATCGAGACCGGTCATACGCTCCTCCCCAGGAGTATTCAGTTTGCGTATGGTTAGATTGTAAGCAAAAGCACAGTCGCCGTCATGCGCGTAACGGCACACAAATGACGTGTCACTTGTCCACACTCTATGACGCACCGCATCTATCCATGACGCAGTGCTTCAATTTTGCCGAGAATTCAAGGCGCTTCTTGCGAGGTGCGCCGGTTTACTTTCGGCGCG
>Ga0209254_10006695_pt1 | contig 10629 bp, 6 predicted proteins | sample FrelakmetDIP11DI_FD_187148 | JGI IMG/M metagenome (GOLD analysis project Ga0209254, IMG submission 187148) | Freshwater lake sediment microbial communities from the University of Notre Dame, USA, for methane emissions studies - DIP11 DI (SPAdes)... | ecosystem: Environmental > Aquatic >... | reverse complement strand
GAGAGATGCCTGTAATAACGCCTGCTCAGAAGGAGGGGTAAATACACCTGCCAGGGTAAGGCGGGCTGGTATGCCCAACTGCCTCAAGCCGCGTGCCAGATCAATATAGGTCAAGATACCACGATCAGATGAAAGGCGGCCGACATAGACCAGGCGTAAATCCGGATGTGTGAGTACCGGCGCGGCTTCTCGAGCCATGCTGATCTCCGGGTAATGACCGATGATGACGACATTTTTATTCTGCTTCAAGAAAATATCCGCCAGGATTTCATCCACCGTGATGATGGCCGAGGAGAGACGGGCGCCCATTAACTCTGCGCGAGTGATCCAGCGGTAGAGTCTTCGACCAGATAGACCTTTCAAGCGCGGCTTGACGAGATCTGCATAATGTTCATGTGCATCATAGATAACAGGCTTATGGTGAGCCTTTCCCCACCATAAACCCGCAGGCAGGGTATCGAAGTCGTGACAATGGACAATATCGGGCTTTATCTTATTCAATATAGGGATAGCTGCAAGCCAGAATCGAAGCAGGCGGGTCACCTGCCTGGCGCCAAGCCCGTATGTTGACCGTATTCCTTGAACACGGATGACTTCTACTCCGGTGCAGGGAGATTCGTACGGCGCCAGCTCATTGGCTCGGTCCCAGCAAATAATCGAGACCAGGTGGCCTCGTCCCGCTAGACCCTTGGCTTCCTTGAGCACTCGAGGATCGGGACGAAAGCCATTGGAGAGGAGCATTGCACTGCGCATAGGCTTCAATCAGACCGCCCTGAGGAAGTCAAACCAAGATAGAGCTGCTCCATCTTTTCCATCTCGGTTTGATGATTGGCTTTATCTTGCACCAGGATCAGGTTCTTCTTAGCAAAATTGGCGCACTGACGCGGATCTCTTAACAGGTGGATTGTGGCTTCGGCTAAACGAAGGGGCTCCCTGACAGGCACAAGAAATCCATTGTCGCTATTGCGTATCCATTCGCGGTTGGAAGGGAGGTCAGTTGCGATCACTGGCAGGCCACATGCCATGGCTTCGAGAAGTGAGACAGCCGTGCTGTCGCTGGATGGGACCGACACAACGAGGTCCGCCAGGTTATAGGTATCTACAATGCGTTCCCAGGGCTCGATCTTGCCAATCCACTGGATCGTTGATTGCAGGTCGAGCTCGACGATTAACTTTTCTACTTCTTGTTTATAATCCGGCTCCTCGTTGTACATCCGCAGCAGGTAAACCACATCTGGAAATGCTTGTCTGACGAGAGGGATCGACCGGATGATTGTGTCGATATTGTAGACCGGATTCAAGCCACGCGGGCTTAGAACCACAGGTCCATCGCTGATGCCTGACATATTCCGGAGATAATTCCGGTTCTCGATTGGCTTGAACAAAGACAAGTCGACTCCCCATTGGATGACGTGGGTGGCGTCTGCCCGTGCGCCGAAGTCTATGGCTCTCTGGCATAGGTCACGTGAATCGGCAGTGACCAGATCCGCAGATTTCATTACACGTCGCGCCAGCCATCTTGCGGTGCGAGAGCGATCTGGATGCAGGTAAAGGTCGCTTCCCCAGGGTGTGACTACGTGCGGGTGAAATCCGCTGAAAGCCCCCAGCCATCCCGCGCTCGAAACCCTGTGGGCATGCAGCACGTCTGGTTTCCAATCCCTAAGGATTTGTCGGACCCAGATTTCCCAGAAAAAGTAACGAATAACCGGTAGATTCATTCTGTCCGGAAGATTATAGATAGGGATTTCCTGCCAGGGCTCAACCAGCGGGGTGTCTGCGATCAGGAAGAGCGCGTGGCCGCGGTGCATCATCCAGGTGAGCCACCGCCGGGTATGGGTGCTGTTGGGATTTGCGATAAAACAGAGCTTCACAGTTCTAGCCAGCGATCTTTTTCAGCAAGCATAAATTGTGGGTCTTTCGTATAAAGGGCAATCGATCCAATATATCGCAAATGAGAAAAGAGTGTTTTGCAAACTTCGAGGTCAGGGAGGAGTGGAGCTTCTTCCGGTAGACTGCTTCAAGATTTGGGAACAGGGATTTGATCTCCGAAAAACCTATAGATTTCGTGTTGGAAGACTTTGAATAACACATATCGTACCAGATCAAATAGCCGTTGTCTTTGAGAACTCTGGTGATCTCCTGAGCCACAGAGGATTTGAGACCATCGTCCCAAATGGATGAAAATACTGTAAACAAGCAGATCAGATCAAATGAACCATTTGGGTAAGGTAGATGCTGCGCGTTGCACACAGAATAGTTGATAGGCTTTGGACTATTTTTATGGGCTACCGATACCCGCTCAGGGATTAGATCTACACCATGCAGGCTGTAGGGATTGCTGCCAAGGCTTGTTAAAAACCGCAGAAGTGATCCCGAACCGCTTCCTACATCGAGTATGTTTATTTCTCGAATTTCGAGATCAAGCTCATTGAGCATCGAGACGAGAGCGCGCTCCTGCGCATGGCGATAATACATAGATATGGGATTGCGTGGGTGCCAGCTGTAGCTGGTATCTATTCCAGAAGTTGGATATTGTTCCGTATAGAGCTGTCTGAGACGTTCGATTTCGTTTGAGTCTTTCATGAATTGTACCGGGATCAAACTAGGTTATCCAGTATTCCTGCTAACTGTTGGGTGAGCAGCCGCCTGTCGTAGCGTTGGATGACGCTGAGGTCGGAATTCAAATGGAGCGAGCCGCTTTCCCATTTCGTATAGAACATACAAAGTTGATTCGCAATTTCGTCAATATCATCCGGCGCGACTACTTCTCCTGCACGGGCTTCAAGTATGAGATCGCAAGCAGCTCCGGGAGGAGCCAGGGCAAGGATTGGCTTGTTTGAAGCGAGGTATTCGAATATTTTACCTGTGAAAATTGCCTGGCTGCCAGGAAGAGACCCAATAATCAATAATTGCAGGTCAGACTGGAGCAAGTAAGATATGCTGGATTGATGGGGTACATAACCTGTGATCTGAATGACATCGGAAAGATTGATCTGGTGGATCTCATCGTTGATTTTCGAAGCCAGATTGCCAACCAGCACAACCTGGATCTTATCGCGGGGTATACGCTGGTCATCCAGGCACATATTCAGGCCGGTGAGAAAATTGCTTGGGGATCTTGCGTTTGCGTAAAAACTACCGGTATAAGTGATGGTGAATTTAGAGTTCCGCTTGCTCGGCGGAGTGGCGCTAACAAAATCAGCCGGATCATAACCATTGGTCAATGTGATCACTTGATCTTCTGGTAATTCCGCGTACCTTTTTAGGATCGCTTTTCGCATCGGTTCACTCACAACCAGGGTTCGATCTGCAAGTGTGATTACCCTCTGCTCGAAACGCTGAGCCAGGCTCGCATGCAAGCGAGTTGGGTATTGCGTGGTGAAGTTATCGATCCATGGATCCCTGAAATCCGCTACCCAGGGAACTTGAGCGAAGTCTCGTAGTTGATAACTGATGAGATGGCTGGTGTAGGGAGCGGATGTGGACACCAATGCATCGATACCAGATGATTGCAGGAGTTCCTTCCCTCGCCTGACGGCAAACGGCAACCAGCCAATTTGTTCATCGATAATTAGAAACCAGCGAGCGATGCTATTGCGAATTTTCCAGGGAAGCCGGGCTGGCAGAGCTGGCGCCATTGTGCGATAGATAATTGTGTCAGATATTACCTCGTTGAGAAGCGTGGTATCGGTCAAAGCGCTGCGGTGGGGGTGAACAGTCAGGACACTTGCATTCCAGCCAAATTCTCGAAGATACTTTACGAATTTTAAAGTTCGTTGGACGCCTGCTCCGCCAAGCGGCGGGAAGTAGTATGCGATGAAGAGAACCTGCTTCATAAGGGTATCTTTGGATCCCTGTAGCTAAGGGGAGATCGTGAGCATTTGCTGGTAAACATCGGCGAATTGTTGTCCGATTACCTGAATTCCGAATAAATCCTGCGCGTACCTGGCGCTTCTTGCCGGCGAGAAATCCTTTAAATGAGCGATCATTTCGGATAGCTTCTCAACCAGGTTATCGACATTTCCAGGCTCAAATAACAATCCATTTTCGGGTCCGACAATTTCCGGGATGCCTCCAATTGCCGGAGCGACGACGGGTAAGCCGCTTGCCATGGCTTCGATCAAAGCAACCGGCTGGTTTTCCCAGAGGCTCGTCAGGGCAAACAGATCGGCTTGCCGCATCAAATCCGCAATTTCATCCTTGTTTCGAATCCCTAAAAAAGATACAAATGGCGCGATGTGTAACGTTTCTGCCAATGCTTGCAGGCGCTGGCGTTCGGGGCCGTCTCCTACAATCCATAACACGCAATTAATATTCTTCTTATGTAAAGATGCGAAGGCTTCCAGCAAGTACGTTGTCCCTTTAACAGGCTGAAGCATAGCTACGTGTAGGATGATGAGCGGTCGTTCGTCCGTATTTGGCATTGAAATTGCTGGGTAGAAGAGCGTCGTATCAACCGCGTTTGGGATCACCTTGAACGGGCCACGAAATCCTGCTTTTTCCATGTGGTGCTGCAAATCTACGCTTACCGGCATTATTACTCCAAGCTTGTTCATAAAATATCGATAATACGACAGCTGGGGACTGGATAGCAGGTTTCTGGGATAGACACTGGCGTGCTCGCTCAAAACCGCCGGACAATGGAATGTTTTGCCGAGCATATATGCCAGGTCGGAGGATGAGTACACATTGGCATGAATGAGATCCGGGCGATTGTGGGTGCGGATTAATTCCTGAAAAATACGTCGTGCGCCAATAAAACGGTAAAGCCAGCCGGTTTTCGGTACAACTGGTTTGGGATAGTTGAGCCGGTAGACTGTGAGGCTACCATCCACCACTTTCTCAACCTGCGAGTTGGTCTTGTTGATGCCGAGAATATGGATGATTGAGACCTGATGGAAAAGGGCTGCCGCGCGGGCATGCTCGCGGATAAAGACACCGTTGACAGGATTGCTGGCGGTTGGATACCAGTGGGTAATGAACAGGATATGCGCCATCAGAGAGCCTGATGAGACCTCTCGATTAATGTCAATCTGCTCGTGATGAGATAAACCTGGCGCGTACCCTGTGCCAGATGCTCACGGATTGATTCCAGGTATCGATGGCATCCAACCTGGTGGGAACGATGATCTGATGCCATTGAATTTTTGTTTGCTGGCTGAACCAGAAAACGGCCAGGACAGACCCGAGTAAATATGCAATGGATGAAGCGATAGCTGCGCCGGCGATATCATAGACCGGGATGAGGAGGATATCCAAAACAATCGTTGCCGCGAATGTGAATATCGCTGCATAGGTTGCGAACTGTGGCCTGCCACTGCCGCTCAGGTTAGCGAAGATGATTTTTGACAGTGCGATTCCCACAATGCCTGGTAGTAAAAGTAAAAAGGGGATAACGGCTCCGACGAAATTCAAGCCATAAAAAAGCGGGATCAGCACCGTGCCAGCTATCCCAAAACCGATTGCCAGCGGCACTGTGATTAATAACGTCTGCCTGCAAACTCGAGCAGTCAGGCGAGCACCGACATCCTTGTCCAAGGCAGCAGATTTAGGGAAGAGTGTGCTGCTAATAGCATTGGGGATGTACCACAGCAATTCCGCGCTCGAGACCCCGGTCGAATATAAACCAACGCTCGATGCGCCGGAAAAAAAATTGACGATGAATGTGTCTAGACGGTAGGTGAACAGAGTGAGGAGATTTGCGGGATAGCTTTTTATCCCGTAGCGGATAGAGGAAGAAAGAAGATTCCAGGGCGCGAATATCATCAGCCGGATGTCTTTGCGCAAGAACCACAGCACCATGAGGAACGCGCACAGGTTTGCGATCAGCCAGGACCAGATCGCTCCAGGCAGTCCCAGGCTTATCCAGGATGAGAATAACAGCAGGAATAAATTTACGATCACCCGGCTGATGTTGACAATATTGTACGCGAGGATATTCTGGAGTCCTAAGAGTATTGCTAAGTATAATGAAGTGAGAATATTAATAGGGAGGAATAGGACCACCCACCGAATATAGATCGGCGCCACTCCCGCGAGTAAACTTTGAGACAGAAAAAGCTGGTAGATCCAATAAAATCCCAGGCAGCCAATCACTCCAATGACGATCGATGCCCATAAGGCAAAATTCAAAATCTGGCGGGGGCGATACTGGTTGCTTGCGACGAGGTAAGTAAGGGCTGAGGCGAGACCGAGGTCGAGTAGCATGACCATCAGCGAAGATATGGTGAGCACTAAGGTGTAAACCCCTTTCCCGTGCACACCTAAAGTACGCGCCACTATGATACTTATCGCGAATCTGGCTACGAATATGATCAGGGAAGATAAGAAGAAAAGGGTGCTTCCGACGAGCAGCCCGGTCTGTTTCAAGCGATGAGCTCCCTAAGATCTCGGCGATGAGGATAAAAGATTATGAGTTATTTTAATCGCACACAGTCTTCTTTTCATTCGATTATTGGTGTTAGATTACATTCCGCGGTGAGCAGGGTGCGCTCTTGAATTCCCATCTATTGTGTGTTATCGTACCAAGAAGATCGAGATCTAAGAGTAAAAGGTAAGGCTAACTCTATGCCAACAAAGCTCAGCCGATTTTGTGAAGGTGTGATGGAGGCCGCCTGGCTGGCTGCCATCATCCTTGTGCCTGTTTTCTTCAATATTTATTCAAGTCGTATTTTCGAGCCAGATAAAATCACTCTCCTCCGATCGCTGGTTCTGGTAATCCTTGGCGCCTGGTTGGTAAAGACGGTAGATGACGGCGGAGTTGTCTGGGATGGTCTAAAACCGGAGGGCTCCAAGATTCAGTATATCCTAAAATTCCCGATGATTGTCCCGGTTGGCTTTCTGGCAATTGTTTACCTGATAGCAACGGTTTTCTCGGTCACTCCCTGGGTTAGCTTGTTGGGTTCATACCAAAGATTACAGGGTACTTATACAACATTTTCATACCTGTTGATCTTTGCAGCTTTGTTGGTGCATCTGAGAAGGCGTGCGCAGGTTGAGCGCCTGATCACGGCAGTAGTCCTCACCAGCTTACCGATAGCTCTATATGGTGTTCTTCAGAAATATCGTCTGGATCCTATCCCGTGGGGGGGTGATACAGCCGCCCGGATTGCCTCGAACATGGGTAATTCGATTTTTGTAGCTGCCTACCTTATCATGGCATTCCCATTGACGCTAGGGCGCATCATCCAGGCATTTCGGGCGATTTTGCGCGATGAGACCCATGTATGGGAGCAGGTTTCTCGGGCAACGGTGTATGTTTTCATCGCATCGTTACAGGTTATTGCGCTTTACATGAGCGGGAGTCGAGGACCTGCCCTTGGGTGGATGGTCGGATGTTTCTTTTTATTCTTGCTTTTCTCTTTGTATTGGAACAAACGCTGGCTGACCATATCGGTGATTGGTATGGCTGCGCTTCTTGCCATATTCTTGTTGGTTTTCAACTTGCCAGGAGGCCCACTTCAGGCGTTAAAAAGCTCGCCCGTCATCGGTCGATTTGGATTGTTATTGGATTCTCAAAGCAACAGTGCGCTTGTCCGGAAATATATCTGGCAAGGTGCAGTCAAGCTGGTGTTACCCCATGCTCCACTGGAGTTCCCGGATGATCGAGTAGACGCCTTCAATGCGATTCGTCCGCTGATTGGTTACGGGCCTGAGAGTATGTATGTGGCATACAATCCATTCTATATACCCGAATTAGCCCAGGTTGAGAGGCGAAATGCATCTCCAGATAGATCGCATAACGAAACCTGGGACTCGCTGGTCATTACGGGGGTCTTGGGGATCGTTGCGTATTTGATGATCTTCCTGTCGGTTATCTATTACGGGTTGAAATGGATCGGGATTATCATCACGCGCCAGCAACGTTTGCTCTTCCTAGTGCTGACCCTCGGAATTGGTTTTCTCGCAGGCATCGGATTTGTTCTCTGGCGAGGGATTGAATATTTCGGGGTGGGCTTGCCGTTTGGGATCTTAATCGGATTATTGCTCTACATTACCCTGGTAGCACTGTTTAGCACTTTCCAGGTCCCAATAACCAGGGGAGAAAGATTACGCGCCTTTACACTCATTTTATTGGTTGCTGCGATTGTTTCCCATTTTGTGGAGATAAATTTTGGTATTGCCATCGCTTCATCTCGTGCCTACTTCTGGACATTTGCCGGAATGCTTGTCGTGATCGGTCATATTCTGCCTGTTTATGGAGAATATGATCTAACCCCGTCAGTGGCCTCGGAGATCACCAGTGCTGAGAAAGGCGTCAAACGCGCTAATGAGAAGAATCCGAACAAGAAACGTCGTGGAAAAACAGGCGATTCGGGGTATGCAAGTGTTGCTTTCGGAAGTGCCACTCCAGCGATCGTAGCAGCTCTGTTGATCGCCATATTACTATCTACGCTTGGATACAACTACTTCACCAACTCATCCGGGCTGACCTCGGCATTCTCAATTATATGGTCCTCAATCACTCAACTACCCAACCGCAATTATGCATTTTCTTCAGGAATTCTCGGCTTGATCCTGACGGCATGGGTGGCGATGGCGGTTGTTCTGACTTCAGAGAATCGCATAGAGAAGCCTGGGCTTTCGTGGATGAAATCCTTCGGGATAACCATCGGGATTTCAGCATTTCTTGTGCTGGTGTACTGGCTCTGGCATGCTGGCAGCCTTGCCGGTATCGCCTCGAATACAGCTACTGATGTATCTGGAGTTTTAAGACAGGTTAACCGTTACGCGTGGTTGCTTGGAAAATATTACCTGTACATATTCATCCTGGTTTTGTTGACAGGCCTGGTTTTGTCGGTCGGGCGCCAGACCGTTGAGCGTTCGTATACAATCCGTGGTCTGGTTAGCTCAGTCATCGTTTTAGTCAGCGCATTAGCGTTATCCGCATTCACAAACCTGAGGATTGTTCAAGCCGATATTGTGTTCAAGCTGGCAGAGCCCTTCAGCCGGAGCGCGCAATGGCCTGTTGCCACGATGATTTATAACCGCGCGAATCAGCTGGCTCCAAATGAGGATTATTACTACCTGTTTCTGGGTCGGGCCTATCTGGAGAATGCCAAGACACTTCAAGACGCCGCGGAGAGAGAGCAATTGATCCGTAATGCAGAAAGCGACTTGCGCAAGGCTCAAGCGATTAACCCGTTAAATACCGACCATTCAGCCAACCTGGCGCGTTTGTACAGCCTCTGGGCATCTTTTAGCGAAGGTTCTACGAGAGCTGAAAAGGCGGAAATCTCATCCGACTATTTTTCGAAAGCTGTTAAATTAAGCCCGAATAACGCCCGGCTATGGGATGAATGGGCGCTCCTGCTTCTCAACATATTGCAGCGACCGGAGGATGCAGTTGAGCTTTTGAATCGCTCGCAGGAAATTGATCCAGAGTATCACTGGACGTATGGCCTGCTAGGGGATTATTACGCCCAGTTGAGCCGCAAAGCAACGGATGAGCCTGCAAAAGCCCATGCCCTTCAACAGGCAGCGGAGAATTATTCGATCGCCTTTGACCTGCCCACGCCCGGTGAGCCACAGGCGAAATTCAGCTATGCCCTTGCCCTTGGCAATACTTATGCCCAATTGCTCGATTTTCCATCAGCCATCGATGCTTACCAGCGCGCTATCGAAGTATCCCCCTCTGGCGCTGAAATTTGGCGTATCGAAGAAGTGATAGCTAACCTCTTTATCGAATTGGGTGATGTTCCAAATGCGCTTATTCATGCACAGAGTGCTTTGAGTCACGCCCCAGACGATCAGAAGAGTCAGCTGGAGCAGTTGATCAGCCAATTACAGCAAAGCTCACCTTGATGATCGCCGGTGTTGCATTCTTCTCAGCCTTTATATCCAGCTTGATCCTTGTAAGGGTTGTGCGCCGGGTGAGCACCCGGCGCGGGTTAGTCGCCAAGCCACGCGAAGATCGTTGGCATAAGCTACCAACTCCGTTATTGGGCGGCGTTGGCATATTCCTGGCATTTATCATCAGTCTCGCAAGTACGTTTCTTTTAGATAGCACACTGGATTGGCCTAGATTGGGTTTGCTGGTAGGGTCGTTAATCGTTTTCTGCCTGGGGTTATATGATGATATTAAAAAAATCTCGCCACCAGCCAAGCTGATTGGGCAAATACTCGCGGCTGCAATAGTGGTTCTCCTGGGATATGCAACCAACTTCTTTACCCCCAAGATCGATAACCCGATCGTTGCTCAAATTCCCAACCTGCTGCTGACGTTTTTGTGGATCGTGGGGATCACGAACGCGATCAATCTCCTGGACAATATGGATGGACTGGCTGCGGGGATATCCTTAATCACCGCCGGCTTCTTGATCTACTTCTTCTGGCAATCAATGGATTGGAGCTTACTCGTCATCGCCTCTGCCCTGGCGGGAAGCGTGCTTGGTTTCTTGTTTTATAACTTTCCACCAGCAACGATATTCATGGGAGATAGCGGAAGCCTGTTTATTGGCTTCACGCTGGCAGTCCTGGCGATTGCCCGCCAGCCGCAGGCGTCCAATGTTTTCGCGATTACCGGCGTTCCAACCCTGTTATTCTTGCTTCCTATCCTCGATACCAGCCTCGTCACCCTCACCCGGATTTTACGTGGGCAATCCCCGGTAATCGGAGGGCAGGATCATA
>Ga0209254_10006694_pt1 | contig 10629 bp, 8 predicted proteins | sample FrelakmetDIP11DI_FD_187148 | JGI IMG/M metagenome (GOLD analysis project Ga0209254, IMG submission 187148) | Freshwater lake sediment microbial communities from the University of Notre Dame, USA, for methane emissions studies - DIP11 DI (SPAdes)... | ecosystem: Environmental > Aquatic >... | reverse complement strand
TCACAAGGAGACTGTTATATGCTACATGAACCAGCCAAACCTGTAAAGAAAGATCCCGCCGGACCCTATAAACAGCGCCTGGGCATTTGGATGTTCCTGTTGTATGCCCTGTTTTACGCTGGTTTTGTTGCCATCAACCTGCTTAACCCAGAGGTAATGGGCACCATCGTCTTCGCCGGGCTGAACCTGGCGACTGTGTATGGTTTTGCGTTAATCATCGCGGCGCTGATCGAAGCCCTCATCTACAACGCGATGTGCCACAAGAAAGAGACTGAACTGGAAGAAAAACCAGAAGGAAAGGCATAAGTTCATGGCTATTATCGTCTTCATCGCCTTTGTCGTTCTGGTCGTCGGCCTGTCGTTTTACCTGGGCAGGAAGGCCAAAAGTTCCAGCGGGTATTATGCGGCTGGCGGTCGAATTCACTGGGGAGTCAACGGCATCGCCTTTGCCGGAGATTATCTTTCAGCGGCATCCTTCCTCGGTATTTGCGGGCTGATCGCCACCGTTGGCTATGACGGTTTCCTGTATTCCATCGGCTACCTGGCTGGATGGGTTGTGGCGCTCTTTGTCGTGGCTGAACCGCTCAAGAAACTGGGCAAATACACCTTCACCGATGCAGTGGATGCCAATTACAACTCGCGCGGCATCAAACTGACGGCGGCCATCAGCACCCTGATTGTCTCCCTCTGCTACCTGATCCCGCAGATGGTCGGTGCGGGTGTGCTGGTCGAACCGTTGCTGGGGATCCCGCACGCCTGGGGCGTGATTATGGTCGGTGTCATCGTAATTACGATTGTCGCCACGGCGGGCATGGCCTCCACCACCTACGTACAGTTCCTGAAGGGCGGACTGCTGATTATTTTTTCTACCATCCTGGTGTGGACAGTGATGAATCGCGGCCTGTCCACCCAACCCGACCAGGGCGGTAAAGTACCTTTCTACCAGTATGCCCAGGTTCCGGCTTCTATCACCGACGGGAAAATCCAGTCCGACGAACTCGAAATCCTCGAGCAGGTGGAGGTCTCAAGCGGGCTAACGTTCGTGCTCGCCAATTACCAGGGGCAGGAAAACTGGTGGCACGCTATCGAAACCGACGACACCTTGATGCTCCAAGAATCCCAATCTGTCGCCATCAAGCCAGAAGGCAAGTGGATCAATGGCGCGCCCGAATCAGAAACCAACAAATTACGCCAGGTGGGCAACCTGGAGCAAATCCGCGGCGAAAAACAAGTCGAAACCGGCAGCCTTTCCATGGTTAATTTCCTGGCTTCTATCACCGATAAAAATACCACCGTCCGCACCTGGAAGAACTCCAGCTTTAACGACGCCGCGGGTGATAAAGTGACGGTTTACTACTCAAGCGATGTACCCGGTGACCGCTACATGCGTCCCGGCTTGAAATTCAAGGTCGAAGGCACGCTCCTCGAGCGGTTGGACTTCTTCTCGCTAATGTTGGCCCTCTTCCTCGGCACCGCTGCCCTGCCACACATCCTGATTCGTTACTACACCGTTCCCAGCCCGGCCAGCGCGCGCAAATCGACCATCGTGGCGATTGGCGCCATCGGCTTTTTCTACATCCTGACCCTGTTCATGGGCCTGGGCGCAATCGCCAACGGTGTGATGAATCCCGCTGACAGCAACATGGCCGCCCCCCTGTTGGCGCGTTCCTTTGGTGAACTGCTTTTTGCGATTATTTCAGCCATCGCCTTTGCAACCGTGCTTGGCACCGTAAGCGGGCTGATTGTGGCCGCCTCGGGTGCGGTGGCGCACGACCTGTTCGACCGCTACCTGCAAATCAAAATGGATGATCGCCAAAAGGTGACGGCGGGCAAAATTTCGGCCTTTGTGATTGGCGGCATTGCCATCATCCTGGGGATTTTATTCAAAGGGATGAATGTCTCCTTCCTGGTTGGGCTGGCCTTTGCTGTGGCTGCCTCCGCCAACCTGCCGGCCATCGTCATGCTCCTGTTCTGGAAGAAAACCACCGCCCGCGGCATCGCCGCTTCCATCATCGTCGGCATTGTGGTCTCGCTTGGGCTGATTGCCTTCTCGCCCGAACTCTACAGTCTCTACGGCCTGAACCCGCTCGAGGCGCCTGTGCCCATCAGCAACCCTGGCCTGATCTCCATCCCGCTGAGTTTCATCACCCTGGTCGTGGTTTCCTTGCTGACACAGAAAAAAGGAACCAGAGTCTTATCTACCCCCAACTGAAACACCCAGAAACGCAAAGGCGCCAGTCACCAGCCCGCGCTTTTGCGTTTCTGTTTTAGTTTTTCCTGGTTTTGGGAACCACTGATCGTATGCCTTTTGTTGACTTTCACCTGCATTCCAACTTCAGCGATGGTGACCAGACCCCTGAGGCCATCGCCGCGGGGGTGGCCGCCGCCGGGGTGCGCTGCGCCGCACTGACCGACCACGACACTCTCGAAAGCTGGCCGCGCTTCGCGGATGCGCTAAAAAAACGCAGCCTGGCCTGCCTGCCCGGCCTGGAATTGACCACCTACCTTGACGGCCGTGAACTTCACCTGCTGGCCTACGGTTTCGACCCCCAGCATCCTGATTTGCTGGCAACCCTGCTTTCCCTGCGCCAGGCGCGAAATATGGAAGTGCACAGCGTCGCCGGTTCCTTACGCAAAATGGGTGCGAACATCCCAAACGGCACCCAAGACGAACCACCCGTCAGTTCTGCGCCAACCGGACGCCTGGAGACCGCTGCCGCCATTGCTTTGTTGCGTCGCGCCGGGGGCAAGGTTTTTTGGGCGCATCCGCTGGTTTACGAACCAGATCTCCAAACCCTGGAAGCTCTCGTCGTCCGGCTCAAAACCCTCGGGGTGGATGGACTAGAAGCACATTACCTGCCCTATTCCGTCGAACAACGCGCCAGCCTGGTCGAACTGGCCCACAAGCACAGCCTGCTGATTTGTGCTGGAACCGACTACCACGCCGCGGGTAGCCCAATCGGCCTCGAGATGCCCCGTGAGGACTGGCTTCTGTTCCGAGAAGCCCTGTTTGCCAGCCCTACTTTCCAGGATGCACCCTCCGATGGCAGAAAACCCTCCCCTGGCGGCCAGCCTCCGCGGCTCCCGGTTGGAAAACCCCACCATTTCAGGCGCCGTTCCTATGTCCTACGAATTTTCCTGCCCACCCTCATCGCCATTGGGCTGTTCCTCGCCGTCATCTGGGGCATTATCCTGCCCGTTTTCGAGCAAGCCCTGGTCGAACGCAAGCGCGAACTCATCCGCGAATTGACCAACTCGGCCTGGAGCATCCTGGCCTCGTACGAGCGCGATGAACAAAACGGCCTGCTCTCCCGCGCCGAGGCCCAGCGCCTGGCCTCGGCGCGGGTCGAATCGCTGCGTTACGGCCCAGAAGGGAAGGATTATTTCTGGATCCAGGACCTGGAACCGCGCATGGTCATGCACCCTTACCGCCCCGACCTGAACGGGCAGGACCTGTCCACCGTCACTGACCCGCGTGGCGTGCCGATTTTTGTCGAATTTGCCAGCCTGGTGCAGCGTGAGGGCGAAGGAACCATCGATTACGTCTGGCAGTGGAAAGATGATCCGGAGCGCCTGGAACCGAAGGAATCCTTTGTCAAAGGCTTCGAACCCTGGGGTTGGATGATCGGCACCGGCCTCTACACCGACGATGTCCTGGCTGAAATAAAACGCCTCGAACGCAGCCTGGTCAACACATCGCTGGCAATTTCAGGCGCGGTGGTGCTCCTGCTGGTCTTTGTGCTGCAGCAAAGTCTACGTATCGAGCGCGAGCGCCAGGAAGTTCTCGATACCCTGCGCGAATCGACCGAGCGCTACCACTCGCTGGTCGAAGCCACCACCGAAGGCACTCTGCTAATCCTGGAAGGCCACTGTCGCTACGCCAACCCCACTTTTTTAGAGATGTCGGGCTTGTCAACCCGCCAGTTGGAATTATTGGATTTGCACGATCTCTTCCCGCCTGCTGAAAACCCGCTCTTGTGGGCGCGGATGGAGACGGAGGGGGAAGAGGGGGAGGCCTTTGAAGGGCTACTGCGTACCCAAAGCGGTGCCTCGCTCGAATGTGTCCTGGCGCTCTCCCCGATTCTTATTGCCGGTCAAAATGGCCTGATCCTGCTCTGCCGTGACGTGGCCCACCAGGCTGCCCTGGGCGGCGACGAAGCCCTCTCGCAAACTGCCCCCATTGGCATCTTCCGCGCCAAAGCCGCCCGGCGCGGTACATTGCTCGAGTTTAACCCCGTGGCGCGGGCCTTTTTCCCTTCCGAAGGCCAGCCCGCCCTGGCTGACTTATTCTCAGATTCAACCGAATACGAAACTCTGCTCCACCATCTAACTACTTCCGAGGCGGTGACTCACCTCCTGCACCGTGAAACCCCCGACGCCGCCACGCGCTTCCTGGCCCTTACCGCCCGCCTTGTCCGCGAAGGCGACCAGTCCTTCATTGCCGGCACATTGCAAGATGTCACCACCCAGCGCCGCCAAGAAGCCGCCCGCGAAGCGCTGATCGAAAAATTGCAGGCTTCCCTGCTCTTCCTGCACGAACCACTCACCCAGATGGGGCGCGATGTGCTGGTCAGCGATCTGAATACCCCTGTGGCCGCGCTCGCCCGCCAGATGAGCGAACGCAACGTCACGGCGGCCCTGGTCAGCAGCGGCAATACCATCCTGGGCATTGTCACCGACCACGATTTGCGCGCCCGCGTGCTGGCCGAAAATATCCCTGCCAGTACGCCGATTTATACGATCATGAGTTCCCCACTCAGCAAAATCCCCGAGAATGCGCTCATTTACGAGGCGTTGTTACGCATGGAAGAAAAAGGCGTGCGCCACCTGGCCGTAGAAGACCGCGATGGGCACATTGTGAGTGTGATTGACAACAAATCGCTGATCCAGTTCCAGCGTTATGGGGCCATTGTACTGGCGCGTGAAATTTCCCGCGCCGCCAGCCCAGGCGAGGTTGCCCAACACGCCGGGCGTACACCTCCGCTGGTTAAAACTCTGCTCGATAGTTCAGCTCGTCCGCGCCACGTCACCAACATGCTGGCCTCCATTTGTGATTCAGCCACCGAGCGGTTGGTGCAGTTGACCATCGAAACGCTGGGCGAGCCGCCTGTCCCATTTGCCTTCATCGCCATGGGCAGCCAGGGCCGGCAGGAGCAAACCCTGGTCACCGACCAGGACAACGGGATTATCTTTGCGCCGACAGATGACCCCACCGCTGAAACCTATTTCCGTAACCTTGGGCAACTCGTCTGCGAGGGGCTGGCTCGCGCGGGCTACTCCCTCTGCCGGGGCGGGGTCATGGCCAGCCAGCCGCGCTGGTGCCGCTCCTTGCCCGACTGGATTTCCGGTTTCAACGAGTGGATTCGCAAATCGGAGCCGCAAGAAATCATCGACCTGAGCATCTTTTTCGACTTCCGCACGGTCTACGGGAAAACCGACCTCACCCACGAATTGCGGCGGGCCATCCAAACCCCCCTGGCCGAAGAGCCGGCCTGCTTCCATCACCTGGCGCAAAACTCCCTGGCCTTCAAGCCGCCTTTCCGCCTGCTGGGTAATATTTACCTGGGAGGAGGCGCGACCGAACACGCCGGGGAAATCAACCTGAAAGACGCCATGATGCCGATGGTCAGTTTTGCGCGCCTGTATGCCCTGCGCCACCAGGTTAACCAGACCCATACCCTCGAGCGGATCGAAGCATTGACCGAGCGCGGTGTCATCCTGCCCGCCAGCCGCGATGAAATCGTTACCGCCTACGATTTCCTGATGCAGCTGCGCCTGCAAAACCAGGTCGCGGCCATCCAGGGTGGATACGCGCCAACCAACCTGATTCATCCTGGCAAACTAGGTACCATCCAACAAGAATTGCTCAAGCAAGCCTTTGCTCAAACCGCCGCAGTGCAGAAAAAGGTCAGTTACGACTTTTTGGGCGGTGCATAAGCCTAACGCCTGGCCGGCATCTTCACAATCGCGTGCTCGATTGCATACAGCGCTGCCTGGGTACGGTTATCCAGGCCCAACTTGTCGAGAATGTTCCGGACGTGGGGGGTTACGGTGCGGGTCGAGATGAATAATTGTTCAGCGATTTCACGATTCATAAGGCCTTGCGCCAGGCATCTCAACACATCGATTTCACGAGCAACTAGCACCCGGATTGGTCCGTCTATCATAATCCCTCCGCTCCCTCACGCATCCTAACCGAGATCCTCACCTGTGTGCCACGCGCTGGCGCCGCCATGGCATGCCTCAGCGAGTTATTCAGCGCTTCCTGTGCAATATTGAAAAATTCATCTTCGATGTTTTGCGGCAGTGCTTCGAGGTTCCCCCGGATGACCATCTGGGCATCAATATTCGCGCGCCGCTCAACAGCATCCAGCCGCTGCTGAATGGCTTTGACAAGCCCTTCCTCGTCTATGACTGAAGGGGCGAAGCTGGTGTAAGAGCAGGCGCGCCTGTTCGTTCAGGAATTCATTTTCAATTGCAGCAGATATATCTAATGCAATCGTTTCTGCAAGTTCAATTTCATTTTGATTAAAGGATACGCTGCATTCATCTTTCGCCACGATCAGGACTCCATGGTGGATTCCCTGGAAATTTAATAGAACGATAAGCCCATTTTGGAGGTTATTTGCCTCGATGTACGCGCGGATATTTTCGGGTAATGGGATGGTTTGCAGGGGTGAATTGTTCTGCGGTGACCTGATCGAGAATCTAAAAACCCCAAAGCTGGGTTCGATCATGGATGACGTGCCGGCTGCCGTGGAAAGTATCCGGAAGCTGGCAGGGATGAGCATCACCACGGTCTATCCGGGTCACGGCCGTCCATTTGTCATGCAGACATTCCTGCAAACCTGGCAGCAGGTCTAGTGTGTATCCATGACTTCCGGCGAACTCTCCGCACGGCATGCGCCCGACGTGATCCTGCTTGACCTGACCATGCCCCAGATGGATGGAGTGGAGGCAGAAGGCCGATAAATAATGTTAGAATATTTCTACTTACCAGAATGATCATCTACCTATGACCGAAACCCGTATAGATTTCCCGCGGGCCAAGCTCTACCAGCCGCATGCCGGATCGGGTTGGATCTCCCGGCCGCGCCTGCTGGAGCGGCTCGACCAGGTTCTCGAGAAGCCGGTTGCGTTGGTTTCTGCGCCTGCCGGGTTTGGAAAGACGATCCTGCTGAGCCAATGGCTGGACCGCTGCAGGTTGCCAAACGCCTGGCTGCAACTCGATGAAGACGACACGGAGCTCCCGTCGTTTCTCACCGGGGTTGCGGCTGCTTTGAGCCAGCTCTTCCCGGGCTGCCTGCAGAAAACCGCCGACTTGCTTCTGGCTCAAGGAGAAGTGCCTCTGGCTGTATGGAAAAATACTTTGATCGGCGACCTGCATCCCCTGGAAATGACGCCTTTTATCCTGGCGCTGGACGATTATCACCTGCTCGGGAATCCATCTATCGACCTGTTGCTATCCGACCTGCTGCGCAGTGAGTCAATGCCAATGCACCTGATCCTCTCTGCCAGGCGCAGCCCGTCCCTGTCGTTCAGCCGGCTGAAAGTCGAGGGCAGGGTGGTGGAAATTCGCACGGCCGATCTCCGTTTTACCGATACCGAAACCCTGGCCTATCTCCACCAGTCTGTTCATGCTCCCTTGAGCGCCGCTGCGATCAACCAGCTGCAGGAGAAAACAGAAGGCTGGGCTGCCGGCCTGGCCCTGGCGGCAATCAGCTTGCGCGAAGAGACCCAGCCGGAGCACCTGATCGCCAGGCTGGACGGTTCTGATAGCCAGGTGAGTGACTACTTGCTGGACCAGGTCTACTACAACCAGCCGGGTGATATCCAGGAGTTCCTGCTCAAGACAGCCACCTTTGACCAGTTTTGCGCCCCCATGTTGTCGGCGGTATTTGACTCCGGGCAGAGTGAAGCGCAGATCCAGGCGCTGTTGGAGCGCATCGAAGCTGCCCAGCTCTTCCTGACCCCCCTGGATACCCAACGGTCCTGGTACCGCTATCACCACCTGTTTCGCCAGATGCTGCGGGCGCGCCAGCGATTCTATCTGGACCCCGCCGGGATCGAGCAGGCTCACCGGCGAGCCGCGGATTGGTTAACCCGGCAGGGACAGCTGGACGAAGCCCTGGCGCACCTGGTCGCCGTGCAGGATTGGATCAACGCCGCACAGCTCGTCGAAAGCCAGCTGCGCCAGTTGCTGAACGCCGAGGACTACCGAGGCATCAGGCGCCGCCTTTCGTATTTTTCAGAGGATTTTATCGCCACCCGCCCCGGGCTGCTCTTGATGCAGGCCTGGGTGGCGCAATTCGGCTTGCGTTTGCCGGCGATGCGCGCTATCACTGCCACAATCCAGGCCATGCTGGATTGCGCCTCGCAGCGCGGCGAGCTGGAGGAGAGCGGCGCACCCTTGTCCGGATTTGAAATCATCTCCCCTGCCATCGTCCAGGCCCAGGTTTGGGAGCTGGACAGCAGCTCTTATTACCTGGTCAACCAGGGGAGCCTGGCGCTGCCGCTCGCCCGCCAGGCGGTGGAGTTCCTGCCGAGTAACTGGACGTTCGCCCGCGGCAACGCCATGGCCTACCTGGGGCTATCCATGTTCATGCAAGGGCAGTACCACCAGGCGGTCGAGAAGCTGACCCAGGAGTACGAGCGCCTGCCTGAAGCGGGCAAGACCTACGGGGTACAGCTGCTGTTTTCTCTTGCCACCATCCATCTGCTGCAAGGGGAACTGGAACTCTGCCGCCAGGCTGCGGAACAAATGCGTCGTAGCGCTTTCGCATTCAACCTGCACCTGATGCAGGGCTGGAGCTGCTACCTGCTGGGACGGGTCTACCAGGAGTGGAACCAACTCGAGCTGGCTGCCGCCTATTATCAGCAGGTGATGGACCAGCGTTTCACATCTAACCAGTTTTGCGCCTTGGAAGCCGTCGCCGGGTATGTGCTCCTCCTACACACCCTGAGCCGCGGTGAACTGGCGCAGCAATCGCAGGAGCTGCTCCAGGAGCTGCAAAGCGAACAACCCGCAGCCATGCTCCCACCGCTGGTTGCCCTGATCGCCTGGCTAAACCTGCAAGGCGACAACCGCGAAGAAGCGCGCCGATGGGCGGAGTCATTTACCGCCCCCATCGCCGGGCAGGCGATCGTCTGGTATCACATCCCCCACATTTACAAGGCCAAAATCCTGATGGAAACCGGGCGGCATGAACCAGGTGGAGCAGTGACTCAGCTCCTGGATGAGCTCCAGGCGCTGGCCGAGCGCACGAACAATAATTTTACCCTCGTGCGGGTGCTGGCAATGCGCGCCGTATGGCTCGCCAGGCAGGGGAAAGTCGGGGCGGCGCAGCAAGCCCTGGAGCGCGCCCTTCGGCTCGGCCGCCCGGGCGGGTTTATCCAGGCCTTCGCCGAACAAGGCCCGCCCATCCTGGAACTGCTCCAGGCTGCATCTCTACGCCTGAATGCTACCGCCGGCCTGGGAGATTACCTCGCTTTGCTCATCGCCGCCTGTTCGGCACCCAGAGCTGCTCGCCCCGCGCCTGCCGCTCCCTCAGCGTTCAAAACCCTGCTGACCGAGCGCGAGATGGAAGTCCTGGAACTGCTGGCCGAGCGGCTGAGCATTCAGGAAATATCTGCCAGGCTGTTCATCTCCCCGAGCACGGTCCAGCAGCACACCCACCATATCTATCGAAAACTTAACGTCGCCAACAAGCGGCAGGCTGTCACCCGGGCCATCGAACTGGGCATGCTGCCCGCCAGGCGCTAGCCGCGCAGGATGCACCTTTCCCTGCTCAAATAGAACAAAAATAAACAGTTTTAATGCATGACCGGTCGGCCGCCAACGGTTATACTCAGGCGCGACAAATCGACGAGCCTGCTCCATGACCGACGCCACGCTTCCGGTTATGCGATCATGTGTCTATGGAGGAACCTGTGACTGCTGGAAGCTTACGCCAATACCTGTATGACCGCCCGGGACATTACCTGATCCGCGTAATTGGCGCGCTGGAACCACGCTGGCTCGATCAACTTCAAGACTTAGAGATCAGGACGGGTCCCTGGGGCAGCTTTCCAGAGGTGACCCAGATCAGCGGGTGGCTGGAGGATCAACCTGCCCTGGGCGGGCTGCTCGAGCTGCTCAATGATCTGGGGCGGGTTATCCTGACCGTGGAGCGCCTTGAAGTGGAAAAAGACATCGAGTAAATCAAGTTTGATAATCACAGCCAATTTATATGGGAGAAGAATAAATGATCAACCACTTGGATGACCTGAAGTTCGAGGGTGGCTATCCCACCCAGGAGACCATAGAAAAGCTCTACGACCAGCTCGACCTGCAGCGTGCCGCGCAGGCCTACCTCGACTTCATGCCCGCGATGTCGATGCAGGCCTTGCTCGACGCGCACCCGCGCGACTACGGGGTCAGCGAGACCGGGGGCATGATCGTGTACGTCGAGCCGGGCGAGGGCAAGTCGATTGCCATCGGCCTGACCTACAACACGGAGAGTATCTACGCCAGCCTCAGCCTCGACCTGAAGCAGACGGGCCCGGCCGTCATCGAGGTGCCGCCGAAGGTCCTGGGCGTCATCAACGATGGCTTCATGCGCTACGTGGCGGACCTCGGCAATGCCGGCC
>Ga0209254_10006693_pt1 | contig 10629 bp, 8 predicted proteins | sample FrelakmetDIP11DI_FD_187148 | JGI IMG/M metagenome (GOLD analysis project Ga0209254, IMG submission 187148) | Freshwater lake sediment microbial communities from the University of Notre Dame, USA, for methane emissions studies - DIP11 DI (SPAdes)... | ecosystem: Environmental > Aquatic >... | reverse complement strand
TCAGCGTGGAGGAAGCCCGGCGGGACCCGCGGCGGCATATGCTGCGCTCTGCGGTGACGGGTGACGAAATCGACTTGGTTGATATTTCAAAGAAGCCGCTCGCAGTGGAGCCCGGTGATTATGTGATCCTGGCGAGCGATGGCTTGCAGACGCTTGAGCAGAGCGAGGTGGAGCGCATCGTTTCAGCGTATGCGGCGGACGGCGCCAAAGCCGTGGCGCAGGCGCTGATCCGAGCGGTGGAGGCGGTTCGAGATCCGCATCAGGACAATGCAACGGTCGTCGCCGTGCGTGTCGTTCCGGCCTCTGGCGGTACGTTTTCCTGATTTGCTTTGATTTCGATCAGAGCGCGGGCCGCGTGTCTGCGCCGATAGACTGTCCATAGCGAACAGCATGGGGCTTATTATGGACGATCATTTTTGGCCGAGTGTCTACCCAGGTCTCATCGTCGGAGCGCTCATTGGGCTGGCGGATCGATCGATCTGGTCCACGCTGCTTGGTGCGCTCGGCGGACTTGGCGGCGCGTTCGCGGCTTTTTACGCGGTGACGATGCTGGCGATCGAGCCGGGGATCATACCGCTGGTCGCGATTATTGTGGGGGCCGTCGTGGGCGCGAAGCTTTGCACCATGCTCGTGGGAAAAATCACGGGGCGTCCGGCTGCGGGTTAGGTTCCATTCAACGTGACACTGTCCCGGGGTCGGCAGCGCGGCGTCGAATGTCGTCGGCGAAGCGCGGATTGACCAGCTCGAGGCGGTGGAAGTCCTCGGCGTGCAGTTTGAGAAGCCGGCACTTCGTTGCTGTGATGCACGGCGCACTGGGTGGATCGCCAGTCAACATGGCCGTGGCGCCAAAGAAATCTCCCGACTCGAAGACGACCTCGGCCTCCGGGTGCTGCATGCGCACTTTTCCGGAGGCGACGAAGAACATGGCGCGAGCCGGCAGGCCGGCCTGCAGGATTTCGTACTTCGGTGGTACATGGTGGGCGTGGAGAAGGGGCATCAGTTCGCCGACTTCCCGGGCATCGAGTTCGGCCAGCAATGGAATACGAGACATCAGCGACCAGTTGACGACGAAGTCGCGGCGGCTCGTTTCCTGAGAAAATCCCGCTGAAATGATCGCGACGGGAAGAGCGAGGATGCACAATCCCGTCACCATGACGAAGCTGCCGAAAATGCGTCCGAGCGGCGTGATCGGCACGATGTCGCCGTAGCCAACCGTGGTGAGGGTGGCGATCGCCCACCAGGCGCTGGCCGGAATGCTGCCGAATTTGTCCGGCTGAGCATGGCTCTCGATCAGGTAGATACCGGACGAGGCAAAGAGCAGGGCCGTGACAAGCAGCAAGCCGGCTCCAAGAAGCGAGCGGCGCTCGTTGGAGAGCACGCGCATGAGTGTGTGCAAGGCGGGCGAATAGCGCGACAGCTTGAGAAAGCGGAGCAGGCGCAGGACCCGCAAGATGCGCAAATCCAGGCCGAACAGGGCCTGCACATAAAACGGCAGGATCGCGAGCAGATCGATGATGAGGGCCGGTGTAGCCGCGAGTTTTAGCCGGGCCCTCCACGGTGGATCATGGCGCAGAAAGGGAACCTCGACAGCGGTCCACAGGCGCAGAACGTATTCCAACGTGAAGACTGCGACGGAGAAGACATTGAAGGCTTCAAACTCGGAAGCGTACGCGGCCCCGTATTCCGGCACTGTCTCCAGGACGAATGCTGCCACGTTAAGCAGGATGAGCGTGAGGATCGACGCATCAACGATGCGGCTGAAGACCTGGTCGCCGCGACCGACCTCGATTGTTTCATAGACAGCCCGGCGGAGCGGATGCGGCGGTTGGTGTCTGGTCGGTCTATATAGCCGTTGCATCTCTCCCCCGCAGGCCCTTCCCGGATCGTATCCGGGTGGCATGGCGGACGGGCTTGGCGTAATCGAGGCGGGCGGATTGGCGTTAACCGACCGGTTGCCACAGGGTCCGGCGCGATGGGCGTTGACCGTTGAGGGTCCAAAAGCTATAGACCGCGCCAAGCAACGCCCGGACCTTCGGTTCCGGGCGCAACCTCATTTGAACAGCAGTGTCACCAGGCCGGTCTATTGGCTCGGCAGCCCCAGACCAGGGGCAAGTCCGGGGTCAACCCGCCGGGGCAGCAAACAAGCAAGGAATTCAAGACTATGGCCAACACGTCCTCGGCAAAGAAAGCCGCCCGTCAGATGATCACCCGCACCGCGCGTAACAAAACGCGCCGCACGCGGCTGAAGTCGAGCGTGCGCGGCGTCGAGGAAGCGATTGCCTCGGGCGACAAGACAAAGGCTGCCGCCGCGCTGAAGGCCGTTGAGCCGATCCTCGCGCGAACCGCTCAGAAGGGCATCGTTCACAAGAAGACCGCCAGCCGCAAGGTCTCGCGCTTGGCTGCGCGCGTGAAGAGCATGGCGTAACGGCCCGCGAGCCTTTGGACAGGCTCGCACACAGCTTTGAGAACTGAAGAACCGGGCCCTCGTGCCCGGTTTTTTATTGTCCATTTTGCTCAGCGCGCGCACAGGCCCCGTAATTCCGCGTCAATGGTGTGGCGCCGGGAAATGGATTCATTGTCGCGATTGTGACGTGTTCGCAACAGAGGAAGCGTCGTGAGGATAATGGGTTCGCGTTTTGAACATCGCTAACCCGTGGATTCTGAGGCTCTTCTTGGACAAGGTTGTTGATGGGGCCCTTTGGACCCTGGCGAGGGACGTTCGAAAAATGCAGGCGCGGGCTGAAAAGCGAGTCTGATCGAGCGAATTGGTGGGCGAGTTCGAAATTGGGTTTTTAATCAATGGGATTCAGATTCGAATGGGCGTTGAATGTGAGAGTCGGGCACCTAAAAAAGCCAGTAAAATCAGTCGTAATTGAAAGCGCGTGATGGCGGGGCGGAGCCTTGCGTGCGGAGAGGTTAAGCGATAATTAATTTCCTGTGCCCTGGCTGTGGGGCGCATGTTTGAAAATGTGTATTTGTTGGCGTGCGTCGGCCCTTTGTTTCTACTGCGTACCGCGTCCTGGGTTTCATCGTCATCAATGTCCGGATCAAATCCCAACGGGCTGATAACAGCTGGTATGGGGTACGGAATGTAGTGCCACTCTACGTTTGAATGTGAAGGCTGCGAGTTTTCCCGGCTGTGCGGCGGGGAAGTTCGCAAGGACCGTGCGAAAGCTGGTTCGCGTGCGAAGCGTCCGATTTTTGTTGTGAAAGGAGTTCCGGCTTTGAGCGTTGATGATGTGCCCGTGGAAGAGACCTGGGCTCGTCTGCAAAGCGACAAGACGGCCGTTCTGATCGACGTGCGGACGAAGGCAGAATGGACGTTCGTTGGCCTGCCCGACCTCTCGGGACTTGGCCGGCAAGTCGTCACTCTCGAGTGGCAGTCTCTGGATGGCCGGGTGGACCCGGCATTCTCTGAACGTCTCTCGGGGTTGCTGGAGCAGGCCGGCAGGGGGAAGGACACCGATTTGTTCTTCATCTGCCGGAGTGGAGCCCGAAGCCGCGCTGCGGCAGAGGCTATGACATCGGCCGGATACGACCGGTGTCACAATGTGGCGGAAGGCTTCGAGGGTCCCCCCGACGCCAACCGTCATCGGGGGAAGGTTGCCGGCTGGAAGGCTGCAGGTCTTCCTTGGGTGCAAGGGTAGGCACCCGACTTTTGAGAGATCCTGGTCTGAAGCCGCCGTTGCTCGAGGGCAAACGGCAATAGGCGGAGGCATGCCCGGATCGAGGGAAGAATTAAGTTCAAGTGCGGGGTAGCACAATGCAATCGTCGGAAGCTCTCAAAACGCCAGAGGAACCTCGCGGCAAGAAGGTTCATGCCGCCCTCAAGGCGCGTCTCGGTGACGATATTTATACGAGCTGGTTCAAGACACTTGATTTCGACGGTTTCGACGGCAAGACGGTGACGGCGTCGGTGCCCGTGAAGTTCCTGCGCAACTGGATTCAATCGCATTACATCGACGATCTGCTCGCCTGTAGCCGCCTCGAGTTCAAGGGTGCGGAGCGCGTCGACGTGCAGTTGCGTCAGCCGGGCGGACAGAACCTGCGGGTCATTACCAGCACGGCCGACTCGCAGCGCAACGACCTCTCGGCGCTTGACCACCGGGCGCCGCAGTCTCCGCCGGAGCAGGGCGCGCGCCCGTCACCGGTTCGTGGCCACGTGGCTCCGTCGCCCACGCGTATTCCGGCAGGCGGGGTGGAGGGATCGCCGCTCTACCCGCACCATACGTTCGAGAACTTCATTGTCGGCGCGCCAAACCGTCTTGCGCACGCTGCCGCCGTGCAGGCGGCCGAGACCGTGATGAGCGGGTCTCCGGGCATCAATCCGCTGTTCTTCCACTCGTCAGTGGGGCTCGGCAAAACGCATCTTTTGCAGGCGATCGCCTGGGACGTGCGCCGCCGCTCTCCGCATGCAAACGTGCTCTATCTGACCGCCGAGCGGTTCAGATACGAGTTTGTGGAAGCGGTTCGCAGTTCCGATCCGCTGGCGTTCAAGGAGCGCTTCCGTCACGTCAACATGCTGCTCATCGACGACCTCGAATTCTTGCAAGGCGAGAAGACGGAGCAGGAGTTCGAGCACATCATCAACGCATTGCTCGATGGCGGGCGTCAGGTCGTGGTTGCCTCGTCGCGTCCGCCGGGACACATCGAGCGACTCAACGAGCGCATGCGATCGCGGCTTCAGCGCGGTCTCGTGACGGAGATCGGAGGGTTCGACGAGGACCTTCGCATGAAGGTGCTCGAGCGCCGGGTGGCCGAGAAGAAGCTGACCGATCCGTCGTTCGAACTGTCGCGCGATATACTTGAAATGCTGGCGCAGCGGCTGACCGAAAACGGCCGCGAGCTGGAAGGTGCCGTCAATCGGCTGCATCAGACCTGGCAGCATGTCCGCGGTACGCTCACGCCCGACATCGCCGAGACCGTTATTCGCGATCTCGTACATTCGGGCGGCGATCAGCGCCGGATCAAGATCGAGGACATCCTGCGGGTGGTGTCGCGTCACTTCGGGGTTTCGAAGGGCGATCTCCTCTCGCAGCGGCGTCACCGGTCCGTGGTCTGGCCGCGCCAGATCGGCATGTGGCTGGCCAAGCAGTTGACCGCTCGGTCGCTGCCGGAAATCGGCCGCCGGTTCGGCAATCGTGATCATACAACTGTGCTGCACGCGATCCGCAAGATCGAGGGCGAGCTCAACGGGAATCAGCGTCTCCGGGACGAACTGGAAGACCTGAAGAAGATGCTGGCGCATTAGCGCCGGCTGGGGGACCCGGGCGGGGAGAGGGCCACGCCCACCGGGTCTGACGACTTCGCCATCCTCTGGGCGGCGAAGACTTTGCGGGGTGGGAGATGGGGACGCGGTTACGCGGCCCCTTCTCCTGTTTTTCAGGGGGTGTTTCGGTCGGCTGGGGCGGGATTTGGCCTGCCTGGGTTCCCGCAGCACTTGAACGGGGCGGGAGATCGGGTCATTTTGCAGCCCTTCCGCGAATCCCTTGTTCGTGGTCCCTATTGTTCCGGCCGGTTACGTCCGGCGATGTGAGGGGGCTTACAGGGGGTGGCGCTAGCGGTGGCCTTCGGCCGCCGGTCTCTCCCCATCACGGTAGTACGTGTTCCCACCGCAGCAAGGCTAAGGGCAAGCAAGACATGCGTCTGGTTATCGAAAAAGGCGAACTGTCGAGAGCGCTCGGGCATGTCACGAGTGTCGTGGAACGGCGCACGACGATCCCGATCTTGTCGAACGTGCTGCTGAAGGCGTCGCCGGCTGGGCTCGAGTTCAAGGCGACCGACCTCGAGCGCGAGGTCGTCGAGGAGGCCAAGGCCGACGTGACGCAGCCGGGTGCGCTGACGGTTCCCGCGCACATGCTGCACGATATCGTGCGCAAGCTGCCCGACGGGGCTCAGATCGAATTGAAGCGCGACGCGGAGAAAGAGCGGCTGACGCTTTCGGCGGGACAGGCACGGTTCGCCTTGCAGACACTCGGGCCGGAGGATTTTCCGGATATCGCAGCAGGCGATCTCGGACATTCGTTCGCGGTTCCGGCGGCGGAACTGAAGCGCATCATCGACAAGACGCGGTTTGCCATTTCGACGGAAGAAACGCGCTACTACTTGAACGGCATTTTTCTGCATACGGCTGAGACCAACAAGAAGCCGACGCTGCGCGCGGTTGCCACCGATGGGCATCGCCTGGCGCAGGCGGAATTGGATTTGCCGAAGGGTGCAGCCGGTATGCCGGGCGTGATCATACCGCGCAAGACGGTGCAAGAACTGCAGCGACTCGTGGAAGGCGTGACGGATCCCGTGCGCGTGTCCGTATCGGCGGCGAAGGTGCGGTTCGAGATCGGCTCGGTGACGCTGACGTCGAAGTTGATCGACGGAACCTTCCCCGATTACGGCCGCGTTATCCCGCAGTCGAACGACAAGGCGATGCTCGTCCCCAACACCATCTTCAAGGCGGCGGTGGATCGTGTCTCGACGGTCGCAAGCGAGCGCGGACGGGCGGTGAAGCTCGCGATATCCAAGAACAAGCTCGTGCTGTCGGTGAACAATCCGGAAGGCGGCAGCGCCACCGAAGAGATCGGCGTGACCTATGACGCCGCCCCGATCGAAATTGGCTTCAATGCGAAGTATCTGCTCGATATTGCGAGCCAGGTCGAAGGTGAAGAAGCGCGGTTCATGCTGGCCGACGCGGGCTCGCCGACGATGATCAAGGACAGCGAAGACAACGGTGCGCTGTACGTTTTGATGCCGATGCGGGTGTAAGCGTTTTGCCCATGCGCTGCGCGTCTGGCTGAAAGTTGAACCATGGCAGACGCGGCTCCGCGGCTTTGGGTCGAGCGGCTGACGCTCACCAATTTTCGCAATTATGAAAGCGCGACGCTCGAACTTGGGCCGGAGCCGGTCGTGCTTGCGGGGGCGAACGGATCGGGCAAGACAAACTTGCTGGAGGCCGTGTCGCTGCTGGCACCGGGACAGGGGCTGCGGCGCGCGGCCTATGCCGATATCGCGCGGGCAACCGGCGACGGCAGCTGGTCGGTCGCAGCGAAGGTGCATACGGATCTCGGGGCAGTCGATATCGGGACGGGGATCGCGGCCGGCGCGGAAAATGCCACCGGACGCATCGTGCGTATCGATGGGGTGACAAAGCCGGGGTCTGGTGTTCTGGCTGATTACGTCGAAGTGGCGTGGCTGACGCCGGCGATGGACGGTCTCTTCACCGGGGCTGGTTCCGAGCGGCGGCGATTTCTCGACAGGTTGATCCTGTGTTTCGATGCCGAGCATGGGCGGCGGGCGTCGCGGTTCGAGCGCGCAATGCAGCAGCGCAACCGGCTTCTCTCGGACGACGTTCGCGACAATGCGCGGTTCCAAGGCCTGGAAGACGTGATGGCTGAAACGGGCGTCGCAATCGCAGCGGCGCGGGCCGAGGCGGCAGCGGCTCTCGGGGCGATTTCCGAACGGCGGCGGGCGCGGGATCAGGCGTCGGCGTTTCCATGGGCGGTGATCGCCGTAGAGGGCACGCTGGAGGCAAATCTCAGTTCCATGCCGGCGCTCGATGTGGAGGAACGATACAAGGCGGCGCTGCGCTCTGGGCGAGAGCGTGATCGCGCGGCGGGGCGTACGCTCGAGGGGCCGCACCGGTCGGACCTCGTTGTGGAGCACGGGCCCAAGGCGATGCCGGCGCGGCTGTGTTCGACGGGTGAGCAAAAGGCGCTGCTGTTGGGGCTCGTTCTTTCTCATGCGGAGTTGACGGCGGAGCGCCAGAGCGGGCGGGCGCCGATCCTGCTCCTCGATGAAGTGACAGCCCATCTGGATGCCGCACGGCGCGCGGCGCTGTTTCAAGAAATACTGGCCATCGGGACGCAGGCTTGGATGACGGGGACGGACGCGGAGGCCTTTTCCGCGCTTGGCGAACGGGCTCGTTTTGTGGCCGTTGACGAGGGGCGGACGGGAATTATCTCTCGGCGTTGACGGCGCGACAAAGCGGCACATGCAAGCCACTGAAAAACCTCAGACTTTTCTTTTGGACAGAGGCGGCCGGGCGGTCGCTTTTCTAGCCCTTCTTGTGACCCGCGTGGTATAGTCCACGTGCATCTAAGAACAACAATCCAAGACAGGTCACGAATGAGCGCGGAGCCCGCACGAAAGCCGCCGGTAGACGACTACGGTGCCGACAGCATCAAGATGCTGAAGGGCTTGGATGCGGTACGCAAGCGCCCCGGCATGTACATCGGCGATACCGACGATGGGTCGGGTCTGCACCACATGATCTACGAAGTCGTCGATAACGCCATCGACGAGGTTTTGGCCGGACACGCGAACTCGTGTCAGGTGACGCTCAATGCCGATGGCTCGTGCACGGTTCGCGATGACGGGCGCGGGATTCCAACGGGCATTAAGAACGACGACGACATGGATCCGAAGCGTTCGGCGGCGGAGATCGTATTCACGGAACTGCACGCAGGCGGCAAATTCGACCAGAACTCGTACAAGGTTTCGGGTGGTCTGCATGGCGTGGGTGTGTCGGTCGTCAACGCGCTGTCGACTTGGCTGAAGGCGCGCATCTGGCGCGAGGGCAAAGAGCATCTGATCGAGTTTCACGACGGCGTCGCGGTGGCGCCGCTGAAGGTGATCGGCGATGCCAAAGGCGAGCGCGGAACGGAAGTGACGTTCCTGCCGTCGCCAAACACATTCACGATGATCGAATTCGATTATCCGACAATCGAGCACCGGCTGCGCGAACTTGCGTTTCTCAATTCGGGCGCGAAGGTGCTGCTGACGGACAATCGTCACGCCGACAAGAAGAGCGAAGAGTTCTACTATGAAGGCGGCACGGCGGCGTTCGTGCGCTATCTCGACCGCTCAAAGCAGGCCTTGATTTCCGAGCCGCTGATGATCCGGTCGGAGAAGGACGGCATCGGTGTCGAGGTCGCGCTGTGGTGGAACGAAAGCTACCACGAGAACGTGCTGTGCTTCACAAACAACATTCCGCAGCGCGACGGCGGCACGCATCTCGCCGGGTTCCGCGCGGCGCTGACGCGCGTGATCAACAAGTATGCGAATGAAAGCGGCATCGCGAAAAAGGAAAAGGTCGATCTGACCGGCGAAGATGCGCGCGAGGGTCTGACCTGCGTGCTGTCGGTGAAGGTTCCGGATCCGAAGTTTTCATCGCAGACGAAAGACAAGCTCGTCTCGTCCGAAGTGAAGCCGGTCGTCGAGAACACGGTCGGCGATCAGTTGGCGGCGTGGTTCGAAGAGCATCCCAAGGAAGCCAAGACGATCGTCGGAAAGATCGTCGAGGCGGCGCTGGCGCGGGAGGCGGCCCGCAAGGCGCGTGAACTGACGCGGCGCAAGGGCGCGCTCGACGGCTTGCGGCTGCCCGGCGGGTTGGCCGAGTGTCAGGATCGCGATCCCGTCAATACGGAGATGTTCATTGTCGAGGGTGACTCGGCAGGTGGCTCGGCCAAGCAGGGACGCAAGCGCGAGTACCAGGCGGTGCTGCCAATCCGAGGTAAGATCCTCAACGTGGAGCGCGCGCGCATCGACAAGATGCTGTCGTCGGAGCAGGTGACGAACATCATCGGTGCGCTCGGCACCGGCATCCGCGATGACTTCGATCTGTCGAAGCTGCGTTATCACAAGATCATCATCATGACCGACGCCGACGTGGACGGCGCGCACATCCGGACGCTGCTGCTGACGTTCTTCTATCGGCAGATGCCGGAGTTGGTGGAGAAGGGGCATGTCTACATCGCGCAGCCGCCGCTCTACAAAGTGGCGCGGGGCAAGTCGAGCACGTACCTCAAGGATCAGCGGGCGCTCGAGGACTACCTGATCGACAGCGGGCTGGAAGATACGACGCTGCAGACCGTGGACGGTGAGCGTGGCGGCCAGGATTTGCGCGAGGTGGTGAAGGACGCGCGGATCGTGATGAACCTCATCGATCAGCTGCATTCGCGCTACAATCGCGGCATCGTCGAGCAGGCGGCCATCATGGGACTGCTCGATCCGGATCTGTTGCAGACGGAGGAGCGGGCGGACGCGGCAGCCAAGGCGCTCGCCAGCCGGCTCGACCAGTTGGCCGAAGAGACCGAGGGCGGCTGGGAAGGCCGTATCGGGAACGAGGGTTATGTCGTGCGGCGTCAAGTGCGTGGCGTGACGGAAGTACATACTCTCGACCGGGCTCTCATTTCGTCCTTGGATGCGCGTCGCATCAACGAGCGGCGCGAGTCGCTGTCGGAGGTGTACGCGCAGCCGGCCAAGTTGAAACGGAAGTCAGAGACGATCCCGGTGCACGGTCCGCGCAGTCTGTTGGAAGCCATTTACGAAGCTGGTCGCAAGGGTCTCACGCTGCAGCGCTACAAGGGACTGGGCGAGATGAACCCGGAGCAGCTTTGGGAGACGACGCTCGATCGCGACGCGCGGACGCTTTTGCAGGTGAAGCTCGGCGACTTGGCGGAAGCGGACGAGATCTTCTCCAAGCTGATGGGCGACGTGGTGGAGCCGCGGCGCGAGTTCATTCAGGATAATGCGCTCAGCGTGCAGAACCTCGACGTGTGATGGCGTGAGCCATGACCTTCACTGTTTCAGCGTTTTATAAGTTCGCGCGCGTTGAAGATTGCGAAGCCTTGCGGG
>Ga0209254_10006692_pt1 | contig 10629 bp, 7 predicted proteins | sample FrelakmetDIP11DI_FD_187148 | JGI IMG/M metagenome (GOLD analysis project Ga0209254, IMG submission 187148) | Freshwater lake sediment microbial communities from the University of Notre Dame, USA, for methane emissions studies - DIP11 DI (SPAdes)... | ecosystem: Environmental > Aquatic >... | reverse complement strand
TTTTTCAACGGATGCGGTTCTTCGGGCGGCGGCTCTTCATCTTCTTCGGGCAGCGGTTCGTCGTCCGGAAATCAAAAAATTTTCTTCCTGCATCATTCGGTCGGTGCGAACCTTATCAGTGAAGGCAATATGAGGGCAGTCATCGCCGGCTATGAACTCTGGGATCACAGCTATAACGATGAGGGCCTGTTCAACGCAAGCGGTGCGGCAACCGGCATCAGTTACAACATCCCCGGAGATAACACGAATCCGGATGGCTTCTATAATTTATGGCTCAATGTGAGTGAACCGGAGTGGGGGTATTCCCGGAACCAGATCATGAACAATTATCAAGTCATCGCCTTCAAATCCTGTTTCATATCATTGTATGGCTTGAATTCAGGTAACGATCTTGTTGACTGGCAAAATATGTATTTGGCGATGCGCGCATACTTTGACGCGCATCCCGAAAAACTGTTTGTCATCGTGACCCCGCCACCGCTGCGTGCGTCCGAAACAAACGCTGCCAGCGCTGCCCTGGCCCGCCAGTTTGCCAACTGGCTGAGCAGTGCGGACTATTTGAGCGGCCATGCCAATGTCGTCACGTTTGATTTGTTCGGAGCGTTGGCCAATGCCAACAATGTCCTGAGACCGGATTATGATACCGGAGACTCTCATCCCAATGCTTTGGCCAATGCGATTATCGGACCGGTATTTGCCAACTTTTTATGTAACAGTACCCGCGCTTATTTTCGATGAAAGGGCAGGATCGGAAATGGTCCTGCCCTTCATTGTACACGTTTCAACCAATAATCATTGTCCTTCAGCGCCATCTTGGAGTGGTGATTTATAGAAAAAGAGGGCCATCTTGTCAGCATAATACCTTCACAAATTATAAAATACGCATCAACTGGATGAACCTCTAAAGAAATAGATTGTCGTTTAACTTGACCTGCGTTAATATCTCGCAGAGAAAAGTAAAACAGATAGCGGATGCTGACAAATCTATTGGGCAAATTGGGAATAACTAAACAACGGGTACATAACCAAAACGTTATCGAACAAAGAGGGGGGGTGAAAAAGAAAGGTTATTGAGAATTCATGTAATTGTAAGGTGTCGTATATTGTAACCCTCACGCCATGGCGCACATATGTGCAAAGGAGGAAAAGCCATGTGGATTTTAAGACTTAACATGACCGATGCCACTTATCGCCTGGAGGAACTGCCTCCGGCATACAAAAACCTCGCCGGCCGGGCCATGACATCAACGCTGGTCTCCGATGAGGTTCCCCCACTCTGCCATCCATTAGGCCCGCACAACAAACTCGTATTTTCGCCGGGGATCGTAACGGGCACTGCTGCACCGACTTCATCCCGCATCTCGGTCGGAGCAAAATCACCGCTCACGGGCGGTCTCAAAGAGTCAAATGCGGGTTCTTCCTGGGGACCGGGCCTCGCGAGAATGCGGATCAGGGCCCTGGTGGTTGAGGGGAAACCAAGGGACAAGCGGTATCTGGGAACCTGCATCACCTGGGATGCCGCCCAGGAAAAACCGAAAGTGGAATTCTTTGATGCCGCCGAATACATCGGAAAGGACCTCTATGAGGTATATCCGAAGGTCTACGAAAAGTTCGGCAAGGGAATTTCTGTTGCCGGCTTCGGCATGGCGGCAGAACACGGATATGGCAACGCGGGTATCTCATTCAACGACCTGGCAAAGCGTCCCAGCAGGTATTCGGGCCGGGGCGGTCTGGGCTCCGTCATGGCCAGCAAAGCGCTCAAGTTCATCGTGCTCAATACCGCCGGCGCCCCGGGCGTAAGCATTGCCGACAAGGCCCTCTTCGACGAAGGCCGCAAGAAACTGCTCGAAGCATTGCAAACCCATGACATTACAAAGCCTAAAGGCGCCCTCAACACTTACGGAACGGCCGTTCTGATCAACATATTGAATGAAGCCGGCGGACTGCCGACGCGCAACTTCTCCAGCGGACGTTTTGAAGGCGCGGCAAAGATCGCCGGGGAAGCAATCTTCGAAGGCAACAAACAGCGCCTGGGCAAGGATGTTTACAACCACGCCTGCAGTCCCGGGTGCACCATCCAGTGCTCCAATACCTGGTATAATGTTGATGGCACGGAGCGCACCTCGTGTGTGGAGTACGAGTCCGCCTGGGCTCTGGGGGCCAATTGCGGCATCGACAGTCTGGACGAGATTGCCACGATGATACAGCTCTGCAACGCGTACGGACTGGATACCATAGAAACCGGGGCAACGATCGGCGTTGCGATGGAGGCAGGCGTCATTCCCTTCGGAGACAGCAAAGGCGTCATCAGATTGATTGAGGAAATGGGCAAGGGCTCCCCGCTCGGTCGCACCCTGGGCGGCGGCACCGGGTTCGCCGGTAAGGCGTACGGCGTCGTTCGCGTGCCGGCCGTAAAAGGCCAAGGCATGCCCGCATACGAACCGCGTGCGGTGAAAGGGATGGGCATCACCTACGCCACCAGCACAATGGGGGCGGATCATACCGCAGGATACACCATCGCGCCGGAAATTCTCGGGGTGATGGGCAAGCAGGATCCTCTGTCAACGGAAGGCAAGGCGGCTTTGAGCAGGGCTTTCCAGGCCACCACGGCATCCATCGATTCCACGGGCCACTGCCTGTTTATCGCTTTTGCCATCCTCGATATTGCCAGCGGCTACCAGGGGATGATCGACGAGTGCAACGGCGTCCTCGGCACGAAGTGGACAGCAGATGATGTATACGCCTACGGTGTAGCGGTTATGAAGAAGGAGCGGGCGTTTAACGAAGCCGCCGGCATCGGCAAGGAAGCGGACCGCATCCCTGAGTTCATGAAGATTGAACCATTGCCCCCTCACAACCACGTCTTTGATATTCCGGATAGCGCCCTCGATTCGGTGCATGGAGAAATGTAAACGCTTAAGAAAGCTGGACAGGTTGCGTCCGGCCTGTCCAGCTTTTTATCGGTTGGCGATATGCAGATCACTTTGAGAGTATATGCAACATTGTGCCGCTATGTTCCCGGAGCTGTCGCGGGGGTTCCGCTTGATATTGACCTGCCCGACGGCGCCACCGTGTCGGACTTGATCGAAAAGATGGAAGTGCCCGCAAGAGAAGTCAAGGTGGCCTTCGTCAATGGAAGGAGGCAATCACCGGATTGGGTCCTGAACCAGGGAGACGAAGCGGGTATCTTCCCTCCGGTCGGCGGGGGATAGCCTATGGAAGATATAAACGTCGACGTTTGGCTGTATGGTGCTCTGGCGCGTTTCGCCGGAGAGTCTTCTCAGGGAAGTTTCGCCAATTTGCAGATGAGCCTTCCGCGGGGAGCAACAGTGGGAGACCTGCTGACGAAATTGCGGATGGCGACAGATCAAAGGGGTTTCACATTTATCAATGGAAACCTGAGCGCCATGCCGGGAATGCAGACGGACCTTGAACACAGACTTAAAACCGGAGACCGCATCGCGTTCTTCCATCTGCAAAGTATGTGGCCATTCCAGTACAGGCATGGGGTTTCCGTCACGGAAGAGATCAATGAAGCATTGCACGGGCAAAATAATAAGACCCTGCGCCACACCTATAAGAAGTAATCCATTATGTGCCCTCCCCGGCTGACACCCGATGAACGATCACGCTATTCCCGCACGATGATCCTCCCGGAGGTGGGTGAGGAAGGACAGTGCAGATTGAAGGCCGCCTCGGTCCTGCTCGTCGGCGCCGGAGGACTCGGCTCTTCCGTGGCGGTGCATCTCACGGCGGCAGGCGTCGGCCGCATCGGCATTGTCGATCCGGAGACGGTGGACCTATCAAACCTTCAGCGGCAGGTTATCCATGATACGGAAATGATCGGCCGACTCAAGGTGGATTCCGCACGTGAGAAGATGTTTCACCTCAATCCGCACGTCCGAGTCGAGACTCGGGTAGAGCTCTTCAGCTCCCGCAATGCAGATGAGATTTCCGCCGAGTATGAAATTCTTGTTGACGGAACGGACAATTTCCACACGCGATACCTGATCAACGACCTGTGCGTGCGTACCGGCAAGACATACGTGTATGGAGCCATCTTTCGATTTGAGGGACAGGTGAGTGTTTTCGACGCCCGGAAGGGGCCGTGCTACAGATGCCTGTTCCCCGAACCGCCGCCAACTGATTTAGTTGTCAATTCAGCAGAAACGGGTATCTTCAGCGCATTGCCGGGTATCGTGGGAACGATGCAGGCGTCCGAGATTCTCAAGCTGATTCTCGGCATCGGCCTTCCTCTTTTAGGAAGGCTGTTGCTATACGACGCATTTCATATGAGGTTTCAAGAGGTTCTGTTCTCAAAGGATCCCGATTGCGTGACATGTGGCGCAGGGCCATAAAAGCGGTACATTTAAGCCTTGCTGATGTTCACGAGCGGATCACCGACAGACACCCTGTCCCCTGCGGAAACGTGCAGATCCGTTACCTTGCCGGCCACTTCCGAGGTGATATTGTTGAGCATTTTCATGGCTTCGAGTACGAGGAGAACCTGTCCGACCGTCACCCCCTCGCCCTCTGTAACGCACACCTCGTTGACCGTGCCTGCGATCTGTGATCTCACCTCTCCTGCCTTAGCCGCCGCCTCGATTTCCTTGAGACTCAGGGCGGCTTTTTTTCTGGCGGGACCTTCTTCCTGATCCATTTCGGTAATGATCGGCTCCGGATGGTGATCGATGATCAGATAGGTGGCCGCATCGCCGGTTTTTGTCCGGCGCTGGGGACCGATTTCAATGGAATGCAGCCGGCCGAAAACATCCGGCACCTCGAATTTTTCCCCGAGACTGAAGCCGCCCTTGCGGAACCAGATCTTTGGCGAAAGCACCCATGTCTTTCCAAATTTCGCTTCAAATTTTAAGAAATCCACGGCATCGTTGGGATGCTGCAGATAGAGCACAAGTTCATCCTCGGATGCGGCCCGCCCCAGGCGATGCTCCAGGACCTTCTTTTCCACATCGATATCGATGTCTTCAATTTTCTGATAGCAGGTGTCGCATTCAACGATTTCCTTCCATTCGGGGCCGAAAACAGCGGCGTAGATGTCGTCGGCCGGACGGTAGAAGGGGAATTCGCCGTAGCGACCGAGCATCAGATTCTTCAGATCGTCGCTGACGTCCTTGTAACGGACCCCTTTCAAAACATTATTGACGGCGGTGGTCCAGAGAATCTGGGAACCCGGCGTGACGCTCCACCAGTTGCCAAGCTCCAGTTGCACCCGTGGCAGTTCTCTCTGAAGGATTTCCGGCATGCGATGCAGAAAGTCCCCCTTGACGGCCTGCTCGAAACTGGAACCGGTTGCGCCGCCCGGCAGCTTATGGATCTGCGCCGATGGATCAAATCCCAGAAACTGGGATTCAAAATCCTTGTAATACTCTCTTTCCGGTCTCAGAGCATTGGAGGTATCGATGACGGCCTGGCGGTCAATTCCAGCGGCATGATAGCCGTGGTCATGGAGCAGGTCCAGAACGGTCAGGATGGGGGGCGGACCATAAAAACCCGTAAAGGCATGATCGCTCGCATCTGCAATCTTTGCCCCCTTGCGGACGGCCTCGACAATGCGTCCAATATCGGCGCCGTCCGTGTTGTGACCGTGATAATGGATGATCAGACCGGGAAATTTTTGCAGAATCGCTTCGACGAGTTCGCCTATCCTTCTGGGCGTCCCCAGTCCGCCGTGATTCTTGATGCATAAAATGATGTCTTCGCCTGTGACGTTAAGAATCTGCCCCACCTTGCCGACATAGAATTCATTCGTATGTTCCTTGCCCGTGGAAAAACATATGGATGGTTCCAGAATCCTTCCGGCTTTTTTAACCTCCTCAAATACCGGGATCATATTGGGGATATGGTTCAGAAAATCGAAGACACGCCACACATGTACATAACGTGCAAAGCTCTGGACCGTCGCCCGGACGACATTTTCCGGATAGGGCCGGTATCCGAACAGATTGATCCCCCGGCACAGCGTCTGAAACAACGTATCCGGCATGCTTTGACTGAGCACTTCCAGCTTTTCCAGCGGATTGATCTGCTTGCGCAGCATATCCACATGTACGCTGGCCCCACCGGTGATTTCAATTGAGAAATAACCCGCGTCATTGCGTGGCTTGGCTGCGAGAAGCTGCGTGTGGGGCATGATCCGGTTCTTGAAGTCCGACTGCGAGAGATCCCTTTCCGTGTTGGTCAGGAAGTAACCTTTCTGCGACCGGATTTTGTCGAGCACATCATGCACGCCCTTGTCCGTTAATTCCCTCGGCGTAATTCTTTCATCTATGAGGTGTGATGGCATACTCATCATGGTTCGGTACTGATCCTTTCTAATGTACGCTGATTTTCTCCATAGCGTCGCTCGCTTCCCGGTGTTGCCTGTCCCATTTGCTCAAGTGGCATAGGGATTAACCTTTTTGGTATGTATTTCCGCAATGAGCTTCGCCAGTTTTGCCACTTCGCGCTCCGGCTCCGGATAATTGAAAATCTCCGGGTGTGTTTCGAGGTATCCCGTGTCAAAGCGTCCCGCCTGAAAGTCGGGCTCCTCACAGACTGAAAGATAGAAGGGGATGGTCGTCTTGGGGCCGACAATGACAAATCCGTTCAAAGCCCGCTTTAAACGCTGCAGGGTCTGCTTCCAGTCAAAGCCGCGGATTGTCATTTTAACGAGCAGTGAATCATAATCCATCGGAATCTTGTAACCCTGATATACCGCTCCGTCGAGTCTGACCCCCGGCCCACCGGGCGACTGATAGACCTCCACGCGCTTTCCGCCTTCGGGCATGAAATTGTTCTTGGGGTCTTCGGCATTGATTCTGACCTGAACGGCTTTGCCCAGCAGGGTCACGCGATTTTCAGGGATGTTGAGGGCCTGTCCTTCGGCAATCCAGATCTGCTGGCGGACGATATCAATCCCGGTGAGTTCCTCCGTCACCGTATGCTCTACCTGCAAACGCGTATTCATTTCCATGAACCAGAACGCATGGGTTTTCGAATCGACAAGAAACTCAACCGTGCCGGCATTGATGTATCCGGTTTCCCGGGATGCCTTGATCGCGCAATCGTACATGGCCTCCAACACACCCTTCGGCAGATCGGCAGGCGCCATTTCGAGAAGTTTCTGATGCCGTCGCTGGATTGAGCAGTCACGGGAACCCAGATGAATCGTGTTCCCGTGATGATCCGCCAGGATCTGGATTTCCACGTGACGGGGCGAAGCGATGAATTTTTCCATATAGATGTTTTCATCGTTAAAGGCCGACAGGGCCTCCGCCCTGGCCAGGGGCAACTGCACGATGAGGTCCGCATCGTCGATCACCTTGCGGATGCCTCGTCCTCCGCCCCCGGAAGATGCCTTCAGCATGACGGGATAACCATATTTATTGGCAAAGGCAAAGGCCTCATTGATCCCGGCGCTTCCGCGGGCAAGGTCGCCCGTGCCGGGAATAGTGGGGATGCCGGCCTGCTCGACGATCTTTCGCGCCACCACCTTGTTGCCCATGTCCCGGATGGCCTGCGGGGGGGGGCCGATAAAGGTAATGCCTGCTTTTTGACAGGCCTCGGAAAAATCAGCGTTCTCTGCGAGGAATCCGTACCCCGGGTGAATCGCGTCGGCACCTGCTTTTCCGGCCGCCCAGATAATTTTTTCGATATCCAGATAATCCCTGCGCGGGCCGTCGCCAATCATAATGGCATCATTTGCCAGCCGGACATAGTAGGCCTCGCGATCCGGTTTTTCGTAAATAACAACCGCATCGAGCCCCATCTCATGAACCGTTCTCATAATCCGAAGGGCAATTTCACCCCGGTTCGCAATCAGGACTTTCTTAATTTTCCTTACCTGCACACCCATTTTGACCTTCCTGTTTCATTTTGACGACTGAAGTTTCTGTGCCGCATTGCACATCATCCCTTGACCTTGCGGCATAAGCAAAGATAAGCTTCACTCCTCAAGAATCGCGCACCTTGCCTCCGGCGCCTTTAGATAGGCCGCACCAGATTAAGGTTTTCAAGATCTTTTTTGCGAGTTCATCAATCCTGTCCACTGAGTCGAGTTATTGGGATTGCACAACCGATGCTGGCAGTTCTCGCTGTTTACGAATTGATCCCCAATAATGCGGCGAACTTATACCGATAACAAACGATTATGTCAACCGGATTTTGTATTCTTATCATTTAGAATTGTCTTGACTTTGAAAGAGCGGTTAAGCTAAACAGCACAACCGCGCAGAACGCGCATTTGTTGCAAAGAAAGGAGCATCCATGGCAAAATATGACTCGAAATCTTTAAGGAATGTCACCATCATCGGACATGGCGGCACCGGGAAGACCTCGCTTTGTGAATCGTTTTTCTTTCTCGCCGGTAAATCGGACAGGCCGGGCCGCGTGGACGATGGAACCTCCAGCATGGATTATGAACCCGAAGAACAGAAACGTCGCATCTCCATCAGCGCCGCGATAAATTTTTTTAACTGGGACAAGCATAAAATCAACATTATTGACACGCCGGGTGATTCCAACTTTGCCTTTGACACCAAAAGCTGCCTTCGCATTACTGACAGCGCCATTGTCGTGATTGACGCGGTGGGCGGCGTCGAATTTCAGACCCAGAAGGTCTGGGAGTACGCCGATGAATTCAATCTCTCGCGGATCATCTATATCAACCGGATGGACCGGGAGCGTGCCGATTTTTTCAAGACAATGGACAGTATCAAGGAAAAACTCGGGAAGAAGGCAACGGCGCTGTTCCTTCCCCTTGGAAAAGAAGACCGTTTCAAGGGCCTTGTGGACCTGTTGTCCATGAAGGCCTACACATTCGATGATCCCAAGGGTGGCTACAAGACAATTGATATTCCTGATGATATGACCGATCAGGCAAAATCCTACCGGGAAACGATGGTAGAAGATATTGCGGAATGCGACGATGCACTCATGGATAAATATCTGGAGAGGGGTGAGCTCTCTCTGGAAGAGATCAAGGCCGGCCTCCGCAAGGGCGTCATTTCCGGTGCCCTGCTGCCGGTGATATGCGGTTCCGCGACAAAAAATATCGGTTTAGCTCCCTTGATGGATATGATTGTGCAGGTTATGCCTTCGCCCGTGGACCGTGGCCCCGTGCAGGGTAAAAAACCGGGAACGGACAACCTCGAAGAACGTCCTCCGGAGGAAACCGCGCCCTTCGCCGCTATGGTTTTCAAAACCATCGCCGATCCCTATGCAGGCCGGTTGACCCTCTTCCGGGTCTACTCCGGAACGCTGAGCACCGAAGGCGCCATCTATAATTCATCGCGAAAAATTCATGAACGGTTCAGCAGCACTTTCTTCCTCGAGGGAAAGAATCAGAAACAGGCTGAGTCCCTGGTTCCGGGTGATATCGCCGCCGTGGCCAAGTTGAAAGAAACAGCAACTGGAGACACGATCTGTAATGAAAAAGCACCGATCATCTTCGAAAAATTAGCCCCCCTCCCGACGATCATGTCCTTTGCCATCGAACCCAAATCCCGCGGCGACGAGGAAAAAATCGTCTCTTCCGTCCACCGGCTGACCGAGGAAGATCCGACACTGACTTTCCACAGAAACGATCAGACCAAGGAAATGATCCTCTCCGGCATGGGACAGATTCACATCGAAGTGGCCGTCGAAAAAATGAAACGTAAATTCGGGGTGGAGGTCAACCTGAACATCCCCAAGGTGCCCTATAAGGAAACCATCAAGGGAAAAACCAATGTTCAGGGACGTTACAAGAAACAATCAGGCGGTCGGGGACAGTTCGGCGACTGCTGGCTGGATATTGAACCCCTGCCCCGGGGCAGCGGCTTTGAATTTGCGGACAAGATTGTAGGCGGCGTTATTCCCGGGCAGTACCGCCCCGCCGTGGAAAAGGGTATCGTCGAAGCCATGGAGGAGGGCGTTCTGGCGGGTTATCCCACGGTGGATATGAAAGTCTCGCTGGTGGATGGTTCCTACCATACGGTCGATTCATCGGAAATGGCCTTCAAGATTGCAGGTTCCATGGGATTTAAGAAGGGCGTGCTGGCCTGCCAGCCGACCCTGCTGGAACCCATTGTCACGATAGATATCGAGATCCCCGATGAATACCTAGGAGATGTCATCGGAGATCTGAATAGCCGGCGGGGGCGCGTTCAGGGTATGGATACCAAAGGGACCCATCAGATCGTCAAGGGCCAGGTGCCTTTGGCCGAAATTCTGAAATATGCGCCGGATTTGCGATCCATGACAAGCGGCCGGGGAACGTTCACCTATACCCACTCCCATTACGAGGAAGTGCCGCCTTTCATTGCCGAGAAAATCATTGCGGCATATAAGGCCAAGAAAGAAGAAGATTGACGCATTTTTTTCATTTCGAGGTTGAAGCACAGGACGATGATCAAAGCCGGCGTCATCACTGTCAGCGATAAGGGTTCAGCGGGTCAACGGGAAGATCAGAGCGGCCCGGAGGTTGAAAGGATTCTCAAAACCATCGGGATTGCAGTCATCCGTCGAGCTGTCGTCCCCGATGAAATTCGTGAGATCCGGGACATCCTCGTTGACTTTGCCGATCATCACAAGCTTGACCTGATTGTCACCACGGGAGGCACCGGCGTCGCGCCGCGGGATGTGACACCG
>Ga0209254_10006691_pt1 | contig 10629 bp, 9 predicted proteins | sample FrelakmetDIP11DI_FD_187148 | JGI IMG/M metagenome (GOLD analysis project Ga0209254, IMG submission 187148) | Freshwater lake sediment microbial communities from the University of Notre Dame, USA, for methane emissions studies - DIP11 DI (SPAdes)... | ecosystem: Environmental > Aquatic >... | reverse complement strand
GGCCTGGAGTACCAGCGGGTCGTACGCCTCCCGCCACAAATCGGGCCGGTCGGCGACCGAGACGATCTCGATTCCCTCGGGAACGGCCGCCGGAGCCTCGGCACCGACCACACGGACCTGTTCGATCTGCCTGTCGAACTCGCGGTAGCCGAACCGCTTCGCGAAGGCGAGTGAGCCGGCATCGTCGACGTTCGTGCCGGCCTCATCGAACCCGAGCCTCTCTGCACGGTCGGCAAGCTCGAGCAGGATCGCCGTCCCCACACCGCGCCGGCGGGCCCACGGGAGCACCCACGGATGGAGCCCGGCGTAGCCGAGGTCGCTACGTCCTCCCCACCCCGAGCCGGCAAGCACACCGGCGAGCTCGGCCACCAGGTACACCCGCTCGGGCGTCATGCTCTGGCGCATCCACTCGATCGGCTGGCAACGCTCGTTCGGCAGGAGGGCGATGCGAACCCGGCGCCAGGCTTCGAGGTCGGCGTTCGTCTCGGCGACCCGCAGGATCAGGCCGGGAACGGTCATCGACCAATCGTACGCTCCGGACGTGCGTCGTCTCGGATGGCGCGGGTGCTGTCCGGGGCCGGCCGAGACCGGCCCCGGGGTCTCCTCGGCAGCTACGTGAGCGCGAAGGTAACCGTGATGCTGGCCGTCGTCTGCTGCGTCCCGGCCTCGATCGGCGTGCCGCCGTCGGATACGGCGGCTTTTTCGAACATCGGCACGGGAGTGGCGCCGCCGCTCTCGACCACGGAGGTCACCTTGCCGAGCGAGCGGCCGGCCGCGGCGGCGAGCGCCTCGGCGCTCAGGCGTGCGTCGGCCATGGCCGCCTTGAGCGCCTGCCGGTAGAGCTTGCCCTGGTCGGCAACCGACAGCGCCGGGCCGTTCACCTGATTGGCACCTGCCGCGACGGCTGCGTCGATCACGGCGCCGGCACGGTCGAGATCGACGACGGCCGACACGACGTTCGAGGCAGCAAACCCGGACGGCTCGTTGTTCTGGCCGAGCACCTGCGAGAGCGACACCGACTGCGTGCCGACCTGACGGCCGCCCGCAGCCTTGACGGCAGCGATCACCTCGCGCATCTCGCGCGCGTTCGCCGCGAGCGCCGCCTTCGCTGTCGCCGCGCGGACGTCGACGCCGAGGGAGAGCACAGCGGTCGTCGGCACCGCGACCACCGAGCCGTTGCCGGAGACGGTGATCGAGTCTCCGGGCTGGGTCGTTCCATCGACGGCCCGCGCTCCCTCGGGCCGGGCGACGCCGGCAAGCGCGGCAGCTGCGAGCAGGAGTACGGCGGCAAGTGCGAGACGTTTCATTGGAAGTCCTCCACGTTTGGTGTCGACCGATATACGCCGCCGGAGCACCCGCGCGTCACACGGAGAGCACAGTTGCCTCAGGGCCTCTCGACCTGCTCGCAGAACCGCTCGACCAGCTCCGTGCGGGCGTGCAGGTCCAGCTTCCGGTAGATGCGCGTCAAATGGAACTCCACCGTCTTCGGGCTCAGGAACAGCGTCTGGGCGATCTCGCGGTTCGACAGGCCACGTGCCACCTGGAGCGCGACCTGCAGCTCCTGCGGCGTCAGCTCGTCGCGCGTCGCGGGATCGAGACGCCGCAGGCGGGCTCCGCTGGCGGCGAGCTCGCGACGACACCGCTCTGCCCACCACTCCGATCCGAGGCGCTCGAAGATGTCGAGGGCGGCCGTGAGCTGGCCTCTCGCTCGTCGCCGCTCACCCGTCCGACGCAGCCACTCCCCGAAGAGCAGGTGGGTGTAGGCGACCTCGAACGGCATCTCTCCGGTATCGAGCGCGAGCGCCTCCACGAAGAGGCTCTGCGCCTTCTCACCGTCGGCGAGCAGCGCTGCGCATCGAACCGCGTGTAACTGCTCCGATCGCCTCGGAACACTCAGGAGGAGCCGCTCGAGCTCGGCCAAGCAGCCCGTGGCTTCCTCCAGTCGGCCGAGCAGGATGTACGCCTCGATCAACTCGTGGTATCCGTACTCGCCTGGGTCGACGATCCCCGCGGCCCTGCTGTGGGCGTGGAGCGGCTCGAGCAACTCGACAACCCGTGCGGCCCTGCCCTGGGCGAGCTCGCTCAGCGCGAGATTGATGGTGGCGTGGCTCGCGTACCAATCGAGACCGAGCGAGGTGCTCCGTTCGATCGCTTGCTCGGCGTGCTCGCGACAGCGCCCGTGGAGTCCCAGCCGTGCCTCGAGCCCGGCGAGGGTGTTGGCGCAGTCGCACCAGATCGCGGCCTGCCCGAGCTCCTCTGCCATGTCTACCGCCTCCGAGACTCCCGCATACGCGGCACTGAACCGGCCGAGGCGGGCCTGGGAGAAACCCGCAAAGAGCAGCAGGCGAGGAAGGCCGACGACGTGACCGGAGGCGCGTGCCTCGGCGATCGCAAGCTCTGACTCGTTCAGCGCCCGTCGGTGGTCGGCCAGCCAGAGCGCGGCGATCAGGTAGGCCTCGCGGGCTGTCGTGGCGGCGATCGCCTCGCCGTCGAGCAGCCCACGGAGAACGGTCTCACCCTCCTTGCCCTTTCCGGATTGGATGAGGCAGATCCCCTCCGCGAGCGTTGCAGAAGCTCTGGCCGGTGCGGTCGTCCGATCGACCACGCCGAGAAACCGCTCCCCCAGCCGAACGGTCACCGCCGGGGCGCCGCCGGGAAGGCTCGCGAGGAACGCGTCGCGGATCGCCGATGCGGCGGCCGGACGGTCGGAGGACTCGAGCAACTCGGCTCCGTCGAGCAGCAGCTCGCAGGCCTCACGCGCTGACCGTGCAACCCAGGCGATGCGGCCGCGCACCACGAGCGCAGCTCCGCGGACAGCGGGTGGGGGATCGAGCGTAGCGGCACGGTGGGCCAGGCTATCGGCCTGGTCGAGACGACCCGCGGCAAGGGCCGCGGAGGAGGCCGCCGAGAGAGTCAGGGCGCGATCGGCATCCGCGACCCGGAGCTCTGCCGCACGGGCGAGAAGCGCGGCAGCGGTGATCGGTGGAACTGTCGTCGCAGCGTCGATCAGCTCCCTCCCGGCCCCTTCGTCCGGCCCCACCGCGGCCTCTGCGCGATGGAGAGCGCGCCGCTCGCCGGGAGGGAGCACGGCCGCGAGCGCCCGGTGGACGCTCCGCCGACCGGCGTCGCCGATCGCCTGAAGCACGGCGGCACGTACGAGGGGATGGCGAAACGCGACGCGTCCCGAAGCAAGCGTCACGAGACCCTGAGCCTCTGCAGGCTCGAGGTCGGCGATCGAAACGCCGAGCTCGGCCGTCGCCGCGACGAGCTCGCCGATTGCCCCCTCGTCGAGAAGCGACGCCGTCGCAAGGGCGAGGCGAACACGCTCTGGCAGGGCGGACGCGGACGCGGCGAACGCCTGCTCGACCAGCCCTCCTGCGACGAGCGTCGGCGGAAGAGGCTCGAGCCCGCGACGCTGCCCGTCGGTGAGACGCCGCGGCAGCTCGAGCAGGGCCAGTGGGTTCCCGTGGGCGGCGGCGAGCACGACCTCTCGGGCCGCAGGATCGATCTCGACGAGCACCTCTGCCAGCACCGCGGCCGCGGAGAGGTCATCGAGCGGAGCGATCTCCACCACCAGCTCGACGACCCTCCCGAGATCCCCGAGCCCGTCCGGCCGTGCAGCCAGCACGACCGCGACGTTGTCGGCGGCCAGCCGACGGACGACGAAGCCGAGCACATCGCGGGTGGGCTCGTCGAGCCACTGGACGTCGTCGACCAGCACGAGCAGCGGCTGGAGCTCGGCCGCAGCAGCTGCAACGGCGAGCGTCCCGGCCCCGACGACGAACCCCTCCACCTGCCCCACGTCGGCCCTCAGCACCGCCTCGAGAGCGTCGCACTGGGCCGGCGGCAACGCCGTCAGCTGCGGCGCGAGCGGCCGGAGCAGGGCGAGAAGCCCAGCGTACGGAAAGTCACTCTCGGAGAGCGCCCCGGAGGCCCGCAGCACGGTGAATCCCACCGCAGCGCGGGCGGCGGCGTCGAGCAGTGCGGTCTTCCCGATCCCGGGGTCGCCGACGAAGGCCACCGACCGCGCGTGTCCGTTGCGCACGTCGTCGAGCGCGCCGGCGACCAGATCGAGCTCCGTCTGACGACCTATCAGCTCCAGGGTTCCTCCTCGGAAAGGACCAGGGTAGCCCCCTGGCGCGAGCAAGGGCCGGCCGGAGCGATGGTGCGTGGACAAAGACGTCAACAGGAACGAAGGGAGCTACCGCCGATGATCCGGAGAGACCGCAAGACTCCCAGAGGTCGAGCCCTGGTCGCGGTGGCAGCTGTGGGGTCGCTCGTCGCGGCCGTCGCCGCTGTCGCCACTTCCGCGCCGACGATCACGACCGTGATGACCGGGCTCAACAGCCCACGCGGGCTCGGCTTCGCCCCCAACGGCGATCTCGTCGTCGTCGAGGCCGGAAACGGCACCGAGCCGTGCGTCCCCGGCACCAACACGATGGCCCTGCCACCCCGGGACACCCCGATCTGCATCGGTGGATCCGGCTCGATCTCCGTCGTGCCGAACGGTGCGACAAGCCAGCAACGGTCGCAGACAGGGTGGCCGAGTTGGCGAAGCAATGCGCCCAACCAGCCTTTCGTCGAGGTGACAGGCCCTCAGGACATCGGATTCCCGACCCGCGGTCGCGCGTTCGTGACGGTTGGCTGGGGCGGGACCCCCGCCGTCCGCTCGAACCAGGCGGCTCGGGGCAAGGCGTTCGGCCGCCTCGTGCAGACCGGTCCGGACGGCAAGCGCCGGACGGCTGCTGACATCGCCGGGTATGAGCAGGCCTACAATCCGGCCGGCGGGCCGGTCGATTCGAACCCGTACGGCGTCCTCTCCGAGCCGGGTGGGACCTACGTGACCGACGCGGGCGCGAACACGCTGTACCTCGTCAAGGGATGGAACGTCTCGCTCGTGGCGACGTTCCCGCCGCAGCCGCGAACGTGCGCGACGCCGTTCCCAGCGCCACCCGTGCAGGAGTCGGTCCCGACGACGGTCGTCCGCGGACCGGACAAGGCGCTCTACGTCGGCGAGCTGACCGGGTTCCCCTTCTGCGCGGGCGTCGCGCGGATCTGGCGGGTTGTCCCCGGTGAGGCACCGAAGGTGCACCTCACCGGCTTCAAGATGATCATGGACATGGCCTACGCCAAGGACGGCACGCTCTACGTCCTGCAGTACGCATCGAGCCCCTTCGCCCTCGGCGGGCCTGGACAGATCGTCCGTGTCGCCGTCGACGGGACGCGCTCGATCCTCGAGACCGGCGCTGCACTCCAGCAGCCCGCAGGGCTCGCCATCGGCAAGGACGGTGCGCTCTACGTCTCCAACAAGACCGTCACACCCGGTGGCGGCGAGGTGCTTCGCATCCTCCCCTGATCTCCGCGCGGGCAGGTCGGGCGGGCTGCGACAAGCCCGTCCGACCGCCACGGGAGGCCACAGACAGCCATGACACGCACGGCGACCATCACCTACGCACTCCAGTTCCGGGGGCAGGTCGAGTACGACGGGACGAACGAGCGGGCGACCACCAGAGCAGCCAGCTCGATGCTGGTCTCGGTCGTCGACCGCGACGGCCCACACGGACGCTTCGAGGGCGTCGGAGCAGGCGAGGCGGTCTTCCGGGTCGCACTGGAGGACGGGGATCCTGTCGCCGGCGAGGTCGACTTCGGCGGAGGGACGACGCTCAGGCTGCGCACCGCAGAGCACCATCCGGCCGGCCGGTCGGCGAAAGCCTACGTCAGGCACGGCGCCGCCCTGCTCGAGGTCGTGGGCGGGACGGGGCGCCTCGCCGGCGTCCGGGGCTGGGTCACCTCCAATTTCCTCCTCTCCGACACCGGAGACCTCACCGACACCCACCTGGGTCTGCTCTTCGTCGAGCGGCCCTGAACGAAAGGACGCACGTGATGCGACGTCTCACCATGCTTCTCGCTCTTGCCGTCTCGACCGCGCTGGCCGTTGCGACGGCGGTGATAGCAGGCCCTGCGGCTCCGCTGCCCACGAAGAACCTGGTCGAGAACCCCCGGGCCGAGCTGGGGCCGGCGACGCCCGACTCGGCCGAGGCCGCTCTCCCCGTGCCTTCCTGGAACGTGAGCCGCGGGTTCCACGCACGCGCCTACAACGGCTACAGATGGGCCCCGGACGCGAAGGACCGCACCAAGGGGTCGGGAGCGAAGTTCTTCGTCGGCTGCTTCCCGACCTCCGGCCAGGAGGTGACTGCGGGGTCGGCCGAACAGACGGTCTCCGTGAGCCCGTGGGCGGGGGCGATCGACGCCGGTACCGTCGCGCTGCAGTTCTCGGCCGAGCTCGGCGGCTACGACGGGCGCGAGAACCGCGCCACCGCCGAGGTGGCGTTCCTCGACGGAGGTGGTAAGCCGGTCGCCGTCAAGAGCGGCCGGAAGAGGCTGCTCCGGCTCGTCGGGCCCACCTACCTGGAGCGTCAGGGCATCACGCGGGTCGAGCCGCGCTCGGCGACCGCGCCCGTTCCGACCGGCACACGCCAGTTGAAGGTGAAGCTCGCGGGCGGCGGCATCCCCTGCGGGTTCATCGACAACGTCAGCGCCGTGCTCGTGAAGGTGGCCCAGTGAGGCGTACCGGCCTCGGTCTCGCGGCGGTCGCATTCGCGGCCGCCGCGCTCGCCACAGGGTCGGCGGCAGCCATGGGCAAGCTGCCCGAGAGCCGCGTCATCACCCCCGGCGTCGGCGTCGGCGTCGTCCAGCTCGGCGACCCCATGGCCGAGGCCTCCGCCGCCTGGGGCGTCGCCCAGTTCTGCTTCGACCGCGGAGACGGCGCAGGCGAGGGCTGCATCTGGGACAGCACCGTGAAGAGGCTCGCGATCGGGCCGTACGTCGCAGTGACCACGGGAGACACCGGTCTGATCACCCTGATCGCCGTCGGAAAGCCCGGGTGGAGGACGAAGCAGGGGATCGGCGTCGGCTCAACGCGCGCGCAGACGCTTGCCGCGTACAAGGGATGGAAGCGCCTCGCGCCGAGCCTGTCGACGATCGGCGAGCTCCAGCTCCGCCACGGCACGGGGCCGAACGGAGATCCTGGGACGGTGACGCAATTCCACTTCTCGAAGGGCCGCGTCTCGATGATCAGCCTCCTCACCTGGGAGCAGCAATGAGCCTCACCAACTCGGCACGCCTGCCGCAACGAGGCGCTGCTCGGATTGGGCACCGAGACCCGCGGCGAGGGTCGCCCCGAGGATGGCGATCCCGAGCGCCGAGCCGATCTGGCGCGAGGTCGACTGGATCCCCGACGCCGGCCGAGAGGACGACGAGCGCGCTCCAGGGCGGGCGCTCTCCGGCGGCAGGCTTCAGCCTGCCGCCAGGGGTCAAGGGGTCTCGCCGAACCGCGTGCGCGCCTCGGCGAGTGCTTCGCGCACCCCACCCGGGCCTGGGGCGCCACGCGCAGCGACGCTCTCCGCGGCGGTCCCGGCCGGGGTGAACGAGCCGTCGCGAACGCTCGCGGCGACGCGCTCGTGCGCCTCGCGGAAGGGGATGCCATCACGGACGAGTGCCTCGGCGGCATCGGTCGCGAGCACGAGGGGGTCCGAGGCAGCGGCCGCCATCCGCTCCCGGTCGACCTGGAGGCCGGCGATCAGCGCAGCGAGCGCCCGCAGCCCGAGTCGCGTGTCGGCGCGCGCCGCGAAGACGGGCGCCTTGTCCTCCTGCAGGTCACGGTCGTAGGCGAGGGGGAGGCCCTTCACCGTCGCGAGCAGGCCCGTCAGCCTGCCGATCGCCGTTCCGGCCTTGCCGCGCGCAAGCTCGGCGACGTCCGGGTTCAGCTTCTGCGGCATCATCGACGACCCTGTCGCCGCGTTCTCCGGCAGCTTGACGAAGCCGAACTCGCCCGACGACCAGAGCACGAGCTCCTCGCCGATGCGCGAGAGGTGGGTGTAGAGCACGGCAACGGCGTAGAGGTAGTCGAGCGCGAAGTCGCGGTCGGCGACGGCGTCGATCGAATTGCGCATCTGGCCCGGAGTCCCGGGGAGGCCGAGGGTCGAGCCGGCGAGGGCGCCGGCGCCGAGCGGGCTCTCGAGTGCAGCGGCAGCGGCCGCGGCGAAGCGTGTGCGGTCGCGGTCGAGCATCTCCACCCAGGCGAGGAGGTGATGCCCGAGGGTCACGGGCTGGCCGCGCTGAAGATGGGTGTAGCCGGGCATGAGCGTGTCGGCCTCGGCCTCCGCGAACGACAGGACGACCAGTGCGAGGGCGTCGATCTCCTCGCGCGCCTGCGCACACGCGTCGAGGACGTAGAGCCGGAATGCGGCCGCCACCTGGTCGTTGCGGGAGCGCCCCGCGTGGATCTTGCGGCCGAGGTCGCCGAGTTGCCGCTCGATCGAGCTGTGCACGTCCTCGTCCTCGTCGAGATAGCCCGCCGGATCGTGTGCGATCTCGGCCAGCCGCGCCTCCGCTGCGGCGAGCTCTTCGTTCGAGAGCAGTCCGGCCCCGTGCAGCCGCTGCGCGTGCTGCACGCTCGCCTCGCAGTCGTACGGGAGCAGCTCCGCGTCGTCTGCGTGCAGGAACTCCCACACGGAAGGGTCGAGGGAGCCGCCGACGCGGCCCGACCAGAGCGTCATCCCGTGACTCCGTCCGCGAGATACGCGGCGAGCTCTGCCTGCAGCTCGTTGGGCGTCGTCCCGTCCTTGGCAGCGACGAAGATCGTGTTGTCGCCCGCGAGCGTGCCGGCGATCGAAGGATGACCACCCTCGTCGATCGCCTGGGCGAGGGCGCTCGCGTAGCCCGAGGGAGTCGTCACGATGACAAGGCCTCCGGCCGCGGCCTCGACGCCCGTTGCGTACCGCCGCATAGCGGCGCCGACGGCGCGGAGCCGGTCGGCGTCGCCCGTCCCCGGGGCCGCGTAGATCAGCCTGCCGCTCGGGGCCCTGACCTTGACGAGCCCGAGCTCCGCCACATCGCGTGAGACGGTTGTCTGCACGACGTCGTGCCCCTCGTCTCGCAGGGCCTGGACGAGCTCGGCCTGGGTCGACAGCGCCCGGTCCTGGACGAGCCGGAGGATCGCCGCCTGGCGCTCGCGGCGGTTCACGAGGCGAGCACGCTTTCGATCGTCCGGAGCGCCTGCGCGACCTCGTCGGCGCCGACGACGAGCGGCGGCGTCAGGCGCAGCACGTCCGGGCCGGCCGAGAGGACGAGGAGCCCCTGCTCGCGGCAGGCGTCGACGACCGGCCCGACGGGACGATCGAGCTCCGCGCCGAGCAGCAGCCCGCGGCCTCGCACCGTGCGGACGCCGGGGAGGGCCTCGAGCCCGGCGGCGAGCTGGGCGCCGCGCTCGCGCACCGCGGCCAGCAGCTCCTCGTCGATCGCCTCGACGACGGCAGCGGCTGCTGCCGCTGCAACGGGATTGCCCCCGAAGGTGGAGCCGTGGTCGCCGGGCACGAAGCCCGGCGCAGCCCGTTCGCCGGCGAGCAGCGCGCCAATGGGCAGCCCATTTCCCAGGCCCTTGGCGAGCGTGATCAGGTCGGGCCGGATGTCGAGCTGCTCGAAGGCGAAGAACGTCCCCGTGCGGCCCATCCCGGTCTGCACCTCGTCGACGCAGAGCAGCGCTCCGACCTCGCGCGCGAGCTCGGCCGCCGCCTGCGCGAAGGCGGGCTCGAGCGGGATCACGCCGCCCTCGCCGAGCACGGGCTCGAGGAGGAGGAGCGCCGCGTCGCCCGCGGGGGCAAGCGCGGCCTCGAGGGATTCGACGTCGTTCGGGCGGGCGAAGGAGACACCGGGCACGAGCGGGCCGAAGCCCTCCCACTTGCCCGGCTGGCCCGTGGCGGAGAGCGCCCCGAGCGTCCGCCCGTGGAAGCCGCCCTCGAGCGCCACGATCCGGGTTCTGCCCGTCGCCTTCCGCGCGATCTTCAGTGCCGCCTCGTTCGCCTCGGCGCCCGAGTTGCAGAAGAACGCCTGTCCCCCCTCGAACCGATCGGCGAGGAGCGCCGCGAGGCGGAGCATCGGCTCCGTCCAGTACAGATTCGAGGCATGCCACAGCCGGTCGAGCTGCTCGTGGGCGGCGGCGAGCGGTGCCGGCGCGCAATGCCCGAGCCCGACGACCGCGATCCCCGCCACGAAGTCGAGGTACTCGCGCCCCGCGTCGTCCCAGACCCGGCAGCCCTCGCCGCGGACGACGGTGACGTCGGCCCGCGCGTACGTCGGCAGCACCATCCCGCGCGCCGCTGACAACGCTCGAGGCTCTGAGCCACGAAGTGACGTCACGCGACGACCTCCGTGGCGCCGATCGAGGCCCGGACGCCGCCCCGGACCGCCCGTACGGCGGCGACGAGCTTCGGCACGATGCCCCCTTCGAAGGTCCCGTCACCGAGCATCCTGTCCGCGTCGTCGACCCCGATCTGCGCCAGCACGGCTCCGTCCATGAGGACTCCCGGGACGTCGCTGACGAACACGATCCGAACCGCCCCGAGACCGACCGCGAGGGCGGCGGCAGCCTCGTCGGCGTTCACGTTGAGCGACCCGCCGCTGTCCGGCTCGGCCGCGAGCGGGGCGACGACGGGGATCAGCCCGGCGGCGAGCGCTGCGACGACCTCAGGCGGTGCCGAGGGTGCCGGATGGCCGACGAGCCCGAGCGACTCCATCTGCGCGGCCGGCAGCCCGATCTCGTCGCCGAAGAGCGGCACGGCGTCCGCGCCG
>Ga0209254_10006690_pt1 | contig 10629 bp, 8 predicted proteins | sample FrelakmetDIP11DI_FD_187148 | JGI IMG/M metagenome (GOLD analysis project Ga0209254, IMG submission 187148) | Freshwater lake sediment microbial communities from the University of Notre Dame, USA, for methane emissions studies - DIP11 DI (SPAdes)... | ecosystem: Environmental > Aquatic >... | reverse complement strand
TATCGTTACTGTTGTAGGTCTTACTTACCGATTTTGTTTCAAGAATGTAGTTCATATTTAATCCTTATGAATTCAAACCGAGAGCCATGAGCGGTTCAGCTTTTAAGGCCATCCAAACCGAGACCAATCCACCAATCGGTCCGATAATGACCAGAGATAAAATTGCCGCTGTTGCTGCTTCGCGTGTAAAGAGAATGGGAACCTGGGAAGGTAATCCCAGGGATAGAAGTAAGGTTGTGATCGTACCAAGGGCAACTCCCAGGACTGTAACGATGATAATCTGGCTGATCACTGAGAGACCCACCGTAACGTTACCCGTACCTATTGCTTTCAACATCCCGATATTGGGAATTTTTTGTAAAGTTTGGATTTGGAAGAAACCGCCAATGACCAAAATACCGATCAATAGGGTGAATCCCTTTTGAGTATTCAAGGTACTTTGCTGAGCGGAATAACCAGGGGTTGCTTCATAGGCAGTAACCAAATCCACCACTTCGACATCGCTGACCTGGTTTTGAATTTCAGCAGCAACATTTTCTTGGTTAGATGGATCAGTCAAACGCACAACTATGATATTGTAAGCCAATGAACCACCAGAAACAACAGATTGAGGCCGAACTTTATCCCAAATTTCTAGAGACATAAAAACCGCTGGCTGAAAGAAGAATTGTCTTCCATCTGTAATTCCAACGATTTCCATATCGAAAAATTCTTCCTCGGTTCCCTGGATGGATTTAATTCGGATCGTTTCTCCAAGATCGAGGTTGTATTCTTTAGAGAGTTTTCCGTCGATAACCACCTCATTAGATCGGTTACCCTTCAAACCTCGTCCTTTTAATGCGGGGGCACCTCCAGGTTTTCCGGGTTCAATCCCGATTAGAGAGATCGAAGTATCCTCTTGGCCATCTAAAAAAACCAACTCAGCGTTACTTAGTCCTACTGGGCCTGCTTTTTCGACCCCCGGAACACGCTCGACTCTCCGTAATGTCTCTCGGTCTAATCGACTGGTAAGGGTTGATAACTTTACGTTTTCCTGAAATACGATTAACTCACCATCTAATTTTTCAATATATTCCCGGTTTGCAGTTCCAAGACCTTCTGCAAGCCCGGCAATAAAAAGTACCAGCGTAGTGATTAAGGCAATTACCAGGCTAAAAAGCAAAAATCGTCCTTTGTTTCGCCAGATTTCTTTGAATGCCAGAAAAAGTGCCATACGTTCTCCTCTAAAAAAATATTAATTCTTTAAGATGAATATTATCAGATAGGTCGATCCTTGTCAAGTAATTGTTTATATATTGTATATATAATCTAAACATGAGTCGAATGGATTCGGAAAAATATTTGTTAATTCTTCTTTAACGAAGGTGGTAAGATTCTTTATACATTCAGATTTACAATGAGGAACTAATGCAAAAATTAATTGGCAAAGTTGCTGTAATTACTGGGGGAACTCGGGGAATTGGAATGGCGATCGCAAAAGCCTATATTGCTGAAGGTGCATCGGTTGTAATTGCCTCGCGATCGAAAAAATCAGTAGACGAGGCAACTGAGCAACTGCAAAGGTCTGGAGGGAAAGCAGTGGGGATGCCAGTAAACGTGAGTGAATACTCTCAAGTCTGTTCTTTAAAGCGACTGGCCATTGAAACATTTGGTGGGGTGGATATTTGGATCAATAATGCAGGAACTGCTGGTCCATATGGACCCACTGCAGAATTCACACCACAAGCTTTCTACCAGGTAATCCAGACGAATATATTCGGGGTATTCAACGGTTCCCATACAGCAATCCAGACTTTTTTGAAGCAAGATTCGGGTAAGTTAATCAATCTTCTCGGTCATGGGTATAAATCGTCTGTCCCGTATCAAAATGCTTATGCATCCAGTAAATCATGGGTTCGAGCATTTTCAAAGAACCTTGCAAAGGAAATCAAAAATAGTGGAGTAGGAGTATTTACTTTAAATCCAGGTTTGGTTTCCACTGAATTGCTGACTGATTTGGAAGTAATTCGGGGATCTGAGGATAAGTTGAAAGTTTTTCCTACAGTAATCCGTTTATTAGCGAAGCCTCCAATGGTGCCATCAGAAAAAGCTGTATGGCTGGCCTCATCTGCTACCGATGGCAAAAACGGGCTGGAAGTGAGTGTTTCCAACCCGGGAACAATAATCGCAGGTTTATTCCAGGAGGCTTATCGAAAAATTAAGCATAGACCCACAATGGATGTAAATATAAAGATGAATGTTATCTTACCCTATGATGAAGAATTAGAATAAAAGATTGCTAAGTGATCTTTTAGCATGTTTCATATTCAAATGAAATTTGCAAATTAGATTATCTAATAACATGATCCTCGCCTTCTTGATCCCGATGAGCCGTGGCATCTCCTTCTAATTTAAGGTTGATGGGATGGAGGCTCAACAGGTAAGTCATCATCATTTATCCTGTCAAACAAACCACGTAGCTTCTCTTCCCAAAAATTATCGGTTGGGTTGAAGGAAATTTCCTCAAAATTTTCTGCCAGGTTTTTTAGGTATGATTTCACGCCTAACTCGGGATTTTCACGGTCAATCTCATCTATCTTTGCTTCGAAAGCATCTTTGAGCTGAGCGCTTCGGATTTCAAGATCTGAAAGATCCAGGCTTAATTTATATAAGTGGTTTACTCTTTTAAGAATTCCCAACCAGGCGTAAAAATCATTCTCTATCCGGATAGATTTACCCGCTTCTCCCAAAAAGTTGAAATTGTAACTGGGTATGAATGCATAAAATGAGATATATTCGAAATCCGACTCACCTGCTCTACGGCATAAATAGGAACCGATACTAGCCCCACCCTGGTAATCGGAAAGATTTACATTTAACCCCTCAACCTCAACTTTCAAGCGAGGCAGGCTGTATGTACTGGAAATCAATCGTTCCTTTGTGAAAGGAACTTCCCCATATACCCCTCCGAAACCGATGATCCTGTGGATATTGAGCTGTTTCGCTATATCCAGGATAGATTGGCAATAATGTTCAACATTTATGTGGGGTTCATCCCCGATAAAGTAAGTGATACCTGTATTCTCATTACCATGAAAGTATATTTCATTAAGCTGCGTTTCTAAAGCTGTGGGATGACCGTCCTCATAACGAATGATTGGTCTGAAAAGATCGTGTGTTCCTGGTAGCTGAAAAATATAATAGCCAGAATCCGAAAGTTTACCTATTTGACGGGCTTTTTCTTGATCGATCAGGTAACGAGGTAATCCTGAAGAGACTGAACCTGCATCAGCCCATTGTCTCCAGCCGATAAAAAGAATATTGTTTTTGGTAAAAGGAATTTCCCATAAATCTATGTTCCCGGTCATAAGAATCCAACTCCTTCATTGGCGATAAATTTCCATCACACATTCGAGGCAATTAAATCGTAATTGCAGTATCTGGTTGTTTTCATCTATCAGGCTTAAAGGTTCATGGAAATGCGTAGACTGTGCGTTTTTTAGGCATACACCTAGCTCGGACCTTAAACAAAGGTGAGTGGTCATGACTTTTCTTCCATGCAAGTTTAATCCTGTCTCGGCAGCAGCTTCAATGTTGACTACGCCATGCCGCTGAAAAAAGTTCTTTGCTTTTGAATTCAATATATTCGCTTCGAATGACAGGGATTTTGATGGAAATGGAACTTCATTATTTCTTCTCGTACTTATTAATGTGGGTCGGTTTTTGTGTCGAGTTTGCCGAAGTGAATCCAAGGCGCCACGACGAAGAAAATTGATCGAAGATAATGGTAAAAAATATTCTCTTGACGTTTGGTTGTGTAATTTAACACATCGAAATTCTGTCCCCCCCATTTTCAAGAGTTGTTTTTCGATAGACATACGAGTGGTCTCAGGTAGGTTGGCAGGTTTTTTTTCAAATCGAATCTGAAAGACTCCTTCATTGTTGTCCTCATCCTCAGCGGTGAGTGAATATCCATCTGCCGTTTCTGAAAGCTCTAGGGTGATATCGATTAATCTTTCTGGTTGACTCTTATCAAGATTGGATAAAAAGGAATGATCGTGGTTTCGGAAAATTTGCGTTCCTTTCGAAATCCCCTTGATTTTTTCCACAAAAATTTTTTGGTTTTCAATTCGGTTTACCGAAGTGCCACACAACTCCCCAAGTTCATTGAAAAATGTCAACCCATCACCAGGTTCAAGGATATAAGGATCTTGCAGAATCAAGAAATCTTGATTGATATATAAAACCCGTCCAATAAATTCTCCTATCCACTTAGGTGACGCAGGAGATGAGATTTCAACTCCACGACCCTTAATAAAATAACTTGTGAACCCCCGATGAAATGTTTTTTGGAGGTCTGGAATAAATCCTGGATTGGATAGTCCGGAAGATGCTTTCTTGAATGAATGACCTTCAAATATTTGGTCCAACTTTTGACGGTAATGGCTGACTGTATTTATTATGTAAGAACGATCTTTCAACCGTCCTTCAATCTTAAACGATGTCACACCTGCATTGAGTAAATCTTCGAGTTCATTGGTCAGATTTAAGTCATGCAGAGAAAGAAGGTAACGATCTGCTATGAGTGTTCCTTGCTTATCAACCAATCGATACCGTCTTCGACATGGTTGAGCGCACTGACCTCGATTCCCGCTTCTGCCTCCCAATGCCCAACTCAAGTAACATTGTCCGCTATAGGACACACATAGCGACCCATGAACAAAGGTTTCTAGCTCAATTTTTGTTTCTGACTTTATTTGCAGGATTTCCTCAAGGCTTAATTCTCGTGCCAGGATTACACGATGGAAACCGACCTGTTCAAGAAATTGGACTCTCTCTCGAGTATGATTGTGCATTTGAGTGCTTGCGAATAATGGAATTGGTGGCAGATCACATTCGAGCAAACCTAGATCCTGGATGATCAACGCATCGATCCCGATTGAATATAATTGATGTATCAGGGATACCGCATCTGGCAGCTCATCATCACGTAAAAGTGTGTTAATGGTTATATAAACCTTAGCCCAATATCGATGAGCGAATTTTACAAGTGACTCGATATCGACTATTGAATTGCCAACAGCCTCACGTGCTCCGAAGCGATTTGCCCCAATATAAACAGCGTCAGCACCGCTTGATATTGCTGCTATACCGGTATGAAGATCCTTTGCTGGTGCAAGTAGTTCAATTAAGGTTTTTGCTTGACTCACGCGTTAGATTATAAACTGAGATAGAGGCTTTTTTGGCTAAAATATTTTTAATTTAAGACTTTTATCAAAGCTAACCTATGAAGATCAATCCAATTAACTTGATTGAACTGATAAACATTGGTATAACCAAGATTATGAAAAAACCAAAAGTCTATGTTACTCGTCATCTACCAATGAAAGCATGGGAAGAGCTAATTCGTTCATGTGATGCGGATATTTGGGACAAAGATACCCCTCCATCTTATGAAACGATCATTCGAAATTTAGGCAATAAAGCCGGTTTACTTTGCTTACTTACAGATCAGATCGACGAAAAATTAATGGATGCAGGACCGGACCTAAAAGTGATAAGCCAGTGTGCTGTGGGATACGATAATATTGATATTCCTGCCGCAACTGTGAGGAAAATTCAGGTTGGCAACACACCCGGTGTTCTCACCGATGCTACCGCTGATTTTGCATTCACTTTACTTCTTTCTGCAGCCAGGAGAGTAGTGGAAGGGGCGAAATATGTAAAAGATGGAAAGTGGGAAACATGGGGTCTTACACTTCTATTAGGCCAAGATGTTTGGGAATCTACTTTAGGGATCATCGGTTTTGGGAAGATAGGTCAGGCAGTGGCTCGGAGAGCGCTTGGTTTTAATATGCGTATCCTTTATTATGACCTGATCCGGAAGCTTGAACTCGAGAAAACGTTCGGAGTCGAATACTGCCCTCTCGACGAATTGTTAAAAGCATCTGATTTTATCAGTTTACATTTAAACCTCACTCCTGATACTCGCGGCATGATCGATCAAAGTGCTTTTAGTAAAATGAAGCCAAATGCCGTTTTGGTGAATACCTCGCGAGGACCTATTATAAACAGTGATGCTTTATTCTTCGCTTTGACAACCGGTCAGATCGCTGCTGCAGCCTTAGATGTAACTGATCCTGAACCCATTCCACTTACCCATAAATTGCTTTCGTTATCCAACTTGATCATTGTGCCCCACATTGCCAGCGCAACTTATTCATCTCGCGATCGGATGGCAATGATGGCGGTACATAACCTTGTGGCTGGCGTTCATGGCGAACCTCTTCCACATGCAGTTAACGTAATAATTTCATAACTTCAAGGGCGATTCGAAAAACTCGAGTCGCCCCTGAAGGTAAGTATTAATTAGACTGCTTCTAAAACCAGAATAATGTCTTGTCCGAGTGATGGCATGGGAATGGTCCAATTTCCAGTCTCGTCCGGATTAACTTTACCAATTTGTTGTTCTGTTCCCGTTGCCGGGTCAAAGAAGAATGCCTGGTAGTTAACCTCTTTTTCCAATCCGTTGATTTTTGGCATTTCTGGAAGCCAGGGTGCAAGGGGATAAGGTGAATAGATGATACGTACTTCACCAGGTATTCCGGCAGAATAGGGTTGGTAAGGGTCATCTAACGTAGCGTGAGGAGTGATCCATTCAGGATGAGTTTGGAATTTCCACCAACGGTAACGGGTGAGGAGCTTCTTTCCAAGCCCAACCTGAGTGGATCCTGGTAAATTCATAGCCTCTTGCCAGGGAATATTTCCCCAACTCATGCCATGAGGAGAAGGCCCATATGGGATTTCTCTTTCGTTCAATTGCCAGATACCGTTGGCACCATATGAGAATCCAACCCCACCTGCGAGCATGGTCGACCAGAAAATATACCTGATGACATCTTGCCAGGCAGCACCTAAGATACCTTCGTAATTGGATTCACTAGTCACAATCGGTTTTAAGGTGGTTGTTTGTTCCACTCGCATGAAATGTCGAGCGGAACCTAAAGAAGCACTTTGGTTACCGTGTCCGGTTTGAATGAAATTGTAATCAAGGTAAGAAGGATCGTCTAATTCTGTGGGGCTTTCGCCAGTTGAAGCTGAATGAGCAGTGATCGTTCGGTTAAAAGGATCGATCGTTTTTAAATACCAGCCTACCTCCGACCAGCCTGTTTTTTGAAATTGAAAGTCAGAATCTTTTGTGTTTGAAAGATACCAGGGCATGGTTACCTCACCAGCCAGGCACCAGCTAACTGGATATGCTCCCCAACGAGCTACGAGGTAACGCCAGTGTTTTTTCATTTTCTCTATGCCCATAAAGGGCAGGTAATACCCCCAGGCCCCGACAATCAAAGGAACAATCCCATGGCTGACGACTGCTTGCAACTTAAGATCTGCCAGATCAAAAAATGCGGGATTGATTCGAGTAAAATTTTCTTCCCATGCCCATCCTGCCTCATTTGCCCCACGTGGGTCGAACGGAGGCATATCAGGAAATAAACCTGATACCAGATGTGCGACCGTAAATCCTTTTTTAACCCGGTCAGTGAGTAATTGGTTTATTTCTTCTGGCCAACGGATCCTACCACAAAAGGCCATCCACCAGGTATCCGCAAGCCAGAAAAATGGAGTTCCATCTTTGTGCTCGAAGCCTCCTCGGTCGGCTTGAACCCGAATCCCTCCATGAAGATATAGAGGATTCTTACTATCCGTAGGTTTAACTTCAACAATTCCTAATTGATTGTGAAGCCCTTCGGCCGATGAATCAGAGCAAACACTTCGGTAAGAGTAATTTCCAGGATCGGAGCTTGAGAAACGGACTCGCCATTCATCACCTCCTGACCAAAATGCTGGAACTTTCATTTCTCCCTTGGAAGATGAAAAGATTACATCCAACTCAATTTGATTAAACGGATCCGAGATTTCTTTTCCAGACTTAAAGACGAATTCTAGAACTTGATTGGCATGGGTAAAAAATGTTCTGGTCATAATCAGTCTCCTTTTTAATTTTTATTTGTGATGGTATTATACAACCTGTGAAAAAGAAGCCTGAACGAAAAAGATCAAATGCTAAAACCATCTCAGGAATGCATGAAAATCGATCAAATCATTCATAGTAAGAGGAAAACGTTCGCGATTGTTGTCACTCGAGATGGGAACCTGGTAGTACGCGCTCCATTGCGTGCGACAGATGCCCAGATCGAATCGATGGTAAATGAAAATTCGAAATGGATTCGCTCGAAACAAGAAGAAGTACGCATTAAACGGTCACATGAAAAGCCAAAGCAATTTGTTGATGGTGTCCAGTTTCCATTTCTAGGAAAATGGTACCCGTTAGAGATCGTTGATCGCCAAGACACTTCATTAAATTTGGAAGACCGGTTCTTGCTGTCTAGAGAAGCCTTGTTGAAAGCCGAATTAGAATTTGCCAATTGGTATCGGATGAAAGCGCATGAAATTATCAAGGGAAGGCTTGAATATTACGCACTTCGTTACAATTTTAAATTTAACCAAGTGAGGATTAAAGATATCCACACTCGCTGGGGTTCTTGCAGTATGAAAGGAAATTTAAATTTCAACTACCGGCTGGTATTGGCATCCATAGATGTGGTGGATTATGTGGTTGTCCATGAACTGGTACATTTGTCAATTAAAAATCATTCCAAAACTTTTTGGGCTGGTGTGGAACATATTCTTCCAAATTATCGGATTTCGAGGACGTGGTTGAGAAAAAATGGATCTTCATTAAATCTTTTCACTCATTGAATGAGAATGTTGATTCGGCATAATACCGGATCGCATTTGCCGCCATCCTTTCCATCAGCCAGTTATGTAGCCAGGAGTCTTTTTGCCCTTGGGTCCATTCCGCTTCCATAATCCATAATGGAAGATTCACATTTAAAGCCCTGGCTGGGATTATATGTCGGGTTATGCCAGTGGGGATTTTTATTTCGGAGCAAGCTGCTTTAAAAATATGATCAGGCTTCAAGCGAGGGAAGATTACGAGCGCTGTTATTCCTGGATAAAAGGGAGTTTGCTTTTCCCAAATATCATTGGATGCACGAAAAATATCTGCCTTGCCTTTATAGACTTTGACTAAGTTATTGAGTAATCCAATGTCGTGCGGTACTGGCTGAATAGTGTTACAAACTTTACGCACGCCTGCTTCACACACGATATAAGCGGCCGCCCTGTTCGTAGCCAGGCTTAGCCTGGCTTCTTCAAGTGAGCATGTTTCAAGGTGCATCCCGGTGGCGGTCATCAATTCTTTGTTGAATTCCTGGATTGGCATCCCGGCTACTACATGATACCAGGTGTCCAAGAGCAGCCCAGGATCATCATACCGAACGAGTTGAGCCAGGATATGAGGGATACCCAGTGATTGAAATGCTCCAACCCGGTTGGCGCCATCGAGAATCACAAAATTCTCATCTGAGGGTATTTGGGCAACAACCGGAGGATTTTTTAATATCCCTTCATCCTTGAGGCGCAAGGCGAGACGTTCGGTGCGCCTGGGATCACATTCCTCATGTGGTTCGAGTAGCGCTGTTCTGAGCATACGTAAAACAGGTAAGACGGTGCTGTCTTGCATTAGGAAGATTATACCCTTAACCGTTAAGACTTATTATTCCAGCCTGGCTGTGTGATCCATATCCATAAAATTAATCCAACAATTCGATGATAGCTTAAAATAAAGACATCAAATGTTGGCAGAACCAACATCAAAAATATACTCAGCCCAATTAAAATTACCTGGCGATCGATCTTTTTACCTTCTAATGCGTTACCGAAGGATACGGAAGAAGCTAAAGACCATATAACCAGGGGAATTGCGAAAACAAAATGATGTTCCCATAATAAAGGTGAGAATAATAAAGAAAAAGCAATCGCATCGATTAAATGGGCGGTCAGACGGACGTTTTTCTCACCGCCTAGATATTCACGTTTGATGTATCGTTGACCAAACCAAAATAGGATCACCAAACTTAATATAATAACCAATCCATTAATCAGCCAGTTTTGGTCCAATCCAAGCAGGTCTAAAAGACTTGCAACTAAGTTACGTAGGCTGTTATTTCGGAAAAGACCATCAAAAGTTGGGAAATTGGTTAAATTATGCCAGAAACTATCCCAAACTTTTAATGGGGCAAGAATTCCTATACCGATTAATCCCATCACAATCCCTAATAACACTTTCCAGCGTTTCTGAAGGATTATTGGAATCAACATCAGTAATGAATAAAGCTTCAAATGCCCTGCTATGGCTAAGAGAAGCCCGCTCAGAAAAGGTGATCGATTGATTATGAGGATGACAACAAGAATAAGATCAAGAACCCATAAATTGATTTGTTGATGACGTAAGGTCCGAAAAAGGGGATTGTTGAAAATTAATACTGCGCTACTCACAATTGCCGCAATAGTTGGCGATAATCCCCATTTTCGGCCTAATCTCTCACATAATAAAATCAGCCCTATAAGTAGAAAGAATTGCGATGTTTGAAAAAAATAAAAAACCAGTCCCCATGTAGCCTGAGGATCAGAACGCCCGAGTAGTTTTAATCCCTCTTGATTTGCCAAATAAACCTGACTTAATATTTGAGCTACCAATGGAGGGTAAATGTAGCATTTAGTATAAAGATCATTTTCAAGGAG
>Ga0209254_10006689_pt1 | contig 10630 bp, 9 predicted proteins | sample FrelakmetDIP11DI_FD_187148 | JGI IMG/M metagenome (GOLD analysis project Ga0209254, IMG submission 187148) | Freshwater lake sediment microbial communities from the University of Notre Dame, USA, for methane emissions studies - DIP11 DI (SPAdes)... | ecosystem: Environmental > Aquatic >... | reverse complement strand
CCCCGGCGCCGGGGTGGGCGATCCGGTGGTCCTGTGGGGCGACGGCCTGCCGATCGAGGAGATCGCGGAGTGGGCCGACACCATCCCCTACCAGCTCACCTGTGGCATTACGCCGCGCGTCGTGGTCGTCGAGGCGGCGTCCAGCGCCGTCCCGGTGAGTGAGGCGCACGGGTGAGCCGTGCGCCCAAGCCCGTCTACGCCTGCACGGCATGCGGCGGCCAGTCGAGCAAGTGGGTCGGCCAATGCCCGGACTGCGGCGCCTGGAACACGCTGCAGGAGAGCGTCGCGTCACCGGCAGCGGCGACGGGCCGGTTCGCCAGCTACCCGGGCGCCACGGACGCGGTGGTGCGGACCCTGGCCAGCATCGAGGCCGGCCGCGAGACGCGGATGACCACCGGCCTGGACGAGCTCGACCGCGTGCTGGGTGGCGGACTGGTGGCCGGCTCGGTGGTGCTGATCGGCGGCGACCCCGGCATCGGCAAGTCGACGCTGCTGCTCCAGGCCCTGGCGAGCCTGTCGGCGCAGGTGCCGGCCCTTTACGTCACGGGTGAGGAGTCGGCCGAGCAGGTCAGCCTGCGGGCGCGGCGCCTCGGCCTGGCGGGCGACCGGCTGCGCCTCCTGACCGAGACCGGGGTGGAGCGCATCCTCGCCCACGCGGCTGCAGAGCGGCCGCGCGTGATGGTGGTCGACTCGATCCAGACCCTGTACACGGAGCTGCTGCAGTCGGCGCCGGGCGCGGTCGCCCAGGTGCGCGAGAGCGCTGCCCAGCTGGTGCGCTTCGCCAAGCGCAGCGACACGGCAGTGTTCCTGGTCGGCCACGTCACCAAGGATGGCGCGCTCGCCGGCCCGCGCGTGCTCGAGCACATGGTGGACACCGTGCTCTATTTCGAGGGCGAGGTCGGCAGCCAGTTCCGCCTGATCCGGGCGATCAAGAACCGCTTCGGCGCGGTGAACGAGCTCGGCGTGTTCGCCATGACCGATCGCGGCCTCAAGCCCGTGAGCAACCCCTCGGCGATCTTTCTCTCGCGCCACGACCAGCAGGTGTCGGGCAGCGGCGTCCTGGTCACGCGCGAAGGCACGCGGCCGCTGCTGGTCGAGGTGCAGGCGCTGGTCGATCAGAGCCCGCTGGCGAACCCGCGCCGGGTCGCGCTCGGGCTGGAGCAGAACCGCCTCGCCATGCTGCTGGCGGTGCTGCACCGGCACGGTGGCGTCGCCATGTTCGACCAGGATGTCTTCGTGAACGTGGTCGGCGGGGTACGGATAACCGAGACGGCTGCCGACCTGCCGACCCTGCTCGCCGTGCTGTCGAGCTTTCGCGACCGGCCGCTGCCGAACGACCTGGTCGTCTTCGGCGAGGTCGGCCTGGCCGGCGAGGTGCGTCCGGTACCCAGCGGCCAGGACCGGTTGCGCGAGGCGGCGAAGCACGGGTTCCGGCGCGCGCTGGTGCCGCACGCCAACGCGCCCAAGCGCGCCATCGAGGGGCTGGAGGTCGTGGCGGTCCGGCGCCTCGCCGAGGCGCTCGAGGTCCTGGCCTGAGCTCCGCTCAGCGGAGCGTCGACAGCTCGCGGTCGAGCAGGGCGGCGTCGCCCAGGTTGAGCTCGACCACCCGGCGCAGGTGCGCGGCGCTCTCGACGTCGATGTGCCGGCAATACAGGCCGATCTGTTCCGGCTCGATGTGCGCGACCGCCGCGTGCATGCGGATGTGGATGCCCGGCGGGTCCAGCCGGATGTCGACCAGGACGCCCTCGTCGGGCTGAACGCGCCAGGCCGCCGGGCGGCGCACCAGAATGCCTTTCAACGAGACGTCGACGACGCCGGCGTCATGGATCTCGCGCGGCGTGATCAGCTGCGCCGGCGCGTCGAACAGCACCCGCTGGAAGCGCCGCCGTTCCTGATCCTTGCTACCTTTCGCCATCCCGTGTCCCCGCCGGTGGTCGATCTCGACGGGCTATCGGCGGGCCCCCCGCTAATTGAAGCGACGCGGCTCTCGTCAGTCCTCCGCGTCGATGCCCCGGCGCTTGGCCGGATAGATCTTCGCGACCCGAACGGCGTTGTCCTGCACCTGGAGGACCTCGGTCGGGTAGCCGGCGATCAGCAGGCTCGTGCCGGTCTCGGGGATCGCCTCGAGCTGTTCCAGGATCAGGCCGTTCACGGTCTTCGGGCCGCCGGTGGGCAGGTCCCACCCCATGGTGCGGACGAGGTCGCGCACGTTCGCCGCGCCGTCGACCAGATAGCTGCCGTCGGGCTGCGGCTGGACGTCGCTGATGCTGTCGAGCGGATCGGTGGTGAACTCGCCGACGATCTCTTCCAGCAGGTCGGCGAAGGTCGCGAGGCCGAGGACGTCGCCATACTCGTCCACGACCAGGGCGACGGTCTGCCGCGCCCGCTGCAGGTTGATGAGCAGGGCCGTCAGCCGCGTGCCCTCGGGCACGAAGTAGGGCTCGCGCAGCAGACCGCGCAACACCTCCTTCGTGATTTCGGTCTCGTCCATCTGCGCCTGCATGAAGTCGCGGACGTGCAGCACGCCGATGACCTTTTCGATGCTCCCCTCCCAGACCGGTATGCGCGTGTACTGGGTGCGGCGCAGGAAGGTGAGGATGTCCTCGACCGGCTCCTCGAAGTCGATCCCGTCGACCTCGCTGCGGGGGATCATGATGTCCTCGACGGTGGCCTTTTCGAGATCCAGGAGGTTCACCAGCATCTTCTGGTGGCGCGTCGGGATGAAGGCGCCTGCCTCTAGGACCACGGTGCGCAGCTCCTCGCGGGTCAGCGCATCGGCCCCTCGTTCCTCCACCCTGACGCGCAGCATCCGCAACACCCCCTTCGCGACGACATTTATCGCCCAGACCAGGGGATAGGTGACGGTCAGCAGCGGCGTGTAGACGTAGGCGGCGGGGTAGGCGAGCCGCTCGGGGTGCAGGGCGGCCAGCGTCTTCGGGGCGACGTCGCCGAAGACGAGGATCAAGACGGTGATGATCGAGGCGCCGAGGGCCACGGAGGCGCCGTCGACGCCGCCCAGCTCGACGGCGACGACCGCGGCGATCGAGGCCAGCAGGCTGTTGACGAAGTTGTTGCCGATCAGGATCAGGCCGATCAGCCGGTCCGGCCGCTCGAGCAGCGCCAGCGCCCGGGTTGCGCCGCCGTGACCGTGCGCCGCCAGGTGCCGGGCGCGGTAGCGGTTCAGCATCATCAGGGCGGTTTCGGAACCGGAGAAGAACGCGGAGAGGCCGAGCAGCAGGACGAGGACGCCGAGCAGCATCCAAAACGAGGGATCGTCCAACGCGGAGTACCTGTGCGGTCGAGAGGAAACATCCTTCTAGGGTGCGGGCGGCAGGGTGTCAAGGAAGGTGCCGATGACGGCATGAGGTCAAAAAAACGCGAGGCGTCGTTTTTTTGACATTTCCCGCCGGGGATGCTTAACTGTCCGTAGGTCCTGACAGAAACTCCATCCTCTGCCGTCATTTAGCCGGGATATCTCAACCAATGAGCGAGCAGGGTGCCTCCTCGACTGCACTCGGTACCGGTTGCGTCGTCCTGGCCGAGGCCGACGACGAGATCCGGGAGTACCTCCGCACCGTCCTCGAGTTCATGGATTACCCGCCCCTGCTGGAACGCCGGCCCGAGGCGATTGCGGACGCCTTCGGGGCCGATCCGACGAAGTGGAGCGCCCTGTTCGTCGGCGAGTCGCTGGCCGCGGAAGAGCGCGAGGCCCTGATCGGCGTCGCGGCCGCCGAGAAGCGGAGGGTCCCGGTGTTCCTCGTCCACCGCGGCGAGGCGCCCGCGGTGGGCAGCGAGGTCCTCGGCACGCTGGCCGTGCCGACCCGTTACGACACCGTGCTGACCCTGCTGCACCGTGGCCAGGTCTACTCCGAGCAGCGCGGCGGCGAGGGCTCGCGGCGACCGCTGGAGCTGTTCCGGTCGCTGTCGGGGACCAGCCGGGCCACGCGACGGATCGCGAAGATGATCGAACAGGTCGCGGACACGGATGCCACCGTGCTGATCCTCGGCGAATCCGGCACGGGCAAGGAGGTGGTCGCCCGCAAGCTGCACTATCACTCCAGCCGGCGCGGCAGGCCGTTCGTCCCGGTCAACTGCGGCGCGATCCCGAGCGAGCTGCTCGAGAGCGAGCTGTTCGGCCACGAGAAGGGTTCGTTCACCGGCGCGATCAACGCCCGGCAGGGGCGATTCGAGCTGGCGGAGGGCGGCACGCTCTTCCTCGACGAGATCGGGGACATGAGCATGCACATGCAGGTCAAGCTGCTGCGGGTCCTGCAGGAGCGCACCTTCGAGCGGGTCGGCAGCAACAAGACGATCCACTGCAACGTGCGCATCGTCGCAGCGACCCACCGCGACCTGGAGGAAGCGATCCGCGCCGGCCGGTTCCGCGAGGACCTGTACTACCGCCTCAATGTCTTCCCCATCGAGATGCCCCCCCTGCGGGAGCGGGTGGAGGACATCCCGGCCCTGGTCAGCGACCTGATCTCCCGGATGGAGCACGAGAAGCGCGGCTCCGTACGGCTCACGCCGGCGGCCGTGGCGGCCCTGTGCCACTACCACTGGCCGGGCAACGTGCGCGAGCTGGCGAACCTGATCGAGCGGCTGGCGATCCTGCACCCGTACGGCGTGGTCGACGTCGCCGACCTGCCGGAGAAGTTCCGGGCCGGGCACCCCGGGCGCGACGAGTCGCCGGTCACCGCCGGTGCGCCGCTCGCGGTCGACGTGACCGACCGCGCGTTCGCCACCCCGCGGCTGCCGAACGACGGGCTGGACCTCAAGGAGCACCTCAGCCAGCTCGAGGTGAGCCTGATCCGGCAGGCGCTCGATCAGGCCAACGGCGTGGTGGCGCACGCCGCGCAGATCCTGCGCATGCGGCGGACCACCCTGGTCGAAAAGCTGCGCAAGTACGGCCTGGCCCGGGGGCAGGATCTGGCGGAATTCTGACGCGCCCCGATCCCCGTTCGTTGGTAAAGCACTGAAAAATCGACGAATCAAGGACTGGCACGATTTCTGACTGGTGCAGGCGGCGTCCCCGGAGCCCGTCTGCATGCCGACCCTGCTCGAACCCGATTCCGCGACCGAGGTCCGCCGGCTCGCCCGGCGGCTGTCGTCGCTGCTCGATGCCCTGCCGGCGGCGATCGTCGTCGTGGACGGTCGGGGCCGGGTCGATCAGTTCAACCCGGCCGCCGCGACCCTGTTTCCACCCCTGGCCTGGGGGCGGCAGTGGCGGGAGGTCCTCGACGAGGCCGGCGTCGCGCGCAGCGCAGCGGACGACGAGTGGCGACTGGCCGACGGCACGGTGCTCTCGGTGTCGCGCCGGACCCTGCGCCCCGATCCCGGGCAGATCCTGGTGCTCGCCGACGTCACCCAGACTGCCAGTCGCGCCGCGCCGAGCCCTTACCACCGCGCCGCAGTCGACGGCTTCGTAGCGGCCGACGTGCGGACCCTGGAACTGAAGGAGCTCGCCCGCCGCGTCGCCGCGACCGAGGTCACGGTGATGATCAACGGCCCGAGCGGCACCGGGAAGGAGGTGCTGGCGCGCTTCGTCCACGCCCAGTCGCCGCGCGCGGGCGGGCCCTTCGTCGCCATCAACTGCGCCGCGATCCCCGACACGCTGCTCGAGGCCACCCTGTTCGGCTACGAGAAGGGCGCCTTCACCGGCGCGCAGCGCTCGACGGCGGGGAAGTTCGAGCAGGCGCAGGGCGGAACCCTGCTGCTCGACGAGATCTCCGAGCTGGACCTCGGCCTGCAGGCCAAGCTGCTGCGCGTCCTGCAGGAGCGCGAGCTGGAACGCGTCGGCGGTCACGAGACCATCGAGCTCGATGTCCGCGTGCTCGCCACCACCAACCGGAACCTGCGTGAAGAGGTGGCGGCCGGCAGGTTTCGCGAAGACCTGTTCTACCGCCTCAACGTCTTTCCGCTGAGCCTGCCGCCGCTGCACGAGCGTCCCCGCGACATCCTGCCGTTGGCACAGGCGCTGCTGCAGCGGCGCGTGCCGCCCGGCGTGCCGGCGCCGGCACTCGCGGCCGAGGCGCGCGACCGGCTGCTGCGGCAGCCCTGGCCCGGCAACGTGCGCGAGCTCGACAACGTCATGCAACGGGCCCTGGTGCTGCGCCGGGGCGAGACGATCGAGGCCGCGGACCTGCGCTTCGAGGATGCGCCCGACCGACCTGCCGCCGCGATCGCCGCCCAGGGCCTGTCCGCGGACCTGCGCTCGGTGGAGGGAGAGCGGATCCTGGCCGCACTGCACAGCGCCAACGGCAGCCGGGTGTCGGCCGCCGAGCTGCTCGGCATCAGCCCGCGCACGCTGCGCTACAAGCTCGCGCGCCTGCGCGAGGCCGGTGCGGCGATTCCACGCTGACGGGTGGTGCTGGCGCGGAAACTGCACTGGGCCCGACAGATTCGATCAGCCGACGGAGACGCGACACATGAGCACGCCGGAGATCAGCCGGGTCCTCACCGAGATGCGGGCGCTGGCGGCCCGCAGTCAAGGTGCAGTCAACGCACTCGCCGAGGGCGGTGGCGGCTTCGGCGATCTGCTGAAGCGGTCGATCGACGCGGTCGACGGCCAGCGGCAGGAGGCCAATACCTTGCAGCGCAGCTTCGAACTCGGCGAAACACAGGATCTCGCGACGGTGATGATCGCGAACCAGAAGGCCAATCTGTCCTTTCAGGCCATGGTGACGGTGCGCAACCGCCTGGTCGAGGCCTACAAGGACGTGATGAGCATGCCGATCTGAGACGGCACACCGGCTAGCAGCGGGACCCGATGACCATGGAACTCACGCAGGCACCGAACACAGCAGCTGCCCCGCGGGCCGCACTGGCGACCGTGACCCAGCTCCAGCATCACCCCCTGTTCCGTCAGCTGGCCGTCATGGTCGGCATCGCCGCGAGCGTCGCGCTCGGTGTGGCGGTCGTGCTCTGGAGCCAGTCGCCGAGCTACAGCCTGCTGTACGGCAATCTCGGCGAGGGCGGCGCGCAGGAGGTGCGCGACGCCCTGCAGAAGGCCGGGGTCGACTACCGGGTCGACGAGACGACGGGGGCGCTGCTGGTGCCGTCGCGCAAGCTGCACGACGTCCGCATGACGCTGGCGGCGCAGGGCCTGCCGCGCGGCGACGGCCTCGGCTTCGAGATGCTGGAGAAGGACAGCGCGTTGGGCACGAGCCGGCTGGTGGAGCAGGCACGCCACCACCGCGCGATGGAAGGCGAGCTGGCCCGCACGATCGGGACCCTGAGCGCGGTCGAGAGCGCCCGGGTGCACCTGGCGATCCCGAAACAGTCGGTATTCGTCCGCAAGCGCGTGCCACCGTCGGCCTCGGTCGTGCTCAGGCTGCACGCCGGCCGCAGCCTGGACCGGTCGCAGGTCGACGCCGTCGTTCACCTGGTCGCGTCCAGCGTGCCGGAGCTCGAGGCCGACAACGTCACGGTGGTCGATCAGAAGGGCAGGCTGCTCAACGGCGAGCGCAGGGACAGCGAGCTCAGGCTGACCGCCACGCAGTTCGAGCACAGCCGCCAGCTCGAGGACCACTACCGCCAGCGCGTCGAGACGATGCTCGAGCCGATCGTCGGCGCCGGTGCGGTGCGCGCGCAGGTCAGCGCCGACATCGACTTCACCCAGACCGAGCAGACCGAGGAGCGCTTCAATCCCGAGCGCCCCGTGCTGCGCAGCGAGCAGCTCAGCGAGGACCAGAGCCGGCAGTCCGCGGTGCAGGGCGTGCCGGGGGCGCTGTCGAACCAGCCGCCGGCCAACGCCAGCGTGCCGGAGAAGGCCGGTGCAGCGGGCGCCCCGGCCAACGGGCCGGCGCAGCCGACCAACGTCAGCCGGCAGTCGACCCGCAACTTCGAGATCGACAAGACCATCAGCCACACGCGGCACGCACCGGCCAGGCTGCGCCGGCTGTCGGTCGCCGTGGTGGTCGACAACGCGCTGGAGCCCGCAACCGAGGACGCCGAGCCGGTCCGTCGCGAGCGCACGCCGGAGGAAATCGAACGCATGGCGGCACTGGTGCGCGAGGCGGTGGGCTTCGACGCGCAGCGCGGCGACTCGGTGCGCGTCGTCAACGCCTCGTTCCTGCCCGCCGAGGACGTCGTGGCGGCGGAGCCGGGGTTCTGGCAGCAGGCCTGGTTCTGGGACGTCCTGCGCCAGGTCGGCGGGCTGGCACTCGTCGCCCTGCTGGCGCTCGGCGTGCTGCGGCCGGCGATGAAGCGGCTGCTGGCTCCGGTGCATCAGCCGGGCGCGATGTCCGGCGGCGCCGGCGCGGGACAGCGTCTTCCGTCCGCCGTTGCCCCGGGTCAGCTGTCTGGTGGCGGGATCGCCAGCCTGCCGGACGGAACGCGCGAGCCGGTGCGGCTGCCCGGGCCGGAGCGCTATCAGGAGGTGCTCGACGCGGCGCGCGATCTCGTCCGCGACGACCCGAAGCGGGTGGCACAGCTGGTGAAGACCTGGGTGGGGGAGAATGGCTAGCGCGATGACCACTGCCGACGCCGGGGGCGAAGGCCGCAAGCTGTCGGGCCTGGAGCGGGCCTCGATCCTGATGCTGGCGCTCGGGGAGGGCCACGCTGCCGGCATCCTCAGGCACATGGGCCCGAAAGAGGTGCAGGACATCGGGCTCGCCATGACGGGGTTGTCTAACGTCACCAGCCGGATGATGGAGCAGGTGATGGGCGATTTCGTCGAAACCATCGGCAGCCAGACCGCCCTGGGCCTCGGCGCGGACGAGTACATCCGCAACATGCTCACGCAGGCGCTGGGCCCGGACAAGGCGAGCGGCGTGATCAACCGGATCCTGCTCGGCCGCAACAGCAAGGGGCTCGAGCAGCTGAAGTGGATGGATCCGCGGTCGGTCGCCGAGCTGATCCGGCTGGAGCACCCGCAGATCATCGCCATCGTCATGTCCTTCCTGGAGCCCGACCAGGCGGCGCGCGTGCTCGCCGAGTTTCCCGAGCGCCTGCGCGGCGACATCGTGCTGCGCATCGCCAGCCTCGACGGCATCCAGCCGAACGCGCTGAACGAGCTCGACGACATCCTGGAGCGCCAGTTCGCCGGCAACGCCAACGTGCAGTCGTCGGCGCTCGGCGGCATCAAGGCGGCGGCCAGCATCCTCAACCTGTGCGAGGGCTCGGTCGAGAGCCGGGTCATGGAGCAGATCCTCGCCCAGGACCAGGACCTGGCGCAGAAGATCCAGGACAACATGTTCGTCTTCGACAATCTCAAGGAAGTCGACGACCGGAGCATCCAGACGCTGCTGCGCGAGATCGCGTCGGACCAGCTGCTGCTGGCCCTGCGCGGGGCCGACGACGAGCTCAAGGCGAAGGTCTTCAAGAACATGTCCAAGCGCGCGGCCGAGATGCTGCGCGAGGACCTGGCGGCTGCCGCGCCGGCGCGTCTCGCCGACGTCGAGGCGGCGCAGAAGGAGATCCTCGCCGTTGCCCGCCGCCTGTCCGACGCGGGCGAGATGGCGCTGGGAGGCGCGGGTGGAGAAGCCTACGTCTAGGGTGATTCGCGACGGGCTGGCGGCGCAGGCCGTCGCCTGGTCACCGCCGCTCATCGGCGGCGACGCCGATGACGTCGTCGGTGACGACGACGTCGACGCGGTCGAGGTCACCGACGTCGCGCCGGCCGAGCTGCGTCGCACCGCGGTCTCCGCCCTGCCGACGGCGGCCGAGCTGGAGCGTCTGCACAAGAAGGCCTACGACGACGGCCTGGAGCGCGGGCGCGCCGACGGCTTCCGCTATGGCCACCAGGAGGCCCTCGAGGCAGCCCGCTCGCAGATCGTCGAGCGGATCACCCTGCTGGACGACCTGCTCGCGGCCCTCGCCACGCCCTTCCGGCGGCTGGACGACCAGGTGGAGCGCGAGGTCGTCAGCCTGGTCGTCGCCATCGTCCGTCAGCTAATGCGGCGCGAGGTCAAGACCGACCCCGGGCAGATCGTCGGCGTCGTGCGCGAGGCCCTCGCGATCCTGCCGGTTGCCTCGCGCAACGTCCGCGTCCTGCTCAACCCGGACGATGCCGCGCTGGTGCGTCAGGTCTACGCGCTCAGCGAAAGTGAGCTGACCTGGAAGATCGTCGAGGATCCGGTCGTGGCGCGCGGTGGCTGCCGGGTGGTGACCGAGTCGTCGCAGGTCGACGCGACGCTCGAGTCCCGGCTCGCGGTCTTGATCGCGCCGCTGCTGGCCGCGGGGCGCAGCGTCGACCCCTCGGCCGGGGACGAAGGCTGAGCACCGTGGCCAACGCCGATCGCAGCGCGATCTGGGCCGAGCGCGTCGCCCGTTATCAGCGCGGGCTCGGCACCACGCGCGGTCTCGTGGTCGAGGGCCGCCTGACCCGGATGGTCGGCCTGACGCTGGAGGCCATCGGCTGCCGTGCTGCCATCGGCGGCCAGTGCGACGTCATCAACAGCCGGGACGAGCGCTTCGAGGCGGAGGTCGTCGGCTTTGCCGGCGAGAGCCTCTACCTCATGCCGACCGCGGAGATCCGCGGCCTCGAGCAGGACGCCCGGGTGGTGCCCACCGGTCGCGTCGGCGCCGCCGTGGTGGGCGACGAGCTGCTGGGGCGCGTGATCGACGGGGCAGGGCGGCCGCTCGACGGCAAGGGCCCGATCCACAGCGACGAGCGCCGGCCGTTGAGCGG
>Ga0209254_10006688_pt1 | contig 10630 bp, 13 predicted proteins | sample FrelakmetDIP11DI_FD_187148 | JGI IMG/M metagenome (GOLD analysis project Ga0209254, IMG submission 187148) | Freshwater lake sediment microbial communities from the University of Notre Dame, USA, for methane emissions studies - DIP11 DI (SPAdes)... | ecosystem: Environmental > Aquatic >... | reverse complement strand
GGGGAGCTTGAGCGTACGGGCGGGGGCGGCCCCGTGCGAGCGGCTGGCAGCCGCCGACTACAACCGGTAAGCGCCACCAATTCGCCCGTGGCGTAGAAAACCCGGTGCATCCGGTAGCCGGGCCGCCCTACGCTGACCTGCGTGATGACGCGAAAGAACCTGTCCTCGGCCTCGGCCTACGAGCCGGTGGTCGGATACTCGCGGGCCGTGCGCACCGGACCGCTGGTCACGGTGGCGGGCACCATCGGTGACGGCGACGACATCACCGAACAGACCCGCAACGCGTTGCGGCGCATCGAGTCCGCGCTGTGCGCCCTGGGCGCAGCCATGTCCGACGTGATCCGCACCCGCATCTTCGTCACCGACATCTCGCGCTGGCGCGACGTCGGCGCGGTGCATGCCGAGTTCTTCGGCGACGTCCGGCCGGCCGCCACGATGGTCGAGGTGTCGGCGCTGATCGAGCCCGGCCTGCTGGTGGAGATCGAAGCCGACGCCTACGTGAGCGACGAAAACTCGCCGAACCGACCGTCGGGTCCGGGTAGGTAGGGCGTGACTTCGATCACGGCGTCCACGGGGAGCGGACCGTACAAATGTGGGAACAGCATGGACTCCGGATCGGTGGCGACACCGGGCTCCCACCGCACGGGCGCAGCGAGCTTACGCGAATCTACTTGTAACACAACGAGATCGGTGCGGCCGGCGAAGAGCCGGTTCGCCGGAAGGTGAATTTGGTGCGGCGCGGACAGATGAACGAATCCGACCTCGGCCAACGACTGGGGGCAAAGTTCGCCAACGGCCTTGGCCTCGTCCCAGTCGCCTCGTCCGCACAGGTGGAGTAAGAAATCCGGATTCGGATACATACGACCACACTGCATCACCCGCAACAGCAGGGGCGTGAGACACGACACAATGCCAAACCCCCGGGGAACAAGGCCGGAACGCAAAACGTCTGAGACAGTAGATACACGCGGCGGTGGCGCCGAACCGCCGGCGCGCTGAGCACCTTATGGAGGAGCCCATGAACGCAACCCTGACCAGTCCAGAATTGACCCGGGCTGATCGCTGCGACCGCTGCGGAGCAGCGGCCCGGGTGCGCGCCAAGCTCCCATCCGGTGCCGAACTGCTGTTCTGCCAGCATCACGCCAATGAGCATCAGGCCAAGCTGGTCGAGTTGGCCGCTGTGCTCGAAGTGAGCTCGACGGGGTCCTAGCGCGGTCCGACGGCCGGGTTGCTGGGCAGGGCCGCCGTCGTCGGGAATGCTGGACTGGACATGACCGACCAGCCAGCCAAGCCGTCCCGCCATCACGTGTGGCGCATCATCCGGCGCACCCTCTCCAAGAGCTGGGATGATTCGATCTTTTCCGAGTCGGCTCAGGCCGGATTCTGGTCGGTCCTGTCCCTGCCCCCACTGCTGCTCGGAATGCTCGGCAGCCTCGCTTACATCGCGCCGCTGTTCGGGCCCGACACCCTGCAGCGCATCCAAGACCAGCTGATCAGCACCGCCAACAGCTTCTTCTCCAAGAACATCGTCAACGAGATCATCGAACCGACCGTCCACGACATCGTGGTGGGTGCCCGCGGTGAGGTGGTGTCGGTCGGTTTCGTGATCAGTCTGTGGGCCGGGTCCTCAGCCATCTCGGCCTTCGTGGACTCGGTGGTCGAGGCGCACGACCAGACCCCGTTGCGGCATCCGGTTCGGCAGCGGTTCTTCGCGCTGGGGCTGTACGTGGTGATGCTGGTGTTCGTCATCGCGGCCGCGCCGCTGGTGGCCCTGGGACCGCGCAAGATCGCCGAGTACATCCCGGACAGTTGGGACGACGTCCTGCGCTACGGCTATTTCCCCGCCCTGATCCTGGGGGTGGTGGTGGCGGTGACGATTCTCTACCGGGTGTCGCTGCCCAAGCCGCTGCCGACCCATCGGCTGCTGTGGGGTGCGGTGCTGGCGGTCGCGGTGTTCGTGGTGGCCACGTTGGGCTTGAAGTTCTACCTGACGTGGATCACCAGCACCGGCTATACCTACGGCGCGCTGGCCACTCCGATCGCGTTTTTGCTGTTCGCGTTCTTCCTGGGGTTCGCGATCATGATCGGCGCCGAACTAAACGCCGCAATCCAGGAGGAGTTCCCGGCGCCGTTGCCGCGCGGGCACCAGGTGCGAACCTGGCTGGAACGCAAGGCCCGCTCGCTGAGCGCGGCCGACGCCAAGGCCGAGCCGCCGGCCGCGGCCGAGCAGACCCGGCCCGAGCCGGTCAGCCCTTCTTGAGGCTCTCGTAGATCTTCTTGCAGTCGGGGCAGACCGGCGATCCGGGCTTGGCCGCACGCGTCACCGGGAAAACCTCACCGCACAACGCCACGACATGGGTGCCCATGACCGCGCTCTCGGCGATCTTCTCCTTCTTGACGTAGTGGAAGACCTTGGGGCGGTCGTCGTCAGTCCCGTCATCGACACGTTCGTCGCTGTCGGTGCGTTCGATCGTCTGGGTCTGCATACGGCCATTGTGCCCGGTTAGACAGCCGTAAGAAACCGACCCGTTCAACGGTGCCGAAATGTGGAACAGTGGAGGAATGAAACGTGAGCTGGGATTCGACGACGACGGTCGGCCTGTGCTCATCACCGCCGCGGCCCCCGCATACGAGGAGCAACACCGCGCCCGGGTCCGTAAGTACTTGACCATCATGTCTTTTCGCATCCCCGCCCTAGTGCTTGCCGCCGCCGCCTACGGGCTCTGGCACAACGGCCTGATCTCGCTGGCGATCATCGCGGTGTCGCTGCCCCTGCCGTGGATCGCCGTGCTGATCGCCAATGACCGGCCACCCCGGCGGGCCGAGGAGCCGCGCCGCTACAACGACACGCCTCATCGCACGCAGCTGTTCCCGCGGCCCGAACGTCGCGCGATCGAGAGCGGTCTGACCGCCACGGCGCAACCACACGCGGCCGGTCCGGCCGACACCGGTTCCCGCTGAGCGCCGCCGCGCACCTTTCTCAGCACATTCTCAGGACCTGGCGGCATTCCTGCACTTCAGAGGGTGTGAGATGGCGGCCTCGCGGGAACTCTCAGAACCTATCGGACGTTGGACAACTTGACAGACGGAGCCGATCAGGAGGCCACCATGGCAAATGCCACCACAAGCCGGGTTGACAGCGATCTGGACGCACAGAGTCCAGCAGCTGACCTCGTGCGCGTGTATCTGAACGGCATCGGCAAGACCGCACTGCTCAGCGCTGAGGACGAGGTCGAGTTGGCCAAGCGCATCGAAGCCGGGCTCTACGCCCAGCACCTGCTCGAGACCCGCAAGCGGCTCAGCGAGAACCGCAAGCGTGATCTGGCCTTCGTGGTGCGCGACGGCCGGGCCGCCCGCAGTCACCTGCTCGAGGCCAACCTGCGCCTGGTGGTGTCGCTGGCCAAGCGCTACACCGGACGGGGCATGCCGCTGCTGGACCTCATCCAGGAAGGCAACCTGGGTCTGATCCGCGCGATGGAGAAGTTCGACTACACCAAGGGATTCAAGTTCTCCACATACGCCACCTGGTGGATCCGTCAGGCGATCACCCGCGGTATGGCCGATCAGAGCCGCACCATCCGGCTGCCGGTCCACCTCGTCGAGCAGGTGAACAAGCTGGCCCGGATCAAGCGGGAGATGCACCAGAATCTGGGCCGCGAGGCCACCGACGACGAGTTGGCCGAAGAGTCCGGAATCCCGGTGGAGAAGATCAACGACCTGCTCGAGCACAGCCGTGATCCGGTCAGCCTCGACATGCCGGTCGGCAGCGACGAGGAAGCCCCCTTGGGCGACTTCATCGAGGATGCCGAGGCGATGTCGGCCGAGAACGCGGTGATCTCCGAGCTGCTGCACACCGATATCCGCAGCGTGCTGGCCACGCTCGACGAGCGTGAGCACCAGGTGATCCGCCTGCGGTTCGGCCTGGACGATGGCCAGCCCCGCACCCTCGACCAGATCGGCAAGCTGTTCGGCCTGTCCCGCGAGCGCGTCCGCCAGATCGAGCGCGAGGTGATGGCGAAACTCCGCAACGGCGAGCGCGCCGACCGGTTGCGGTCCTACGCCAGCTGACCATCCCCCTCCTGTATGCCCGTCGGCCGGCCCGGCGGGCATACAGCTGTCGGCCTGGTGTTGCTCACCAAACCGCCCAGCTGCGCAAGTAGACTCGACGGCGACGAAGGGTGACCTAATGAACGACCTGGTCGATACCACCGAGATGTATCTGCGCACGATCTATGACCTCGAGGAAGAGGGCGTCACCCCGCTACGTGCACGCATCGCGGAGCGGCTGGAGCAGAGTGGGCCCACGGTCAGCCAGACGGTGTCGCGCATGGAGCGCGACGGTCTGCTGCACGTGGCCGGCGATCGCCATCTCGAGCTGACGGAGAAGGGGCGCGCGCTGGCCGTGTCGGTGATGCGAAAGCACCGTCTGGCCGAACGTCTCCTCGTCGACGTCATCGGCCTGCCGTGGGAGGAAGTCCACGCCGAGGCCTGCCGGTGGGAGCACGTGATGAGCGAGGACGTCGAGCGCCGCCTGGTCAAGGTGCTCGACGATCCGACCGTCTCCCCCTTCGGCAACCCGATCCCCGGCCTGTCCCTGCTCGGCTTGGACAGCTTCACCCAACGCCACGAGGCCAACCTGGTGCGGCTGACCGAACTCCCCGCCGGCTCGCCGGTTGCGGTGGTGGTTCGCCAGCTCACCGAGCACGTCCAGGGCGACGTCGGATTGATCAGCCGGCTCAAGGACGCCGGTGTGGTGCCAAACGCCCGCGTTCAGGTGGAGAACAATCCCACTGGCGGCGTGACGGTGATCGTCAGCGGCCACGAGAGCGTCGACCTGCCGCACGCGATGGCACACGCCGTGAAGGTCGAGAAGGTCTAGCCCGCACTACACCGCGCGCCGGCCGAACGCCCGCCGCGGCGGTAGCCGCACCCCCAGCCGCTTGGCCAGCCGGTAGCCGGTTCCGGCGAGTTCCCGGATCTGTTCCGGCCGCATCCCCGACTGCAGCGCGGTGTCGAGCATGCCGGCCATCCGATGCTCGGGATCGGAACGCAGCGCCGCCTCGAGCGAGATTCCCGCCAGCGGGCCGTCGCCGCGCGCGTAGGCCGAAAAGGCCAGCAAAACAAGCGCTTCGGCACGCCACGGGTCCGGCAGGGTGCGCGCCAGCAACGCCCACAACGTCTCGGCCGAACCGGCGCCCGACCCGACCGCCAGCGCGTAAAGGGTGTCGCGCACCGCGACGTCGGTGAGCGCGCATGCCAGCCTCGCCACCTCGATGTCGTCGAGTGCGGCTCCCCCGCACACCCGCTCGGCCGCGGCGATCGCCGCCTCCACCTCGCGGCGCCCACAGCCGTCGGGGTCCTCTCGCCACTCGGTTTCCCGGGTCGCTGCACGCTCCTCGATGGCCGCCACCAGTGAATCGGCACGCCCCGGGTCGGTCACCGCGATCACAGCCTTCAGGTCCTCGCGGGTGCCGTAGAGCCGCCTGCCGTCGAGAACCGCGGCGGCGGCCAGGGGCGAAGCGCCTGGGTCGTCGACGGTGCCGGTGGCGCCGCAGCCGTCGATGCAGCGCCAGGTGCCGCCGGCCTCGATGCGGTCGACGACGTGCGCGGCGTCGAGGGTCATGCCCTGCCCCGCCAAGGCGGCGCTCAGCGCGTCGCATAGCTCCCGGTAGTCGTCATTGCACACCGGACACGGCGCGCCCTGGGCGTCGACGATGACGGCCACCACGGTGTCGGCGCCCGACGAGCCCGCGACCTCGGCGAGGTGGCCGGCCCCGCCGGCCAGGGCGAGCGGCAGATCGACACGCATGACGGCGCCCATCTCACCGCGCTCGAGCGAGACGAGGACCAGCGACTTCTCCGGCACGAAGCCGAGAACGGCGGGCAAGGCGGCGATCAGCTGGCCGGGACGGGTGAAGCGGTAGTCAGATCGGTGTTTGGTCATGACCGAGACGCTGTCAACTGACACCGTCAGGACCGGACCGACCTCGGCCGGTCGCGCCCCGGTGTGTGGATGAAGTGCGGTCTGGGGATTGTTCACGTCCTGTTGACACCGTCGGCATGCAAGATTGGATAAACCGGCGTACACCTTGTTCTCGTGAGTGTGGAATACGACCTCGTCGTCATCGGATCGGGACCGGGCGGTCAGAAGGCGGCTATCGCTGCGGCGAAGCTGGGCAAGTCGGTGGCGATCGTCGAGCGTGGCCGCATGCTCGGCGGTGTCTGCGTCAACACCGGCACTATTCCGTCGAAGACACTGCGCGAAGCCGTCCTGTACCTGACCGGTATGAGCCAGCGCGAGCTCTACGGTGCGAGCTACCGGGTCAAGGAGAAGATCACTCCGGCCGACCTGCTCGCCCGCACCCAGCATGTCATCGGCAAGGAAGTCGATGTGGTGCGCAATCAGTTGATGCGCAACGGGATTCAACTCTACGAAGGCCACGGCCGGTTCCTCGACGAGCACACCATCCTGGTCGAGGATCCCACTCACGCCGAGCGCATCACGGTCAGCGGCCGGTTCTTCATCATCGCCACCGGCACCACACCGGCCCGCCCGGCCGGGGTCGAGTTCGACGAGAACCGGGTGCTGGACTCCGACGGGATCCTGGATCTGAAGTCGATCCCCGGCTCGATGGTCGTCGTCGGCGCCGGCGTCATCGGCATCGAGTACGCCTCGATGTTCGCCGCGCTGGGGACCAAGGTCACCGTCGTGGAGAAGCGCGACGCGATGCTCGAGTTCTGCGACCCCGAGATCGTCGAAGCGCTGCGCTTTCACCTGCGCGACCTCGCGGTGACGTTCCGCTTCGGTGAGGAGGTGACCGGCGTCGACGTCGGCTCGGCAGGGACCGTCACCACCCTGGCCAGCGGCAAGCAGATCCCGGCCGAGACGGTCATGTACTCGGCGGGCCGCCAAGGCCAGACCGCGCGCCTCGATCTGGTCAACGCCGGCTTGGAGGCCGACAATCGGGGACGGATCTTCGTCGACGACAAGACGTTCCAGACCAAGGTCGACCACATCTACGCCGTCGGCGACGTCATCGGCTTCCCCGCTCTGGCCGCGACGTCGATGGAGCAGGGCCGGCTGGCCGCCTACCACGCGTTCGGCGAGCCGACAGCGGGCATGACCGCGCTGCAACCGATCGGGATCTACTCGATTCCCGAGGTCTCCTATGTCGGCGCCACGGAGGTGGACCTGACCAAGGACTCCGTGCCCTACGAGGTTGGTGTGTCGCGGTACCGCGAGCTGGCCCGCGGCCAGATCGCCGGTGACTCCTACGGCATGCTCAAGCTGCTGGTGTCCACCGAGGACCTGAAGCTGCTCGGCGTCCACATCTTCGGCACCGGGGCCACCGAACTGGTGCACATCGGTCAGGCCGTGATGGGCTGCGGCGGCACCGTCGAATACCTGGTGGACGCCGTCTTCAACTATCCGACGTTCTCGGAGGCCTACAAGGTCGCGGCGCTGGACGTGATGAACAAGTTGCGGGCCCTGAGCCAGTTCCGCAACTAGCCCCCGCAGTGGCTGTCGAACGTGTTCGGCGCCGCGTCACCGGGCCCGCCGCCCTCGGCACGTGCCAGTAGCGCGGCCGTCGCCGTGTCGAAGGGCGCCGAGTAGGACACGCTGTCCTTGCAGCCACCGCCATCGCGGCCGCCGATCACGCCGATGATCTCGCGGCCCCTGATCCACGGGGCTCCGCTGGTGCCGTCGACCAGTCCGCCGCACTGCAGCGTCTGGAACCCGCCCGAATCCATCCCCGCGATCGTGTCGCAGCCAATGGGACCGCCGCCGACGCCCAGTGGATAACCGATGACCGTCACCCCGCTGAAATCAGGGGGCGTGAAGCCCAGCGACGGCGGCGTGCCGGCGACGGTTTCGATCGCGCCGCCGCCGGGCCGGCTGACCCGCAGGAACGCGTAGTCGGCGAGCGGATCCTGCTCGGCCATCCAGCGGGGGTCGAGATAGACCGCGTCGACGGTCCACACGTTGTCCGGGCCCGCCTTGGTGTCGAAGCCGGGCACAAACGTCGCCGGATAACCCGCGGCGAGGCAGTGCGCCGCGGTCAACACGAGGTTGCGGGATCGTGACCGCACCACCGCTCCGGTGCAGGTGTGCGTGTCGGTGCCGCCGAGAAAGAGCGCGCCCACCGCGGGCCTGGGCGGCATCGGCTGGGCGGCGATGGCCACTTCCTCGGCTGGGGTGGCATCGGGCGCCGTGGCCGGCGGTTCACTTGACCGTTGACAGCCGGCCACCAGGACGACGCCGGCCGCGATGCCCAACGCTGCCGCGACTGTCCGCATGCTCCGATCATGCCTGACGCGCCCGCAGCCGACCCGCGGGAACGGTCGGCGGTCGCGCCGCGTTGTCCTCAACATGGGTGCCGAGCACGGCACCAGCCCGAATCTGAGAGACACTGGGTGTCACGGTACGAGGGCGGCGACGACCCGCCCGGGCACCGCGAGGAGGCGGAACGAGATGGCTGAAGACCAGGCACAGAACTATCAACCCGAGCAGACCGGGATGTACGAACTGGAGTTCCCGGCTCCTCAACTGGCGTCGTCCGACGGCCGGGGCCCGGTGCTGATCCACGCCCTGGAAGGATTCTCCGACGCCGGCCACGCAATCCGCCTGGCCGCCGAGCATCTGCGCAATACCCTCGAGACCGAGCTGGTGGCCTCGTTCGCCATCGACGAACTGCTCGACTACCGCTCCCGCCGCCCGCTGATGACCTTCAAGACCGACCACTTCACCGACTACGACGACCCTCAGCTGAACCTCTACGCCCTGCACGACAGCCTCGGTACCCCATTTCTGCTGCTGGCCGGACTCGAACCGGACCTCAAATGGGAGCGGTTCGTCACCGCCGTGCGGCTGTTGGCGGAGCGACTCGGGGTGCGCCAGACGATCGGGCTGGGCACCATCCCGATGGCGGTGCCGCACACCCGGCCGGTGTCGATGACCGCCCATTCGAACAACCGGGAGCTGATCACCGACCATCAGCCGTGGGTCGGCGAGGTGCAGGTGCCCGGCAGCGCGTCCAACCTGCTCGAGTACCGGATGGCCCAGCACGGCCACGAGGTCCTGGGGTTCACCGTCCACGTGCCGCACTATCTGGCCCAGACCGACTACCCGGCCGCCGCGGAGGCGCTGCTCGAACAGGTAGCCAAGACCGCTTCGCTGGCCGTCCCCCTGCGCGCGCTGACCGATGCCGGGGCGACGATCCGGACCAAGATCGACGAGCAGGTCGAGGCCAGCGCCGAGGTTGCTCAAGTGGTGACCGCACTGGAGCGCCAGTACGATGCATTCGTTGCCGCTCAGGAGAACCGGTCGCTGCTGGCGCACGACGAGGAACTCCCCAGCGGAGAGGAATTGGCCGGGGAGTTCGAGCGGTTCCTGGCCCAGCAAGCCGAGGACTCCAAAGACGGTTTCGACGGCGACGACGAGACCTGACGGAGGCCGACGCACCGACGACAAGGTTGGACATGACGCAGCGAAAGCCCAATCTGCAGCCGGTGCGAGAGCTGACACCGACCCTGCATTTCCGGACCATCCACGGTTATCGCCGGGCCTTCCGGGTGGCGGGCTCGGGTCCGGTACTGCTGCTGATCCACGGCATCGGCGACAACTCGACGACCTGGCATTCGGTGCACAGCAAGCTGGCCCAGCGGTTCACGGTGGTCGCGCCCGACCTGTTGGGCCACGGACAGTCCGACAAGCCGCGCGCGGACTACTCGGTGGCGGCCTATGCCAACGGAATGCGCGATCTGCTCAGCGTGCTCGACATCGACAAGGTCACGGTGGTCGGGCATTCGCTCGGCGGCGGTGTGGCCATGCAATTCGCCTACCAGTTCCCGCAATTGGTGGAGCGGCTGATCCTGATCGGAGCCGGCGGCGTCACCAAGGAGGTCAACGTCGCGCTGCGGTTTGCCTCGCTGCCGCTGGGCGGAGAGGCGCTGGCGCTGTTGCGGCTGCCGATGGTGCTGCCGGTGCTGCAGGTCGCCGGGCGGGCGATGGGCGCGGTGTTCGGGTCCACCGGCCTGGGGCGCGACATTCCCGACGCGCTGCGCATCCTGACCGACCTGCCAGAGCCCACGGCGTCATCAGCCTTCACCCGCACGCTACGGTCCGTGGTGGACTGGCGCGGACAGGTGGTTACGATGCTGGATCGATGTTATCTGACCGAATCGGTACCCGTGCAACTGATTTGGGGCGACCAGGATGCCGTCATCCCGGTCAGCCATGCCCATATGGCACACTCCGCCATGCCCGGTTCGCAGCTGGAGATCTTCGCCCGCTCCGGGCACTTTCCCTTCCACGACGACCCCGACCGTTTCGTCGAGGTCGTCGAACGGTTCATCGATTCCACCGCACCCGCCGAGTACGACCAGGCCGTACTGCGTGAACTGCTGCGGACCGGGATCAGCGAGCGTTTGGTCACCGGCTCGCTCGACACCCGGTTGGCGGTGTTCGACGCGATGGAGACCGACGAACGCAGCGCCACCTGACCGCTGCCGCCGACCGCCCGGCCGACGTAGAGTCGATTCATGGCTGTCGATGTGACCGTCTTGCGGGTGTTCACCGATTCGGAGGGCAACTTCGGCAATCCACTGGGCGTGGTCGATGCCGCGTCCG
>Ga0209254_10006687_pt1 | contig 10631 bp, 7 predicted proteins | sample FrelakmetDIP11DI_FD_187148 | JGI IMG/M metagenome (GOLD analysis project Ga0209254, IMG submission 187148) | Freshwater lake sediment microbial communities from the University of Notre Dame, USA, for methane emissions studies - DIP11 DI (SPAdes)... | ecosystem: Environmental > Aquatic >... | reverse complement strand
GGCCGAGCGCTACGACCGCCAGATTGAGGACATCTTCAGGATCCAGGATGAGATTGCCGAGCGGATCGTCGCCGCCCTCGCGGTGGAGATCGCAGCGTCTGACCGGTCGCGGCTGGCATCGGAGCGCCTCGCGAGCGTTGCAGCCTACGATGCCTTTCTCCAAGGCCTCGACCATTACGGCAGGCGCTCCAAGGAGGATTCCCGGTTAGCCATCCAGCACTACAGGCGGGCGATTGCGATCGATCCCGGATTCGCCCGCGCCTATGCCGGACTGGGGCTGGTCTACTCGCGTGACGTCACGGACGGCTGGGATCTGACAGCACACGATGCGCTCACCCAGGCCGAGGAGCTCACTGAAAAGGCAAAACGCCTGGACCCCTCGTTACCGCAGATCTACTTCGTCGATGGTCAGATCGAGCTCTTCAGGCGCAACTACGAGGCAGCGATCCGCAATACGGAGCACGCCCTCTCGATCAAGCCCAGCTACGCCGATGCCCACGCGCTGCTCGCTTGGATACTCCATTTCGCTGGGCGGCCCGAGGAAGGGCTGGCCAGTATGGAGCGCGGGGTCCGGCTGAACCCGCGTGTGCCAGCCGTGTACCGGCTCGTCCGCGGGGCCCTGTACTACTCGATGGAAGACTATGAGCACGCACTGGCGGACCTAGAGCCTGCCGCGGAGGTCAGCCCCAGCTACCAGCTCCTGCGCCTCTGGCTGGCTGCCGCCTATGCCGGCGCGGGGCGCTTGGAGGATGCCCGGTGGGAGGCCCAAGAGATCCTCGCGCTGGATCCCGAGTTCACCATCGCTCAAGTCGAACAATCACTTCCGATCCGCGAGGCCGCCTACCGCGAGCGTCTGTTGAGAGACCTGCGCAGGACCGGGCTGCCCAATTGAGGCACCCAGGCCCATGGGTCCATCGGGCCGCTCTCTGCCGGAAACGCCGGTGACAACCAGCCCCAGCCAGGCGCGACCATCCCCCGGGGCGCAGCCCCGCGCCGAGACTTGTATGGCAAAGCGTCGGAAAACCATCGGCTTGTCGTCGGGATAATCGCTGCATCCTCTGCTTTCTTATTACGCGGAGGGCCGCTTCGAGGAGCGCCCAAACAGCCGATACGACCATCGAGGAGGCAGGAATGAACGCCGCGATCTCAGCACGCTCGACGCTATGGCTTTGCGCCAGCACCTTGCTGGCCCCGCTCATCACCACAGCCGGCGAGGCACCGGCGGACGCCATCATGCTCAGACCCGATCAGCTCGAATGGATCGACAATCCGCGCGTGCCAGGACTCGGGTTGGCGCGGATTCTAGGTGACGAAAAGGAGTCGGGGCCTTACACCTACCGGGTCAGGTTTCCGGCCGGCCGTGTGGTCCAAGCCCACACCCATCCAGACGACCGCACCTACACCGTGATCTCCGGCACCTGGTATGTCGGATGGGGTGACCGATACGACCCAGCGAAGCTCAGCGCCCTGCCGGCCGGCAGCCTCTACACCGAACCCGCCACCGTCCCCCATTTCGTCGCCACGCCGGACGGAGAGGCGATCGTTCAGGTCACCGGGACAGGACCGACACGCGCCGACTTTGTAGATCCCGCCCACGCGCCGAAGCAATGATCCCAGGACAAGGGGTCCGGAGTGCCGTGCCCGGGGTACCGGGTGGGCGCACGCCAGTCAGCGCGCCGGGCCCTGACTCCCGACGACACCGGAGCGAAACCATGCCTATCACCCGTATCACCACCGTATCCGTGCTCGCCTTGCTCCTGATCGCCGCCGACCCGGCAAGGACCGGCGATTTCGACGATTCGGCGGTCAGCAAGCTCGACTACCCTGCCTGGTTCATGGAGCACGCCTACGAGAAGGACTGGACTTACCAACGCTTCGCCCGGTCCAAGGCCCTCGAACGGCTCCAGCCTTGAGCCCCGAGCGGGAGATTGATCGCCGGTTCAGGCCCCCGGTCATTTCTGCATAGACACCGTCGAGCGCTACCAAAGGAGGCGCTCGAAGTACCGCTCGAGCGCATTCAGTCGGGCAGAAAGGCCTGGGAGAGGACCTGCTCCGTGGTCCAGGGACAATCATCGGGGAAGAGGTCGAGACCGGTCTCATCTACAGCCCGGGCGAGGGCATCTGCCCAAACGCCTTCGATCCAGGTTGGATTTGCCAGCGCCGCCTTGAGGCTCGGGGTTCCGGCGATGTGGGCGGCAATGGCGCGGCGCTGCTCCTTGATGGACCGCTGCCAACTGGACCCACGCCGATCCGGCTGATGCCGCCACTTGAGCAGATGGGCGAGGAGGAGCGCCAAACGCCGTGCCAGCTCCCGCTGCTCGCTCTTCCCCACGTCCTCGATCTCCTCCGCGAGATGATCGATGTCCAGCTCGCACAGCCTACCCGAGCGCAGCAGCGCCGCCTGCTCGTTCGCCCAGGCGATGATGTCGGTCTCGTAGGAGGTGCCCATGGTGCCTTGCCTCGATCGCTGACTGGGGACCACACCAGCAACGCGCCGAGCCGCCACCCTAGCCCTAGCCGCTCGCGGGCATCAACACCGCCGCGACGTGCCCGTCGAAGGCGGGCAAGCAGGCTGGACCTATTGATCCTGGGGCGTAGCCGGGGACTCTTCAACGGGCGGCTCGGCCTCGACAGTTGGCTCGGGCGCGTCGGAAGGGACCGAGCCGGCCTCGGCGGTCGGCTCCCCGGCACCTTCCGCCGGGGTCGCACTGTCCTCTGGTACGGCTGGCTCGGTGTCGGCCGGCACTACCTCCGCCTCTGCCGGCTCGGTCCCCAGAAGCTTGTCCCGGCTGAGATCCTTGAGCCCCTCCAGGTCGAGCTCCGAGAGCTTGTAGTACCAGGGCCGGTCGGAGACCTTGAGCACCAGGTCCTCGCCGTCCTGGGCCTGGGAGATTCGGTACTGGCGCTCGGTGCCGCCCGCGAGGCCGAGCGCGATCTCCAGCATCGGGGCCGACTGGTTATACTCGGGCTTGTCCTCGCTCCCAAGTACCCCCCGGAAGCTGAGGCTAGCGAGACGGTTGAGCAGACCGTTGACGGCCGCCTCATCCGGGGCTTGGTCGGAGCCCTCGAGCCCCCAGTTTCCATCGGCCTTGACCAGCGCCCAGTCACCAGAGCCGATCCGCTCGATGGTCTCTTGACCGAGTCGGAGGTTGTCCCGGGCGAGCCAGTCGTCCTGGCGGTTGGAGGCATCGAAGAGCGCGAGGTCCAGATCGTAGACGACCGACTCCCCCGCCGGCCGGGCGAAGGTCCGCCGGAATCCCGGGGAATCGCCGAGTATCAGGGTGGCGACGGGTTTGTCCCCCGCCTCTAGGGTGACCCTGCGCTCGAAGCCTTCGTCCGCCACCTTGTGGCGTCTCTGGGCCTCCGGGCTGGTGGCGACGGGCAGGGGACGCTTCAGACCAGCGAGCTTCTCCAGGAGCTGGTCCACCTTGGCCCCGTCGGCCGGGAAGTCGGCGAGGTCGGCGATCACCCAGCCCTGGTCGGCCTTGGCGAGAGTCACCGGGCCTTCGCTGCCGCCTTCGATGCGGATGGCGGTGACGGACTTCGAGTCGAATGCCATCAAGGGGCTGTCGATGGAGGTAGGCGTCAGGGAGCCCCGCCCACCGAGTGAGAGCCCGATGGCGGCCAGGATCTGCACGCCGAGCAGGGCTAGCAGGCCCAGCATCAGGGGCGAGGTCAGGGCTTGGGTCCAGGCCCTTGATCCGAGGGTGCTTTCGGGGGTCTTCAGGGTATCATTCGCGTCCATCGCTCAGGCCTCCTGCGCATTGAGGTACTGCGCCTGGGTCCGGGCGCGCCGGATGCGGGCACGTCTGGCCAGCCAATACAGGAGCACGAGCCCGCCCAGGGCCAGACCATAGTTCAGGTACTCGTAGAACATCCGTCCCTCACGGCCCACCGGCTCCAGGAGCCGGCTGAACTGGCCACGGCCCCGCAGGGCCAGGAGCCCCCGGTCCTCCAGGGACCACTCCACCGCGTTCTGGATCAGCTCGATGGGCTTGAGATAGCGGCTCTGGGTCGCCTCGTTGGCCAGGCTGATGGCGGTGTCGGTGGCGAAGGCCGAGGAGCCGATCAGGATGAGCCGCGCCGAGCCCGGTGAGCTCTCGATCACACCCGAGATCACGGGCTTCTTCCCTTCCTCAGCGGCCTCTTCCTCCTCCTCGGTCTCGGCCGCCTCTGGATCCGCGGCCTCATCCGACTTCTCGTCCGTCTTGGCCTCCGGCAGGAGTGGCGAGGGCTTGCCCGCGAAGGGCGAGCGGAAGCGCCCCTCCACCGCCACCGCCAGGACCTTGCGGCCCAGGTCCTCGCCCTTGGGGAAGCCGAGGGGTCCATGGGCGTTGAAATCCGGCTGCATGTTGGCCGAGTCGCTGGTCCAGGAGCGCTCCGAGCTCTGGATCAGTCGGGTCAGGGTACGGCCCTCCTGGCCCTCCGGGTTGATCTGGATCGGGGAGGACCAGTTCATGGTGATCTGACCCAGGTTGGCGGTGATCCCGGACTCGCTATCCAGTCCATCGGGGCGCACGTCGGGAAAGTACGGATAGTCCAGCGTCTGGATCTCCTCCACCACGAAGCCGCCCAGATTACGCTGCACCGGGATCGGGAAGGGGGTGTTCTGGGGGTCCAGGACCAGGAGCGGGGCGAGCCCCAGCCCCTGGTGCTCCAGCCAGTCTTCCAGACCTGTTGACTGGGGCCGGGCGCTGATGGTGCCGCCGCCCAGGTCCACGTGGAAGCTCGAGGCCGCCACCAGCACCGTGCCGCCCTGCATCAGGAATTGGTCGATGGCGAACTGCTGTTTGATGTCCAGGTCCTCGGGGCCCAGCACCAGAAGCAGGTCCGCGTCCTCCGGCACTTGGCCCGAGCTAAGATCCGTATCCCGCAGCTCGAACCCCTGGCGCAGACTCTCCTGGAGCAGGTTGTAGGCGGCGCCCTGGGGCGGCCCACCGAAGGGATTCGGGGCGGCGGCTGGGGGCGTGTAGAGCGCCAGGGTGCGCAGCACGCCGGGGGCAAAGCGCTTGATGCCGGCCTCGATGGCGCGCTCAAGCCCCGCCTTGTCCAGGGACTCGGGCAAAGGTACCGGCTCCGCCCGCTCCCCCGACTCCAGGGCCAGGTAGAAATAGAAGGGCGTGGGCTCCAGGAGGCCGATGACGAGGGGCTGGAAGCCGAAGCGCTCGGCAATCTGCTGGGCCAGGGCCGGATCGGCTCCGGGATCCTGGACGCTGAAGCTGAAGCGCCCGTTGGATCGGGACTCCAGGTCCTTCAGGATGGCATCCAGATCCGCGCTCAGGGCCGGCAGGGGCTCGGGCAGGGTCTGGGGGTCCGAGACGTAGGCCAGCAGCTTGACCGGCTTGGGCAGACCCGAAAACAGGTCCCCGCCTCCCTGGTAGCCGTAGAGGGCCTTCTTGATGGAGCGGGTGATGTCGTATTCGGGGTTACGCAGGCGCACGTCGAGATCCGTCTCGCCCCGAACCTTGACCTCGATCAGGTCCTGGAAGCCCAGGCGCTCGAACTGGTCGCCGTACTTCACCACCAGATCGAAATAGGAGTTGACCACCCCGGCCTGGTACTTGGTGGCGGTCTGGAAGGCCACGGGCCGCACGCCGTATTGCTCCCCGGCCTCCCGCTCCAGGTCCGGATGATCCGCCGGGTCCACCAGCTCCACCCGCACCCGACCCTTGCCCGCCACCTCGTACTCCTTGAGCAGATCGCGGATCTGGGGTACCAGAGGGGCCAGCAAGGGGTGGGTCTCGGCGCTGAAATAGCCGCGGATCAGGAGTGGCTCCTGAAGCTGGCCCAGATAGGTGCGGGTGGCGTCCGAGATGGTGTAGAGCCGCCCCTGGGTCAGGTCCGCCCGGGCCCCGTCCACCTGGTTGAGCCAGAGGTTGCCGGCAAGCAGGTTCGCGGCAATCAAGGCCGTCAACAGGCCCTGGCGGTGATGGTGGGCGGGGCGATCCGAGTCCGCCGCCCAGCGCAGACGTTCCAGGCTGTAGACGGCAAGGACCAGGAAGGTTCCGACGATGCTTAGATAGAAATAGAGGTCCCGCAGGTCGATGACGCCCCGGGTAATGGAGTCGAAGCGGGAGCCGGAGCCCAGGAGCCGCAGGATCTCGCCCCCACGATGGCCCAGAAGCTGGGTCAGGGCATCGGAGCCGAGGAGATAGAAGACCGCCCCGAGCAGCACCGAGCCGATCAGCGCGACGATCGGGTTGTCGGTCCGGGTCGAGACGAAGAGCCCGATGGCAATATAGGCGGCGGCAAGCAGCAGCGTCGCCAGATAGGCCCCCAGAACCGGACCCCAGTCCAGGGGTCCTAGGACCGCCACCGTGATGGGAAGGGGCAGGGTCAGGAGCAGGGCAATGGACACCAGGGACAGGGCGGCCAGGAACTTGCCCATGACCAGCCGCCAGGTGGGCACCGGCAGGGTCATCAGGCCCTCCAGGGTGCCGGCCCGGCGCTCCTCGCTCCACAGGCGCATGGTCAGCGCCGCGGTGAGGAAGATCAGCAGCACCGGCATCCAGTCGAAGAGCGGTCTGGCATCGGCGATGTTGCGGGCGAAGAAGGCGTCCACCCAGAAGAAGACGAAGAGGGCTATGCCCAGGAAGGCGCCGATGAAGATGTAGGCCACCGGCGAACCGAAGAAGGCCCGAAGCTCTTTGCGGGCAATCTGCAGGATGTCAGACATGGGCGGCCTCCTTGACTGAGGCTGCGGCGCCGCGGTGAGCGGCGGTCACGGCGCTGGAGTTGACCCCGTCCGAGATGGCACCGAACAGGGCCTCAAGGTCACGGCGCTCCGCCTCCAGGCCGAAGAGATCCCAACCGGCCCCGGTCACCGCTCGGGCAACCGCGGGCCCGGCGAGCCGTGGATCGGCACCCTCCAGGGCAAAACGGCGGCGCTGCCCGTCGTCCTCCAGCAGGGCGACGCCGGCGACCCCGGGGAGTGCGGCCAGCACCGGCTTGACCTCCGCGGCCGGGCGATCCAGGGTGACCAGAAGACGGGGATGACGGCCGATGGAATCCAGGGCGCTGTCCAGGGCGAGACGCCCGCCGCGCATGATCAGCACCCGCTCGCATACCGCCTCCACCTCCTGGAGTATGTGGGTGGAGACCATCACCGTAGCCTCCCGCGCCAGCTCCCGAATCAGGTCCCGCATGTGCTGGATCTGGGTCGGGTCGAGGCCGTTGGTGGGCTCGTCGAGGATCAGGATCTTGGGGGAATGGAGAATCGCCTGGGCCACCCCAAGGCGCTGGCGATAGCCCCGGGACAGGGTGCCAACGAGGGCGGCCGCCTTGGGGCCCAGGGCGGTGCGCTCGACGGCTTGACGGATGGCGGCGGGCCGCTGCCCAGAAGGCATCCCGTGGAGCACCGCCTGGTACTCGAGGGAATCGAGCACCGTCTGCTCCGGATAGAGTGGACAGTTCTCGGGCAGATAGCCGATTCGGCGCTGAACCTCCCGACGGTGCTCGGCCAGATCCAGGCCCTCGATACGGATGGTCCCGTTGCTCGGCTCCAGGTAGCCGGTCAGCATCTTCATGATGGTGGTCTTTCCGGCCCCATTGTGGCCGAGCAGCCCGACGATCTCGCCGTGGCCGATGTCGAAGGACACCCCGTCCACCGCCATGAGCCCGCCGTAACTGCGACTGAGGTCGCGAACCTCGATCATGGATAGCTCCCTTTCGGTCTGATTCTCGTGTTGGGCCCGGCCCGGAAGACACCCCCCTCCCGGACGGCCGCCTTTAATGCACCGAGGGGCCCACCCCGGTCAAGTGACCGAATGTTCAGATTCAACCCGGGCTGTGGCGGGCACAGGACCGGCACCAACCATCGACATGCGTCAACCAACCGGCCGATGCCGGGTATTCTTGAGACGGATCAAGACTGGAGCAACCCCCAGTGGCGACTCTGCCCCCGTGAAGGCCGGATCTTGATAGGGTCGAGCCCTCGACCCGATCGCGCCAGCTCTATCACCCCGGGGTCTCCCGCCGACCACGCTGACCACCCGCGGCAGACCTCAAGTCAACAGAGGAGTGCGTCATCCAGCCTCGCCCAGACCCGCATCGGGGGGGCCCTGCTGCTGAAACAGGACTACGGGCTCGCCATCGAGTCCTTCCGCCAGGCCATCCTGCTCGACGGCGCAAACGCCGACGCCTTCGTCGGCATGGCCATGGCCTATCTGCATGGCGGCGACTACGCCCTGGCCCGCGCAGCCCTGGAGGAGGCCAAACGGATCGACCCCGCCAAACAGGCGAAGGTCGACGAGGTGATCGCCTACATCAATCAGCGGGAGGCCGGCGGCGGCGCCCACTGATCGCGGATCATCGGGCGCCCTCGCCCTCTTGAGCCGCCGCCACACCCTCGAGTAGGGCCTGCAAGGTACGCCGATCCACCGGCTTTGCCAGGTGCTCGTCGAAGCCAGACTCCAAGGAGCGTTGGCGCGCCTCGTCATGGCCGTAACCGGTAACGGCCACCAGGAGGAGCCGACTCGACTCGGGGTACTGGGCCCGCAGCCGGCGGGCCAGTGCGAGCCCATCCATGTCCGGCAGACCGATGTCCACCAGGGCCACACGCGGCTCGAAGCGAGCCGCCAGGTCCAGGGCATGGGCCGCGGTGAAGGCCGTCTCGACCCGGTAACCGAGCACCTCCAGCAGCAAGGCCATGGACCGGGCCACATCCGCCTGGTCATCCACCACCAGAACCCTAAGATCCTTGGCCGGGTCTGTACCCCGGGAGGCCTGAGGCTCGATCGCCGGTGCCGGGTGCTTGGGACGCGGCAGATAGAGGCTGAACTCCGACCCGGGCGCCGGCCAGGCGCTGTTGGCCTCCAGGCGCCCGCCGTGCATCTCGGCCAAACGGCGGGAGATGGTGAGACCGAGCCCCAGTCCGCCCGCGGAGACGCCCTCCGCACGTTCCCCCTGATAGAAGGGTCGAAACAGGTCCGAGAGTCGCTCGGGTGGAATGCCGGGTCCGTTGTCTCTGACCCGGACGACGATCTCCGCACCCTCGGTCTCGGTGGTTAGCCGGATCTCGCCGCCCTCCTGGGTGTAGTAGGCCGCATTGAGCAGCAGGTTCAGCAGGATCTGAGCGAGGCGCACGGGGTCGCCGTTGACGAGGAGATGCTCCGCCGGCAACTGCAGGTGGAGCCGATGGCGGCGTTCCTCGATTAGGGGGCCAACGCCATCCACCGCCTGCCGGATCACCTCCCCGAGGGCCACGGGGCGGGGCTCGAGCTTAAGCTTGCCCCGAACGATACGGGAAACGTCCAAGAGGTCATCCAGTAGCCGGCTGAGGTGGCCGGTCTGGCGGTCCAGTACCTGCAGCGCCCAGTCGGTACGCGGATCCGCCCCGCCCTGGAGGAGGTGCAACACCTCCACGGCGTTGCGAATCGGCGCCATGGGGTTGCGCAGCTCGTGTCCGAGCACGGTCAGGAACTCATCCTTACGGCGATCAGCCTCCCGCAGGGCCTGCCCCGCCGCCTTCTCCTTGCGGATGTCGCGGGTCACGGTGGCGAGCCGCGCGGGCTGCCCGGTGTCGGGGTCGTCGATACGGACCACGTCCCAGTGGATGTCGATGGGCTCGCCGGTCACGAAGTGGCGAAAGCGGAAGTCCCCCCGCCAACGGCCCTCCCCCATCACCGTCGGCAGGACGGTCTCGCGCACGAAGGGCAGGTCCTCCGGGAAGAGATAATCCTCGATGCGGGTGGCAGCGACCGCCGCCTCCCCCTCCAGCCCCACCAGCCCCTGTCCGGCCCGATTGAGAAAGATAGCGCGCCCCTCCAGGCTCGCGACGCCGATGAAATCCCCGGAGGTCTCCACCACCGTCGCCAGGGTGCGGGCCCGTGCCTGGGCCTTGCGGCGTGCCGTATCGTCGCGGGTCGTGCAAAGCACGGTCTCGACGGCACCATCCCCGCCCTTCTCCGGGACCGCCCGCAGGCTGTAGCAGCGCTCTCCATCCGGGGCCTGGAAGGTGAACTCGAGGGCCCCGGGCTCCCCGCTGCGGATCACCTCGCGCAGGGTCTCGGACCAGACCCGGCAGAGTGCCCGGGGCATGCCCAGCTCCTCGTTGGTCTTGCCGATGAACTCCGAGGGTGCCCGGCCGGTGGCCAGCTGGACCGCGGAGTTCACATAGAGGTGGCGCAGGGAGGCATCGAAGCGGGCGATGATATCGGGTGAGTTCTCCACCAGGGTCACGAACTCCCGTTCGCGCCGCCGCAGGACCTCCTCGGCCCCCTTGCGCCCGGTGATGTCCCGGATGCTGACCCGCCGCCCGGCATAGCGCCCATCGGGGGCAAAGTAGATGGGCTGGCAGATGTGGTCCACCCAACGGATCTCTCCGGCAGCGTTCAGTACGCGGTACTGGATCTGCTCCGGATCCCGACCCTGACGCACCAGCCGCAGGTGCTCCCCGACCAAGGAACGGTCCTCGGCAAGGGTGATTCGCTCGAGGAGTCCGGGATCCTCGAGGAATGACGCGGCTGGGTAACCCGTGATGCGCTCACAGGAGGGTGACATCCAGCGCAGCTCACCCTGGGGTCCCACCCAGTACTCCCAGTCATAGGTGTAGTCGGCCACCAGCCGATGGCGCTCCTCACTCTCCGCCAGGGCAGCCAGGGCCTTGCGCTCCTCCGTCACCTCCTTGGCCA
>Ga0209254_10006686_pt1 | contig 10631 bp, 9 predicted proteins | sample FrelakmetDIP11DI_FD_187148 | JGI IMG/M metagenome (GOLD analysis project Ga0209254, IMG submission 187148) | Freshwater lake sediment microbial communities from the University of Notre Dame, USA, for methane emissions studies - DIP11 DI (SPAdes)... | ecosystem: Environmental > Aquatic >... | reverse complement strand
CAACGCGCGAGTACGGTCAATGGCCTATATTGTGGAATCGCGCTCATGGACTACTGCCGGTAGTGGTATAACCCATTTTTCTTCCGCTTCGAACCCCCCGCCTATGCACTACTTGCCCTTTTCCTTTGACGGTGGTACAATCAGGGCAGGTTTAGCGGGGATGGAAAGATGATCGTGCGTTTGGCAACATTGGCCGACCTGAACACCTGCCTGGCGCTGGATCGGGCCAGCACCACCGACCACGTCTGGCAGATGAAGGTCGACGAGAGCGAGTCGGAGGTTGGCGTGACCTTTCACGTCGTCCGTCTGCCGCGCGCCATGCGGGCCGTATATCCGCGCGGCGTCGACCAGGTAATCGAGGACTGGCAGCAGCAGGCGGGGTTCCTGGCAGCCGAAGTGGATGGCGAGGTGCGGGGGTACATCGACCTGCTGCCTCAGCCCTGGCAGGGGATGGGATGGGTAGCCAACCTGGCGGTCGAGCCGGCCTATCGCCGCCGGGGCATCGCCACGGCGCTGATGCGCCACGCCGGCCAATGGGCCAAAGAACAAGGCTTGCAGGGCATGGTGGTGGAAGCAACGACCAAGAACTATCCGGCCATCTGCCTGTATCAGAAACTGGGCTTCAAGTTCTGCGGCTTTAACGATCACTACTATCCCAACCAGGACATTGCCCTCTTTTTCGTACAGATGTTGCGAAAATAGCGTTCATAGAGATCCGGGATTGCGGATCTCGGATGTTGGGTCCGTGTACCGTCGGATGCAGCGGGATCGACCGGTGAGTATGTAGGGCTGGAGTTTGATGGGCGATTTTGGAGCGTTGTTGACCAGCGGCCTAAAACTGGCAAACCAGGTTCTGTCGGCCACGGTCGTCTTGACCGCATTCTCCCTGCTCATTTACCTGCTGACCCACAATTTTCGCAGCCCGGTAGCCCGCGCCTTCTGCGCCCTGCTGGGCTCGGTGTTGATTGTGTATGCCGGTGACGTGGCCCTGTACGAGGCCTCGGCTAGCTCGGTCGAGCGCTGGCTCAAGTTCCAATGGATCGGCATCGCCCTGGCGCCGGCTGCCTACCTCCACTTTTCCGTCGCCGTCCTGCGTACCACCAACCTGCGGCCGCGCGCCGGTGAGATCGTCATCCTGGCCGGCTACCTGCTTAGCCTTGGCTTCCTGAGCCTGGTCTTTTTCACGCCGTGGGTGGTGTACGATGGGCTGTACGTCCCGCAGCAATCGCACCTGGCCGCCGGGCCGTTGTTCTGGACCTTTGCGCTCTATTTCTTTGTCACCGTAGCCTGGGGCTCGGCCAACATCCGCCGCGCCCGGCGCCGCTGCCTCACCCGCGCCTCACGCCGGCGGATGACCTACCTGGAGCTGGCCTTTGTCGGGCCAGCGCTGGGGGTCTTTCCCTACATGCTGTTGACCAGCCTGCCCCAGAGCCTGTCTGATATCCCCTTTCTGACGCTGCTGCTCGTCGGCAACGTCAGCGTCCTGGTCATGATCGTCCTGCTGGCCTACAGCGTCGCTTACTTTGGCGTGCTTACACCCGATCGGGTGGTCAAGCACAACCTCATCCACTACCTGCTGCGCGGGCCTTTCGTCGGGGCGATGGTCATCTTTGTGATGCTGATCATCCCTCCGGTCCAGCGCATCCTCGGCCTGCCCCGCGACACCGTGCTCATCTTTGCCGTCGTCGGCCTGATCGTCTTTTTACAGCTCGCCATCAACCGGCTCAAGCCGGTCATCGATCGCATCATCTATCGCCAGGACCAGGAAGAGATCTCCTGGATCCAAACGCTCGACCGGCGGTTGCTGACCACGGCCGACCTGAGCGGGTTTTTGGAAAACATCTTGGCAGCCCTGTGCGACCTGTTGCAGGTGCGGACGGCCTTTGTCGCCGTGTGGGCCGGCGGAGAGTATCGCCTCGAAGCCGGATGCGGCGTCCGAACTCAGGCCGAACAGCTCCTGGAAGAACAGAACCTGAGCGCCCTGACCGCGACCGCCGGCAGCGAAGAAAACGGCTCGGGCTTTGTGGCCGCCGGCCGATTCTGGCTGGTCCCACTCCACAGCCAGACAAGCGATGTGCGGCTGGGCATCCTGGGCGTCAGGGCCCGGGCAGCAGTTCCCAACCTCAAGCCGGAAGAACAGAAACTGGCTTCGCTGTTGATCGGCAAGGCCCGCGAGGCGATGGAAGATCGCTACCTGCAGCAGAACGTTTTCGATACCCTGCGCCGCATCCTGCCTGACATCGAGCGCCTGCGCCGGTGGCGCGATGTCACCCGCTACGCCGGTTCGCCGCCGATGGAGATCATTGGGGATAGCCCAGTCTATTCGCCCGAGTTCCAGCAGTGGGTCAAGGATGCGCTGAGCCACTATTGGGGTGGGCCCAAGCTCACCGAGAGCCCGCTCCTGAGCCTGCGCGTTGTCCAGGCTGCGCTCCGCGAGCACGGCGGCAACCCGGCCTCTGCCCTGCGCATGGTGCTGACCCAGGCCATCGAAGGGCTGCGGCCCGAAGGGGAGCGCAAGATGACGGCCGCCGACTGGATCCTGTATAATATCCTGGAAATGAGATTCCTGCGCGGGCTGCGGGTCCGGGACATAGCCGGGCGGTTGGCGATGAGCGAGTCGGACATGTACCGCAAGCAACGGGTGGCCATCAACCAGGTGGCCCAGGTGCTGGCCGACCTGGAACAGAGCGAAGCAGTGCTGGAGAAAGAGGCCGAAGGCAGCAAGGCAAACTAGAGATTCTTCGCTTCGCTGCGGCATACTGCGCCGCACTATACGACGGTCAGAATGACAGATGAGGGACGTGGGGTAGGGGAAGAGATATGGAGTCGACGGCGAGTTCGCAGGGAAAAACGATAGACAGTAGCTATTGGCAGCGGTCACTGGACGAGGAGTATTGGGCGGCGTTGTTGGACCAAGGAGAAAACGTCCCCCCCGCCGCCCCGGCTGCCGACCATCAGGGGCCGGCCAAGCCGGCAGCCGAGCCTCCTCCGGCCGGGCGGGCGCCGGTCGAAGGCAGCGCCCCGGACGAGGGGAACGCCTGGACGGCGGCCCAACTTGCCATGGAAAAGGGTGAGCTGTTCTCGTTGGCCATCTCGGACGCAAACCGGGGCGGACTGCTGGTCGAGTGGAATGGATTGCTGGGTTTTGTTCCAGCTTCTCACCTAAAAGTCACGCTGCATAACATGGATCAGCACGAGCGGATGGCGGAACTGGCGGGCCGGGTCGGCGACTCGATCACGGTGCGCCTGATCGAGGTCGATCCCGGGCAGAAGCGGCTGGTCTTTTCCGAGCGGGCCGCCTGGGCAGAGGCGCGGGCCAGCTCATCGGTCCTGAGCCGCCTGTCCCCGGGCCACGTGTGCCGCGGTGTGATCAGCAACCTGACCTCTTTCGGCGCATTCGTCGATCTGGGGGGGATGGAGGGGCTGATCCACATCTCAGAGATCTCGTGGGATCGGGTACGGCACCCCAGCGATCTGCTGGCGCCCGGCCAGGAAGTGGAGGTATATGTCCTGGGTGTCAACCCCGACCAGGAACGGATCGCCCTGAGTCTGAAGCGGCTGCGCCCCGACCCCTGGTCGCTAGCCGGAGCGAACTATCAGGTCGGCCAAATCCTCGAAGGCACCGTGACCAATGTCGTGAGTTTTGGCGCCTTTGTCCGGATCGAAGAAGGACTCGAGGGCCTAATCCACGTCACTGAGCTGGCCGAAGGCAACTTTTTGCACCCGCGCAACGTCGTGCGCGAGGGAGACACGGTTAAGGTGCGCGTCCTGAATATCGACACAGCGAACCATCGCCTCGGCCTGAGCCTGCGCCAGGCCTACAGCGCAGAATCCGACGTATGAGGGAGCGAGAATGAGCCGCCGGCGCACTCGACAGGTGAAAAGGTCGCCCTCGCTGTGGCAGAGGCTGAAAAGCTGGGTTGCCACGCACCCGGCGAAGGGAGGGCTGCTGCGAAAGGCGCTCGGCGCGGCGCTGCTGATCGTGGCCGTCATCACCCTGCTGGGCCTGCTGCAGATCTCGGATGGCCAGGTCCTGAACTGGTGGGCTACCACCTGGCGCCGGCTGTTTGGCTGGGTGGTCTATCCCCTGGCGCTCGTCATCGGGTGCCTGGGTTTATGGCTGGTTTGGGATAGGCTGCGGCAACGGGTGCCGCTCTCGCCGTCGACGGCGATCGGGCTGGAGCTGTTGTTCCTGGTGGTCCTGGCGGCCAGTCACCTGCCCCTGGTCCTTAGCCAAGGCTCTGACAAAGCCCTGCTCGCCGCCGGTGAAGGGCAGGCCGGCGGCTATGTTGGCTATGCCCTGGCCGTTCGCCTGGCCGACAGCCTGGGCACCGTCGTCAGCGCAGTGCTGCTGCTGGCTGTGTTCCTGTTCGCCCTGTACCTCCTCTTTTCCCTGGCATGGGCCGACATTGGGGCGCCGGCCCTGGAGGCAGCCCGACACTGGAGCCGGCGCCTGGGCCGGCGCATCGTCGCCTTCTTTAGCCGCTGGCAGACGTCCCGGCAGGGCGAGCCGGTCGCGCCTGAGCTGCAGGAGATCCCCTGGTGGGAGCAAGAGCCGGATCCATCCCAATCCAGGCGAGCGGGCAGGAAATCGGCCGGCCGCCAGCAGAGGGCCAGGCCGGCCTCTCCACGCCTGAGCACCGGCCACCTGCCGCCGCTCGACCTGCTAGAGCCACCCGCCCCCCACGCTTACGGCGACGCCGACGTGCAGCGCAAGATCCAGATTCTGGAAGAGACCCTGTCCAGCTTTGGCGTGCCGGCTGAGGTCGTCGAGGTCAACCAGGGACCGACCGTCACCCAATTTGGGGTCGATCCCGGTTACATCGAGCGGCCGGGGCCAGAGGGGCAGGTCAAGCGGCAAAGGGTGCGGGTGGCCCGCATTGCCAGCCTCGTCAACGACTTGGCCCTAGCCCTGGCGGCATCGCCCATCCGCATCGAGGCGCCGGTCCCCGGCCGGTCCGTGGTCGGCATCGAAGTGCCCAACGACACCGTTTCGTTGGTGTCGCTCCGCAACGTGCTCGACTCACCTGCCTTTCACCGGATCAACTCCCGGCTGGCCATCGCTCTGGGGGAGGATGTGTCGGGCCACCCCTTTGGCGTCGATCTGGCTCTCATGCCCCACCTGCTGATCGCCGGGGCCACAGGCTCGGGCAAGAGCGTGTGCATCAACGCCATCATCTGCTGCCTGCTGTGCAACAACACGCCTAACGATCTAAAGCTGTTGATGGTCGATCCCAAGATGGTGGAGCTGGTCGGCTACAACGGCATCCCCCACCTGATGGCGCCGGTGGTGGTGGACGCCGAGCAGGTCGTCGGCGGCCTGGCCTGGATAACCCGCCAGATGGACCAGCGTTACAAGCTGTTTAACAAGGCCGGCGTGCGCAACCTGCAAGAGTACAACCGGCAGGTCAGCCGCCGCAAGCACAGCGAGGAGGAACCGCTGCCGATCCTGGTGGTGCTGATCGACGAGCTGGCCGACCTGATGATGGTCGCCCCTGACGAGGTCGAGCGCCACATCTGCCGGATAGCGCAGATGGGCCGGGCAACCGGCATCCACCTGGTGATCGCCACGCAGCGACCGAGCGTGGACGTGGTCACGGGGCTGATCAAGGCCAACTTTCCGGCGCGGATCAGCTTTGCCGTCACCAGCCAGGTTGATTCGCGGGTCATCATCGATCAGGGTGGGGCAGAGCAACTGCTTGGCCGGGGCGACATGCTGTTCATGGCCCCTCAGCGGCCGGCGCCGCTCCGTCTGCAGGGATGCTTTGTGTCTGACAAGGAGATCGACCGGCTGATCGACTTTTGGCGGACTGAGGAACCGAGCTGGCCCGAGCAGTTGCCGCTGCCGTGGATGGACGAGGCGGAGGAAGGGGGCGGCGACGATCTGTTGGCGCAGGCGATCAAGCTGGCCGAGGGGCGGGATCGCCTGTCAACTTCGTGGGTGCAGCGCCAGCTGCGGATCGGCTTTCCCCGCGCCGCTCGGCTGATGGATCAGTTGGAGGATGAGGGGATCGTCGGACCTGACGAGGGGGGCGGCCGCGGCCGCGAGGTGTTGATCGGCAGCAGGCCGGGGATCGATTTCGGCGAGATCGACGAACGGCTGGCCGGCGAAGAGCCGTTCTAGCAGGCCATCCTCCCGCGGGTTCAAGACCCATTCGGGCAGAGCCCTCAGGGCATGCCTGCGGGAGGATCTGGAGGATGAGATGATCCGCATCGGCACGAGCGGCTATAGTTACGACGACTGGATCGGCCACTTTTACCCGGCCAGCCTGAAGAAATCGGACTGGCTCGAGTTCTATGCCCGCCATTTTGACACGACAGAGCTCAACTTTAGCTACTACAAACAGCCCGAGGCGGGGATGCTGGAGCGGATGGCGGCCAAGGTGCCGCCCGGATTTGTATTCACGATCAAGGCTTTCCAGGGCCTGACCCACGAGCGGGCCGAGGATAACGGCGGCGAGTTCCAGACCTTCGTGGAGGCGCTGGCGCCGCTGATCGACCAGGACAAGTTCGGCTGCGTGCTGGCCCAGTTCCCCTTTTCCTTTCACGCCACTCCGGAGAATGTCAATTATGTGAAACTGTGCCGCGAGCGGTTCGGCGACCTGCCGGTGGTGATCGAGTTTCGCAACCGAGAGTGGCTGGCGCCGGCCATCTTTCAGCTTCTGCGCGAGCAGCGGTTGGGGTTCTGCTGCGTGGACGAGCCGCGGTTCAGTAGCCTGATGCCGCCCATCGCCGAGGCGACGGCGCCGGTGGCGTATGTGCGATTTCATGGGCGCAACGCACAGAAATGGTGGAGGCACGAGCAGGCCTACGAGCGGTACGATTATACCTATTCGGACGAGGAGCTCGGCGAGTGGGTGCCCAAGATCGAAAAGCTCAACGCCGAAGCCCAAACTACCTTTGTCTTTGCCAACAACCATTTCCAGGGGCAGGCGATCACGACCGCTCGCCAGTTGTCGATGCTGCTGGGACAGGCCATCGCCAAAACCTCGTAAGTCTGGCGTGCCGGAGGCTTGCTTTTGACAAAGCGGGTCGCCTGGAGTAGAATGCTGGATTGCTAGACACCTATCCGACATTGGGTAGTAGATGTAATCTGTACCAAGGGGCTGATTGATATGTCTGGACACAGCAAATGGTCAACCATTAAGCGAAAAAAGGGCGCGACCGACGCCAAAAGAGGGCAGATCTTTACCAAGTTTGGCAAAGAGATCGCCCTCGCCGCGCGTGAGGGGGGGCCGGACCCGGATTCTAATTTCAAGCTGAGGCTGGTGGTCGACAAGGCCAAAGCGGCCAACATGCCCAAAGACAATATCGAGCGGGCCATCCGCCGCGGCGCCGGCGTCGAAAAGGGCGAGGCCCTGGAAGAGGTCATGTACGAGGGCTATGGGCCACACGGCGTGGCGGTCATGGTCCACGTGGTGACCGACAACCGCAACCGGGCCGTGTCTGACGTCCGCCGCCTGTTCAACCGGGTGGGCGGCGCCCTGGGCGAGGCAGGCTGTGTCGCCTGGCAGTTCGAGGAAAAGGGCTATATTTCCGTCGAGGCCGATGGCCGCGACCAGGACGAGATATTTAACATTGCCGTCGAGTATGGCGCCGACGATGTGGCCATGGGTGGGGATCTGATTGAGATCTTTACCGCACCAGAGAGTTTTGAGACGGTGCGGGAGGCGATTTCGGGGCGGGGCATCCCCATTGCTTCGGCCGAGATTTCGAGGATACCGAAGACGACCATCGCACTGGAAGAGAAGCAGGCCTTCCAGACCATGACATTGATTAACGGTCTGGAGGATCTGGACGATGTGGCGGAGGTCTTTTCCAACCTGGACATCTCGGACGAGCTGATGGCCAAATTCGAGGAACAGGAATAGTGCTGGTCCTGGGCATTGACCCGGGCACGGCCATCACCGGCTACGGGTTGGTGCGCGAAGACGACGAGGGGTTGACCCTGGTCCGGTGCGGCGTCATCACTACGCCAGCCGATCAGCTGTTGCCCCAGCGCTTGCAGGCCATATACCGTGGCCTGGCCGCCATCATCGGCCAGCACCGGCCCGACCAAGTGGCAGTCGAAGAGCTGTTCTTCAGCCGCAACGTGCGCACGGCGCTCAGCGTCGGCCAGGCGCGGGGTGTGGTGCTGCTGGCAGCCGCCGAGGCCGACCTGCCGCTGCACGAGTACAAGCCCCTGGAAGTGAAACAGACCGTCGCCGGCTATGGCGGCGCCGATAAGCGCCAGGTCCAGGAGATGGTCCGGATGTTGCTCAACCTGGAGCAAGTCCCCGAGCCGGACGACGCCGCCGACGCGGTGGCTGTGGCGGTGTGCCACATCCATTCGGCGCGGATGAGGGCGTTGATTGGTAGGTAGACAAGGATGATTGCCAGTCTGAGGGGCACGCTGGCTGCTACCGGCAAAGGCTTTGTCGTCGTCCAGGTCGGCGGCGTCGGCTTGCAGGTTTTTGTTCCCCGGACGCTGCTCGACAGCCAGCCGGAGCCGGGCCAGGAGATCCAGCTCTTTACCCACCTGCACGTCCGCGAGAATGAGCTGACCCTGTTTGGTTTTGGCTCTGAAGAGGAGCTGGCCCTGTTTCGCCTGCTGCAAACGGTATCGGGCGTGGGACCCAAGGCCGCGCTGTCGATCCTGTCCAATCTGCCGCCCGACCGGCTGCGGCTGGCCCTGGCCGAGGAAGACGCCGCTACCCTGTCGCGGGTGCCGGGCATCGGTCCCAAGACGGCCAAAAAGCTGGTCTTCGACCTGAAGGACAAGGTCGCCGCCGAGATGCCGCCGGGCGCCGGCCCCCGGCCGGCGATCAGCGAGGCCGACATCGACCTGATCGCCGCACTCACCGGCCTGGGCTACAGCGTGGCCGAGGCGCAGGAAGCGATCCGTTCCCTGCCCCGCGAATCCATACCTTTCGAGGAGCGGGTCCGTCTGGCCCTCGTCCATTTCGCCAAAACATGAGACATGAGTCATCCCGAATTCTCAGAACAGCGAGAGTGAGGGAGCTGAGAGCCATTCTCAAGCGGTAGAGCGGCATCGACACCTGTCGATCCGAAATTCGGGATGACTCGGGTCTCTTTATCGACAGCTCACGGATCAAATCCCCACGTCGGGCCGCCTGTGTTCTCGCCCTGGACGATGGTGTAGCCGTGGCTGCTTGCCCACTCCCGGGCCGCGTCTTCCAGCAGGTCGTTGCCACAGTTCAGGTAATGCTCGGCCATCTCTTTGGTGCCGTAGTTGGCCAGCGCCTTGACCAGAAAAGGCTCCGAGCCTGCCGCGCCTATGCGCACCAGCCCGTGATAGGCCCTGGCGATAATCTCCAGGTTACCATCCCTCAGCGCTATCTCGGCAGCCGATCCGCCCATCCGCACCAGGGCTATCAGCACCTCGGCCCGGACGACCGCGTCCTCGTCCGTCAGGGCCGCGCTCAGCGGCTCGACCCCGCGCCCGTCCTTGATCTCCCCCAGCGCCCATGCCGCCCAAATCCGGGCGTCTGGCCGGCCATCCTTCAGGACCGCAATCAACGCCTCGACGGCGGGCGCGCCGATTTTGCCCAGCGTCTCCGCCGCGCACGACTGGGTATAGTCGTCGCCGGTCTTGAGGGCCGCGATCAACGGATCGATCGCCGGTGCGCCGATCTCGACCAGCGCTTCCACCGCCAAAGTCCAGGACGAGTCCTCATCGTTAAAAACCGCAATCAACGGCTCGATCGCGGCAGTCGCGCCCATCTGCCCCAGCGTCTTTATTGCCGTCCCCCTCACCCAATGGTCTTCGTCCTGCATGGCGGCGATCAGCGGCTCGACGGCGCGGCTATCCCCAATCTGCCCTAGGGTTTCCGCGGCCAACTCCCGGGTATCACGGTCCTGATCCTTCAGGGCCGCGATCAGCGGCTCGACGGCGGGTGCGCCGATCTCCACCAGGGCCGACGTCGATATGGAACCCAGGTCCGCTCTGCCGGCCTGCAGGGTGGCGATCAACGGCCCAACCGCGCGGGCATCTCTGGTATGCCCCAATGCCCGCGCAAAGCTTATCCGTTCCACCAGGCTTGCATCCTTCAGGGCCGCGATCAACGGCTCGACGGCGGGCGCGCCGATCCGCCCCAAGGCCTCTTCTGCCCCAAGTATCGCATCCAGCGTTCCGGTCTTTACGAGCGCCATCAGCGGCTCGACGGCAGGCGCGCCGATCCTGGCCAGCGCTTCCACCGCCTCGGCCCGGACCGCCTCATCCTGATCTTCCAGGGCGGCAAGCAGCGGCTCGATGGCCGGCGTCTCGACGATCTGGACAGGCGTCTCCTCGATCTGCTCCAGTGTCTCTGTCGCTTCCGCTTGCCCGGCCTGGACTTGCTGCTCGGGCGCGGGCGACGCCTCGACGGCAGCCTGGGGAGCCCCCTGGGCGCACCCGGCAAGGGACAGGAGCAGGGCGATCAGCAGGATCGCAGCCGTGCCCCTCACCGGGGACCGGCTTGATTGCTCGAGTTTGCCATTCATCTTGTCTCCTTGCTAATCGTTGACTGTTTGCCCAAGAGACCCGGTTTCTTGCCCGCCCTGGCTTGCGCCAGCGGGCCAGGGGAGAAACCGGGGTTCTTGACCATCCATAGACAGGAGCGCGCTTGGGATCTGGGCCTCGATCTCAGGAG
>Ga0209254_10006685_pt1 | contig 10632 bp, 12 predicted proteins | sample FrelakmetDIP11DI_FD_187148 | JGI IMG/M metagenome (GOLD analysis project Ga0209254, IMG submission 187148) | Freshwater lake sediment microbial communities from the University of Notre Dame, USA, for methane emissions studies - DIP11 DI (SPAdes)... | ecosystem: Environmental > Aquatic >... | reverse complement strand
GTCGTTTCGGAACTCGGGGGTTTTGATGTCGCTATGGTAACAAGAGGCGGAGTGGCCTTAAAAGAAGTCAATCCAAAGACGATGGAGTCGAGGCTGGCTAAAGGGCTCTATCTTGTGGGCGAGGTGTTGGATATTGACGGGGATACCGGCGGCTATAATCTGCAGGCAGCATTTTCCACGGCGATGCTGGCGGCGAGGAGTATCAAAAATAATTATTAATGATGCTAACCTAAAAAAGCGTAATGAGAGCCATGCTTAATACGACTCTCGGATGATTACAAGCTTTCTATTTGCTCAGCTTCTTATGGCAGAACCACCAGTCTTCGCAGACCATGTCTCCGCCTGTCTTCCTGGTAGCCGCAGTCTTCTCATCTGCTGGCGGCGGAATTATGACCTGATCCCCGATCAGCTCGTTGTTGGGCCAGTTGGCCGGAGCTGCAACCTTGTTTTTGTCCACCATCTGCAGGGCCTGCACCACTCTCAGAATCTCATCCATGTTCCTGCCGACCTCCTGTGGGTAAAAGAGGATCAGTCTCACGGTCGCCTCCGGATCTACGATGAATACAGCTCTGACCGTATTGGTGGCCTTGCCGGGGTGGATCATGCCCATTTTAGCCGCCACCTTTCCCTGGTCATCGGCGATAATGGGGAATTTGATCTCCACTTTGAGGTTTTCCTTGATCCACTGCGTCCATTTCATATGGGAGAAGACCTGATCGATGGACAGACCAATCAGCTCACAATTGAGCTTTTCAAACTCCGCTCGCCTCTTCTCAAAGGCCACAAATTCCGTGGTGCATACCGGAGTGAAATCCGCCGGATGGCTGAAGAGAACAAACCATTTGCCTGCAAAGGCACCAGGTAGTTTCATCATTCCGTGCGTGGTCTTGACTTCCATCTCTGGGAACTTGTCGCCAATTAGCGGGAATCCGCCACAACAATCACCCATGTGATGCATCATTCCCATATGTTCCATACCCATTCCACCCATATGCTTTTTCATCGGCATTTCCATTTGACACATAGACATTCCCTCAATTCTCAACTACAGCAATTGCTTCAATTGACTGATGTGATATTATGGCTCCCACTAATTAAGGTTACTATTATTAGGTGATCAAAAAGGGGCCAGATTTGCTCCTTTGGCGGATTGCAAGTCACGGTCGGATGTTCTATAATATTGTAGCTGCCATTATTGCCGAGCAGCCTGATTGAACCTCAACCGATTTGCAGCCTACCCAGCTAAAAGAACTGCTGCTTGAGTCTGCATTATGGTGAAATTGCCACTAGATTGGATTCCCGATGAGCCGACAATGACGCCTTCCCAAATATTGAATCATTCATTCTCCTTAAAACAAGTCCCGGATTATGAAATAATTGACTTTGGCAGAAAGGTGTAAATATGCATAACCTATGGTTAATAGAGGAGATGTAAATGGGTGCAGAAGATGCCATAAAGGCTACAGTTGATGAACTCCTAAAGGTCCTTTCGGCCAAGAATATCATTGGTGAGCCGATAGAGATGGAAGACAAAATGATCATCCCTATCACCAAGATGGGAATGGGATTCGGCACAGGCAGTAGCCCTGGTGTAGGAACCCAAGGAAAAGAAGAAGGGTCCAGTGGAGCTGGCGGTGGAGCGGGCGTCTTTCCCGTGGCTGTGGTGATAGTATTCAAGGGCGTTGCAGGATCGGAAGGCGTAAAAGTCGTTCCCTTGGCCGCCCCAAATCCCCTCTCGGAGCCGATGGCCAATATCGCTCATATCATCGCAGAAAAGCTTGCGGGCCGGCATGAGGATAGAGGGCATAGTTCCGGCCATGCAGCCACGATTGAAGTAAAGTAGAAGTGGAGTAGGTTATCGTCGATGAACATTGCGCTTTTGGCGATGGCCATAATCCTGATACCAATAGCGATATGCTTTTTGCTCTTGCTTGTGCCATTCCATCTTTCCTTGAAGCTTAACCTAAACGGCGTTGATATGGAATCGGACTATCAGGTCAGATGGCTGGGGCTCACTCTAAAGAAGGGCAAAATACCCCCACCTGGCGCAAGGGACATGCAAGCCGAGGAGAAAAAACAGGCAAAAGAAAAGGAAAAGGTTGACGAGGAAAAGCCAGAAGCGGAAAGAGAAAAAATGCCTAAAAGCCTGGCATCTGTGGATCCGCGGTCTTTTATTGACGCCTTGCCAGCTCTCATGCGGTTTTTAAAGAATTTAATCAAATCCGTTGATATTGATAAGATCATCTGTCGCATTTCTTTTGGCCTAAACGATCCTGCAGAGACTGCCGTCCTGAGCGGCTATCTTTGGTCCTTGGCCTCGGCCGTCGGCCTCTCCAATACAAATATCTTCATCGATCCCAGGTTTGACGAAGAGAGATTGGAGGGAGACCTCGCCGCCGATCTAAAGGCCAGATTGCTATGGGTAGTAGTGGCCTTGCTTTTGGCTCTTAGAGAGGATAAGCTGAGGAAGCTTTTGAGACAGATGGCAAAAGGGGCGCGAGCTTGAAGGATATACGGCTACCAATTGTGGAAACTGAGATAGTAGTCGGCAAAAAGATGGAAGCTGGGAATAGGAGCCTTTATCCTGTGATTAAGGTCTCGATTCTGAAGACTGAGCAGGGAAGGATTTTGGGAAGCTGGCTTACCCCAGTGGCGTTGCTCGTAGTTGAGCTTGGCGGTCATTATGCCATATCCCTCGAAGGAAAAAAGATGACAACTTCGCAGATCATTGAATTGGCTCCTTCACTCAAGAATGTTATTGAAAGAGAGCAAGGAATCTACAGAATAAAAGTGACCTGAGAGTTGGTCCAAAGAAAATCTGTTTTCCGAAAAATCAAAAAATGTGAGGAGAAACGATCCCAAGGCGCGGCAGCACAAGATGATCATCGATATCCTTTCCCTGAAATAGACCCAAATCCTCAGATGGGCTTAATGGCGCTGACCTTTATGCTGGAAACGGAGTCTTCAGCTTCTTTGACATCCTCTGCCGATATCTTCGGCATTTCTATGGTGGCAGGGCCGCATGTATCGCATAGTAGCGACTCGATGGGAAATGCCATCTCCTCAACCACCTGCACATCCCTAAAGCCTACGGATTGTATTATCTTCAGGTAATCTTCCTTTATTATCGCCCCGGCCAGGCAGCCGATATAGGCTTTGGTGGACTGCTTTACAAAATCCGGAAGCTCCTTTCGCAAAACCACATCAGATACCGCCAGCCTGCCTCCGGCTTTAAGAACTCGAAAGGCCTCCCTAAAGACCATCTTCTTGTTAGGAACAAGGTTGATGACACAATTGGAGATTACCACATCTACATAATTGTCGGCCACGGGCATGTTCTCCAAATCGCCCTGCCGAAAGTCTATATTAGTGTATCCGGCTTTTCTGGCATTTGTTCTGGCCTTTTCTACCATCTCAGAGGTCATGTCCACTCCAATGACCTTTCCCTTCGGACCTACTCGGGCAGATGCGATGAAACAGTCAAATCCCGCTCCTGCACCCATATCAAGGACAATTTCATCTTCCTTTAATGAAGCTAAAGCCACAGGATTTCCGCAGCCTAGCCCCAGGTTCGACTCCGGCGGAACAGCTTGAATCTCCTCTTCAGTATAGCCCATTCTTCTGCTGATCTCCTCGGGAGCTTCAGCGCAGCCGCAACAGCTGCGCGTGGCATAGTAGGATGTAGCTTGTTTGGCGATACTGGCATAGCCTTCTCTTACAGCTCTCTTGATCTCTTTTTCTTTTACAGACATTCGAACCCCACCATCACTTTAGGATAACTTGGAACAGCAATTTGATTTAATCTTTGATTTGATCTTAGCTTTGCCTTAGCGACAAATCGTATCCTATCATCTAGAACTTAGGCTCTAATTAATGTTTCTTTTGTCCCTCAAATCATGATCAACACCAATGAAACAGAAAAATCCAAGTTCAAACGGAGTTTTGAAGAATTGCCCTCTTCAGGGAGGGGGCTATCCCGGAATTGACAACTCGAAATTAGGGACCTACAAAGGATTTCCCACGAATGGCTTGTATTTGCCAAGGCGCCTCATCTGAAACCTATGCCGCATCCAAAGACAAACAATGACAGCCAGAGAGAGGACCAGCCACAAAGCAAACCACAACCGTGCGTAGCCCCGCAGCCAGGTCTGCTGAGAATGTATGAAAACGGCGGCTGCTGCGGTTACAATTGCAGAGATGAACATATTCGCAGAAGGCGCCAGATCATCGCGGCTGGATGTGCAGAACATCTCCCACTCTTGCTCCGCTTTTCCCGCCTTTGAGAGCGGATTTCTTCCCAGGAAGATGCCTATGCGCTTAATCCTTGAATCTGCGGACATGATGTAGAGATCGTAGCTTATGGCCACCAGCGGGACGAAGTAAAGGAACCAGCATACATCGGCTACATTGATCCCCAGGTCCACTGTGCTGATCCCAAAGAGGACGGTGATAAAGGCCAGCTTCCTGGTAACAAAATCTGCGCGCTCATTTTGGGTGCGGATTTTCTCCTCGTGAAGTGCACGGAGAAATTCAGAATCGCTCTCTTCCAATTGCTCCTCCCCTGAAGAAAAGAGGAATTTAATCTATTAATAACTTTTGTATGTTATACGCTTTTCTCCTCATCGCAGGTTCTAGAGAGGGCTAGTTCTTTGAAGCTTTGCGAGTATTATCAAAGTTTGGTTAAAGGAGATGTATCCTAGAAGACTTGCTGAGAGTTTTAGGATAAAATTCCAACAAAAAAATCTGCAGAAATTTCTCGTATTTTTGACTAAAATTATTTATACTAACGAGTAAATTCGTTATATAAAATTTTATGGAGTATCAGCAATGAAGGGATTCACACAGAGGGGACCGGATAGAAAATATCAGGAATTCATTATGAATCTAAGCACTTTGGGAGAGCTTCAAAGCGTCGCCAATCTGATAAGCCAATTTCTAAGACCGGATGCGACTATCTCTGAAGATATGACCATCCTTTCGGATTCCCAAGGTTCGGAAGTTATCGCAGTCATGAGAACACTTTGGCAGGAGGGGTGGATTGGACTGCTTGAGATAAAAAGAACGAGAAAAAACGAACGAAAGAAGATCTACATTCTTAAAGTCTGCTTGGAGGAAATCGCCGACTACTTCCGCAAAGAATACCCGAGAAGGTCAGGACTAACCAGCAGCACTCCACAATTGCAAAACGCAGCAATTGCCACATGACTCTCTTGCAGTCTCTTAAAAATCGGATGCGTTTGCCCCCATGAGGGCAATATTTTTTGCGATCTTTCCGCTTTGCGCCATCAGTCTAGGCGCGGACTTTGTTCATCATAATCACAAATTATCGGCAATGCTTAAGAGGCGAAGGGGATCAATTCTCCGCGCGAAAGCACAATGCGCGAAAGTACAATGGGACAGCGAGTAAGATACCCATCGTGTGCTGATTTTGAAAAATAAGGATAATAAAAGCGGAAGAAATCGGTCCCGAAATGCTTCTTGATTTCAGGGCATTAGGACCGCATGAGCCCTGCATTCCAGCAGGGACTCGCTTGCGGCAATTCAACCGGCATGAATGGAAATAGCAGCTAATTTCGCTGCAGCCTTATTCCTCTGGCGGCTCCCGGAAGATCGTCTGCTCCCTTCCCGGGCCCACAGACACAGCCGATATATCCACACCTAGCAGATCCTCCAGCCGCTCAACGTATGCTGCAGCGTTCTTGGGCAGATCATTATAATCCTCAATGGCAGTGATATCTTCGGTCCAACCGGGCATCTCCTCATAAATGGGCTGGCAGCGAGCCAATTGCGCGGTGCTCTCCGGCGGGTAGCCTATGGTCTCGCCGTCGAGTTCGTATCCCACGCAGAACTCAATGTTCTCAATGCCGGTCAGCACATCCAGCTTGGTTAGAGCCAGTTCGGTATAGCCATTCAGGTAAATGGACTTGAGACCGAGCACTGCATCAAACCATCCGCAACGTCGAGGCCGTCCGGTTGTCGTTCCATACTCTCCGCCCTTTTCCCGTATTTGTATGCCCAGGTCGTTTTTCAGCTCGGTGGGCATCGGCCCTTCTCCGACGCGGATGATGTATGCCTTTATCACTCCCACTACATTGTCCACCATGACGGGGCCTACCCCCAGATTGGCACAGGCACTACCGGCCGTTGTGAAGCTGGAGGTAACGAATTTCTGGGTGCCGTGGATGACGTCCAAAAATGCTCCTTGGGCTCCTTCCGCGAGGACGCTTTTCTCTTCGAGGATAGCTATGTTGATCTCCCGGGAAACGTCGGTTATCCTGTTTTTGAGGCGCTTGCCAATCTCCAGGTACTCATCGATGAAAGGTCCATACTTGACCACTGTTGGGTCCCCGCCCAGATCTGAAATGGCCTTCTCCTTGGCCGGCCCGATATCCGCAAGCTTGGCCTCCAGCAAGGACGAATCGGCGATATCAGCCATCTGCACCTCCTCGCGGGCGGTTTTATCCACATAGGCGAACCCTATCCCTCGGTTGGTGGTGCCGATTTTTTCAGTTCTCGCCTTCTCTCGAAGCATGTCAAGCTCAATGTGATAGGGCATGATGATGCTCGTCTTGGCATCGATCCCGATATCAAGCTTGATGCCTTCGGACTCAAGTGCCTGGATCTCATCCCAGAGGACACGGGGATTGAGCACAACGCCCGGTCCGATGAGAAGCCTGCGCCCGAAGATGGCCCCGCTTGGTACGAGGTGAAGCTTGTACTTCTTGCCGCCTACAACAACGGTATGGCCGGCGTTGTCGCCTCCCTGGAAACGAACAACCAAGTCGTAATTTTCGGCCAGGAGATCTATGATCTTGCCTTTGCCTTCATCACCAAACTGTGCACCGGTCAATATCGTAAACATGATCTTCGCCTTGATCGGCCACGTAGATAACAATTTTGATCCTTTAGTGACACGCCTGAATGAACGCCAGAGCTATCGCCTCCGTGACATCTACACCCAGAGCCTCGAAAATACCCTTTCCGGAGGGCGTTCCGTTTACCTCTATTACCTTGAGCCCCTCAGACGTTTCCATGAGGTCCACACCGCTGTAAATGGTGCCTACGGCCTGGTTTGCCCGCAGGGCCAGATCTTCGAGCTCATCAGAAAGCGGGCAGGGCTCTGCATGCCCTCCGCGGGCCAGGTTGCTGATCCAATGCCCAGGCGGGGCAATCCGGTAGATGGCTCCCATCACCCGATCAGCTACAACAAAGGCGCGAATGTCTCTCGGATTCTCACTGGCGATGAACTCCTGGAGATATGCCAATCCCTGTTCTTCCACAAGATCCACAAGCTTGGCTTCATCTCCCTTTGAGAACATTTGGATTCCCTTTCCTTTGTATCCGAAAAGGGGCTTTGATACGACCCGTTCATATTTCCGGAGCGTTTCCAGTGCCTCCTTTGGGCTGGAAGTGATAGCGGTCTTGGGGGTTGGAACTCTGGCACTTCGCAGAGCCAGGGTTGTGGCGAACTTGTTTGCTGCCCTGGCAATCGCAGTTGACGGATTCATGACCGTCATTCCCATCGACTCCAAGGCCTGCAACGCCTCGAAGCGGAAGGGTACATCGACCTTTCCACTGCGCCCCAGGTCACGAACTACAACGCCGTCTAAAGACCGCAGGTCTTCACAGCCGCAACGCAGGGCGATATCATCGTCTATGATCGCGCTAAGCAATGAGAAGTCCAAAAAGGCTGCATCTACACCACTTCTCAAAAAGGACGCCATCATGGATCGAGCGGTCCAGTCCTGTGGATCGGAGATGAGGATGCCAACGCGCATGAAGCTCAATTCACTTGTGGGTCTATATCTCGATTGTCTCTCCTGGCCTTTGCCAATCGCCCATCTACCAAGATTGAAAACCCGGTTCCTGCCAAGCAGATGGTTAGAACGGCCTAAGAGCTGATTTCTTCCGATCTTTTGATATTCTTTCAGCGACAAACGCCGTTTGTGGATGACCTATCAAATCTCAGTGAGCTGGAAAAGAAAACGATACAAGATGCCGCAACAGGTATGGACAGGATCATCCTCCTTCTGCTCTGCGAGACCGGTTTAGGGATCGAGGATTTAATCAAGCTGCACGTTTCAGATATAGATCTGCAAACAGATCCAAAAACCGCATCTTTAGTTGCATTCAACCGCAAAATCCATTTTTCCTCACAGGCCACGGCGGAGCTTGCAGATTATCTGAAGAACCGACCCGCCCAGAGCTATCTCTTGGAAGGTCGCTGTGGAAAGCCAATAACCATCAAATGGAAGCGATGCGTATTGGAGCCGCTGCTCCATAGACTTCGCAAGAGGAATTGATAGATGGTTCATAATAGAGCAGATTCAATGTTCAGAGGCTGAACCTATGCAGTATTCAGAGGGCAATTTAGGAAGGGTATTTGTGCTGCGCATGGACCACGGAGAAGACCTTACATCATCTCTGTTGAAGTTCGTGCAAGAGAAGAAGATTGATTCTTGTATGGCTCTTTTTATGGGAGCCTTGAGAGAAGGCCTGGCCGTGACAGGTCCGGAGGCTCCGGTTATTCCTCCCGTTCCTCACTTCGAAAGTTTCGAAAGCGGGTGGGAGGTATTCGGCATGGCCACTATTTACCCATCTGCAGACGGACAAAAGCTGCATATTCACTCTGCACTTGGCCGCGGCCGGCAGTCGCTCACAGGATGCATCCGGGAAAGGGCTCAGATCTACCTGATTGTGGAAGCGGTGCTTTTCGAGTTCTTGGGCTTAAATGCGCGCCGCGAGATGGATGCGAAGACCGCGTTGTACTTGCTTTCCCTGGAGAAGCAGCTGTGAAACTTAGAGGAGCGATAACTTATTAAAAAGACGGATACAATCCCTGGTACTTCGGAAATCTGATATTAAGATCGAGGCGATTTGAAATGTTGTTCAAGGCGGCAATTGCGTTAGCATGCATGATGTTGATGGCTACAGCTCTAGCACAAAATCCTGCGGATATGATTTCATCTAAGGTGAATGCGCAGATCGATGCAGCCAAGCAAAACTTGACCCAGAAGGCTGTAGAGCGTATCACGGAAGGAAATCTGACAAGAGAAAATATGCAAAGAGATATTAGTATTACCAAAGAGAATCTAAGACAAACGGCAGCTCAAAAGATGAATTTGAGTGCAAATGTCACATCCGAGGAGCTGCAAAATAGGGCCAAAGAGCAGCTAAGACAAACGGCCTCTCAAAGGATGAATTTGAGTGCAAATGTCACATCCGAGGAGCTGCAAAATAGGGCCAAAGAGGAGCTGAAGAATCAGATGAATCAGAAGGTTCAACAACCTGGATTTGAGATAATACTGGCACTGACCGCCATCATCTTCATCGTCAGCATTCTGCGAAGAAGAGATTGAGCATCAAATTGATGCAAATCCTTCCCTTTTTTTTGGCCTGGTGAGATCTTCATTTATCTTTATATCTATGCACGCAAAAACCATTGGGACGAACTGGAATGAAACGAACTGAGACAGGTCATTCCCCGACTGCAGAAAAACGAAAAACAAGGGCTGCATCCCTTTCTGTAATTTCCAACAGCGCGCTGGTGCTGCTCAAGCTAGCTGTCGGAATAATGATAGGTTCGGTCTCAGTAATGTCTGAGGCTATTCATTCCGGTGTAGATCTCCTGGCGGCGATAATCGCCCTCCTGGCAGTGAAAACATCGGGAAAGCCCGCAGATGAGGACCATCCCTTCGGTCATGGCAAAGTGGAGAACGTATCCGGCACCGTGGAAGCCATTCTCATCTTCCTGGCCGCGGGATGGATCATCTACGAAGCCGCAAAGAAACTTCAAAATCCACAGCCCATCGAAGAAGCAGGCATCGGCGTGGCTGTGATGCTAATTTCGGTAGTAGCGAATATAATGATCTCAAGGATGCTTTTCAAGGTAGGCAAGGAGACGGATTCAGTTGCTCTGTTGGCAGATGCATGGCATTTGCGAACGGACGTTTATACATCACTAGGAGTCATGGCCGGCCTCGCCATTATCTTGCTGGGCGGCATTTTCTTTCCAGGAGCAAATCTGGGATGGATAGACCCGGTCGTGGCAATCATGGTGGCAATGCTCATCATCAAGGCCGCATATCATTTAACGGTGGAATCGAGCCGCGACCTACTGGACACAAGCCTTCCGGCCGATGAGGAAGAAAATATTAAAAAGCATATTGCGTCCTTTGCGCCCACAGTACGGGGATTCCACAGGCTGCGAACTCGCAAATCCGGATCGTTCCGTTTCGTGGAGTTCCACATGAGAGTTGATGCCGGTATGTCCATAGACGAGTCGCACCGTATCGCAGATATGATGACCTGTGCCATAAAACAACATTATCCTGGAACTACGGTTACCATTCATTTTGAACCCTGCAACTGCGCATTAGCCGATGCCAATTCCTGCGGTTGCTTATTGAATAAAGAAGATAAGAATAGTATTACGAAGATGAGTCCGACAATTGCAAAATGAGAGGCAAATGGCTCTTGAAGGGCGTTTGTGCTGACGGTTTACAATCGCTTGGGCTGGAAACCATTCGGCGATATCGATCATAAGCCTGAAAAGTAGGATGTGACGTTCATGCTAAGTAAAATAATGGTGGCCACTGATGGTTCAGAAGTAAGCGAAAATGCTGCCAAGAT
>Ga0209254_10006684_pt1 | contig 10632 bp, 12 predicted proteins | sample FrelakmetDIP11DI_FD_187148 | JGI IMG/M metagenome (GOLD analysis project Ga0209254, IMG submission 187148) | Freshwater lake sediment microbial communities from the University of Notre Dame, USA, for methane emissions studies - DIP11 DI (SPAdes)... | ecosystem: Environmental > Aquatic >... | reverse complement strand
CCGAACTTGCCGGCACCGATCAGGCCGACGCGCAGCGGCCTTCCGCGCGCTTCGCGCTCCTTCAACAAGCGATGCAGGTTCACCGTCGTTCTCCGTGGCTCGTGAACGAACGATGATGCCGCAAAAAGAGAGGAGTCTGTTTGGCGCGGGCGACGCTGGCGCGGGGTACGTGGCCGGGAACGAGGCGAACCTCGCGCCACGGACGAAGCGTCGTCGAAGAACTCCGGACGAAGTGCAAAGCTCCAGGTACGAGCCCCTCGGCATCCTTGGCAAAACGCAAACTGCAGGCCGCTGCGAGCGCGTAGGCTGCGTTCGAATGATGGCCTGAACTGGCTGCGCACCCTGCAGCCCTCGACGCCTTCCAACAAGAGAGGTCCTGGCCCATGCCCCGCATGCATCGCGAACGGCACCGCACGGAACGCATCGGCTGGCTGCGCGCCGCGGTGCTCGGCGCGAACGATGGCATCGTCTCCACCGCCAGCCTGGTCATCGGCGTGGCGGCTGCGAATGCCGCCCGTGGCGACATCCTGATCGCCGGCGTCGCGGGCCTGGTCGCCGGCGCCATGTCGATGGCGGCTGGAGAGTACGTGTCGGTGAAGTCGCAGTCCGATACGGAAGCGGCCGATCTTGCGCGGGAACGCGGGGAACTCGCCGCCGATGCGGGCGCCGAACATCAGGAACTCGCCGGCATCTACGTGAAGCGCGGGCTCGATGCGGCATTGGCCGACCAGGTCGCAACGCAACTGATGGAGCACGATGCGCTGGGCGCACACGCGCGCGACGAACTCGGGATCTCCGAGACACTGAGCGCGCGACCGGTGCAGGCGGCGCTTTCGTCGGCGGCGAGCTTCACCGCGGGCGCGGCGTTGCCGCTGCTGGTCGCATTGACGACGCCCACGGGCTCCCTGCCGGCGGTGGTCGCAGGCAGTTCGCTGGTGTTCCTCGCAACCCTGGGCGCGGTGGCTGCACGTGCCGGCGGCGCCCCGGCGGTCAGGGGAGCCTGGCGAGTCACGTTCTGGGGCGCGCTGGCGATGGCCATCACAGCCGCAGTCGGTGCCCTGTTCGGAACGGCGGTGGCTTGAGGCGCGAATCGGACGCGCGCCGTTCCCGGCTCGAAGGAAAGCACAAGAGGAGCCTGCCGGCCACCCACACCCACGGCACCCCACAGGATGCGCTGTCAGCGGGAACCGGCGGTCGGCACCGGATCGGCGCGACTGCCGATCAGCTGGAAGAAGGTCTCGCCTTCGCGGACCATGTTGAGATCGTGGCGCGCGCGTTCCTCGATGGCGCCGCGGCCCTCGCGCAGGCTGGCGACTTCCGCCGCCAGCTGCGCGTTGCGCTCCCCGAGCCCCGCGTTGACCGTCTTCTGCGCAGCAAGCTGGCGCTCGAGCTCGGACACGCGCAGCCACCCTCCCTTGCCGAACCACAGCGGCCACTGGATCAGCAGCAGCAGCACGGCGAGGGCGATGGCGACGATCCGCATCGGTTGATCAGCGCACGCTGTAGAACGCGCCGCGGCCGGGATAGCTCGCGATCTCGCCGAGGTCTTCCTCGATGCGCAACAGCTGGTTGTACTTGGCGATGCGGTCCGAGCGCGACATCGAGCCCGTCTTGATCTGCATCGCGTTGGTGCCGACGGCGATGTCGGCGATGGTCGTGTCCTCGGTCTCCCCCGAGCGGTGGCTCACCACCGCGGTGTAGCCGGCGCGCTTTGCCATCTCGATGGCGGCGAAGGTCTCGGTCAGCGTCCCGATCTGGTTGATCTTGATGAGGATCGAGTTGGCGATGCCGCGCCTGATGCCTTCCTGGAAGATCTTCGTGTTCGTGACGAAGAGATCGTCGCCGACCAGCTGCACGCGCTTTCCGAGCTGCCGGGTGAGGTGCTCCCAGCCGGCCCAGTCGTTCTCGGCCATGCCGTCCTCGATCGACACGATCGGGTACTTGTCGCACCAGGTCCCGAGCACGTTGGTCCAGTCGGCCGCCGCGAGCGCCAGCCCCTCGCCTTCCAGGTGGTACTTGCCGTCCCTGAAGAACTCGCTGGAGGCGCAGTCGAGCGCCAGCGCGACCTGCTCGCCCGGAACGTAGCCGGCCATCTCGATGGCCTGCAGGATCAGCTGGATCGCCGCCTCATGGCTCTTCACGCTCGGTGCGAAGCCGCCTTCGTCGCCCACCGCGGTGCTCATGCCGCTGTCGTGGATCAGCTTCTTCAGCGCGTGGAACACCTCGGCGCCGTAGCGCACCGCCTCCGAGAACGTCGGCGCGCCGATCGGCACGATCATCAGTTCCTGCAGGTCGAGGTTGTTGTTCGCGTGCGCGCCGCCGTTGATCACGTTCATCATCGGCACCGGCATCTGCATCTGCGCGCTGCCGCCGAAGTAGCGGTACAGCGGCAGCCCGATCTCCTCGGCGGCGGCCTTGGCGACGGCCATCGAGACGGCGAGGGTCGCGTTCGCGCCGAGCCGCATCTTGTTCTCGGTGCCGTCCAGTTCGATCAGGCTGTGGTCGAGGAACGCCTGCTCGTTGGCCTCCAGCCCCATCACCGCTTCGGCGATCTCGGTGTTGATGTTCTCGATCGCCTTCTGCACGCCCCGACCGAGGTAGCGTCCCTTGTCGCCGTCGCGAAGTTCGATCGCCTCGCGCGATCCGGTGGACGCGCCCGACGGCACCGCCGCGCGGCCCATGACGCCGCTTTCGAGCAGAACGTCGCACTCGACGGTCGGGTTGCCGCGCGAATCGAGGATCTCGCGGCCGATGATGTCTACGATGGCACTCATGTCGTTGTTTCGGTCTTGTCCGGGAATGTTCAGGTCGTCGGGACGCCTTCGACCAGAACCATGTTGAAGAACTCGGTCGCACCCGCCCGCTTCGCACGGGCCTGACGGTAAGCCTCGCCGTCGTACCAGGCCTTCGCCTGGTCGTAACTCGGAAATTTCAGGATCGCGACGCGCGGAGGAATCCAGTCGCCCTCGAGCGGCTCGGACTTTCCTCCGCGCACGAGGTACTCGCCTCCCGCCGCGGCGATCGTCGCGGGCGCGGCCGCCATGTACTCCTTGTACCGTTCCGGGTCGGAGACCTTCATTTCGACGACGACGTAGCCGGCAGCCATGGGCGCGCTCCTCAACGGAAATCGGCTTCGATGAAGCCGTTCTTCTTCGTTACGCGGTCGAGCTCGACCAGGGTCGCGAGAAGGTCCTTCATGCGGTTCAGCGGCACGGCGTTCGGACCGTCGGACTTCGCCTCGGCCGGATTCGGATGGGTCTCCATGAAAAGGCCCGCCACGCCGACCGCCACCGCCGCGCGCGCCAGCACCGGCACGAACTCGCGCTGCCCACCGCTCGACGTGCCCTGCCCGCCGGGCAGCTGCACCGAGTGGGTGGCGTCGAACACCACCGGCGCTCCGGTCTCGCGCATGATCGCGAGCGACCGCATGTCGGAAACGAGGTTGTTGTATCCGAACGAGACGCCGCGCTCGCACGCCATGAAGCTGTCTTCCGGCAGCCCCGCTTCGCGGGCCGCCTCGCGCGCCTTGTCGATCACGTTCTTCATGTCGCCCGGCGCGAGGAACTGGCCCTTCTTGATGTTCACCGGCTTGCCGCTGACGGCACACGCACGGATGAAGTCGGTCTGGCGGCACAGGAACGCCGGCGTCTGCAGGACGTCGACCACCGCGGCGGCCGGCTTGATCTCGTAGACCTCGTGCACGTCGGTCAGCAGCGGAACGCCGACCTGGCGCTTCACCTCGGACAGGATGCGAAGGCCTTCATCGAGCCCGAGGCCGCGGAAGCTCTTGCCCGAACTGCGGTTCGCCTTGTCGAAGCTCGACTTGTAGATGAAGGGAATGCCGAGCGCGCCCGTGATCTCCCTTAGCCGGCCGGCGACGTCGATCGCCAGCGCCTCGGATTCGATCACGCACGGCCCGGCGATCAGGAAGAACGGACGATCGAGCCCGACGTCGAAGCCCGCCAGCTTCATTCGACCCCCTTGGCGCTTCGCGCTGTCCCCCCGAGGGGGAGCGAGCGCCTTCGGAGCGGCCGTGCGTCGCTCATGCCGCCGCCTTCTGGATCGATTCCGGTTGCCCGTGGCGTCCCTGCCGGTACGAGAGCGCGGCGTGGATGAACGCGCTGAACAGCGGGTGGCCGGTGCGCGGCGTGGACGTGAACTCGGGGTGGAACTGCACGCCGATGAAGAACGGGTGCATCGGCAGCTCCATGATCTCCGGCAGGTTTTCGGTCGGCGTGCGCGCCGACACGCGGTAGCCCTGCGCTTCGAGCTGCGGGACGTAGATGTTGTTCACCTCGTAGCGGTGCCGGTGCCGCTCGTTGACCTCCGGGCCATAGATGCGCGCGGCCAGGGTGCCGGGCTGCACCGGGCACTTCTGCGAGCCGAGGCGCATCGTGCCGCCGAGGTCGGAGGTCGCGTCGCGCCGCTCGATCCGGCCGGTGCGGTCCATCCACTCGGTGATCAGCGCGACGACCGGGTGCGGCGTGTCGGGATCCAGCTCGGTCGAGTTGGCACCGGTGAGTCCGACGACGTTGCGCGCGAACTCGATCGTCGCGAGCTGCATGCCGAGGCAGATGCCGAGGTACGGAATGTTGTTCTCGCGGGCGAAGCGGATCGCCGCCATCTTGCCCTCGGTGCCGCGCTTGCCGAAACCGCCGGGGACCAGGATCGCGTCGAGGCGTTCGAGTCCGGCCGTGCCGTCGCGCTCGATCTGCTCCGAGTCGATGTAGTCGATGACCACCTTCGTCCGCGAATGAATGCCGGCGTGCCTGAGCGCCTCGTTGAGCGACTTGTACGAATCGGACAGGTCGACGTACTTGCCGATCATGCCGATCCGCACTTCGTGCTGCGGGTTCTCCAGCGCGACGATCAGCTTGTCCCACGCCGACAGGTCGGCCGGGCGCGACACCATGCCGAGCGTGAAACAGACGATCTCGTCCATGCCCTGCCGGTGCAGCATGCCGGGCACCTTGTAGATCGAGTCCGCGTCCCACACCGAGATCACGGCGTTCATCGGCACGTTGGAGAAGAGCGAGATCTTGGCCCGCTCCTCCTCGGGGATCGGGCGATCCGCGCGGCACAGCAGTACGTCCGGCGAGATGCCGATCTCGCGCAGCTTCTGCACGCTGTGCTGCGTCGGCTTGGTCTTCAGTTCGCCCGCCATCGGGATGAATGGCACCAGCGTGAGGTGGACGAAGCAGCACGAGCCGCGGCCCAGCCGGAGATTCATCTGCCGCGCGGCTTCCACGAACGGCAGCGACTCGATGTCGCCGACCGTGCCGCCGATCTCGACGATCGCGACGTCGGCCTTGCCGTCCCATGCGGCCTTCGCGCCGCGTTCGATGAACTCCTGGATCTCGTTGGTGACGTGCGGGATCACCTGCACTGTCTTGCCGAGGTACTCGCCGCGCCGCTCCTTCTTGATCACGGACTCGTAGATCTGTCCGGTCGTGAAGTTGTTCACCTTCCGCATCTTGGCGGAGATGAAGCGCTCGTAGTGCCCGAGGTCGAGGTCCGTCTCCGCCCCGTCCTCGGTCACGAACACCTCGCCGTGCTGGAACGGCGACATCGTCCCGGGATCGACGTTGATGTACGGATCGAGCTTGAGGAGGGTGACTTTGAGGCCGCGCGATTCGAGGATCGCGGCGAGGGAGGCGGCGGCGATCCCCTTGCCCAGGGAGGAGACCACGCCACCGGTAACGAACACGTATTTCGTCATCGTTTCCGCACTGCCCCATTGGCCTGGAGCGAGGCGTTACCGGTAAAGCGGCAGTATACAGAGGCGGCCGCAGGCAGCCGCCGAGACCGTGCCCGAGCGCGAGGTGAAACGCAGTTCGCCGGCAAGCGGTCCGGACGCTAGTCGACCGGCACTCCGCGTTTCGCGAGGATGCTGCGAGCGCGGTCCGGATAGTCGGTGATCAGGCCGTCGACCCCGAGGTCCAGCATCCGCTCGATGTCGGCCGGTTCGTTGACCGTCCAGGGAACCACCGCGAGGCCCAGCCCGCGCGCTTCGGCGACGAGCCCGGGTGTCAGGTTGCGCCAGAACGGCGACCAGGCGGCGCACCCGGCCGCCTGAACGGTGCGCGGCAGCGAACCGCCGTGGTCGGCCCGCTTCAGTCCGTCGTGCCAGGGCGATGCTCCGCCTGCATCCTCGCGCACCGTGTTCATTCCCTCCGCCTCGATCGTCAGGCACACGGTGCGAATGGAAGGCGCGATGCGCATCACCGCGCGCAGCGAACGCCAGTCGAACGATTGCACGGTCACGCGCTCGGTGACCCCGGCCGCCTTCACCTCGCGCACGATCGCCTGGGCGAACTCTTCGGCGGAAGCCGTCGGCACCGCGTCGGCCGGTGTCAGCTTGGTCTCGATGTTGAAGCGGACCGGACGGCCACCGGGGGATCGGGCGTCGCGCGCGAGCGCGAAGAGCTGGGCCAGCGTGGGGATCCGCTCGCCGTCCACCGCGACCTGCCGCGGCCACGACTTCGCGTACTCATGCGAAGGATCGATCCGGCCCACGTCGTACGCGCGCAGTCCGGCCGACGTCAACGAGCGGATCGGTGCTCCGTTCGCCGACAGCCAGCGTCCGTCGCCGGTGCGAGTCAGCGCGCGGTTCAGGGCCGGGTCGTGCGACAGCACCAGTACATCGTCGTTCGTCAGGGCAAGGTCGGTCTCGAGCGTGGTGACGCCGATCTCGATTGCATTCCGGAACCCGGCGAGCGTGTTCTCGGGTGCCAGTCCGCGCGTGCCCCGGTGGCCCTGCAGGTCCAAGGCCGTCGCCGGCGTCGCCGCCGCGAGGGAACCGGCCACGGCAACTGCCAAGAGCCCCCAGGAGAGCGACATCGGCGAACCGCACCGGATGGATCGAAACACCTTGCGCATGACGCAAGGTATCCGATCGAGCGATGCGGCGGCAACCGGCCAGCGAGTGAGCCCCTTGGCTGGGACGGCTCCGGACGGCGATCTCCTGCCGGGCAACCGGCGGACCCCGCGGTAGCATCCGTCGTCGCTTCCCTCCCGCCGTCGATGCCCCCTGCCCGTTCCACGCGGCTTGCGCTGGTCGATGTGATGCGCGGCTTCGCCGTTGCGCAGATGATCGTCTACCACTTCATCTACGACCTGAGCCACTTCGGCTGGCTGACGTTGCAGATGACGCGCGACCAGCCCTGGGTCGGGTGGCGCACGGCGATCGTGACGCAGTTCCTGCTGCTGGTCGGCGTGAGCCTCGCGCTGCGCATGTCGTTCAAGCCGGGCCTCGGAGACTTCCTTCGGCGCTGGGCCGAGGTGGCGGCGGCCGCGGCCCTCGTGTCGGTCGGCAGCTGGCTGGTGTTCGGGCCGCGCTTCATCTGGTTCGGCATCCTTCACTTCATCGCGCTCGCGCTGTTGATCGCGCGGCCGCTGGTGCGGCTGGGCGCGTGGAACCTGGTGCTGGCCGTCGTCGCCTTCGTCGCGTGGCTCGTTTATGCCGACCCCGTGTTCAACGCGACGCCGGCGAACGTGATCGGCTTCGTCACGCAGAAGCCGCGCACCGAGGACTACGTGCCGCTGTTCCCGTGGCTCGCCGCCGTGCTCGCGGGCATCGGGCTCGGGGCGCTCTGGCAGCGTGCGGACTGGCGCGTTCCCGCGTGGCTGGCGTCGATCGAGCAGCGCCCGCCGCGCGTGCTGATGTTTCTCGGAACGTGGGCGCTGACGGTGTACCTCGTCCACCAGCCGGTGCTGATGGGTGCGATGACGCTGCTGAAGAAGCTCGGCCTGTAGCGGACGCGGGCCGCGTTCAGCCCCCTCGGACGTCGGCCTGCAGGACGACCGCCCGCGCCGGCGGCTCGCGACGAAGCCACTCCGGCTGCAGCGTGATGTGGTCGATGTGGAAGTCGCGGCGCAGGATGAAGCGCGCCTGGTGCAGGATGATCGGCCAGCGCTCGATGTCGTCCACCAGCACGTGCGCCGACAGCGCGGACTTCCCCGGCACCATCGCCCACACGTGCAGGTCGTGCACCGAGAGCACGCCCGGGATCTTTGCGAGCGTCTCGCCGACGCGGCCGTACTCCACGCCCTCCGGGACGCTGTCGAGCAGCACCAGCGTCGTCTCGCGCAGCACGCCGAAGGTCGACCGCAGGATCAGGCCGCCGACCAGCATCGACAGCAGCGGGTCGACCATCAGCGGTCCGCCGAAGTAGATGATGGCGCCGGCCGCGATGGCGGCGACGGAGCCCAGCAGGTCGCCGATCACGTGGATGAACGCCGCCCTCGTGTTCACGTTGTCCCGGTCGCGCGACAGCGACCAGGCGACGACGATGTTGACGGCAAGGCCGACGAGCGCGATCGCGAACACCCCGAGTCCCTTGACGGGCACCGGCGTCCTGATCCGGTCGAACGCCTCGAAGAAGATCCAGGCGACGACCGCGAGCATCGCGATCGCGTTGACGAAGGCCGCGATCACCTCGACCCGCGCCAGCCCGAACGAGTGCCGGTCGGACACCGGACGGCGCGCGATGATGTTCGCCGCCAGCGCGAACAGCAGCGCCGCGGAATCGGTGGCCATGTGCCCCGCGTCGGCCAGCAGCGCCAGCGACCCGGACCAGAGACCTCCGGCGACCTCGACCAGCGCATACCCGAAGGTCAGCGCAACGGCGATGCCGAGCGCATTGCCGCGCGCGGCGGGCGAGCGATGGCCGTAGTGGCTGTCGCCCCGCCCGTGATCCGACAAGTGGTCGTGCGTGTGCCCGGCGCTCACCGCGCCCCCTTGCCTATCGCTCAGGCCGGAAAGTTCAGGTGGGACAGGTGCACGTGACAGCCGGTCTTGAGCCTGATTTCCTCGGCTCCGACGCCGGGCGCGAGCTCGACGCCCTTCAGGCCGTGGGCCGTGACGTCGAACACGCCGAGGTCGGTGACGAGGCGGTTCACGACGGCCTTGCCTGTCAGCGGCAACGTGCATTCCTGCAGGATCTTGTGCTCGCCGTTCTTCGCGCAGTGCTCCATCAGCACGACGACACGCTCGACGCCGGCGACGAGATCCATCGCGCCGCCCATGCCCTTGACGAGCTTGCCCGGGATCATCCAGTTGGCGAGGTCGCCCTTGTCGCTCACCTGCATGGCGCCGAGGATCGCCAGGTTGATGTGCCCGCCGCGGATCATCGCGAACGAGTCGGCGCTCGAGAAGTAGCTCGAGCCCGGCTGCGCGGTGACGAGCTGCTTGCCGGCGTTGATCAGGTCGGCATCGATCTCGCTTTCCAGCGGGAACGGGCCGATCCCCATCAGGCCGTTCTCCGACTGCAGCATCACGTGGACGCCCGGCGGGATGTAGTTGGCCACCAGCGTCGGCAGGCCGATGCCGAGGTTGACGTAAAAGCCGTCCTGCAATTCCTGGGCGGCACGCGCCGCCATTTCTTCACGGGTCCAGGGCATTTTCTTCTCCTACTTGGCGCGGACGGTGCGGTTCTCGATGCGCTTCTCGGGCGTCTTGTTCAGCACGAGGCGCTGCACGAACACGCCGGGGGTATGGACGTTGTCGGGTTCGAGCGCGCCGTTCTCGACGATCTCCTCGACCTCGACGACCGTGACCTTGCCGCACATCGCGACGACCGGATTGAAGTTGCGGGCCGTCTTGCGGTACACGAGGTTGCCCTCCTGGTCCGCCTTCCAGGCCTTCACGAGCGACACGTCGGCGCGGATCGAGCGCTCCATCACGTATTGCTTGCCGCCCCACACGCCGTCGAACACCTGCGTGGGCTTGCCGTCGGCGACGATGGTGCCGAAGCCGGTGCGGGTGAAGAACGCCGGGATGCCGGCGCCTCCCGCGCGCATGCGTTCGGCCAGCGTGCCCTGCGGCGTGAACTCGAGCTCGAGCTCGCCCGACAGGAACTGCCGCTCGAACTCCTTGTTCTCGCCCACGTAGGACGAAATCATCTTGCTGATCTGGCGCGTCGTGAGCAGCAGCCCGAGGCCGAACCCATCGACGCCCGCGTTGTTGCTGACGCAGGTCAGGTTGCTGACGCCGCTGTCGCGCAGCGCGACGATCAGCGCCTCGGGGATGCCGCACAACCCGAAGCCGCCGACCGCGATGATCTGCCCGTCCTTCACCACGTCGGCCAGCGCTGCCGCTGCCGAGGGGTACACCTTGTTCATCAGTTCCTCCCTCTCGCCAATGCTGTGGATCCTAAGTGATCGCCTGCCGCACCTTCTCGGGCCACGGCAGCGATTTTCCGGCCGTGTAGTCGTACCACACGAGCACGCTGCGGCCCGTGGCATAGGTCACGCCGGGTTCGCTTTTCTTCTCGATGGTGATCGACATGTCGACGCTGCTGCGGCCGATGCGCTCGACCACCTGCCGGACGAGCGCCACGCCCGGATAGGTCATGGCCCGCACGAAGTCGCACGACACGTGCGCGAGGATGCACGCCTCGCCCGTCGGCAGCGTCGGCAGGTCGAACTGCTGGAACCACTGGATCCGCGCCTCTTCCATCAGGCGGAAATACATCACGTTGTTCAAGTGCGCCATGGCGTCCATGTCGCCCCAGCGCAGCGGCACCTCGAGGACGAAGTCCTTCATGCGCTCACCTGTTGCCCCGGACGCCATGGCGCAAAGCGCCGCATGTGGAACGCCTTCGGCGTTGCGTCCATGTCGCCCCAGCGCAG
>Ga0209254_10006683_pt1 | contig 10633 bp, 5 predicted proteins | sample FrelakmetDIP11DI_FD_187148 | JGI IMG/M metagenome (GOLD analysis project Ga0209254, IMG submission 187148) | Freshwater lake sediment microbial communities from the University of Notre Dame, USA, for methane emissions studies - DIP11 DI (SPAdes)... | ecosystem: Environmental > Aquatic >... | reverse complement strand
GACAGCGGCCAGGGCGGGGCCGCCGCCGCCGATCTGGCCGCCGCGGGGCTCGGCGCCGGCGAGGCCGGCGCCGCGTTGGCGGCGGCCGAGCAGGCCGGTGAGCTCGAGGCCCTGCGGCCGCCGGCTGCGGCCTCCGGGGCGCATACCCCGCCGGTGCGCTGGTTCGGCGCCGGCACGCTGGCCGCGCTGCGCGCGGCCCTTCTGGCCGGCGCTTCCGAGCGCTCCTCCGCACGTCCCGAACGCCCGTTCTCCAGTGCCGCCGAGCTCGCGGCGCTCACGCCGGCGCTGGCTGTGGAAGACGTGGACGCGTTGCTCCAGGCCATTGTGGCCGACGACCGGCTGGTCGCCGGCGAAGGCGGCTACGCCCCCGCCGGCGCCGGCGTCCTCGGGGCTGCTCAGGAGGCGCTGGCCGGCGAGTTGCTGGCACGCCTTGGCGCTGAGCGCTTCGCGCCACCGACGCTGGGCAGTCTCGCAGAGGCGTTGGGGCGTGCACCGCGCGAGCTTGGCCGGGTGCTCGACGTGCTGGCGCGCCGCGGCGAGGTGGTGCGCGCGGACAAAGACCTGTGGTTCGCGGCCGCTGCCATCGATCGCGCCCGGGCGCAGCTCTTGGCGATGCTCAACGCCGACGGCCGGGTCACCCTGGCGGGCTACCGCGATCGCCTGGACTGCGGGCGCCGTAACGCGCAGGCCCTCCTCGAGCTCTTCGACCGGGAGGGCCTGACCCTGCGGCGCGGCGACGAACGCATCCCGCGCCGCCGCTCCTGACGCCTCAGCCCTCGGCGAAGGTCGCCACCTGGTCGCGGCCACGCCGTTTGGCCAGGTACATCGCCCCGTCGGCTTTGTCGAGAAGCTCTTCGCGGCGCTCGGCGTCCTCCGGGTAGCCGGCGATACCGATGCTCACGGTCAGCGGCGTGCCGTGGGCGGTGAAGCCGGCCGCGCGGATGCGCTCGCGGATGCGCTCCGCCACCGGGACTGCGGCCTCCCGGCCGGTCTCCACGAGCAGCACGACGAACTCCTCGCCGCCGTAGCGCGCGGCGATGTCGACGTTGCGCACCGACTTCTCGATGAGGTGCGCGACCTCACGCAGCACGGCGTCACCGGCGCTGTGCCCGTTGGCGTCGTTGTAGTCCTTGAAGTGGTCGAGGTCGCAGAACAGCGCGGTCAGTGGTCGCCTGAGCTCGCGGGCGCGATGGAGCTCTTCGCTCAGGCGTTCGTGCAGGTAGCGGTGATTGTAGAGGCCGGTGAGGCCGTCGGTGATGGCGTCGATCTCGGCGCGGCCGAGGCGCACGGCGGCCGTCTGCAGCATGGCGGCAAACGTCTGGCGGTCGCCGCCGCGCAGGGCCTCGCTCTCTGCTCGGCTCAGGGCCGGCAGATCCGCGGCCACCGCGGCGACGATGCGCCCCTTCGCGTCGTGGACCGCAGCAAGGCCGGTCACCCACACGCCGAACTCGTCGGCGAAGAGGGTGTTCACCGCCGGCCGCCGTCCGGCGAGTACCTGCGGCAGCTCGTCGTCGGCGAAGATCTCGTCACCGATGTGGGAGCGTTCACTCTCCTGCTCCTCCGGGTCCACGCCGATGACGAACTTCTTGTCGATCTCCGCGTGGGTGGTGAGGAACCTCGTGGGTGGGTTGGCGTCACGGACTTCGCGCAGGATCTCGCGGATCTCCCGGTACTCGGGCGTGTCCTCGTCCTCGCGGCTGCGCAGCGCGAGGTGCTTTTCTCCCGGGATCCGGGACGCCGCCTGGGCGGCGATGTCCTCCGCCTGGGCGCGACTCAGAGCCAGTTCCTCCAGCACCTTGAGGAACGCGTCGACCATGAGCGGTTCGAACTGCGTGCCACGACAGCGCTGCAGCTCGGCCAGGCACTCGGGGTACGTGAGCGCCGCCTTGTAGGGCCGCCGGCACGACATGGCGTCATAGGCGTCCACGACGGCCATGGCCCGCGCCAGCAGCGGGATGTCGGCGCCGACGAGGCCGTCTGGGTACCCTTGGCCGTCGTAGTGTTCGTGGTGGTGGCGCACGCCCTCCACCAGCGCCGCAGAGAACAGCGGCCGGATGATGTCGGCGCTGAACACGGGGTGCAGCTTCATCTGCTGCCACTCCTGCGGGTTCAGGCGCCCGGGCTTGAGCAGCACCCGGTCGGAGATGCTGATCTTGCCGATGTCGTGCAGGTAGGCTGCTTCCTCGATCGAGGCCAGGAGGTCCTCCTCCCAGCCCAGCCGGCGGCCGAGCATCACCGTGTAGGCGGCCACGCGGGCCGCGTGGCCGAGGGTGTAGTAGTCCTTGGCGTTGAGCGCCGAGCTGAGCGCCTTGAGGTTGCCCAGGTGCATCTGCTTGATCTCTTCGTACAGCTGGGCGTTCTTGACCGCCAGCGACAGCTGCGTGGCGACGCGCTCCAGAAGCTGGACGTCCACGTTGGCGAATGCGTCGGGCTCGCTGCTCGCGAGGTTGAACGCGCCGAGGATGCCGTGTTCGGATGGGAGCGCGATCGCGACGGCGGACCGTACGCCGGCCATGGCCGGGTGGTCGGCGGGCACCGGCAGGTCCTCCGGGAGCCGGAGGATCACGACGCGCTGCTCGCGGAGCGCGTCGAGAAGCTTCTCGCCGAGGTCGCCCTCGGTGAGCTTGATCAAGAAGTCCGCCCGAGGGCTCGAAGAGATCACGCGGTCAAGGCGTCCTTCGGCGGCCAGCAGCAGGCTGTGACTGTCGAACGGCAGCAGCTTACGCAGCTCGTCGGCGGCCGCTTCTGCGACCTCTTCGAGGTCGAGGGTGGCGGCCGTGCGCCGCGCGATCTGGTTGAGCAGCAGCGTTTCCTGGTTGGCGGCCTGCTCTCTCTCGAACAGCGCGGCGTTCTCGATGGCCATCGCTGCGGCGTGGCACACAGCCGCGGCGGTGTCGATCTCGGTCGACGTGAACGTGCGCTCGGCGCCGCTCTCGACGAGCTCCACGGTGCCGATCACGCGGTCCTTCACGACGAGGGGCAGGGTGACCCAGCTCATCGCCGCGAAGTCCCGGCTGTTCTCGAGCGCCTTGGCCGTGAGACGCGGGTCGCGCAGCGAGCCCACGACCGCCGGCCGCTTCGTCTCGATCACCTCTCTCGTGACGGCGGCGTCCGCCAGCGGCAGGTACTTCCCGATCCAGTCGTCGTCCACGCGGCCGTCTGTGACCCGCATCAGGGTGCGCAGCCCGTCGCCTTCGATCACGGTGATCTCGCACTGGGGTGCGCCGACACTGTCGCAGAGTCGCCTGGCCGTGGCCACCAGCGTGTCGCGCAGATCGAGGCTGCTCGCCAGCTCGAGGGCCGATTCGCTCATCAAGGTCATCCGGCGCACGCTCTCATCGAGCTCGCGGTAGAGGCGCGCGTTGGCCACGGCCTGGCTGGCCACCTGGGCCAGGCCGACGATGACGTCGGGGCGCGCGAACGGCCGCTTCTCGCGGTTGCAGATCTCGACGAAGCCGATCAGCTCGCCGCCGGCGAGGAGAGGGACGGTCATGATCGACTGGTAGTTCCAGCGGCGCGCGTCCTCGCGGTCGCGTTCGAGCACCTCCGGGTCGTTCAGGACGTCCAGCCGGATGACGGGCCGCCGCGAGGCCGCCGCCTCTGTGAACGTGCTGAACTCGTTGCGCGCATAGCGTCTGCCCACGGCTGCATCATCCACGCCGCTGCCCCGCGAGACGAGGATCTCGACATCGTCGCCGGACAGTCCGTACATGTCGCAGAGGTCAGCCTCGGAGATGGCGACGATCCGTTCCGCCACCGTGCTCAGTACCGCCTCGACGTCGAGCGTGGCGCCGAATTCAAGTCCCGAGTCGACGAGCAGGCGCAGGTCGCGGTTGCCGCTCTCCAGGCGCTCCACGAGCATGGCCTTTTCGAACGCGCCGGCCAGCAGCCGCCCGACGTTGCGGATGAGGTCGAGCATGCCGGTGTAGTCGCGCACCTTGGTGTCGAAGACGTCGATCAGCCCGATGCGGCGGCCTTCGACGACGAGAGGCAGCGACACCATGCTTCGATAGCCCCAGTGGCGGTAGGCCGCCATCTCCTCTTCGTTCAGGTCGGCGGCCTCCAGGTCGCCGATCACCATGGGCTCGTTGGCCGCCAGCGCTGCGACGGTCGCCTCGTAGACCGAGAGGTCGCGCTCGCTGCCCACCTCGTCCGCGTCCCAGCCGCGGCTGTCGACGCTGGCGAGGCAGTGCAGGCGTTCGCCGTCGATCCCCCAGACGTCGCAGTCCTCGGCCTCGAGGATGACGCGCAGGTGCTCGGCGACGATGCGCGCCAGCTCCTGCAGCCCCTCCGCCTCGCTGAACCGGTCGCCGAGCTCCACGAGCTCCCGAAGGGCCGCGTTGCTCTGCTGCAGGCTGCCCATAAGATGCGCGTTCTGGAGCGCGTCGGCGATGGTGCGCGCGGCGCCGGCGAGAAAGCCGCGCACGTCGTTGTAGTCGCGCTCCACGGCGTCGAAGATGTCGATCATCCCGACGACCGCGTCTCCGGCGACGAGCGGCAGCGAGATCATGCTGCGGAAGCCGTAGGCGCCCCAGTCCTCGCGCTCGAAGTCGGTGATGCGAGGGTCGTCCATCGTGCTGAAGACGAGCACCTCACGCTCCTCGAGGGCTCTCGCGGTCGAAGGGAACAGAGAGAGCTCGAGGGTCTTGCCGTGGACGGATTCGTCCGCGCCCTCGCTGTCGACGCTGGCGAGGCAGCGCAGATAGCCCTCCCCCAGCCACCACACGTCGCAGTCTTCCGCGCCGACGACCTCACGGAGTCTGCGCGCGGCTTCGAGAGCGATCTGCGGCTGCGAGTCGGCGCTCGCCAGGTCGCCGGCGAGCTCGACCAGCTCGTGCTGCAGGCGGCCGTGGGCCTCAGCCTCGCCGAGCAGTGCAGCGTTGTCGAAGACGCCGGCGACGAGCTGCATCACGCCGGTGAGAAACCCCACTTCCCGGCCCCAGCCGCGCTCGGCGTCGTCGTAGAGGTCGACGAGCCCCACGAGGGCGCCGCCGGCGACGAGGGGCATGGTGAGCGAGCTGGCGTAGCCCCACTCGCGGTACATCTCCACCTCGGCGGCAGTGAGCCGCGGGTCGCCCAGGCTGTCGATCACCAGTGGGGTCTGGTCGATCAGCGTCTTCTCCAGGACGGGGTACCTGGCGGTGTCGAGGACGGTGTCGGAGCGGGCGTCGTCGATGCCCTCCCGGCTCAGGCTGATGAGAGAGCGGATGACGCCACCACCGACCCTGTACACGTCGACGCAGTCGGCGTTGACGGCGGTCATGAGCCGGTGCGCGAAGCGCTCGACGAACCTGCTCAGCTCGTGGGACTGAGCGACCTCCTGCGACAGGTCCACCAGCTCGCGGATGGCCTTGTCCCGATGCTCCAGCGTGTCATGGGTGGCGTCGACATCGAAGGCGTGCGCGCAGAGACGCGCGAGGCCGGCGACCACGGGGACCTGCGGTCCGAGGTCCCGCGCTCGCGCGTCGCTCACCTCCACGGCGCCGATGAAGACGCCGCGCACCACCATGGGCGCCCAGGCGAGCGACCGGCAGCCGCGGCGCTGCAGGGCGTGGCGCGCGCGCTGGCCGAGATGGCTGCCGTTCATACAGAAGGCGACGGCCGGAAGCGTGTCCGGAGCGCCGCTCTCCGGCAGCCAGTCCTCCACGGTCCACGAATCGCCGCTGCGGCTCTCGTCGAGCTCGCCGCCGTCGACGCAGACGGCGAGCCCCAGCCCTTCGCCCTCCCTCACGAAGATGTCGCAGCGAGGAGCGCCGGTCAACTCGCACAGGCGCCGTGCGACGTACTCCGGTACGTCGCGCGGCGCCTCCGAGAGAAGGGCCGTCAGGTCGAGGCTCGCCTGCACCACGGCGCGGAGATCCTGGTTCTGGCGGCGCAGCTCGGCGAAATCGCCGGGGTGCGCCGCGGCGCCCGTGATCTCTTCTTCAGACAGAAGCGCGTGGACGTCGTCGGCCAGAAAGCGGCGGTGGCCGCCCGGGCTGCGGTACGCGGCGATGCGTCCGGCGTCGGTCCAGCGCCGCACCGTGTTGGCGCTGACGCCGAGCAGGCGCGCCACGTCGGCGACGCGCAACCAGGTGGTGTCTGCTCTCTCTCCTACGCTGTCCATGGCCCTGTTTCAGTCAATCGGCAGTTCCGGGCCATAACTTTACCAAAGCTCCCACGGCGTCACGCGTCCACGGGAGCTTCGGGAGGATGCCCGTCACCCGACCTGCCCCGGCGGCCGCGCTCGTGGCGCGGCGGCCGCCGGCGACATAGCATGCGTGTACGGATCGTCGCCGGCCGGAGCACCGGCCGCAGCTCGAGCAAGGGAGTGGGCAGCATGGAACGTAAGGGCAGAGTGGAGGGCAAAGTCGCCCTCATCACGGGGGTCGCGAAGACCAACAGCATCGGCTTCAACACGGCCAGGGTGTTCGGCGAGGAGGGCGCGCTGCTCGCCATCGTCGATATCTCGCCGAAGGTGCACGCCTGTGCTGAGGAGCTGCGCAAGGAGGGCTTCACGGTCTCATCGCACACCGCCGACCTCACGCAGATGGACGAAGTCAGGAAGGCCGTGGCCGAAGCCGTCACCTGCCACGGCCGCATCGACGTGCTTGTCAACAACGCCGGCATGGTCATCGAGGGCATGGACGAGGACTTCACCGATTTCGCCCACCTGAGCGAACAGGACTGGGACTTCGGCATCGCCATCAACCTCAAGACCCAGTTCAACGTGACGCGCACCGTGATCGGCGGCATGATCGAGCGCGGCTACGGGCGCATCGTCAACGTCGCGTCGGTCACGGGCCCTGTGGTCGCCAACCCGGAGGAGGCGGTGTACTGCGCCGCCAAGGCCGGCGTGCTGGGCATGACCCGGGGAGTGGCGCTCGACGTGGCCAAGCACGGGATCACCGTCAACGCCGTCGGCCCGGGCTGGATCAACACCGGCTCGACCACCGAAGGCGAGCGCGCCGGCGCGGAGAACACGCCCTTCGGGCGGGCCGCCACGCCGGCCGAAGTGGGCAAGCTCATCTGCTTCCTCGGCTCCGACGACGCGAGCTACATCACCGGGCAGCTCGTGGTGATCGACGGCGGCAACACGATCCAGGAGTACAAAGGGCCGAGCGAGCTGTACTACTGAGAGCCGCTCATCACGCTTCGTCCCGGCGCGGCCACGTGCGGTAGAGCCGTCCGGACGCGCGCTGTAAGCTACGCAGATCGAAGGACCGGTCGATGCATGCACGGGGGGGACACATGAGCCATGACATTGACGGCGCGACGGTCGTCGTGAGCGGTGCGGCCGGGGGCATCGGCGCGGCGGTGGCACGCCGCTTCGCGGCCGCCGGGGCGACCCTCGTGCTCGGCGATCTCAACGCCGTCGCTCTCGAGGAGCTCGCCGGCGAGCTTGCCGCCCTTACCACAGTGCACGCCCTCACCTGCGACGTCAGCGCCCCCGCCGACTGCCGGAACCTCATGGACACCGCGGCCGCCGACGCCGGCCGTGTGGACGTGGTCGTCAACACGGCCGGCGTCTGGACCGAGGGCCCCAGCGAAGAGACCACCGAAGAGGAGTGGGACAGAGTCCTGGACGTGAACCTCAAGGGCACGTTCTTCTGCTGCCGCTACGCCATCCCGTATCTCAAGAAGACCGAGGGCTGCATCATCAATCTGAGCTCCGATGCGGGGGTCGTAGGCACGCCGGAGACGGCCGTGTACACGGCCTCCAAAGGCGGCGTGAGCCTGCTCACCAAGTCGCTCGCCCGCGAGCTCGCGCCGTTCCTGGTGCGCTGCGTCGCGGTGTGCCCTGCGGATGTGATGACGCCCATGCTCGAAGGCCAGGCACGCGACTTCGGCGGCGGCGACCCCGAGGGCTACTTCAAGCGCCTGCTCGCCAGCTACCCGCAGCGCGACAAGGCGTGCTTCATCACGCCCGAGCAGGTCGCCGAGCTCATCCTCTATCTGGCAAGCCCCGCGGCGGCGCCCATCACCGGAGCACTCATCAGCATCGACTACGGCACCACCGCCGGCTACGGCTACGGGTGACGAGGCGCCTCATGGATGGCCATTCCGGACCCGAGGCGCCTCCCCGGCGCCGGCGCCTCGCCGGCGCGCTCGCCGGATCGCTCGCGTTGCTCGCCCTGGCCGGCGCTCTGCTCGGCGTGGCCGCGCCGGCCGGCGCCCTGAGCACGACGTTCCACCATGGCGACGACTGGCAGCACCTGTGGGCGGTGCTCGACCGGTTCCAGACGGCGCCGCCGAAGGTCCCCGTGGTCTATCTGCTCGGCGGCTCGGCGGCGCGCGAGTGCACCACGCTCGACAAGTCCTGGAGCGACCAGGTCTCGCGCCTGGTCGGCCGCAGGATCCGCGCCGTCAACTTCGGCGCCGTCAGCCAGAGCTATCTGCGCGACATCACGATCGTCGACAAGATGCCGCGTGTGCCCACGGTGGTGCTCATCGGCGTCAACCTGGGGCGCTACACGAGCGCGCCGCCGGCCTCCGCAGCGGCGGCCACGGCGATCGCCCACGGCTCCATCCTGACCAGCTACACGCAGCACCGTTTCACCGGCGGCGACGTGCTCGGCGACGCGGCCAAGCGCGCCATGGTCTCCAAGTGGCGGCGCGAGCGCAACCCGGTGTTCAAGCAGCGCTACTCGTACAACTACGGGCAGCTGGACCTGCTCATCGCCGAGTGCCAGCGGCTGGATCTGCATCCCGTGCTCGTCAACCTTCCGTTCAACGACGCGATCGTGCGGCCGGCGCTCGACGCGCCGCGCGCCCGCTACGCCGAGGGATGCCGTGTGCTCGCCGCCAAGTACCACATCCGGTACTACGACTTCGTCGGCAAGGTCGGCTTCGCGAGCCGCGATTTCGTCGACCTCTGGCACTGCGCGCCGTCGGGGCGCGCCAAGTATCAGGCGCGCCTCTCGCGCGTCATCCACTCAGTCCTCGACGACTACGGTCTGGGGAGCGGCTGAGCACCTCTGGCTCACCGTCCTTGCCGCACCGTCTCTCGCCAGCGCGAAAGGAGCACTAGACCACACATGGCTGACAAACCCTTCATCCATCCCTACATCCCGAACTCGGTACCGGCCACCAAGCAGGCCATGCTCGACGAGCTCGGGCTGAGCAGCGTGGAGGAGATCTACGCCGAGATCCCCGAGCGCCTGCGCTTCAAGGGCACCCTCGACATCCCGCCGGCGATCCTCGCGGAGCGCGATCTTCGCCGGCATGTCCAGGGCCTGCTCGACAACAACACGTCGTCCGTCGACTTCCTCAACTTCTGCGGCGCCGGCTGCTGGCAGCACCACGTGCCGTCCATCGTCGACGAGGTCATCAACCGCGCCGAGTTCGTGAGCGCCTACTGCGGCGGCGACTACAGCGACGTGGGCAAGTACCTCACGCGTTTCGAGTTCAACAGCATGCTCGGCGAGCTGCTCGACTACGACGCCGTCGCCAACCCCATCTACGACTGGGGCGACGTGGCCGGGCGTACGTTCCGCATGGCCCGGCGCATCACCGGCCGCGACAAGGTCCTGGTTCCCTCGCACATCAGCCCGATGCGGCTGATGGAGATCCGCACCCTGTGCCAGCCCGAAGCGATGGAGAACAGCACCAAGATCCGTTTCTACGAGTGGGACCGCGAGACCGGGATGGTCGACCTCGACGACCTGCGCGCCAAGCTCGACGACTCCTTTGCCGCCGTGTACTGGGAGAGCCCCGGCTACCTCGGCACCATCGAGGCGCACGGCGCCGAGATCGTCAAGATGGCTCACGAGCACGGCGCCCTCGCGATCGCCGGCGTCGACCCGATCACGCTCGGCGTGCTCGCCCCGCCCGGCGCCCTGGGCGCCGACATCGCTTGCGGCGACATCCAGGCGCTGGGCATGCACATGCACGCCGGCGGTGGCTGCTCCGGGTTCATCGCCTTCAAGGACGACGACCCCGTGTTCGCCCAGGAGTGCCCGCTCGAGCTGTACACGGTGATGGAGACCGCGACCCCCGGCCAGTACGCCGTCGCCGAGGCCATGGCCGAACGCACCAGCTATGGCGCCCGCGACCAGGGCAAGGACTGGGTCGGCACCGCCTCCGGCCTGTGGACGATCGCCGCCGCCGTATACATGGCGGTGATGGGTCCGCAAGGCTTCAAGGAGCTCGGCGAGACCTGCATCGCGCGCTCGCACTACGCGGCCAAGCTTCTCGGCGAGATCCCCGGCGTGCGGATCAAGCTCTCGCCGAGCTTCTTCAAGGAGTTCGTCGTCGACTTCGGCGGCACGGGCAAGACGGTGGCCGAGATCAACCAGCTGCTGCTCGGCCACCGGATCTTCGGCGGCAAGGACCTCTCGGCCGAGTTCCCCGAGCTCGGCCAGAGCGCGCTCTACTGCGTCACCGAGTACTACGACCAGGCCGACATCGAGACCTTGGCCGCGGCTGTCAAGGAGGTGACGGCATGACCTCGCACGACGTCCAGGCCAAGCTCGAAAGCCTCGCCAGGCTGCGTCGCGACGGCGGCGTGCTGCGCGACTACCGCTCCCCGCGCTGGGACGAGCCCTTCATCATGGAACAGGGCGCGCCCGGCGAGCGCGGCATCCTCGTGCCGCTCGCCGAAGACGACGTGACTGCGGCTGTGGGTGAGGCCGCGGACTACATCCCCGAGGGG
>Ga0209254_10006682_pt1 | contig 10633 bp, 7 predicted proteins | sample FrelakmetDIP11DI_FD_187148 | JGI IMG/M metagenome (GOLD analysis project Ga0209254, IMG submission 187148) | Freshwater lake sediment microbial communities from the University of Notre Dame, USA, for methane emissions studies - DIP11 DI (SPAdes)... | ecosystem: Environmental > Aquatic >... | reverse complement strand
AGGAGGGCCAGATGACCACACTGGGACAGAATATCACTTCCCTTGAAATAGAAGGAACCTTTGATGACTGCCAGTCTATGGTCAAAAGCGCTTTTACCCGGCTGGAAATTAAAGGGAGAATAAGACTGACATCGGCCAACTCAATAAACATTGCACGCCTTATCCCCCAGAGCTTTTATTATTACTTTGCCGTAAGCCATGCAGTTACCGGGAACAAAATTATATCCGTTCCAGGCGGCAACTTCGGTAACCTTACTGGCGCTTTAATGGCATGGAAGTCAGGCCTTCAGATTGACCATCTTGTAGCAGCTACAAACATCAACAATGTTGTTCCGGAATACCTCAGGACAGGGGTTTACAGTCCGGGTGCATCTGTTCAGACAATTGCCAGCGCTATGGATGTGGGCAACCCCGGTAACTTTGAAAGATTGCTTGACATTTTTGACAATGACTGGAATAAGATGTCTTCCATGATATCAGGTTCCTGGTTTGATGATGATCAGATAAGAAACCATATGTTGGAAGAATATCAAAGGTCGGGATATATTCTTGATCCCCACGGAGCTGTTGCCAGCCTGGGCCTGGATTTTTACCTTGACAAGCATCCGGGTTCAACAGGCATATTTGTCGGGACAGCTCACCCTTCCAAATTCAGTGACATAGTAGAACCCGTTATAGGCACTTCACTGGCAATGCCCGAAAACCTGAAGGGATTCCGGGAAGGGAAGAAAGAGGCTCTTATCATGAAGCCCGGATACCCTTACCTGGAGGAATACCTTAAAAACAGGTATTCATTACACTAGTTTAAAAACTGGATTATTTTGCTACTATGAACTCAGACTTCCGTGAATTCCAGATTTTTGCCAAACCCGTCGGCGCAAGATGTAACCTGAATTGTTCTTATTGCTATTATCTGGATAAAAGGAATCTCTATTCTGCTTCCAGAGCCGGCTGTATGAGTGATGAGGTACTGGATATCTATATCCGCCAGCATATTGAGGCTTCAACAGGGAAAGAAATCATTTTTTCATGGCACGGGGGAGAGCCCACACTGGCCGGATTGGATTTTTTCATAAAAGCGGTGGAAATCCAGAAAAAGTACAAGCCGTCAGGAAGTACCATATTGAACGGGATTCAGACAAATGCCACGCTGATCACTCAGGAGTGGGGGAGATTCTTCAGCGATGAGGGTTTTTATGTTGGCATAAGTCTTGACGGGCCTGAGCACTATCATAATATCAGCAGGACCCGTGGCGGTGGCAACGGGACTTTTGAAGAGGTGATGAGAGGTCTTGAAGTACTTAAAAGGTACAATGTGCCTCACGAATTCCTGTGCGTCGTAAGCAATTCAAACGTTTCCGTACCTCTTGAGTTATACCGGTTCTTCAAGGGCCTTGGTTCCTCATACATAACGTTTCTGCCAATGGTTGAAGAAGCTCGCAAAGGCTCCGGCAAAGCAACACCGGTAAGTGTCAGACCTTTGGATTTTGGTAAATTTCTTGTGGCGATATTTGATGAGTGGCTGGAGAAGGATATCGGCAATGTGAAGGTTCAGATCTTTGAAGAGGCTTTACGCACGGCCTTCAGCCAGGATCATACACTTTGCATTTTTAAGCCTGTTTGCGGCGGCGTTCCTGTTGTCGAGATGAATGGCGACTTCTACTCTTGCGATCACTATGTGAAGGTTGAGCACCGGCTAGGTAACATAGGAGAAACATCTCTGGCAGACATGCTTGATGACCCGCGGCAGAAAACCTTCGGGCAACAAAAGCTGGCTTCCCTTCCGCGTTATTGCCTTGAGTGCGAGGTGCTTGATATGTGCAACGGTGAATGCCCGAAAAACAGGCTTATCACTGCCCCGACAGGTGAAGATGGATTAAATTACCTGTGCGAAGGCTACAGATATTTTTTCAACCACTGCCGGCCTGTCATCGATGAGGTTGCCCGTTTATGGACGAAATAACTGCTAACCTCCGAGTTTCTCCCTGAAAAAGCCAATAGTTCTGCCCCATGCAAGACTGGCTGCCTCCTTGTTGTATCTCGGAGGCGGGTTGGTATCGTTGTTAAAGGAATGTTCCGCACCCTCATAGATAAAGATCTGATAATCTATGCCTGCCTTTTTCAGCGTCTCCTCAAATGCCGGTATTCCGGCATTGATCCGTTCGTCATTGCCGGCATAGTGTGCCATTACTGAGGCTTTGATTTTTGGCACATCCCCCGGTGCAGGTGCTGAGCCGTAATAGGGCACTGCGGCGTTGAGATCGGGTGCATTTACCGCCACCTGGTTGGTCATGGCGCCTCCCCAGCAGAATCCTGTACAACCTACCTTGCCTGTTGACCGCGGGTGAGTCTTGAGGTATTTCACTGCAGCGACGAAATTCTTTACCGTCTCTTCACGGTTGAGCTGGCCTATCATCTCACGCCCCTTATCCTGATCCTCCGGTGTGCCTCCCAGTGGGGAGAGGGCATCCGGTGCCAGCGAGATAAATCCTTCCATCGCCATCCGCCTGTTCACATCCTGGATGTGTGAGACAAGTCCCCTGTTTTCATGGATTACTATTACTCCTGGAAATTTCTTTTTTCCCTCCGGCATCGACAGATAAGCCTTCATCTCACCGGTAGCGCCAGGGTAGGTGATGAACTCATTTATCAACTCAAATTTTCCGCGCCTCGGGTTTGACGCATCTGCACTGTTAAGATCAGGGAAGAAGATGACAGCGGCGGCTGTTCCCCCGGTAACAAGGGTAAGCTTCTTCATGAATGTCCTTCTGTCTACATTTCCGGTACTGTAATCGTCCAATAACCCGGTCATTTTGTCTTTCATGATGAGAGAGTGTTAATGGAATAAAGATAAGATTTTGTCAGGATCAGGCTTTGCGGGTCTCTTCCTTAATTCTCTGTATGTGTCCCCTTCCCAGTCCCTTGACTTCGCATCCAAGCTGGAAGTAACGACGGATCTTGTCATCGGTCAGGATACCGAAGCAGTCAATTATGGCAGCCGGCTGTCCTATAGTCTTCACTACCTTATCAGGATCAAGATCCATGTAAGCTGAATGAGGTACGGCCAGGATGATTGCCTCAGCTCCCTTAAGAGCCTTATTCAGGTTCTGTTCAATCCTTATCTCCTTCAGTTTCTCCTGGTTGCGGAAGAATTGTGACTTGCTCTGGCCAACGCCCGGATAGCTGTCCTGCTCTTCGAACTCCCACCAGTGTTCAACATATGGATCATGTACGCGTATCTCGGCACCCATTTCTGCCAGCTTGCGTATCACTATCTCGGAGCCGCTGTAGCGTGTGTCTCCGACATCTTCACGGTATGCTGCTCCCAATATCAGGACGTCTGTGGCTGCAATAGGCTTGCCCATGTTGCGCAGGGCGTCACGGGTCAGTTGTCCGACATGCAGGCCACGGGTGTCGTTAATATCTATGGCCAGTGGAGTGATTTTAAAGATGTCATCCTCGAAGCCAAGAATATGTTTATATGCCCAGACACCTAGTCCACCGTCTTTCGGGAGGCAGTATCCGCCAATGCCGGGCCCTGGAAATATCATGTTACTGTGGGTGGGTCTCATCTTAATTGCCTTGATGACCTTGATCAGGTCGACGCCGTTGCGCTCGGCAAAGAGGCTCCATTCATCAAGGAAAGCAAGGATGGTGGCACGGTAGCTGTTCTCGACGATCTTGGCCGTTTCTGACTCAATAGGCCTGTCCATGACCGTGAGAGGGAATTTTTTTGTGTTGAGTACTTCATTGAGGAACTTCACGACGCGCTTCCGGGCTTCTTCATTTATACCGCTGCACACCCTCCAGAAATCGCGTATGCTTGCTACATAATTGCGTCCCGGCATGACCCTCTCGTAGCTGTGTGCCAGCAGTGGATCTGATTTGATGCCGCGTTTTGTGAATGCCTTCTTCATGATCGGGTAGGCTACCTGCTCGGTGGTTCCCGGAGCCACAGTGGTCTCAATGAGCACTAGTGCTTCAGGCCGGATATGCTCTGCAATTACCCCCAGTGATGCCTCCAGGGCTGCCATATCGGTCTGTCCGGCACGTACGTTGCCCAGTTCTTCCTTGATATAGTCACACTGCACGTCTACCACAACAATGTCGGCCAGCTTAAGGACTTCGTATGTATAGGTAGCCATCAGGGTCTTCTTGGTCTTAACGCACCGTTCGATCATCGGGTCGACCTCCGGGTCTTCAGCCTTGACAGGGGAGACACCTCGGTTGAGCATGGGTATCTTCCAGAAACTGCGCAGGCTGGGACGCTGCATCCCTATGACAAATTTCGAGGGTTTGCCTTTTGAATCAACAGTATCGGCCACGATAGCCGCCATGACAGCCCCTACGAAACCTACACCCATGACCACGACTATCTCGCGGTTTTTGGCGCGCTCCGCTTTAACACGTTTCTTTATGCTCTCAAACTCATTTTTATAATCCTCAGGTTTCGGCAGTGCAAATTTTTCACCGTTTGGACTTATCGAATACTGTGCACTCATGATGTTTATGTTTTTAATTAATATTGTTTTCAGTAGATTATAAAATTACAAAAAGTTCAGTCATCTGTTATCAGCGTAATGTTTATTAACTTTGGACTTAGCAGGAATTGTTGAACTTAACTGATTGGAATTTGTTCCGTTTACGGCTTGACTGATATCAGAATCTAAAACTGACATAAATGAAAAATATTGTAATGTGGTTGCTACTTGCGGGCCTGGTGCTTGCAGCAGCATGCAATAAGGATAAGACCTCGGAAAGCTTTGACTTGCTAACATCACACGCATGGACGAGCGACAGCCTCCTTGCCGATGGCGTTGATGCAAGTGACCCGGGCGAGCTTCTTGAGAAATTCAAAGGCGATGTTGTATTCAATAAGGATGGCTCGGGGACTTTTGGCCAATACACAGGGACGTGGAGGTTTGTTGATAACGAGACCAACCTTGCAATCAGTTCGCCTGAACTTACTTTTGTCCTGACAACTCACATCGTGGAACTCACAAAAACATCACTGAAGGTTACCTTCGCTTATCCGACCCTGGAGGGCACTAAGAATATCAGGATGACGTTTAAACCCAAATGATGCTCCGGCGCTTGTTGACAGTTGCCGCTCTGGTCTTTTTCATCTCACCGGTAATTATTTCCCAGAGCCTGGTAAGCGGCAGGGTATCAGACAAAGACAATCATGAACCTCTTGCCGGGGCTCATGTCATATTTGGCAGAGGAACAGGTACCAGCACTGATGAAAATGGGTTTTTCTCATTTGCAGCCAGTCCCGGCAAACTTTTGGTAGAATTCAAGTACGTTGGTTACAGGTCACATACAGAGATACTGGATATCACTGCCGGGGAGACCCTGGAAATGAATGTATTGATGGAGCCTGAGTCGCAGTTAATTGACCAGATCGTAGTAAGCGCAGACAGGATGGAGCAGAAGGAATCAGAGCTGACTGTATCGATGGAGGTTATCAAATCCGACCTGATTACACGCAGCCACATTACTGATGCTCAGGAGTTGATAAATAAAACTCCGGGTATCGAGGTACTTGACGGGCAGGCGTCAATAAGAGGTGGCAGCGGGTACAGCTATGGTGTTGGAAGCCGTGTGCTGGCTTTGATAGATGGCCTGCCGATGATGTCAGCTGACGCCGGAGGTATCAAATGGAATTTTCTGCCGCTGGAAAACCTGTCGCAGGTGGAGATAATCAAAGGAGCTTCCTCAGTGCTGTACGGATCTTCCGCCCTCAACGGCGTCATTAACTTCAGAACGGCAGACGCGTCAAATATTCCGCTGACCCAATTCTTTGCTGAGGGCGGGGTCTTTGGCGGCCCATCGAATGAAGACTGGAAATGGTGGGACACACCAAGGGTCTTTGCCAATGCCTCTTTCTCACACCTGCAGAAATTCGGAAAGAATGATATAGGCGTGGGTGTCAACCTGACCTCTGACAGGGGATACAGAAAATACAACGACGAAAACCTCGGAAGAATAAGCCTCAGGCTGAAGCATCACAGCAGCACGACCGAAGGGCTGAAATACGGGTTGAACCTGAACGCAGGAACAACGTACAAAACTGACTTTATCCTCTGGGAGGATGCCACTACAGGAGCTTTGAAGCAGGATACCTCAACAGTATCGAGCCTGCGCGGATATTTTTTTACGGCCGATCCTTTTATAACGCTTGGGGGTAAAGGAAAGATAAAACATGATTTCCGGATGCGGTATCAGTATTCCGCCAACAGGTTTCCTGTCAGGACAAATAATGATGCCAGCTCTTCATCAGTGTACGGAGAATACCTGTTCTATTACAAAATTACCGGTTTTTTGAATCTGACTGCTGGCATTTCTGAAAACTGGAGCACTATAATATCAAATTTCTATGGTGATCACCGCGGGCTTAATGTTGCCGGGTTTACACAACTGGAGGTACGACCGGTAAGCAGGCTTAAAGTCATCGGCGGGGTGCGCATTGAACAAAATTTTCTCGATGGCGAACCCGACGATATCGTCCCGGTCTTCAGGGCAGGCATAAATTTCCAGGCCGCTGAATATACTTTTATCAGGGCTTCTTTCGGCCAGGGTTACCGCTATCCGTCCATCGCTGAGAAGTATGCCTCGACGACCCTCGGTTCGGTGAGGATCTTTCCCAGTCTTTATGTAAAGGCGGAATCAGGATGGAGCTCAGAAATAGGGATAAAACAGGGAGTTTTACTCGGGAAGATGATGGGAGAGGGCGATCTGTCACTCTTTTTCTCGCAGAATATTGATATGATCGAGTATGTTTTTGGTATTCATCAGGATCCGTCAACAGGCATTTCCGATGTTGGTTTTAAAGCCACAAATGTTGAGCAATCGAGGGTCTACGGTGGCGAGTTGGAGGTAATGCTGAAAAGATCTTTTGGAGAGATTGAGGCAATATTGACGGGAGGGTATACATTCATCTATCCGGTTGAATTCAATTCCTATACTAATCAGAACACTGATATTTACCTGAAATACAGGAGAAAACATTCAGCCAAGATGAGTTTCATTACGACATGGCACAGGGTTGAATCGGGTCTCGATCTTTATGCCAGGTCAAAAATACTGAATATCGATGATGTTTTCCTGAATCCGGATACAAGAGACGAGATCCTTCCGGGATTCTACGATTACTGGCAGGATAACAATACGGGTTATTTTCTCATGGACGGTAATATTGGTTACAGGATCAGCGAACCATTGAAAGTTTCCATAGCGGTCAAGAACATCACAAACACAGAATACATGGGACGTCCCGGAGACATCCAGCCACACAGAAACTTCAGTCTGAGGTTGAGCGGGAGGTTTTAGCGAGGCAATCAAAGCATTGTAAACTATATTTGGAGAGACATTTACACTTAACGGTAATAAACAATGCCAAAAACAATTCACAGAATATTCCTGAGCATAATGGTTGTGATCGTTGGATTTGCCTTTGTAATTCTTATGTTCAATGGTTTGGAATATTATAGAACAGGACTTGAGGAGAGAGTTTACAATTCAGGACACCATACTCTTAAACCGAGCGGCGTATTGGGTCACGGGCTCGGCATATTTGGCTCTCTCCTGATAATCATTGGCGTAACCACCTACATGGCAAGAAAAAGGTATCGTTTTATGTCAAGAACGGGATTGGTAAAACACTGGCTTGAGTTTCATATTTTTCTATGCACCCTTGGACCGGTACTGATTTTATTCCATACCGCTTTCAAATTCGGGGGTTTGGTGGCAGTCAGCTTCTGGAGCATGGTAGCTGTCTTTCTCAGCGGAATTGCCGGCAGGTTTATTTATGTTCAGATACCAAGGTCTATCGAGGGCAGAGAGCTGGACCTGACCGAAGTCCGCGCTATGAAAAGCAACCTTACAGATATTTTGAAAAACTCCAATGGACTTGAAGAGGAAGGTTACAGAAGAATAGTAGAATCAGTTGAAAAGAAAACTGTCTCATCCTCCCGGTCCTTACTTGTCAGTTTAATACGAAACTATAAAGATGACCGGAAGTCAATTCACACTGTACGGAGAGAATTGAAAAGGAACAACCTTCAGGGGAATAATTACAAAAAGATTATTTCTCTTGTAAAGACAGATATCAAATTGAGCAGGAGAATAGAGCGCCTTGACAGTATGAAGAATCTTTTCAAATACTGGCATGTTGCTCACCTGCCTTTTGCCCTGGTAATGTTGTTAATTATGGTCATTCATGTGGGTGTAACCATATTGTTTGGCTACAGATGGATTTTTTAACCATGGAAATGCTTCTTGAAAAAATCCTCACCTACTCGTTTGTTGCCATCCTTTGCGTAGCAGTGGTCTGGTTCTATCTTTTCAGGAAGAGAAAAGAATCAGGAAAAGTTGAGGCAAAAATTAAAAAGGCACAGGAGGAAGGCTTGCATGAACCTGTTTCACTTCACCCGTTTATAGATGTAAATACCTGTATCGGTACAGGAGCCTGTGTTGCTGCATGTCCCGAAAAGGATATCATAGGGATCTATAACGGTAAAGCAACAATTATAAATGCCTCGCAATGTGTCGGGCACGGCGCTTGTTTTCATGCCTGTCCGACAGAAGCTATTACGCTGCGTATCGGTACTGAAAAGCGGGGAGTGGAACTTCCTCATATCAACAGTAACTTTGAGACAAATGTTCCCGGGATATTTATCGCCGGAGAACTAGGTGGTATGGGCCTTATCAGGAATGCAGTAAAACAAGGCAGACAGGCGGTCGAGAATATAGCCAGATCTCTGAGGAAGAATCATTCAGCAACATATGATCTGATTATAATTGGATCAGGCCCGGCAGGCATTTCGGGGTCACTTACTGCAAGGAAACTTAATCTGAATTTTCTGTTGCTGGACCAGGATACTCTTGGAGGAGCAGTCTATTCATTTCCGAGAAAGAAAATTGTGATGACATCACCGATGGACCTGCCTTTGTACGGTAAGGTGAAACTGTTTGAGACCAATAAATCAGAGTTGCTTGATCTGTGGCAGACTGCGCTGAAGCAAAACAATATCACGGTTAACGAGAATTCAAAGGTTGAATCTGTTGTTTCTGATGGGGATATATTTAAGGTTACAAACCTCAAAGGCGAGGTGTTTTCTGCAGCGGCCGTCCTGCTTGCTATAGGTAGGCGCGGAACTCCCCGTAAACTTAATGTCCCCGGGGAGGACAGGGAGAAAGTTGCATACCGGTTGCTTGAACCGGAAGATTTATCCGGGAATAATATTGTTGTAGTAGGAGGTGGTGATTCAGCAATTGAATCTGCACTGCTCCTGGCCGATCAGAATAACGTTACTCTTTCTTACAGGAATGAAGTGTTTGCCCGCCTCAAGCCTAAAAACAGCATCGCAATAAATGAGGCGGTTGAGGCAGGTAAGATCAGGTTGCTCCTGAAGAGTAATCTTGTTTCCATAGAGGATGAACATGTTTACATTATGACTGCTGACGGAGCAGAACCGGTTAAACTTCAGAATGACCTGGTATATATTTTTGCAGGCGGTGAGCTTCCCACACAGTTTCTCGAGAAGGCCGGTATCAAAATCACAAGGAAGTTTGGGGTAACTGTTTTAAAACACTAAATTTGGCTAAGCATACAGACCCCGACAGGGAGGTTTATTGAGGGTTTGGTCAGATTAAAGTGAGTGCTTTATGGATCGTGCAACAATAAAATTCAGAGGAATTTTCATTCTTTACTTCCTTGCCAGCCTTAGCCTGTCTGCACAGCTTTCACCAGGTGCTTTATCAAATTATCATTCAAACCTCGAAGGCATTTCAAACTGCACCCAGTGCCATGTGCTTGGCAATAAGGTTTCAGATGCAAAATGCCTTGTCTGTCATACTGAGATCCAATCCAGAATAGCTGCAGGGAAAGGATACCATTCATCTGCAGAGGTAAAGGAAAATTCCTGTTTCACCTGCCATAGTGAACATAACGGAAAGGACGCTAAACTCATATGGTTCAATGCCGAGAATTTCAACCACTCTCTTACCGGATACATCTTATCAGGTGCTCATGCTTCAAAACAATGCCCTGATTGTCACAACTCCGGTTACATTTCAGGTCAAAAACTTAAATCAAAAAAGAACACTTATCTCGGACTGGATACAGAATGCCTGAGCTGCCATACTGACTACCATCAGCAGACCCTTCCTGTTTCATGTCTCAATTGCCATAGCACGGATTCATTTAAGCCAGCTTCAAAGTTTAACCATAATAATTCACGGTTTCCGCTTATCGGGAAGCATAAAACCGTTGATTGCCTGAAATGCCACAGGAAAGAAACAATAAACGGCAAGACATTCCAGGAGTTCAGGGGTATATCTTTCAGTAACTGCACAAGCTGTCACAAAGATCCCCATCAGAACCAGTTTGGCCAGAATTGCCGTCAGTGCCATACTGAGGATTCATTTCTTACGGTATCCGGAGGACTCTCGAGGTTTGATCATAACAAAACAAATTTTAAGCTTGAGGAGAAACATATGACAGTTGGGTGCAAGAATTGTCATAAGGGTAAAACCACCGATCCCCTCAAGCATGACAGGTGCACGGATTGTCATGTCGATTATCATAGCGGTCAGTTTACCAGGAACGGAATCTCTCCTGACTGTTCAC
>Ga0209254_10006681_pt1 | contig 10635 bp, 3 predicted proteins | sample FrelakmetDIP11DI_FD_187148 | JGI IMG/M metagenome (GOLD analysis project Ga0209254, IMG submission 187148) | Freshwater lake sediment microbial communities from the University of Notre Dame, USA, for methane emissions studies - DIP11 DI (SPAdes)... | ecosystem: Environmental > Aquatic >... | reverse complement strand
GGATGGGGGAAATCCCCGGAGGCAAATAATAGTCAGTGCCTTCTTTGCTGGTTATGGCGGCCCGGTATAGCCTGGTGAAGTTTTGATGAAACCGGTTTGCACCCCATTCACTGGCAACAAATTCTGCGATCAACAAAAATACCGCAATGCCAATCGCCAAGCCGGCAATATTAATGGCAGAAAAAACCTTATTCCTGGCTAAGCTTCTTTGAATTGATCTGATCTGATTCATGCTATTTGTTGTTATTCTTTGCGTTCTTCCCGGCTTCTTGCTTAAACTTCGAATATTTAAAAACAAATGCGATGCCTATCTATAAGTACTTGATTATCAGTGTATAAAATTTATACCGCTCAAAAAATTGTCCGCTTTTGATACAACAGGTGTACGCTTTGGAGCAGGATTTTTAGGATTTGATGGATTGGCAGGATGGAATGACTGGATTTTGCAGGATTTTTTATTTAACTATTTAGTATTTGCTGTTTCATTTTCGATTTTCGACTTTCGATTTTCGATTTTTCCTCACTCCGTTCTCAAACTCTTTACCGGGTTTGCAATAGCTGCTTTGGTAGCCTGGAAACTGATCGTAATTAGCGCGATCAGCAATGCAATCACGCCCGCAACAAGGAACAACCACCAATGCATATCAATCCGGTAAACAAAATCCTGCAGCCATTGATGCATGGCCCACCACGCTAATGGGAAAGCGATCAGGCTCGCTATGGAAATTAGAATGAGAAAATTTTTGCCGAGAAGCAGGAGGATATTTCCTACAGAAGCGCCAAGTACTTTACGGATGCCAATTTCCCTGGTCCTGAGTTGAGTGGTATAAGCAATCAACCCTAGTAACCCCATGCAAGCAATCAAAATAGCTAAAATTGAAAATGCAGAAAATACTTTTCGCATGGTTTGTTCCGACTGATACATTTTTGCCAACGACTGATCCAGGAAATTAATATTCATGGGCCTTCCTTTGATGAAATTGTTCCAGGTTGCTTCTATTGATTTGAGGGTTTGGGGTATTTGGTTGGGCTTCATTTTTACCATCAGCATTGGATCAATTGGCGTGAATTTTCTGATGTGCATGAAAAACAAGGGTGCAACTTCCTGGTGCAAAGATTGGTAATGGAAATCTTTAATTACACCAATAACTGTATACGTATTAAGGCTTTGACCGCCGGGCGGATTGAGCTGATCATCAGGACTGGTGAGACTAACGCCAATGGGGTCGCCTTTTATACCTAATGCGGCCACGGCTTTTTCGTTTAATACTATCGCGAGTGTGTCTGTTCCAAACGACTTATTGAAAAATCGTCCTTTGACCAAACTGAGCGATAAGACATCCAGGTAAGATTCATCTGTAGAAATACCTCTGCCGGTGCGGTTTTCTGTTGTGCCTTTTAATTGAAAAGATTGCCCAAAATAATTTTCTATTCCAGGTGCCGCAGTGGTTCCGCTTACTTTTTCCACGCCAGGAATTTTCAGTAGTTCATTCCTGAAAGCTTCTGCTTTATCGCCTAATAAGTCAGTTCTTTCAATACTGGCAACAAAATCTTTTTTATAACCCAGTTTGTTGCTCAAAACAAAATCCATTTGCTGGTTAACAACAAGTGTACAAATGATGAGTATGATGGAGGTTGCAAACTGGAAAACAACTAACCCGTTTCTTAAACTCACCCCACCGCTTTTGATCCCTGGCTTACCACGCAAGACTTCTATTGGTTTAAAAGAAGAGAGTACAAACGCTGGATAGAGGCCGGCAATCAAACCTACAATCAATGTAAAGAAGCCCAGTAATAGTAATATTTGTGGCTGCAGAAAATATGTGGCACTCAAATGTTTGCCTGATAAATCATTCAGAAAAGGTACAAACAATATTACCAGCACAATAGCAAGTATGATGCTTCCTATGCTTATCAATACAGATTCAAGAAGGAACTGTATGATTAACGATTTTTTCTCTGAGCCAAATGTTTTTCTGATGCCCACTTCCTTTGCCCTTTCCATCGATCTTGCAGTCGACAGGTTGATGAAATTGACACATGCAATCACCAGGATAAAGACAGCGATGATCAGGAATATATAAACTGATCTCTCGCTGCCATTGGCTCCCAGTTCTCCTTCCATATCAGAACTAAGATGAATCTTTGTCATTGGCTGTAAGAAATAACGGTAACCATTCCCGGAAGATTTGAATTGGGCATAGGTTTGTCCGAAATTCTTTTCAATGGAACCGGCTACATATTTTTCTACGATTTGCGGAAGTTTCGCTTCCAGATTGGCCGCACTGGCATTCTCTTTTAGAAGCAAATATGTGTGTGACGAGAATGAAATATAATCTTTAGGAGCATTTTGAAAAAGAGTATTAGTGGAGATCAGCAAATTAAATGTAAAATGAGCATGATCCGGCCAGTTGGCTGAGAGTCCTGTGATGTTATAAGGCTGGCCTTCAATTTCCATTGTTCTGCCAATAATATTTTCAGTAGTTCCGAAATATTTTATTGCAGAAGATCTGTTTATTACAATTGAATTTGGTTTTTCCAATGCTGTCTTTGAATCGCCGGCAAGAAGAGGTGCGGTAAAGACTCGGAAAAAATTGGAGTCAGCAAAGATCACTTCTTTTTCTTCGAATATTTTATCACCCAGTTTTATAAAAGTGCTGCCGAATCCCCTGGCTGAAAGAAGCCGGGTGCTTTCCTCTATTTCCGGGAATTCTGTTTTAGCTGCTTCGCCTATGGATGCAGGTATAAAAGAATAAAATGTTGATCTGCCCGGATAAATTCTCTCCAGTGCCAGTCTGTAAATCCGGTCCTTTTTTTCATGAAACTGGTCGAAACGCCATTCGTCATTAATGAACAGCAGCAATAGCATGCAGATGGCCATTCCTGTTGATAAGCCAATTACATTGATGAGCGTGTTTGATTTGCGTTTCAGCAAATTCCGCCAGGCAATCTTAAGATAATTGTGTAACATGAGCAGGATTTATGAAATTTTATAGATTGGCAGGATGGATTTTGAGCAGGATTTGACGATTTAATGGATGATCAGGATGGATTTCAGGATTTATTTGGATTCTTAATATTCAATGAGTACTTTATTTACTTTCAATGATGGTTCTTGACAACACGAACCATGGCACTGGTTTTGGCTGTTTCACTTTCGACTTTCGATTTTCGATTTTCGATTTTTCCTATTCAGTTCTTAAACTCTTCACCGGATTAGCCACTGCTGCTTTGATGGCCTGGAAACTCACCGTAAATAATGCAATCAGTAAAGCTGCAATACCCGCTACCGCAAATACCCACCAACTCATATTAATTCTGTATGCAAAATCCTGCAACCAATTATTGACCACAAACCAGGATATCGCCCAGGCAATGACAATAGATATTCCAACAAGCTTTAAAAAACTTCCGGATAATAATGTGGCGAGATTAAAAACACCCGCACCTAATACTTTGCGTATGCCTACTTCCTTTGTTCTTCTTTCTGCTGAATATGATGCAAGCCCGAATAAGCCCAGGCAGGCAATGATAATAGCCAATGTTGCTAAATAACCAATTATCTTACTTACCTGGTTGTCGGCCCGATAGAGTTCTGCAAAGTGATCATCGAGGAATTTGTATTCAAATGGAATATCCGGAACAAGGCTTGCCCAATTTTCTTCCATGTATTTTATGGCTTCTTTTGATTTAGCGCCATTAATTTTTACCGACATTTCACCAAAACCCCATTCATTCTGGTTGAAAAGTAACAGGGTTTCAATTTTGTGATGGAGAGAGTTAAAATTAAAATCCTTTGCCACGCCAATGATTTTACCTGACGAATCCATGCCGCTAAAGCCAAACATTTTGCCTATTAAAGTTTCATAAGAGGCTTTTGGGTCATCTTTTAAAAGTTCTTTCGCGAGTGCTTCATTTATAATATAGGTGCTTGCATTTTCAGATGGTTCGCTGGTAAAGTTTTTTCCAGCTACAAGTTTAATATCATAAAGATTAAGAAAGTCATGGTCAACAACAACCTGTGACGATGTTAAATCCCGCGCTGGCCCGTTTCCATGATAGGTTATGCCACTTTGATGAAGATTGTTACCTAAACGTTGTTGTGACGCCGTAACGCTTTTTATAAGTGTATTTTTCAGTAAGGATTGTTTTATGGTTTCATAATTTTTATTGGCTGTGTTATTCAGGGGAATAACTACGATCTGCTCTTTATTAAATCCAGGGTCTTTCTCCTGCATAAAACCTAATTGCCTTACCGCAAAGATGGTTGCCACAATCAGGAATACGGCTCCGGTAAATTGAGTTACCACCAACAAATTTCTGAAGTTAAATTTATTGGGACCTGATTGAACTGCGCCTTTTAAAACAGCTACGGGATTGAAAGAAGATAAATAGGCAGCAGGGTAGAGGCCGGCAATAAGGCCAACCAGAATAGTACCTCCCAGTAGTAATAAGAGTAATAACGGATTGGAGAAAATGGGCAGATGTAATTCGCGCTCACTTAAAGTGGATACGGCAGGTAAAACAAGCATAGCCAATCCAATTGCCAAAAGGAGCGCCATGATGGCTATCATGATTGATTCAACCAGGAACTGTATGCCCACCTGGCCCCTTCTTGCGCCAACTGATTTTCTAACACCTACTTCTTTTGCCCTTCCTGCAGAACGGGCGGTTGAGAGATTCATGAAATTGATACAGGCAATGATCAATACAATTAATCCTATGATGGAAAATATATACACATGTTTCTTGTCAAATTTTTGATAGTTAATATAGTCATGCGTAATATTGGAAGAATTTGCATGAACTTCCTTGAGTGGTTGCAGGAAAAGCTCATAGTGTTTCCAGCCATCGCCTTCCATATGACGTTGCAGATAGGCAGGAAATTTTTTCTCCATCGAAGCGATATTCGCATTCTTGTCTAATTCAAGGTAGGTAGTCAGCCAGTTAGCATCCCAGCTCTGCATCATTTGTGGATCAGAAATTGTGCTGAATGAATAGAGTCCGTCGAATTGCATATGTGAATTGGCCGGGACGTTCTTCAAAATGCCTGTAATGGTAAAAGGAATGGTGTCTGAACCATATTTAACCACTGTTTTACCCATCGGGTCTTCATTGCCAAAAAGTTTTATGGCACTTTCTTCTGTTAGTAATAAGCTATTTGGTTTTTGCAATACTGTTTTTCGGTTTCCTTTTATCAATGGGAATTCAAACATTTCAAGAAAAGTTGAATCAACATAAAATACAGCCGGTAAAATGATACGTTTTTCACCGACTCTCATATTTACTTTCTCACTTTGCCTTACACGGGTGAAATTCTTAATTTCAGGAAATTCATTTTTTAAGGTTGTAGCCATAGGATACATGGACAGCGCTACATTTTGTGGCTCAACCATGCCTTCAAATTTCTGTACTTCATCCAGTCTGTAAATATTTTTCGTGTGGATGCCATCAAAACTCTTCTCGTAATATACAAATACCATAATGATGATACAGGCAGCTATCCCAATAGCTAATCCAATGATATTGATCGCAGAAAAAACTTTGTTCTTCCAGATATTACGCCAGGCTGTTTTGAAATAATTTTGAATCATGGTGCAGTATTTTGAGCAGGATTTTTAGGATTTGATGGATGATCAGGATGGATTTTGAGCAGGAATCATAGGATTTTATGGATTGGCTGGATGGATTTATTTGATTTTGAAGAATTTTTTATTGTGATTGTATTGGCTGTTTCATTTTCGATTTTCGATTTTCAACTTTCGATTTTTCCTATTCAGTCCTTAGGCTCTTCACCGGGTTAGCAACGGCTGCTTTGATGGCCTGGAAACTAATGGTTACCATGGCTATGAAAAGTGCAATTGCAGCAGCAACAAGGAATACCCACCATTGAATATCTATCCTGTAGGCAAAATTCTGCAGCCACTTATACATGGCCCAGCCGGCAATGGGAAAGGCTATCAGAGATGCTATCAGGATAAGTTTCAAAAAATCCTTTGAAAGCATTTGGGTAATGTTTGACACAGAAGCACCCAATACTTTTCTGATCCCAATTTCTTTTACTCGCTGTTCTGACGCATAAGTTGCCAATCCAAATAATCCCATACAGGCAATGATTATGGCGAGTATGGCAAATGCCATGGCAAGTTTACCAATTCGTTGTTCAGACCGGTACATATTATCAAAGGATTCATCCAGGAACCGATATGCGAAGGGCATACCCGGGGCCATCTTCTTCCAAATGCTTTCTACTTTGGATACAAGTGATTTTGTATCAGTTGTATTTATCCTGAAGATGCTGATACCAGTGCTTCTTTCCAGTTTGAAGCAAAGTGGGCCAACATTCTGGCGGAGGGATTCAAAATGAAAATTTTTAACAACTCCGATGATATTAAGCGGTACAAGTTTGTTGTCATTGTCAGATTCGTAAAGATTCTTACCAAGCGGGTCACCATAGCCTAAAAGTGAAGCCGTCGTTTCATTGATGATGATCGCATTGGAATCTGTACCAAATTCTTTTGAAAAATTTCTTCCTTTTACCAGCTCCATACCCAGCGTTGTCAAATAATCTTCATCTATCCGCCATGTTTGCATATTTAAACCATTTCGGGCATCCATGACTGCTTCTTTCGAATAAGTATTGTCACTGCGGGACGAACTTGAAACGGGCAGATAACTGCTTAGGCTTGCACTATTAACACCTGATATTTTTTTTACTTCAAGTTTGAATGCCTCTGCCTGTTTTCCCAACACATAAGTATTGTCTATTAGTAATACCTGGTTTTTATTAAATCCAAGTTTACGATTTTGTATGAAATTGAGTTGATTAAACACTATGATTGTTGCAATGATCAGGATGATCGTGGTAGCAAACTGAGCAACCACCAAAGTACTTCTCAGGCTGCTCTTTTTAAAACCTGCAGCCAGTTTACCTTTGAGTACTGTTATTGGCTGAAAAGAAGACAAATAAAATGCAGGATAGCTGCCGGCTATCAAACCCACAGCTAGAGGAGTCAATAATAAAACGGGCAGAAAACTGCCATTAAAGAGTTTGGTAATATTCAGCGATTTACTGGACACTTCATTGAAAAAAGGCAGGATTAGAAATGTGATGCCCAGTGCTATGAATAAGGCAACGAATGCAACCAGTGTTGATTCGGTTAAAAATTGCCAGATCAGTGTTTTCCTTTCAGTGCCCAATACTTTTCTTATGCCGACTTCTTTCGCCCTGTTGGCAGAGCGGGCAGTGGAAAGATTCATGAAATTGATGCAAGCGATCAGGAGAATAAACAGCGCGACGAAGGAAAAAATATATACATTCTGAATATCACTATTGGGGGCCAGTTCCGGAAAGCGATCGGAATGAAGATGGATACTGGTCATTGGCATTAAACGATATTCAAGGTGATTCCCTGTCTTCTCAAATTCATCCATGCTCTTGATTTGCATAAAAACCTGTGCCTGCGGTACAATATATTTCTGCAATACATCGAGGAAGAATTTTTTGAATATTGCTGGATTTGTTCCTTTTTGTAAAACTATGTATGTATGGAAATTATGACTAAGGAAATTACCGAACTGATAATCCACATTGTCCATTGATAAGAGAATATCGTAATTAAAATGTGAATTCAGCGGCATATCTTTCATAACCGCTGTAACCTTAAAGGCTGTTTTATCATCAGTTTCAATAATCTTTCCAAGTGCATCGATGGTCCCGAAATATTTTTTTGCACCTGATTCAGAAATGACTGCAGTATTAGGATCGTTCAGGGCAGTTTTTGGATTGCCTGCTATCAATGGGAAAGTAAAAACATCAAAGAAGGTTGAGTCTGCAAATGCAATTTTAGGTTCATTGATAAATTCATTTCCTTTTTTAATCAGTTTGGAGCCTTCAGATGCATAAATCCGGGTAAACTGTTCCACCTGTGGATAATCTTTTTTCAGTGTGGCTCCCATTGGATCGGAGCAGACGGCGAGTTTCATATCGGTGCCGCCAAATTTTATATCAGAATCCACACGATAAATTCTGTCTGCTTTTTCATGGAATTTATCATAGCTCAGTTCATCCCATACATATAAGATGATGAGCAGGCAGGTAGCCAATCCGGCAGCCAGACCAATAATGTTAATCGCAGAGTATCCTTTATTTTTCCAGAGATTCCGGAATGCAATTTTAAAATAATTTTTGAGCATGATTCTGAGGATTTGATGGATTGACAGGATAGATTAAATTGATTTTAAAGGATTCTTTTATTGAAAAAATTAATTATTATTAGGAGCTTCACCTTCTGCGTCCTACTTCATACCTCGCACCTCGTAATTCGCACCTCATACCTCGCACCTCCCTCATTCAGTTCTCATACTTTTCACCGGATTTACAATTGCTGCTTTTATTGCCTGGTAGCTTATGGTTAAAAATGCAATTGTAATGGCAATTGTGCCAGACAATGCAAATGTCCACATTGATATATTAGTGCGATAAGCAAAATCATCCAGCCATTTACTCATTCCAAACCAGGCAATAGGTGCCCCAATAACAAAAGCAATACATACCAGTTTAATAAAATCTGATGACAGTAACTTCACAATATCAGGAATACTGGCTCCCATTATTTTACGTACCCCAATCTCTTTTTTCCGTTGAATAGTGCTATAGGATGAAAGACCTAATAAACCAAGGCAAGAAATAAAAATGGCGAGCACTGCAAAATAAAAGAAGAGCCTCCCGAAATTTTTCTCTGATTGATACTGGTTGTTAAAAAAATCATCCAGGAAATAAAAATCAAAAGGCCTGTTTGGAATAACCTGGTTCCATTTATCATTGATTATCTTAATAGTAGCAGGTAAATTATTAGCGTCAACTTTGATTGAAATCAAATCAAAATTATTAGGATCAATCCGCATAACTAAGGGCTCAATTTTCTGTTGTAAAGATTTGTAGTTAAAATCTTTCAGCACACCTATTATCTTTCCCTTTCTGCCCCATTGATCAAAATTTCTGCCCACTGCTTCACCGGGCAAATTGTATCCCAGTAATACTGCGGCACTTTCATTGATAATCATTGCATCTGTGCTGTCTGTAGGAAAATCTTTGGAAAAAGGCCTTCCGGCGATTATTTTCAGGTTGTAATGGTTTATAAAATCAAAGTCAACAAAATATAGATTCAGGTTTGTTTTTTGAAGATCACCATTTTTGTTTTGCATCTCTGAAAACGCTGAAGTGTGGAAACTCCCCGGTACACTGGAGGAATAGCAGGTTGAAATCACGCTCGGAATTGATGTTAATGATTCCCTGAAAGCGTCCTTATTTTTATCAGAATTTGTTTTGATAACCATTTCATGCTCCATATTAAAACCCAGATCACGGTTTCGCATATAATTCAACTGTATGTAAACAATCATTGTTCCGATAATCAATATAATGGATATGACAAACTGGAAAACGACAAGGCTTTTTCTTAAAATCAATCCTTTTGAGCTGGCTGAAAAACGTCCTTTTAAAACGGCTACGGGTTTATAGGATGATAATACAATTGAGGGATATACTCCGGCAATAATTCCGGCAAACAGGGAGATCAAAAACAATAAAAGAAGATAAACATAGCCGGAAAATATACTACTGATTATTTCTTTGCCTGAAAGATTATTAAATAACGGCAGGGCCAATCCACAAAAACATACTGATAGGATAAAGGAAAGCATACTAATTATAACAGACTCGCCAATAAATTGCCTGATAAGCTCAAATCTTTCCGCACCGATCACCTTCCGAATTCCTACCTCTTTTGCACGTTCTACACTGCGAGCTGTAGTAAGATTAATAAAATTGATACAAGCGATCAGTAGTATGAAAATGGCAATTACAGAGAATATGTAAACATTTTTCTGGTTGCCGGTCACAAACAACTTTGATGATGTAAATCCGGTATGGCTTGATTTTAAATATACATCCTGCAATGGCTCAAGAAATAAGGTTTCAAACATTTGCAACTCTTTCGCCTGAGCCCCATGGTGCATTTCCATAAATGCCGGCAATTTGTTCGTAAAAGCGGTTATATCAGTATTCGGTCTTAATAAGATATATGTGATAAATCCATGGTTGGTCCATTCGTTGTCGTCCAGTTCCTGGCCAAAAATCTGCTTATAAGAAGACATGGATATAAAGATGTCTGCTTTGATCTGGGAATTGCCTGGCAGATCTTTCATAACACCAGTAACAGTTGCAATGATCCCTGCATCTGTAAGTAAAACCTGTTCCCCAATCGGATTGCTGTTGCCAAAATATTTTTTTGCAACAGATTCAGAAAATACAATACTCATGGGCTCTTTGAGTGCCGTATTTTTATTTCCTTCAATCAATGTAAAATCTAAAACATTAAACAATGAAGAGTCGGCAAGAACTGATCTTTCTTCCCGGAATTTGACGTCACCTTTTTTTACCATAACCTCAACTGTGCTTAATCTGAGGGCATCTTCAACTTCAGGAAAGTCTTTTTTCAGGTAGATGGCAAGGGGAGCTATGGTAATGCCAGATTGAATGGTTTCTGAAGGTGTTTTCACATCCGAAACGATACGGTATATACGATCACCCTTTGAGTGAAAGTTATCATAGCTTGTTTCAAAACGCACATA